>Ga0073934_10003062_pt1 | contig 32053 bp, 22 predicted proteins | sample LarsenN4metaG_FD_76834 | JGI IMG/M metagenome (GOLD analysis project Ga0073934, IMG submission 76834) | Hot spring sediment bacterial and archeal communities from British Columbia, Canada, to study Microbial Dark Matter (Phase II) - Larsen... ...
AGTGCGGGTTGTGGCCGGCCCCCGCGTCATTGTTGGTGGAAATATCTATTATCTCCCGGTCTACGTCGAGGTTGACAACTATTCGAGTTGGGATGTCGTCATCTCCCACAACATGGCTGAGGTGGCCGGTTCACCGACCGGTGCGAGTCAGCTTAAAATTTACGAAAACCCGACTGGCACCAATATCGGGAGCTTTAGTGCGGCCGATGTCGTTTCTAACGATTTCACGAACACCTTCTCTCGAAATGTTAATATAGCCGGTAGCTTGTGCTTTGGCGCCCCGGGATATAGCGATTGCCAAAGCAGTTGGCCGTCGGTCACAGCCAGCACCCAGCATTGGGTCGATGATGGCGCTACCGCCGATACCGCTGGCTATGCCACGATTGGGGTGACGCGATCAGCCGCGGCGGTTAATAATAGCTATATTGGACTCACGAAGGCTGGAATTGTTGCCTGGGGGATTGGAGTTGGAACCTCACCAACGAACAACCTCATCTTCGGTCCGGCGAGTGCTTCGCCAGCCAAGACCATCCCAACGCCGTATTTGAGTATTGCCGCTACTGGTGGGGTGACGGTTCCGACTGGGAACTTGTCTGTGACGAATGGTGGTCTGACCGTTGGTGGTACGGTCTTGGCGACAAACCAACCGGTATCGGCGATGAGTTTTGGCGCGTCTTCCGGCGCTAACATCAATTTTACGACGACCGAGCCATTCACGTTTATCGCTCCAAGACTGATCAACGCCGGATACAACCCATTATCAATCGCCCAAGACTCTGGATTGTTTTATAACGATACATCTGGTTTCGTAGTTGGACCATGGTCGAATAGTAGTGAAGGGATTCGGATTGGTGCGACCGGAAATGTCGGAATTGGTCAACAACCGAACGGGCTTTGGAAATTGCAAGTGGCCGGCGCGACGGTAGCCGATATGTTTATAGATCGCGACAACTCACAAAGATATGTTGACCCATCGGGAACATCGGTGATTGAAAAAATTCATGTCAATAACTTAAAAAATCAAATAGCTAGCATTGATGAAACTTCGAATAACTGGAATTGGACGCGGGTTGTGAATAGTTCGTATGCGCCGGGTCCCGGAAGTCGTACGAATGGTTGGAACATAGTTCCTCTCGATCCTAACAAGCGGGTCCTCGCCCTGTTGATTCAAGGTTGGTCGGACGATGGTGGTGCCTGTTTCGCGAATATTCCTGGGTATGTGACCATATACACCGGCCAAAATATGTGGATGACAGATCTCGATCTGAATTATTGGAACCTTAATGTTGCGACTGATGCATTGTCTTGTACAAATGGCGATAATAATTTTACTCCTTACGGATTTGCGCTCGATGCCTATCCAGGCACTATTAATTTTAACCAAAATGGTGGAGCACACGCCTGCAATGGTGGATATCACCCTCGATTCGGATATAACAAACCCATGGGTTTGAGCTCGATACCAGCCGGGCAACAACTTGCTTGGTTAAGTTTTTACACCGACGGGGGTGGGGCGTACGGAGTTAATTGCTACATCGATGTGCTCTACGCTGATGAAAGTTGATACGACGAATAGCCGCCGAGTCATTACGTACATGTTGGGTGTGATCTTCGGACTAACGAGCCTACCAACTAGTGGCCTAGCTCAGATATCTGAACCGCCGGTTGGTATGACGGACCTTAACGTGAATGTGCAGGAATATCCCATCAATAAAAATACAAATCCCGTACCGGTAAACGCAACGGCTCCACCAGCTCCAAATAATTCTGAAGTACCAACAAATATAAATGCTGCGGTTAATATTTTAACGGGCGAAAACACAAATCGTGTACAGGTTGTGGCGAATACAACAACCAAAAATCCCAGCTCATTGAATATCTTTGAAATAATTCTCGCATTCGGTGTGGGAATATCACTAATATTACACGCCATCATGTTTTTTCGACTTTCGCGTACATCGCGTCCTGACACGTAGTATCGAGGTATAATGAACCACCGCAGCGTGAGCCGCGGTGGGTGTTTGGGTACGAAACTTAGTTATTGATCCGACTCAGGAATTCGAGTCGCTCGATGATGGCGTCGCTGACGCGCTGAGCTTGCTCGTGGCGGGTGCCGGATGTGCCGCTGATGGTCGCAATCTCGTCCGGAGTCATGTCGTCACCGACCACGACGCGGATCCGTTGCCCGGTGCGCATATCGAGCAGCCACTCCGTCTTGGCGCCGAACAGGCGTCGCATCCACGTTGGAGGACCATCGCCCGGCGCCTTTCGATAGGGCTGGACGTGATGCATCCCGTCGATGTAGACGAGCCGGACGGCGGCCCCGGAGAGCATGGCGAGCGCCCCGACCTGCTTCTTCGGCGGTTGCAGCGTCCCGTTCGGGGACCTAGTTCCTTCGATGAAAGCATGGACGACGCCGCCATCCTGAAGGACGCGGACAGCGGTCAGGAGGGCGCCATGATCCTGGCGCTCACCAGATGCGGCGCGACCGACAGGGATGACCCGCAGGGCGCGGTAGACGTGCTTCAGAACGGGATGGCTCATGAAGTTCCGGGCATCAGCCAGGTGATACGGGATCAGGGACGGTCGGAAGAACATGGTCGGCGTCCCGAGCACCCAGCCAACGAGGAAGCTGTCGACGAGAGATTGATGATTCGAGACGATCAGGAGTTTCGGCTTGAGCCTGAGTCGCCGTCCGAAGCGGACGGTCCGATTGAGGAGGCCGAAGATGAGCCATGAACACCAGATGGTGACGACGACCAGCGTATATGTGGCACACATCTCGATCAGACGGACGGAGCGGTGCGACGATCGACTCGCGACCGACATCAGTGGTCCCTCCATGGGCGGAGTGGTGGGCGGAAGGGGCGGTCAGTGGGCGGAGAATCCGTGTCGACCCTACGCTTTCACGCTCGCTCTGTCAATCCACGAACGTCTGGTATACTACGACGGTATGTCACACACCTCCATCTTCAAAAGCTACGATATCCGCGGCATTGTGCCGACGCAGTTGAATGTCGAACTGACGAACCACATCGGGGCAGCCTATGTCGATCTTATCCGGCGTGAGACGGGTGTTAGCAATCCGACCATTGTGGTCGGGGGTGATATGCGGACCTCGACCCCGGATCTGAAACAAGCATTGATGGAGTCGCTCGCAACGGCCGGAGCCCAGGTGCGTGATGCCGGCCTGGTATCCACGCCGACGTTCTATTTCGCCGTCGCCCATGGCCCCCATCATGGGGGTATCCAGGTTTCAGCTTCTCATAATCCGAAAGAGTACAACGGTCTGAAGATGGTACGCGCCGGTGCGCGACCGATCGGGAAAGGGAATGGAATGGAAGAAATCGAGCGAGGCGCGCTCGAAGGGGTCCCAGCGTGGACAGGGGAACGAGGATCCGTGACAGAACTTGGCCATGTGATGGACGAGTTACTCGCGGCCGAGGCGGGTGACATTGATCGGTCAAAAATCAAGCCATTCAAGATCGTCGTCGATGCGGCGAATGCGATGGGCGCCCTCGACGTCGAAGCGATGTTCCGCGGGCTGCCGTGCGAACTTGTGAAGATGAACTTCGAATTGGATGGAAACTTTCCAGCGCACCAGCCAGACCCGCTCGATGAAAAAAATCTGGCCATGTTATCCGATGCGGTGAAAGAGCATGGCGCTGATTTCGGTATCGCACCGGATGGCGACGGTGATCGATATTTCTTTGTCGATGAACATGGCGACGTTGTCCGTCAAGAAATCCTCCGCGGGATCATGGCCCAGATCGCGCTCGCCGAGCATCCTGGCGCGACCGTTTGTTATGACATCCGACCAGGTCGAATTACCCGCGATCTGATCGAAGAAGCTGGTGGGAAAGCGGTCGTAACCCGCGTTGGTCATTCGCTCATCAAGCAGACCATGCTCGACCATGACGCGGTCTTCGGCGGCGAATCTTCGGGCCACTATTTCTATAAATTTCCTTTCGGGACGTTCGAAGCACCGGTGCCGTTTGTCTTGAAATTCCTGGTTTGGCTGAGTGACCAGAACAAAACGTTGTCGCAAGCAGTCGCACCGTACCGTGAACGATACGCTCACTCCGGAGAAATTAATTCAACGGTGGCGAATGTCCCGACCGTGCTCGAACGAATAAAAACTCGATATGCGGATGCGCAGATCGACCTGCTCGACGGCGTGACTGTGACCTATCCAGATTTCTGGTTCAATGTTCGTGGTTCAAATACGGAACCATTGATCCGTTTGAATCTTGAAGCGACGTCGCGAGATTTGATGGAGCAAAAACGAGACGAAGTGCTCGCGGTGATCCGCGAGGAGTAATGTGTCCGCTGATTTAGCGCAGCCCCATCTTCTGCTGGACCTCCAGCAGAGTTTTGGACGCGACCTCGTTTGCCCGTTCGGCGCCGTCGGCCATGATTTTTTCTAGTTCGCGTGGTTTCGCCGCGAGAGCTGCGCGTTTCTCACGGAATGGGGCGAGGTGGTTCGCGATGATCGTCGCTAAGGCCGGCTTGAATTCCGAGAATTTTAGCGTTCCCTCGCTCGCCGCCTGTCGCCAGGTCTCGATCTCGATCTGATCACCAAGCGTATGGAGGATGGTGAAGAGATTGCGGACGCCATGATACTGTTTCAGAAGATTTGGGTCGCCCTGCCATTCGCCCGCTGACTTCTTGGCTGCTGGCTCCGCCGCGATCCAGGCTTCACGGATGACCCGCGGTTCGCCAGAGGAGACGGCTTTTTGCAGCTTGGTCGCGATCGCTTCTGGCGATTCGGTCAGGAGGATGCCACTGCTACCTGTTTTGGACATCTTTTCCATCGGCTCGGTCAGGGACATGATCCGCTTGCCGGTCGCCAAGATTGGTTTTGGTTCGGGGAAGGTTTCGCTGTAGAGTCGGTTAAATTTCTTGGCGAGATCGCTGGCGAGCTCGATGTGTTGGACCTGATCCTCACCGACGGGGACACGGTCCGCCTTATACGTCAGGATATCGGCCGCCATCAGGATCGGGTAATTCAGCAAGCCGGCGTTGATCGATTCTTGGCCCTTCGATTTTTCCTTGTACTGCACCATGCGCTCAAGTTCCCCAACGGGCGTGACCGTACTCAAGAGCCACATCAGTTCGCTGTGGGCCGGGACGTGAGATTGGACAAAAATTGTCGCTTTTTTTGGATCAAGTCCGGCAGCAAGGTAGTCGAGCAGGACAGATTTGATCTCTTCACGTAATTCACCGGCAACGAATGGAGTCGTCAGCGCATGTAAATCAGCGATCATGAAATACGCCTCGTTCTTGTTCTGGAGCGCGATCCACTGCTGGACGGCGCCGAGATAGTTTCCGAGGTGGAGTTGCCCTGAGGGGCGGATACCGGAGAGAATGCGTGGCATATGAGCGTAGTGTAGCACAGCCACCCCCACCCAGTCGGGTGGGGGCGGCGAGGAGTTAGGATTCGACGATGACCGGGACGATCATCGGTTGACGCTGGGTCTTCTTGAAGATGAATTTCTCAAGTTCGCGGCGGATCTTATCACGCAGATCGCGATCCTGTGGTTTCATTTTCGGCTCGTTGTCCTTCAGCGCCTTTTTAACGACGCCGACCATCTCGCCGATGAACCGACCCTGGTTCTCCATGTACGTCAGACCGCGGGAGATGATATCGATCTTTCCAACTTTGCCGGTCCGAGTATGGATCTGGGCGACGACGATGACCATGCCGTCCCCGGCCAATTGTTTGCGGTCGCGAAGGACGATGTGGTTGACGTCACCGATGCCGAGTCCATCGACAAAGATATATTCGATCGGAAAGCGTTCGTTCGTGACGAAGCCCTGACCGCCGTGAAATTCGATGACCTGGCCGTTATCAGCGAGGAGGTTCCGTTGTTCAGGTATACCGGTTTTCATCGCGACCTTCTTGTTCTCGATCAGGTTGCTGTAGTTGCCTTCGATCGGGATGAAATACCGCGGTCGGACCATGTTGATCATGGCGGCAATATCGTCCTGCTTTGCATGACCACCAGCGTGGACGTCGAGCATCTTCGAGTCGATGATACTCGCGCCTTCGCGGAGGAGGCCATCTTTCAGCCGTGAGACGGCGCGTTCATTCCCCGGTACGACCGAGGATGAGAAGACGACGAGATCACCGCGTTCGATATGGACATTCTTGTCCTCGCGATTGGCGATCCGCATCAGCGCGGCATTATCTTCACCTTGGGCGCCGGTGCAAAGGATGAGGTAGCGATCACTTGGCAGTTTACTGACCTCTTCCCACGGCAGGATCGTCGATTCTTTACAGCGGATGTAGCCGAGCGACTTGCCGATCTCAACGTTCGTCCGCATCGAGTAGCCCATCAGGAATACTTTACGATTGTATTTCTCGGCGAGGGTCAAGATCTGTTGGACGCGGGAGAGGAGCGAGGCGAACGTCGCGAAGATGATCCGACCTTTCGTCTGGGTGAACATCAGGTCGATGTTCTTTTCGATCTCGCTTTCAGACAGCTGGGTTCCCGGAGCCGATGAATTCGTCGAGTCGCACATCAAGGCTAAAACATTTTGTCCGCCGAGGCGCTTGATCGCTTCGAGGTCAGTGCGATTCGAGATATGAGCCCGCTCATCGAGCTTGAAGTCACCGGTGTGGACGACTTTTCCGGCGGGAGTTTCGACGACGATGCCGAAGGAGCCGGGGATGTTATGAGAGAGGGAAAAGAATTCGACGCGAAAGACGCCGAGCTTGATCCGATCGCGGGAACGCATCGGGTGGAGGCGCAGGGTCTGGCCTGGTGTGACATCTTCCATCTTCTTGGCCAGCATCGCGCAGGTCAGATCGGACGAGTAGACGGGTGGATTACCAAGGCGGGGGACCCAGTGTGGGACGCCGCCGGTATGGTCATAGTGACCATGCGTGACGATCACGCCCTTGATCTGTTTTTCCTTACCGCGCAAGAAATTCAGGTCGGGAATGATGTAATCCACGCCTGGCATGTCGTCTTCAGGCCATTGCAAGCCGATGTCGACGATGAGATATTCCTCGCCAAACTGGAAGACGGTGCAGTTCCGTGAACCGGTCTCTTCATATCCACCGACGGGGATGATGCGGAGCGTGTTCGGTTTCCGGGACGGGGCACGCTCACCCTGTTTCGGTTTTGGTTTCGGACGGCGAGTGTATCGCGGTCCATCTGGTCGGCGCATCCGCGCCTTTGGTCGTTTCGCCATAGTGGCGTTTCCTTCTGTTACCGTCACCGCTCCGGAAAACCGGACGGCCACAAACGGGAATAATTGATACTTGATTTGGATGTGGATCCAACACGAGGATGAATGCAGAGCATTCACGCTAGAGGCTCGTCCGGCAAAGCCGGAAGAATCTTCAGCGCTCGTAGGGCGTTTTGCTAAGACGCACGTGGTGGGCGAGAGAGGAGTCGCCCCTTCGGGGCCGGGGTGCTTCCGATGGGCGCACCCGTCGCTTGCGACCCTCCATGATCTTGCGATCGTCCCGCCAAATGGCGGGATGCGCCGTCGATATGTAATGGTGCCCAGAAGAGGACTCGAACCTCCAATCCCTTGCGGGAACTAGCTCCTGAAGCTAGCGCGTATACCAGTTCCGCCATCTGGGCGTGTATATCGATTTTGGTTCTAAAATGTACTCGACCGTTTCTGCATAGCAGGAGGGGGTCAGACTTCACGAAAGCTCACGAACCGTGAGACAAGGCGCCGAGTATAGCCGAGTTACGGCTATCTGTCAACCCTAACGCCAGGAGATCTTGGTTCGGGTGTACCAGTTCGCCGTTAATAGGAATCGATCGCTCGGGCTGACCAATTGTTTCGCCTGAGGGATTTTGACTGATGATCGATGCCCTTGGACATACCGATGCTGGTAGAGGAAGATGGCCGGGATTTCGTCGGCGACGATCCGCTGGAAACTTTGATAATCGGCGATGCGTTTGTCGAGCGAGTCGGTCGTTCGGGCATCCTCGAGGTCGGTATCCAGTTGTTTGTTAAAGAACAGCGATAGATTGTAGCCAGGATCGCGTTGCTGACTCGAGTGCCAGAACGGGTAGAGATCGCCGTCGGTGTCGTGTATCTGACCAAAGAGCAAAATTTCATAATCACGCGGCTTGATCGTATCACGCTGGATCCGGCTCGGATCGATAAGCTTGACCTCGACCCCGGCACCTAAGGTGCGCCATCCTTCAGCGAGCGATTCGGCCACCACACGGTACACCGGGTCATCGGGAGCGGTCACGGCAAACACAAATTGTGTCGCACCCTTTTGGCGGATACCAGCATCATTTCTTTTCCAGCCAGCTTCTTCGAGCGCTGCGTTGGCCGCGACCGGATCAAGTGGTGGAATCGTCAGGTCAGAGAGAAAGCCTGGGTAACCCGGAAGGACTGGACCCTGCAATACATCAGCCAAGCCAGGAAGAGAGGCTTCGATCAGTCCCTGGCGGTCGACGGTCATTGCCAGGGCGCGGCGGACTTCTTTTGCTCGAAGGACCGGGTTGTCACGCTGGTTGATAAAGACGGCGGTCAGTTGACTGATCGGAGTCGTCGTGCGGACGATCTTTTTTGGTAACGCTGAGACTTCGTCCGGTGTTAGCCCGCCAAAAATATCGATCGCATCGGTCCGAAGCGCATCGATGGCCGCGGTCCGTTCAGCGTAGAATTTGATGTTGAGTTTCTGGAGGTACGGCTGAATAGCAGCTGATTTATTCCGAACAAATGTCATTTGACGAACAGCCCCGCTTCTGTCCTTGGTGACGCTCAAGAACTTGTATGGACCGTTGTTGATCGGTTTGACGTTCAATTCGGCAAGAGCCATCGTCTGTGGCGTCGCATCGGACCAGACATGTCTCGGAAGGATTCCAAGTTCGAGGTAGGTGCCGAAGGCGGCGAGTGGTTTCTCAAGCGTGAAGACGACGGTTCGATCATCGGTCACTTCCACAGTGGCCGATGTAAATAAGGCCCGATGTGGTGACGCAAATTCGGCGTCCTTGATCGTGTCGATCGTGAACTTAACATCATCGGCGGTCAACGGTTCATCGTCGGACCAATACAAGTTCGGGCGAAGCGTGACGGTATACTGGGTACGATCTTCCGATAGGGTGATCGATTCAGCGAGATCAGGGACGGGGAGCAAGTTCTCATCGATTCGGACCAGGCCACGGAACATGAGCTTCGTCAGATCGGCATCAATCGTCCCATCGCGAGCCAAGATCGGATTGATGAACTGGGGGGATCCGACAAGTCCGATGGTGACTGTCCCACCAGCCTGCGGGACGCGGGCCATGAACTGCATCCCGATCCCGATGAGGAGCGTCACGAAACTGATGACGGCGGCGGTGATGAAACCCCTTATCCAGCGTCGTTCGGACGGCGACAAAAATTCCGGGATCAACCGCCATTGGCGCCCGCTCGGAATTCGCGTTGGATTGAGCCCCATGACGCGGGCTCGGTCATCATCTGCGATATCGTCAGAATTCGAATGAGCGCCGCGTCGTCCCCAACGTAGGATTCTATTCCGGACGTGACTGAAGCGCATGGTTATCGGATCATCAGACTGGCGACCGCGGTCGCGAACCAGAGTACGACGAGAACGATGGTCGCGATGAAAATGACGCGTTCGGCACCGCGACGAGTTCGATAGACGTTGCCCTCACCACCCCCAAAGACGGACGAAACACCCGATCCTTTGCTTTGGATCAGGATGACACCGATGATCAAGACCGACAGGACGGCTTGGACGATGCGGAGTGCGGAGGGAAGCCAGGCGGGCATATAGGGAAATTCAAAAGCCGGCTTACTCTACCATCTTCTTGCTTACCCGTCAATCAGCTGGACCAAGTGTGTCACGGACACGACGGGCGCGGGCTGGGCCAAGGATCTTCGCCAATTGGTCATCGCTCGCATTTCGGATCTTCGTCATCGTGCCGAACGTCTGAAGGAGTTGTTTTTTTCCTTCGGGGCCGAGTCCAGGAATGTCATCGAGGATGGAGCGCAGTGATTCGCGTCGGTGGGTACGGCGATAGAAGCCGATGGCGAAACGGTGTGCCTCGTCACGGATCTGCTGGAGTAGTCGCAGCTCAGCTGAATCACGAGGCAATCGGATCGGGATCGACTCACCAGGTACAAAAATCTCTTCGTTCTCCTTGGCTAAAGCCGCAACCGGTATGTGTTGACCAAGTCCCGGAACAGAACGCAGCACCACGTTCAGTTGAGGGATACCGCCATCAAGGAGCAGGAGATCGGGGAGCGGCCAGCCGTCGTCCGCCCGATGGGCAAACCGTCTTCGTAAAACTTCTGCTAGCCGGTGCATATCATCGGGGATGGCTTGATTGCGGATCGTGAATTTTCGATAGGATTGCGGGGCGGGCTGACCATCCTGAAAGACGACCATCGAAGCCACGACGTGTTTCCCCTGGATATTTGAGACATCATACATTTCAATGCGGGAAGGTACGGATTCGAGATGCAGCGCGCGGGTGAGTCCTTCGAGGGTCAACGCGGCATCGGTCGCTGCCTGCTGTTGTCTGGTACGATCTTGGGCTAAGCTCTCCGATGCGTTCTCGATCGCCATCGAAACAAGTTTACGTTTCAAACCACGTTGGGCTTGGTGGATTCGTAGCTGGAGCGCCTCCCCGACGGTCGGGTCGATCTCGATCGGAATATAGAGTTCGTTCGGGTGAGCGGTCGATTGGGTGTAGTACTGGGTGATGAATGATTCGAATATTTCTTGGTCCGTCGTATCAGCCGCATGTTGCAATGCATGACTATCGCGTTGGAGGAGTTTACCGCGACGCACGCTGAAAACGGTCATCATCGCCGATCGGTCAGACCGAGCGAGTCCGAGCGCATCGAACGACTGATGCGACGTACTGATGACGACTTGGTCAGCGAGAATTGACTCGAGCGATTGCAATCGATCGCGATACCGGGCCGCCGATTCATAATCGTGGTGTCGCGACGCGTCGGCCATCGCCCGACGGAGTTCGTGGATCACACCGCCAGTATTCCCTTGGAGAAAGTCGATCAACCCATCGATCACGCCGCGGTATCGTGCCTGACTGCCCGGTCCGGTATCATGTCCGAGACATCGACCGAGCTGGGCATCAAAGCACGGGAGATCCGGTCGGTTCGGACAGTTCTTATATGGAAATAATCGCTTCAGGAGTTTTAGGGTCTGGCGGACCGCGAACCCAGAGACATACGGTCCGAAATATCGACTCCCGTCGAGCGTCATCCGCCGCACCGTCGTGACGGTCGGGTAGTCTTCGGCCAGCGCAATGCGGATATATTGGAACGACTTATCATCTTTCAGAATGACGTTGTACTTCGGGCGATGCTTCTTGATGAGCGTCGACTCCAAGAGGAGTGCCTCGGTCTCACTGCGGACGATAATCGTCTCGAGTTGAGTTAACGATTCGACCATGACCGCTTTCGCCGGCGCCAGGTCAGCGGATGGGCGAAAATAGGATGAAACTCGGGCTCGAAGATTCTTCGCTTTTCCGACGTAGACGATCTCACCGGATCTATCATGGAACAGGTAGACACCCGGTTTTCGGGGTAAGCGTTTCGCGGTCGCAGCGAGGCGGTGCATGGGGCGAGTATACCACGCAGCCCTGGGGGCTTGACCGGTCTTGACGACGGGTGTACACTGTCTCCGCTTTTTGCGCACCCACCCCATGCCGAAATCCTCCACCCCGAAGAAAGGAAACCCGTCGCTTCCAGCGACCAGTGGTTCGGTCATTCGAGTCCGAGGGGCGCGCGTCCACAACTTAAAAAATATCGACGTCGATATTCCGCGGAATCAACTGGTCGTGCTGACCGGTCTTTCTGGTTCAGGAAAATCCTCGCTCGCGTTCGACACCATCTACGCCGAAGGACAACGCCGGTACGTCGAATCGTTGTCCGCTTATGCGCGGCAGTTCTTGGGCTTGATGGACAAACCAGACGTCGACCAGATTGACGGCCTAAGTCCGGCCATCTCGATCGACCAAAAAACGACCTCACATAATCCGCGTTCGACCGTTGGAACAGTGACAGAGATTTACGATTATCTTCGTCTCCTGTACGCCCGCGTCGGTATTCCGCACTGCCCGAAGTGCGGTCGGGTTGTGACAAAGCAGACGATCGAACAGATTCTTCATCAGATTATGTCGTTCCCGAAAGGCACGACGATCGCCATCCTGGCCCCGGTAGTCCGAAGCCAGAAGGGCGAACACAAGGCGATGTTGCCCGAAGTGCGGAAGGCCGGTTATGTGCGCATTCGGTTCGATGGCTCGATCGTGACCGTCGAAGAAGCGGAAGACATGGATGTCGATAAACAGAAAAAGCATGATGTCGAAATTGTGGTCGATCGGCTGACACTTGGTCGCGACGATCAAGAGAAGACCGAGGGGAATAAGACCCGGATCTATGATTCGCTCGAGAACGCCCTCGATCTTGGTGATGGACTGGTCATTGTTCATCGTGATGATACGAAAGAAGACGTCCTGTTCAGCGAACACTTCGCCTGTCCATATGATAATTTGTCGCTGCCGCCAATCGAACCACGCTCATTCTCGTTCAATAACCCGCATGGCGCCTGTCCTGACTGTACCGGTCTCGGGACGAAGCTCGAGATCGATCCGGAGCTGATTATGCCCAACAAGCGGCTGAGTTTGGCGGAAGGTGCAATCCGCCCCTGGTCCCGGACGAGCTCAAATCAGACCTGGTATTTCCGCGTTCTCGAAGCAGTCGCTCATGAACATGGTTTCTCCACCAATGTCCCGGTCGATAAACTAGCGAAGAAACATCTCGACTTGGTCCTGTTCGGGACCGGTGAGAAGACCTATGACGTGAACAACGCTGAGGGTACGGGAAAGGTTCGCGAATACTGGACGACCTACGAAGGCGTCATCCCGAATTTGATGCGCCGCTATAAAGAGACTGAATCCGAATACATGCGAGTCGAGATCGAACGGTATATGCGCGTCTTCCCATGCCCGACCTGTCTCGGCAAACGATTAAAGCCGGAAGCGCTCAGCGTCACCGTCTCCGATCGGACGATCGCCGATGTCGCGAATATGAATATCGCGACCGCTCGCTCATTCTTCGATGCCTTGAGTGGCTCAGCGAGCGAGACCAAGGTCAAGAAACTAACGGAGCGCGAACTGAAAATCGGTACCCAAATTCTCAAAGAGATTCGGGCGCGACTGACGTTCCTCCACAATGTTGGGCTTGATTATTTAACGCTCGACCGCGCCGCTTCGACTCTGGCTGGTGGTGAAGCGCAACGGATCCGACTCGCGACTCAGATCGGTTCGTCGCTCGTCGGCGTGGTCTACATCCTCGATGAACCATCGATCGGTCTCCACCAACGCGATAATGACAAGCTGATCGAGACCCTGATCCGCCTCCGCGACCTCGGGAACACCGTACTTGTCGTTGAACATGATGAGGCAACGATGCACGCGGCTGACACTCTGATCGATATCGGTCCCGGGGCCGGCGAACACGGCGGAAAAATCGTGGCGATTGGTACGCCCGCTCAGGTGATGGCCAACGCCGCGTCGTTGACCGGAAAATATTTGGCCGGGAAACTCTCGATTCCGGCGCCAACGAAATATCGAACTGGGAATGGGAAGTCGATCGTCATCCGCGGCGCGGAAGAGTTCAACTTAAAGAATATCGACGTTTCGATCCCGCTCGGGAAATTTGTGGCGATCACTGGCGTTTCCGGTTCGGGGAAGTCAACGTTGATGACCGATATCCTCGCGCGGGCACTCAATCAGCATTTCTATAATTCGAAGGACCTCCCCGGCAAACATCGTGAGATCGAAGGATTCGAACATCTCGACAAGGTGGTCGACATCGATCAAAGCCCGATCGGTCGCACGCCGCGCTCAAATCCGGCAACGTACACCGGCGTCTTTACCGCGATACGCGATCTCTTCACCCAAGTGCCGGAAGCCAAGATGCGCGGCTATGGACCAGGTCGGTTCTCCTTCAACGTCAAAGGTGGACGCTGTGAGGCGTGCGAAGGGGACGGCGTCGTCAAGATCGAGATGCAATTCCTGCCGGATGTCTATGTCGAATGTGAAGAATGTCATGGGGCACGGTACAACCAACAGGCACTTGAGATTAAATACAAGGGGAAACATATCGCCGAGATCCTGAACATGACCGTCGAAGAGTCGATGAACTTCTTCGAACACATTCCGGTCATCCATCAGAAACTCAAAACCCTGACTGAAGTAGGACTTGGATACATCCACCTTGGGCAGCCGGCAACCACGCTATCCGGCGGTGAAGCACAACGGGTGAAACTTGCGACGGAGCTCTCGCGTCGAGCGACAGGACGTACGTTGTACATCTTGGATGAACCGACCACCGGGCTTCACGTCGACGATGTGAAGCGCTTGCTCCACGTCATCCACCAACTGGTGGATAAAGGCAACACCGTCCTGATCATCGAACATAACATCGATGTCATCAAATCGGCCGATTGGATCATTGATCTCGGACCGGAAGGTGGCGATGAAGGTGGTCAGATCGTCGCGGTCGGTACGCCTCGCGAGGTGGCGAAGGTCAAAAACAGCTACACTGGAAAATATCTCGAACCCGTGTTCAGTGCGGAGAAAAAGAAGCGCTCGTAGCTTGCTGACTCGTCATTGGCCGGGTAGGATACGGCCATGACCGACTCCACGCTCCAACTCCAGCACGCCATCCTGCGGACCATAGCCTATTTTGACGTTTTCGAATATCCACTAAAGGTTTCGGAAGTGTGGCGCTGGCTCTATCGTGGGGTGGGGGAAACATGGACGGCGTCCACCGATGAGGTAGCTCGCGTGATCGATGGTCTGGTCACTGACCAGCGACTGGAACGACATGATGAATTTCTTTGTCTCCCAGGTCGAAGCCAATTCATCGCCCAGCGACAGGTCCGGGCGAAGTTGAACGAAAAGAAATGGAAACGCGCAAAGACGGTCGCTCGGTTCGTTGAAGTCTTTCCGTTCGTGAAAACAGCGGCAGTCGTGAACACATTAGCGATCGATAATGCCCGGGCGGAGTCAGATATCGATCTGCTCATCCTCTGCGCGCCGCGACGTATTTGGTTGTCCCGGTTCATGGTGACGGGCATCGTGCAACTACTCGGCTTTCGTCGTCACGGAGAGCATGTCGCGAATCGGGTGTGCCTGAGTTTTTACCTGACGACGAGTGCGCTCGACCTCGCGCCGTTGAAGTCAGCACCAGAAGATCATCATTTCGCTTTTTGGGCGACCCAAGCGGTGCCGTTGATGGATGACGGCGCCTGGAAGAAGTTCATCGAAGCGAATCGAGACTGGACGTCTCGATTACCAAACGCGTGGGATGCGAATTGGGTTGGGCGGACGCTAAAACCGAACCGGGCACTCCGGAACATCAAGCATTTCTATGAAAATGTTTTCGGTATGTCACGTGCGGAACTGTTCGAAGCCTCAGCGCGAGATCGGCAGATGGCGAAGATGGAAAAGAATACGACGAGCAAGCTCGCCCAGGGTACAACGGAAGTCGTCGTGAACGAAGAGGTCCTGAAATTTCACGAAGATGACCGCCGTAGTCGATACAATGCACTCTATCTCGAACGGTGTCGGCGGCTAGGGATTACGCCATGAAAAAATCGACGTGGGTGCCGGTGATCGCGGTCGCATTCGCGGCCGTAATTGTCTGTGGGTGGGGTATTGGCCGAGTGCCGTTGGAAAAATGGGACGAAGGAATTCACGCGTCGGTCAGTCTCGAGATGCAACAGAACCATACCTGGTGGTCATTGTCGTACCACGATCAACTCTACACCGCGAAACCACCACTCAAATTCTGGTTGACCACCCCGCTGTATGTGATGTTCGGGCCATCCGAACTGACTGCCCGACTGTGGTCAGCTATCGCTGGCGTTCTGACGACGCTGCTAATCTATGCCTGGGTCCGCCGCGCCGCCAGTTCTTCCTGGGCAGCGGTCGGCGCGGCGGCCGTTTTCTTGACCGGTCGCTTCATCTTCCATCACAGTTTCCGGACCGGTGAAACGGATGGCCTCCTGGTGATGCTCTGGGTGGCGACACTGTATGCCGCCTGGCGAGCCTGGGATGATGTGCGTTGGTGGCGATGGGTGGGTGTCGGTTTAGGCTTGCTCTTTTTGACCAAACCAATGATCGGTTTCATCCCTGGCGCGATCATCGTTTTCGATCGTGTGCTCGGCCGCGGGTGGTCATCATTACCCTGGCGTCGGATCATCGAAGCGATCGTTATCATACTGGTAATTGCCCTACCGTGGCACCTGGCAATGCTGATCCAACATGGCGCCGCGTGGTCGGATGGATTTATCGGTTACAATGTCATCGACCGCACGACCGACGCTTTGTACGCGAACACCGTTGGTTGGAACTGGTATCTCGAAGTATTCGTGAAGAGATTCTTTCCCTGGTCAGCGTTCGTGCCGCTCGTCTTTCTTCTCGCTTATCGTCAGCAACATGGAGTTTCGGCAGATCGATTGGCGGCGAGTTCGGCGATCGTCACCCTCATCGCCTTTAGCCTGATCAGTACAAAATTTGATTGGTATCTTTTACCGATCTATCCATTCATCGCCATACTATTTGGGTCCATGTTCGCGCGGTGGCGTATGCTCATTTCAAAATCTTGGTTTCGGATCGGCCTCGCGTTGTCGGTCGGATATGCGGCCTTCCTCGTTCCCGTTCAGTACGTGATTGGCGGACGGATGTGGACGATGACACCCTATCGTTTGTTGCCGGGGCCATGGTCGACCATTGGTCTTCGCCGGCTGCTCGTGGGGGTGGCGATGGCGTTGATTGTCTTGCTCTTCCTCCGGTCTATTCGTACGAGAAAAGGAATAGGGATTGCCCTCGGTGTGTATGTTTTCTTTATGGCCTGGTTCTATACCGGTTCAGCGCTGACCAATCTGAAATTTTCGTCGCTTGAGTCTGTCCTTGGGGAGCGATTAATCGCCATGTCGCAGCCACCATTTGAGGTGGTTGGTATCGACCTCGTTCGAAATCCACATTTGTATTTCTATCTGCGCCGCGCCGCGGACGGTCCGGTAAAAACGGTGACGACACCGACCGGGAATACCTTGTTTATTACTCGCGATGTGCCCACGAATCAACCCATCATCGAGCGTGGTGAAATTATAGCGACCGCCGGTTCCTACGTCGTCGTTCGACCGGAAACCGAATAAAGTTCACCCCGCGGTCGTGCGACCGCGGGGTGTGGTGCGTGTTAGTTGTGTCCGTTCTGGAGGTGCGTGGTGAGGGATTCGGTCCAGGTCGGGAGCGGGTCGCACCGGAAGTTCTTGATGACGCTGTTCGCCGGACGTCGGGCCGCCCAGAACGGCTCCATGTCGCTGAGCTGACAGGGCTCGACGGTGCCGTTGAGCTGAAGTTGCTCGAGAATCCAGATGGCGAGATTCGCGCGGCTGATCGGGTCACCTTCATTGACGAGATGGTAGACGCCCACAGCCGTGGGATCCTGCAGGAGTTTGATGATCGCGCGAGCGAGATCGGTCGCGAAGGTCGGGATCCCGACGTAGTCGCTGATGGCGCGGATGGGCTCGTTCGACTTGGCCTGGCGAACAACTTCGTCAACCCAGGTGGGGCGACCGGGCCCGTAGACCCACTGGGTACGAACGACCAGGCCGCGGTTGTTCAGGAGCACATGCTGTTCGGCTTCGAGCTTCTGTCGGCCATACACGTTGGCGGGGAGCCAACGCGGGTCGTTGGTCATGTCCGATTCATGGTGCCGATACCAGCCGGCCGACGGGTAGTTGCCGAACACCTGATCGGTCGAGATCTGGACGAAGCGCAGGCCGGTTGCCTGACAAGCGCGGGACATGACGATCGGCGCCATGACGTTTACATCTTCCGCAATCAAGGGAAAGCGTTCGACCTCATCGATGTTCGCCTTGGCGGCGCAGTTCACGATGACCGCGTTGGGCACGCGCGTTGCCCAAGTATGAATACAGTCGCGAACGCGCGAGATGTCGCGAACGTTCAGCTCAGCCTTCGTCGGAGCCAGGACGGAAATCCCAGCGCGTCCGCACTGCTCAGCGATGGCGGATCCGACCAGACCATTTGCACCGAAGATAATAACTTGCAAGGTGCACCTCCGTGTGGACGAAGAAGTACAACCGGACGGTAGTTCGACGGCACCCTACCGCACGATATGGGGGAGCGTCAACGAGGTACTTGACGAATTAGCAGTCGACCGTTAAGATTGCTAACGCCTGATTTTTCAATATGTCGGGCCCAATAACGTTTCAATTACCAGCACTAACATAGGAGAACGTGGCGTCTATGACGAACATCACACCGATGCGGGGCAAAGCCCTGATCAAGATCCTGAAGGAAGAAAAAGTGACCAAGTCGGGAATCGTGCTCCCGGACACGGTCGAGAAGGAAGAACTCGAACGCGGCGAAGTACTAGCCGTGGGCGAACCGAAAATCGATGATGGCCAACCGGTCCCGATGCAGGTCAAAGTCGGTGATACCGTCATTTTGAAGAAATATGGACCAGATAAGATCAAGATCGATGGCGATGATTTTTGCGTCGCCGATGAAGATGATCTGGTCGGGATTTTGAAGAAATAATCACGGAGACTGAACGTATGGCAAAGCAGATACTATTCGATGAAGCCGCCCGCTTGAAGCTCAAGGCCGGCGTCGATAAACTCGCGAACGCGGTCAAGGTGACGCTCGGCCCGAAAGGTCGTAACGTCGTCTTGGATAAAGGCTTTGGCGCACCGACGATCACGAATGACGGTGTAACGATCGCCAAAGAGATCGAGCTCGAGGACAAATATGAGAACCTTGGTGCGGAACTCGTCAAAGAGGTCGCGACCAAGACGAATGATGTCGCTGGTGACGGGACGACGACGGCGACCATCCTCGCGCAGTCGATTATTGCGGAAGGACTGAAGGTCGTGACCGCTGGGGCTGAACCGATGGCACTTCGCCGCGGAATCGAAAAAGGTGTGACCGCGGTCGTGGCTGAACTGAAGAACATGTCGAAACCGGTGAAGAGCAACGAAGAGATCGCTCAGGTCGCCTCGATCAGCGCTCAGGACGACACGATCGGAACGGCAATTGCTGAGGTCATGGATAAGGTCGGAAAAGATGGCGTCGTCACCGTCGAAGAATCGCAGACATTCGGTCTCGAAAAAGAAGTGGTTGAAGGTCTGCAATTCGATAAAGGGTACGTCTCGGCGTACATGATCACTGACGCGAATCGGATGGAAGCGGTCTACAATGAACCGCATATTTTGATCACCGACAAGAAGATCTCGGCTCTGAATGATATCTTACCGGTCCTCGAGAAAATCGCTCAGACCGGGAAGAAAGAACTCGTGATCATCGCTGATGATGTTGAAGGCGAGGCGCTCGCGACCTTCGTCGTCAATAAACTGCGCGGAACGTTCTCCGTTCTGGCCGTCAAAGCCCCGGGCTTCGGCGATCGTCGCAAGGAAATGCTGAAGGACATCGCGGTCGTGACCGGTGGTCAAGTTATTTCCGATGAATTCGGCCTGAAACTCGACGCGACAACGCTCGACATGCTCGGCCAAGCTCGGAAGATCATCGCCACGAAAGAGAACACGACCATTGTTGACGGTAAAGGCGACAAGCAAGAGATCGAAAACCGCGTGACCGTCATCCGCAAAGAACTTGAACAGTCGGACTCCGATTTCGATAAAGAGAAATTGCAGGAACGACTGGCCAAATTGAGCGGCGGAGTCGCCGTGCTCAAGGTTGGTGGAGCGACCGAAACGGAGATCAAGGAAAAGAAACTCCGCATCGAGGACGCCATCCAAGCGACCAAAGCGGCCGTCGAAGAGGGGATCGTTGTCGGTGGTGGCGTCGCGTTACTTCGGGCGCGCATCGCCCTCGAGAACTTGAACGTCACGAATGATGACGAAAAAGTCGCCGTCAAGATTCTGCACAATGCTCTCGAAGCGCCGCTTCGCCAGATCGCTTTCAATGCGGGGAAGGAACCGTCGGTCATCCTCGCAAAGGTACTCGATCATCAGGGCAATCATGGATACAACGCCGCGACCGATACCTATAGCGACCTCGTCAAAGAAGGGATTGTTGATCCAACGAAGGTCACTCGCTCAGCTTTACAGAATGCCGCATCCATCGCCGCGCTTTTCCTCACGACCGAAGCAGTCGTGGCCGAAAAACCGGAGGAGAAGAAAGAAGCTGGAGCCGGCATGCCAGGCGGTATGGGGGGCATGGGCGGTGGCATGGGAATGGATTACTAGATCGTTACGACTTGCACGTCACCAAGACCCTCGCTCCCGCGAGGGTTTCTGGGATAAAAAATCCTCGGAGAGAGGTGCGATGACCGGATTGTCACCGACCCCTCCCCGAAGTTGACCGGGCGTATTTTTTTGCGACGACCCTCTCCCCCCGACCACTCCTTTCGTAAGGGTGGACAGAATGTACAACGGTGGACGGCGCGAAGTATAACGCAATTTTCGACTTGCAAAAAGTCTAAAATGATGGTATAATGTCGTTACTTCCAACATTCATCAACATCCTATGGACGCTCTCCATCTCCTAAAGTCGAATATCATCGACCTGCTTGGCTTACAAAATCTACCGGCTGATCGCCAGCAAGCGTTGATGCAGCAGATGAGCCAAGTTCTTCAGGATCGGATCACCGATCGTTTAGTGGAGGGGATGTCGAAAGATCAACGTGACCAGTTCGAGCGGCTTTTGAATACCGATCCGACCCCAGAACAGATCGACGCCTTCTTTAAGGCGACGGTCCCTGATTATGTCGACCTGGCGATGGATGAACTCGTGCGCTTCAAAAAAGAACTGGTGAACGAAGTTTCAGTCGTTCGTCAGATCGCTGCGACCGTCTAACCGTACGACCATGAGCGAAGAATTCCCGCGCCACATGCCTCCGGGAGAGGGTGAGGCGCTGCACCAGCCGCAAGAGCAATCGCCCACGGAACGTGTTAGTCCGGAGGTTGATGAAATCCTTCAAGAGGCGGTAAAAGAAATTCATACACCTGCAAATCCGCAATCGGAAACGCGATTGCGTGAGCTTTGGAATCGGATGAACCAGGCTAATACAAATGATGGGTATGAGCTCATGAGCTATGAGCAATTTTCTGATCACGTCATGAAAGCGGCCAGCGCTCGAGAAATTATCGACGGCCCACTTGATCTGGATCGCGCTCCTGATGAAATCGACCGGAAGGGTGAGCCAGCCGAAATTCCCGTACTAGATGAGACACAAGCTGAAGAGGCGAGTGCGCAAAATGTTCAGGAGTCTCCCATGTCGCCCTCGCTCGGTGCGCAGAATCCGAATGAAGGCAGGGAGATGGGGGCTGAACTTCCAACGGAACCCTCGACCCCAGAGATGCCATCACCGATCACACCGGAAGCACCGACGACACCAATGCCTCAGCCGATTCCGGGCGGGAAGGTTTTTCGGAACGACAAAAATCGATTCGAACGTTTACCGACCATTTCATCGGATGAACGGGCGGCACTTGAATCTCAGTATCTTGATGTGAAAAACCAATTGGACGCGCTGACCGCCCAAGGTGTTCGTCGCCCCCGGCGTCCGAAGGATTCAAATGCACCGATGCCAAAGATGAATCCGGAGCAGACAAAAATGATGGAACTGATGCTCCAGCTCGATCAGGTCAAAGAAAAATTACGAAATCCAATTCGCGTACCTCGTGCCCCTCGCCAAGCTGCGCCAACGACCGCAAGCGCCCCGGCGCCACAAGAAGCGGCTCCTGCTTCGAATCCAACGGAAGACGAACTATTTGAAGAAGAGCCAGTCGTTGGTCCGGATGCGCCACGAAATCGATCAGCGAGCGGCCAGGAACCGGAAAAAGTGTTCACAATCACGCCGGATGACGTCAAGACTCAACCGCAAGAATCAGCTGAACCGAAAGAACCAGGCCTGACCCCGGTCGAAGCGACCGCGACCATCGTACCGTCGACGGGTGAAGAGCCCGCGAAAGAGACGGGCGATGATAAAGAATCGATCGTCTTACCACCAGCTCCGGGAGTTGCCGAGCGACTCCGTGAAATGGCGAAGGAACGTGGTTGGGTGAAGCCGGTTGAAAGCGCTCCGGTTGATCGTCAAAGTCAGCTACGTGCACTTGAAGACCAAGCGGCAACGGCAGCCGATTCGGCCGAATATTGGAAAATCCAAGGTCAGATCCATGACCTCATGACGAGTCAGGAGAAAAAGGCTGGGATTGAGGGCACGGTTGAATTCAAAAAACCGGATTACAGTCCAGATGCGTTACGTCGTGATATTGCTGATCTGACTGGCCGAATTAATGCTACAGATGACGATGACTCACGCATGCAACTTGAAATGCAGCGGAGCGTCTTGCAGACGAAGTTGACGGAGCAATTCCCGCTCGGTGATAGTCGACCCATAGAAATCGAACCGACGGTCGTGAAAGCTACTGCTGGTCCGGAAAAAACGGACGCGGCCGCTGGGACGTCACCAGAAGTAAAACCTGAAACTGAGTCAGCCCCGAAACCAGAACACATCCTCTCACTTGATGATGCGCGTCGTGCCCACGCGAACGCCCACCGTCGTGAACGGAGTTGGTGGAGTTTTGGTAATAAGAAAGAATTGGACCGAACAAAAGATCAGTACGCGGCTGCCTTGGAAGTTGCGACTCGGACAGAGCTAACAACGATCAATAAGGAATTCGAAGGTCGCGACATGAAGGATCCGGCGGTCCAAGCAGAGTATACGGCGAAACTCACCGGCGTGGCGCTCCAGTTCCGGATGGGAGAAGAAGGACGGTTCCGAGAAGCACTCCGCGGGCCAGAGAAACAAGGAATAGTAGAAGGATTTAAAACGTGGTGGCGTAAGCACAGCAAGGCTCGGATGATAACGAGCGTTGGCCTGCTGGGTATCGGCGGGGTCGGCGCTTTGACCGGACAGTTCTGGGTGACCGGACTCGCGGCTGGTGCTCGCGGTGCCCTCGCTGGACTCGGGACGGGGATGATGACAGAGTCGACACTCTTAACTGCCGGACGCGCATGGGAACGGAAATTCGGTGCGACGAAGGAGCTGACGGCCGAACAGATCGCGAAGATGACGAATACTGATGAACTCGAACGTCGCATCGCTGCTTATACCCTCGATACTGTTGAAGCACACCGCAAGGATTTCGGGAAACGTGAAGCTGGACGTGGAAAAAAGAAGCATGAGGATCGGACAGCGGAACTTCTGCAGGAACGATATGGTGCGCTCCTTCGCGAGCAACGGGAACAACACATCACCGAACAACTCAAGAATGGAAAATCAGTAGCTGAAGTCACCGAGGAACTTATCACCTCGACGATCGGTGAACGGACGCGATTTCATGACAAATATATCGAACGAGTGAAACGGAATAAAAAGCTCGGCAAGTGGCGAGCTGGACTTGGTGTGGCTGCTGGTCTGACCGCTGGGATCGCTACTTCAGGTGGGATGCGTGGGGCAACGCAGTGGATCAAAGAACATTGGTTTGGTGAGACCCCCGACAAACCCTCGTTTGGGATTGTGTCCGAAGATACTCCGACGTCGACCTCGGCAGTTGAGTACCATCCGAACGCACAAGATCACCAGGAGTGGGTGAGTAAAGTCAAACAGATTGCCGAGACCCCGATCGTCGCCGAAAAAGGCGACTCGGTCTGGTCGATGACTGAGGAATTCGTGAATAAGGCCTATCCGGACCTCCCGCCGGGGCAGCGGACCTGGATCGTCGATCGCTTCAAGGACGCTATTTCGAAGCATCCAGAACAATTCGGTCTGACCGATCCGAACCATATCGACGTCGGGCAGTCGATTGACTTCTCGAAGACAAATCTTGACCTCATGGCAGAGGTCGGTAAGGCCGGATATCTCCCAGCCGAAGTTACAGGCTCGATCGTCGAACACGATAAAGCGCTTGATGCCTGGCAAGCCGCTCATCCGAAGGAAATGCTGACTGAAGAAAAGGTGAATGAAATCTTGCGCGGTACATCAGCCCATGAGACCGTGGCAGCGAGTCCAACATCAACCACACCGTCGATCGAAGCGACACCAGTCACAGCCGATTCACTCAGCGAACAAACATCATCGGTCGTCGCCCCTGATGTCACACCGGTTCCAGAAACACCACCAGACATAGCGACTCCAGAAGTGACCCATACTGTTGCTGAAACTCTGAAAGTGACACCAGCGCTTGATACAGAGTACGTCTCGTACCAGACCCAGATGATGGATATTCCTGAACCGTCGATGGATGCGCTCCGGGTTGGATTTGAGAAGATCTCCTTACAAGAAGCGACGAAATATGGACCGATCGAGAACTTCTTAGCTTCCCACCAAGAGATCACGCCAGCAAAACGTGAACTTCTGACCACCGTCATACATCGTTTGGCGAAGTCGCTCATCGAAAGCGGTCATCAATCGAACGAGTCTGTATCGGCCGCGCTCGAGTGGCTGCGGACGAATCGATAGGAGCAGCGATTCTCGGGTTGACTTTTACTCCGATCTGTTTTGTGGTAAACTTCTCACATGACGGATTCGCGTCTGCCATCGTCGCGTGCGACGATCGGCGCCTGGACCGTTGAACGGTACCAGCGCATCCTCGCTCCCTATCTCATCCTGACGCCAGTTTTCTTTCTGGCCACGCTCTTCAAACTGTCGAATCTCCTTCTGGTGAGCGCAGAAATCGTCGCATTCATCATCGTCGGGATGATCGCCGTCCGAAGACGCGCCGGCCGCTCAGAAGTATTGGTGATCGGGGTCGTCTCCGGCATCCTGATCGGTGTCGCAGTGTCGCTCGGGCGGTGGTTCGCCGATCCGAGCGTGACCTGGGGTGTGAATGTCGTAGCTGAAACGCTAGTAACCGGAATCGTCGGGGCGCTCCTCGCCACCGTCGGGTCCATCCTCTTTGGACGGAAAATCAAACCCATTTAATTCAATCGAGTTCGTCTAACATCAATAACAACGCGTATGCCTATCCCCCGACCCCGCGATCAACAGTACGTCCTCTGGTTCGATGAGTTGCGAAATACCGATGTGAAATTGGTGGGCGGGAAGAACGCCAGTTTGGGCGAAATGTACTCCTTGCTGACGCCAAAGGGCGTCCGCATTCCGAATGGATTCGCGGTGACTGCCGCGGCATATTTTCATTTTCTTGATTCGAATAACATTCGACAAAAGATCAAGGATATCCTGAAGGATCTTGATACGACAAATATGAAGAACCTGGCCGCCCATGGCGCGCGGGTCCGAGCTTTGATCATGAAAGCAGAATTCCCGGATGATCTGCAAAAAGAGATCGTCGATAACTACCGAAAATTGGAAGGGGAGTTCGGCAAGAACACCGATGTTGCGATTCGTTCCTCCGCGACAGCCGAAGACCTACCGGATGCATCATTCGCCGGACAACAGGAGACCTATCTTGATATCAAGGGCGCTGATGCAGTCTTGCTCTCGGTCAGAAAGTGCTTCGCATCCTTGTTTACGAATCGCGCTATTTCATACCGCCAAGACAAAGGCTTTGATCACTTCACGATCGGACTCTCGGCGGCGGTGCAAAAAATGGTCCGCTCCGACCTCGCGTGCTCCGGGGTCATGTTCTCGATCGATACAGAGACCGGATTTCGCGACACCGTCCTGATCACAGGCTCCTGGGGGCTTGGCGAGAACATCGTGCTCGGCCGCGTCAATCCGGACGAATTTGTGGTTTTCAAACCGACCCTCGCAATGGGCAAGAAGGCGATCTTAAACCGAACGTTAGGCGATAAGCTGATCAAGAAGATTTATGCGACCGGGAAAGAGTTGACGATCAAAGATGTGCCCGTGCCACCGGCTGACCGCGCGCGCTTTATCCTGACCGATCTAGAAATCGAACAACTCGCCCGTTGGGCAGTGATGATCGAACAACACTACGGGAAACCGATGGACATGGAGTGGGCAAAGGATGGACAATCCAATAAGCTTTTCATCGTCCAAGCGCGACCAGAAACAGTACGTTCGCGTGAATCGGTCGATATTCTCGAAACCTACGTTCTCGCACCGCACAAGGCTACGTCGATCGTCACTGGCGCGTCGGTCGGAAGCAAGATCGGGACTGGTGTCGCCCGTGTCATCCTCGATGCGAAGGACATCGGCACATTTAAAAAAGGCGAAGTGCTCGTGACCGATATGACCGATCCGGACTGGGAACCGATCATGAAGATCGCCTCGGCGATCGTCACGAATCGTGGTGGACGCACCTGTCATGCGGCAATCATCGCGCGCGAACTTGGTATCCCGGCTATCGTTGGGACGAAAACATCAACGACGGTCCTGAAGACCGGGCAAGCCGTGACCGTGTCCTGCGCCGAAGGTTCGGTCGGCGTCGTGTACGATGGCACCCTGAAGTTCGGGGTCGAAAAAGTGGACCTCAAAAAACTTCCGAACCTGCCGTTGAAGTTGATGATGAATATCGGGAATCCGGAACAAGCCTTTGCCCAAAGCCTCATCCCAAATGACGGGGTGGGATTAGCTCGGGAAGAATTCATTACGGCGAGCTGGATCGGGGTTCATCCGATGGCGCTCATCCGCTACCCACACATCAAAGATGCGACCGCCAAGAAAAAGATCGCCGCTTTAACGAAAGGGTACGATACGCCGGCGGATTTCTACGTTGATAAACTTGCCTCCGGCGTGGCCATGATCGCCGCGGCGTTCTATCCAAAAGATGTGATCTTGAGGTTATCTGACTTTAAGACGAACGAGTATGCAACGTTGATCGGTGGTCGCGAGTTCGAACCAGAAGAAGATAATCCGATGATGGGCTGGCGCGGCGCGGCGCGATATTATAGCGATGCGTACAAGGAAGCCTTCATGCTCGAATTGAAAGCAATGGCTCGCGTCCGTGAAGACATGGGACTGACCAATCTGAAATTGATGATCCCGATGTGCCGTTCGATCGAAGAGGGGAAGAAAGTATTAAAGATCATGGCTGACCAAGGGCTTGTCCAGGGGAAGAATGGGCTCCAGGTCTATGTCATGGCGGAAGTTCCTGCGAACGTCATCCTGGTCGATGAATTCGCGAAACTTTTCGATGGCTTCTCGATTGGCTCGAATGACTTGACGCAATTTACACTGGCCACCGATCGTGACTCAGAACTCGTTAGCCACGTCTACGATGAACACAATCCGGCAGTCAAATTGATGCTGGCGATGGTCATTAACGGCGCCAAGCGGGCTGGGAAAAAGATCGGTATCTGTGGGCAAGCACCATCCGACTATCCAGACATCGCGCTCTTCCTAGCGAAACTCGGCATCGATTCGTTGTCACTCAACCCAGACACGGTTCTCAAGACTCGGTTGATGTTGGCCGATCAACTCGGAAAGAAGAAATAAGTTGGTGTTGCGGCGGGCGCGAAAGCGCCCGCCGCAACATATTGACGGTCTGAAGGAGATTCCGTATTCTCGTCACGCTTGAAGAGGTCGTCCCGTACAATCTCGCTAACGCTCGATTGACGGGATAAACTCCGTGGCTGAGCTTGTTCCCGATGGGACTTAACATTCAAACCTGCAAAGAATGTTACGTCACACTCCTCAATCCCACCCGTGGCGGAGGGTTCGCAAAGTGGCCTAGTGCACACGCTTGCCCCGCCCTACGGCGCGGTCCCGCTCACGGCGGGAGAAAGCCCCTTTGTATGTGGTCGGAGCGGAGAGGTCGCATAGTGGCCTAGTGCGCTCGCTTGGAAAGCGAGTATACCGCAAGGTATCGGGAGTTCGAATCTCCCCCTCTCCGCTCCGAACAGATAGATGCATCCCGCAAGGGTCGAGGCGGAAGAAGCGAATGAACTGCTTCATACGCGCGCCGAGACGGGCGATTCGATGTTACGCAGGAACCAAATCGCCCCGGAATCGGGAGTTCGAATCTCCCCCTCTCCGCCACGCGTCATCGCGCTCGCCGTTATACCGGCGGGTGCTTTGTGATCCGTATCCTCGTACTGAATAAAAATGTACCCCAGGCCCGTCTAGGCGCCTGGGGTTTGGAGCGAGCCGCATGATGGCGGCGATCGTCCGGGGCAAGCCGGTCGGTGGAGGTGGTTACGCGGCAGGGCGGTAGTAGGTGTACAGCTGATCGATCAGCCAGCTCGGATCGTTGCTCTTGATGACGATCTTGACGAGGCCTTCCGGGCCGTACACCCGCCACTCCTGCGGCATGGATTCGAAGTCGTGGTTCTTCGCCGACTTCGGGCAGTAGTACAGCTCGAGCACGCGCAGCTCACAGCCACGCAAGCTCAGGATCGGGACCTGCTGCGTCCTCATCCTGGGCTTCGCTCCACTCCCATTGCGGGATCGACTGGACGTTGCCGTCCGGATGCCGATGCCCTGCTTGGTGAGCGGGACGAAGATCTGGGAGAAGTACTCTTTGCGACTGAGTCTTGAAAGCTCTTTGGGAGCTTGCTTGGGGCGGTTCGGAGTGACCGGTGGGGCGACGGGCGGTTCCATGGTCGCCGTGTCGGTCGTCTCCGAAATGGTGAAATCCTTCATGGATTTCATTCCTTTCGCTCTGCAACTGTGAATGGGCGGATACCGATCGGTCGTGCCGACCGGGGGGATATATCCAACGTCCTGCTTGCCCAGGCGTTGGAATAGCCATTTCACTCCTCGGGTTCGTGGTTGTCAAGGCGGGCGAGTGGCCGTCCGCCCGCCGGTCTGCTAGGGTACAAGGCATGGGCACCCCCGTTGAAGACATCAAAGCCAGGCTTGATATCGCCGAAATCATCGGTGAGTACGTCCAGTTGCGACCGTCTGGTTTAAGTTTGAAGGCTCGTTGCCCGTTCCATAACGAACGGACCCCGTCGTTCATGGTTTCACGAGAACGAGGAAGTTGGCATTGTTTTGGATGCAATAAAGGCGGTGATGTGTTTTCCTTCGTCCAGGAGATGGAGGGACTCGATTTTCCTGAAGCCTTGCGCGTATTGGCGAAGAAAGCGGGCGTCGAGTTGAGAGCCGTCGATCCAGCCCTTCAGACCCAACGTACGAAGGCACTCGATGTTTTACGTTGGGTGACGAAATATTATCAAGAAGTGTTACGAAAAAGTGCCGAAGCGGAGCCAGCTCGGGTCTATCTGAAAAAGCGCGGACTTGATGAGGTGACGATCGACCTGTTCCAGCTGGGGTATGCCCCAGAAGCCTGGGATGTGACCGCGAATGCGCTCCAGAAGAAGGGTTTCGCCGAAATTGATGTCTTCAATGCTGGGTTGATCATGAAAAAGGAACGCGGATCCGGGTATTACGACCGGTTCCGGGGGCGGATCATGTTCCCAATCAGGGATGCTCATGGCACGGTCGTCGGGTTCACCAGCCGGATCCTGAACGAACAGCCCGATGCCCAAGGTCGTGTCCCAGCCAAGTATGTGAACTCACCGCAAACGGTTGTCTACAACAAGAGCGCAGTACTTTATGGATACGATATGGCGAAGTCGACGATCAAACAAGCCGGCTACGCGGTCCTGGTCGAGGGGAATATGGATTGTATTGCTTCTCACCAATCCGGGGTCACCAACTGCGTGGCAATATCTGGGACCGCGCTGACCCCGGACCAGGTCCGGATGTTGAAACGAATCACGAATCGCCTCGTCGTCGCGTTCGATGCTGATGCCGCCGGCGTTGCCGCTGCGGTCCGGGCGCTCGACCATGCCTTTGCGGCAGCGATGGATATCGCCATCGTCTCACTTCCGGACGCGAAAGATCCTGATGAACTCATCCGACGCGACCCGGCGGCGTGGCCGAAGGCGATTGCAGCAGCGCGCCCCGCAATGGAGCATTTCTTTACGATCGTGACTGCCGGGAAGGATCTGAATTCGGTGACGGTGAAAAAAGCAGTGACGCGCGAACTTCTGCCGATCCTGTCGAAACTCGGTGATCCGGTCGAACAATCCCACTACCTGGAAAAGCTCGCCGATCTGGTCCATGTCGCCGTCGGCGATTTGAAGAAGATGCTCACGAAACCATCACCAACTTCACCTAACGTCCCGATCAGCACTACGGCCCGGCAACCGACGTCATCAAAAAAGGATCACCCCCGAGCCGTTTCCGAACGCTTACTGGCGCTGATCATTGCTGACCCGCGGTTCCTCGCCCAGGCGAGCCAACGTCTTGATCCCGAAGCGATATCCGGGGATGACCTCCGGGACTTGTATCGGACCCTACTCGTGTGGTATACTGCGCAACACTTCGTGACCCGTTCGGAGCTCGACGCTCAGGCGGCTGCGTTGGTAGGAGACGCACAGGCAACCTATGCCCTCCTATCGTTGCTGGCTGATAGGGAATTTCCCCCTGATCGTGATGTTCCAATGGAGGAGGATTTCCTCTCCCTGACGGGCACGCTGGCGCGACACACCCTCGCTCTACGACTCCGCCAGATCGAAGCGGATATAGCCCGCCTCGAACGCGCTGGACTGTCGGCTTCAGCCGAAATGTCTGGTCTCCTGGGACAAGCCCGAGAGTTGACCGAGCGTCTTCGACGCTTAGGGTGACGCCGCCACCGACGGACCGACCGGTTCTGACTCGTCGAATCCGTCCTCATCAGCGTCAGGTTTTTTACACCATGCCGAAAAAGGTTTTAAAGAAATCCGCGACCAAGAAAGTCGCGCCGCGTCGTCCGACGAAAAAGTCTGTGAGCAAAGGAGCGAAGCGCTCCACGAAGACCAAGATTGTAGCGAAACCGGTTAAATCGTTACCGGCGGTTTTTCCGACCGCCCAATTACCGGCCCTCATCCAAAAAGGGCGGCAGCGAGGTTTCTTGACCGAGACCGAGTTGTTGTATGCCTTTCCGGATCTAGAAGAATATATTCGCGATTACGAGCTGATTCTTGATGATTTCGAGAAGAATGGGATAGCCGTGGTCGAGACCGGTCCTTCCATTCTTGATGTTCAGACACCGCAGTTCCTCGAACCGAAACATTCGAAGAAGCATCTCCCCCAAGAAGAACGCCATTTCGATCTCGGCGACATCTCGAACGACTCGATCCAGATGTACTTGCGCGAAATTGGGAAAGTACCGCTCCTCACCGCTGAAGAAGAAGTGTCGCTCGCGAAACGGAAAGACGCGGGTGATGTTGAAGCGTCGAAGAAGCTGGTCGAAGCGAACCTCCGACTTGTCGTCTCGATCGCCAAGAAGTTCACCGGTCGTTCACTCTCACTCCTCGACTTGATCCAAGAGGGGAATATCGGGCTTTTCCGAGCCGTTGAGAAGTTCGATTACAAGAAAGGATACAAGTTCTCGACCTACGCGACCTGGTGGATCCGCCAAGCGATCACTCGCGCGTTAGCTGACCAGTCACGGACGATTCGCATTCCGGTGCACATGGTCGAGACGATCAATAAGTTCCAACAGATTGAACGTCAACTCATCCAAGACCTCGGCCGTGAACCCTTGCCAGAAGAGATTGCAGCCGAAATGAGCGAACCGGTCGATAAGATCCGGCAGATCATCAAGATTTCCCAGGACACTGTGTCACTTGAAACATCGGTGGGTGACGATGGCGATGATGACTCGACACTCGGTGACTTCATCGAGGACGTAAAGACCGTGTCACCGGACAAAGTGGCCGCCCTCCAACTTTTGAAAGATGATGTCCGTTCGATCATCTCAACGCTCAGTCCGCGGGAACAAAAGATCCTCGAAATGCGTTTCGGACTTCACGATGGAGTCGCCCACACCCTTGAAGAGGTGGGCCAGGAATTCGGTGTCACCCGCGAACGTATTCGGCAGATCGAATCGAAAGCGCTCGAGAAGATCCAACAGCATGGCAACATGCGGAAATTGAAGGATTACTAAACTTGATTCGCGAAGGCGGCCCCGCGCGAACGCGGGGCCGCCTGTCTTTTACGTACCGGCTGGCCGTTGACCATGGTCCGCTTGTTCCGTATACTGCACCCGCTCATTCCCAGGTAGCTCAGCGGGTCCGGCTCGGCCGGACGGGCAGAAGCGACCCCGACAAAGTCGGGGAGCGATCGGCGAAGTGCCAGTGGCACGTCGCCGCTGCCCAGGAAGAGCAATCGGCTG
>Ga0073934_10003064_pt1 | contig 32010 bp, 29 predicted proteins | sample LarsenN4metaG_FD_76834 | JGI IMG/M metagenome (GOLD analysis project Ga0073934, IMG submission 76834) | Hot spring sediment bacterial and archeal communities from British Columbia, Canada, to study Microbial Dark Matter (Phase II) - Larsen... ...
CGGCTAGAATCGACGGATGGGCGCCACGGCACGCGCATTCGGACTCATGCGCTCGCTCGCGATCTACTACGGCGTGCCGTTTCGCGCCCGGCGCTTGCGGAGCTTCTACTCGCAGTTCGTCGCGCCGGGCTCGCTCTGCTTCGACGTCGGCGCGCACGTGGGCAATCGCGTGAGGTGCTGGCGCCGGCTCGGCGCGCGCGTCGTGGCGATCGAGCCGCAGCCCGATTTCGTGCGCGTGCTGCGCTGGCTCTACGGCAACGACGCGCAAGTCGAGATCGTGCCGGTTGCCGTCGGCCGCACCGCCGGCAGCGCGGAGATCCTCGTCAGCGAACGCACGCCGACGGTCACTACGCTGTCGCGGCCGTGGGTCGAGGCCGTGCAGCGCGACCCGAAGTTCGCGAACGTCAGCTGGTCCCGCGGCCAGCGCGTCGACGTCGTCACGCTCGACGCCTTGATCGCGCGCTACGGCGAGCCCGCCTTCGTCAAAGTCGACGTCGAAGGCTTCGAGGCCGAGGTGCTGGCTGGACTTGCTGCGCCCGTGCGCGCCTTGTCCTTCGAGTACGTGCCGGCCACGCGCCAGATCGCGCTCGACTGCATCGAGCGGCTCGCGGCGCTCGCGCCGTATCGCTACAACTGGTCCCCCGGCGAGAGCCAGCGTCTCGAGAGCCCGCAGTGGGTCGATGCGGCCGCAATGCGAGCGCTGTTGATCGAGTTGCCGAAGCACGCCGATTCCGGCGACGTGTACGCCGTGCGCGTGGACGCGTGAGCCTCAATGCGGCGCCGCGAACGTTTCGAGCAAGAGCACGGACAGCTCCGGCAACGTGCCGATCGGCGGCTGCTGCGGCGCCAGCGCGACGCCCTCGACGAAGCCCGCGTCGAGCAGCGCGGCCGCGACGCCGGTGCGCCGCGTGATCACGTGCACCGGCACGTCCCAGCGCGCGCCGACTCCGGCGACGCTCGCGGCCGGCTGGTGATCGCCGATCAAGAGCAGCGTCTCGTCGCGCGCAGCCCCGTCGCGCAGATAGCCCGCGAGGTAGGTGAACGTGTAGACGAACGAGTCCGTGTACGGCTCGCCGAGCGCGTTCCAGTCCGGCACGGCGGAGAGGCTCGCCTCGACATCCTCGCTCGAATACGGCTCGGCCTCGAGAACGCGCTCCCAGTCCGCTTGGTACGGCGGCACGGGCAGAAACGGAATGTGCGTGTTGATCGTGGGCAAGAACACGAGCCACGGCGCACGCGGGTCCGCGGTCTTCTTCAGCGCCGTTGCGCGCGCGAGCGAAAACTGGTCCGGGATGCGCCACCAACCGAAGTCCGGGCCGCGATAGTCGAGCGCGCGCTCGTCGTGGATCGTGTCGAAGCCGTAGAACGCGCCTTCGAGCCAGAGGTTCTTGAGGCCCGGCATCACGGCCGCGGTGCGGTAGCCGGCCGCCTTGAACACCTTCGGCCAAGTGTCGCGATCCTGCGTGAGCAACGCCATGTAGTCGCCGCTGTCGCGCACTTCGACGCCGCTCATGAAGCTCGCGTGCGCGAGCCACGAGCCGCCGCCGAACGTCGGCGACGACGCGAAGGCCGAGACGATCTGCCGTCCCGTCTCGGCGGCGGCGTGCGCGAGCTCGTCGCGCGCCGGCGAGACGCGGCGCGCGAGCTCGGGCTCGTCGTACGTCACGGCGCCGTACGACTCGAGGAACATCAGCAGAACGTCGTCGCCTTCGATGCGGCCGAAATCGGAGTGCGGCAGCGCGAGACCCGGCAGCGCGCGGTTCGGATCGGCCTTCGCGGCGTCGACGATGAAGCGAGCCTGCTGCCAATACGTTGCCGAGACGGGCAGCGAGTAGCGGTGCCGCACGGGCCAGTCGAGCCAATGCCCGGCCGCATACGGGCCGACGAGCAGCGCGGCGACGGCGCCCACGGCGTACCGTCCCGTCCGGGCCTCGAGCGCGCCCGCCACGGCGCCCAAGCACCAAGCGATGCCGGCGATCAGCCCGGCGAAGAGCGCGGCGAGCGCCATTGCGAGCGCGCCGGCGAGCCACCACGGGCCCACCTCCGCGAGCATCGCGGCGACCTTCGGCACGTGCTGGCCGTCCCAATAGAGGTTGATCGGCCGGCCGTAGAGCGCCGGCGCCGTCACCTCGGCGTAACGGCCGAGCACGAGCGCCAGCACGAGCAGCGTCAGCACCGTGCGGAGCGCCGTGCCGACGCGCCGGTCGAACGCCGTCCACGCGACGAGCGCTAGCAGCAACACGCCGAGCTCGAACGAGAGCTCGGGGCGCGGGACGATCCAAACCGTCGGCCAAACGTTGTGAAACGTCAGCGCGGCGTTCAACGCGAGCAACGCGACGGCCAGCGCAATCCAGTGCCGCGTGCGAAGCGGTGCCATGGCGTTCACTGCCGCCTCACGCCCCGGCGCGGCGAGCGAGCCAGCGGACGTCGACGGCGAACGACCAGAGAAGCGTCACGAGCCCTGCGAACGCGATGACGGCGCTCCACGGCGGCGGAACGACGGGCAGCAATGCGCCGAGCAGCGAGCCGATCTGCACGACGCACACGGCCTGACGCCGCCGGCTCGGCGGCAGCGCGGCACCGAGCCACGGCCACGCGTAGCTCGCCGCCACGAACACGTACCGCGCGAGGCCCGCGGCGAGGATCCAGACGCCGGCCTTGCCGTGCTGCCAGACGAGCGCGGCGAGCACGAGGATCAACAGCGCGTCGGTCTCCATGTCGAACCGTGCGCCGAACTCGCCCGCTTCGCGGCGCCGCCGCGCGAGAGCCCCGTCGGCGCCGTCGAGAGCGACGACGGCCGCGCCGAGCCCGACGAGAAGCCAGGCGAGCGCCGGCGTGGCCGCGGCGCCGACGAGCGCCGCGAGCAGCACCGCAAGCGCCGCGCGCGCGAGCGTCACGGCGTTCGCGGCGCCGAGCCTGGGCCCCGACAGCTCGCGCGACGCGAGCCACAGCAAGGCGGCGCTGCCGGCGAAAACGAGTGACGCGGCACGGACGACGAGCCGGCCGTCGTCGAGCCAACGCGCGAGCGAGACCGCCGCGCCGACGGTCGCCGCGGCCGCGAGCGCTACGCCCACGACGGCGCCGCCCGGCAGGCGCGGCCGCTCGGGGACCTGGGCGAAAGGCGCGTTCGACATTCCTTGACGCTTGCATGCCTGCCAACCGGTTTGCAAGTATGCCGGCGCAGGCGCCCGCCTCTCGCCACTTCCGCCGCTTCGCATGACGAACGTTTCCGAGCAAGCCCGCGCGTTCTGGGTCGTCGCACCCGGCCAAGGCGAGCTTCGCACGGAAGCGCCGAGCGTTCCGGCACGCGGCGAGGCGCTCGTCCGCACGCTCTTCTCGGCCGTGAGCCGCGGCACCGAAACGCTCGTCTGGAGGGGCAAGGTGCCGCCGAGCGAGCACGCGCGCATGCGCGCGCCGTTCCAAGCCGGCGAGTTCCCTGGGCCCGTCAAGTACGGCTACTCGAACGTCGGCGTCGTCGAGCAGGGCCCGCCCGAGCTGATCGGCCGGCGAGTCTTTTGCCTCTTCCCGCACCAGACGCGCTACGTCGTGCCGGCCCGTGCGCTGCACGTGCTGCCCGACGACGTGCCGCCGGCGCGCGCCGTGCTCGCCGCGAACCTCGAGACGGCCGTCAACGCCCTCTGGGACGCGGCTCCGCGCATCGGCGATCGGATCGCCGTCGTCGGCGCCGGAACCGTCGGTTGCCTCGCCGCCTGGCTCGCCACGCGGATCGGCGCAGCCGAGGTCGAGCTCGTCGACGTCGACGAGCGAAAGAGCGCCGCGGCGCGCGCGCTCGGCGTCGCGTTCCGCACGCCCGCGGCGGCACGGCGCGACGCCGACGTCGTGATTCACGCGAGCGGCAGCGCCGCGGGCCTCGCGACGGCGCTCGAGCTCGCGGCCTTCGAGGCAACGGTCACCGAGCTCAGCTGGTACGGCGCCGACGCGCCGGCCGTGCCGCTCGGCGCGGCGTTCCACAGCCGGCGCTTGAAGCTCGCGTCGTCGCAAGTCGGCGTCGTCGCCGCCGCGCAGCGCGCGCGTTGGAGCTTGGCCCGCCGCATGCAGCTCGTGATGCGGCTGCTCGCGCACGCCGAGCTCGACGCGCTCGTCACGGGCGAAAGCCCGTTCGAGGAGCTGCCGGCCGTGCTCGCACGGCTCGCGGCGGCGCCCGGTTACACTCTGACGCATCGCATCGTCTATTGAGCGCAATCGACCATGTTCAGCGTTTCGGTCCGGGACCACTTCATGATTGCGCATAGCTTCGAGGGCGAGGTGTTCGGCCCCGCCCGGAAGCTGCACGGCGCGACGTACGTCGTCGACGTCGAGTTCAAGCGCCGCGGCCTCGACCCCGACGGCATCGTCGTCGACATCGGCCGCGCGAGCGAAGGCCTGCGCGCGGTGCTCGCGGCGCTGAACTTCCGCAACCTCGACGACGAGCCCGCCTTTCGCGGCCGGAACACGACGACGGAGTTCCTCGCGTCCGTGATCCACGAGCGCATGGCGAAGAAGATCGCGGCCGGCGAGCTCGGGGCGAACGCGCGCGGCCTCGAGGCGCTGCGCGTGACGCTGCACGAGTCGCACGTTGCTTGGGCGGCGTACGAAGCGGCGCTCGGGCGCTGAGCGCTGCACGCCGATGGAGCGCGTCGACTTCGTCGTTCCCGGCGACATCCGCACGCCGACGGGCGGCTACATCTACGACCGCGAGATCGTTGCGGGCCTAGCGGAGCGCGGCTGGCAAGTCGCCGTGCACGAGCTCGACGGAAGCTTCCCGGCGCCGACGCCCGCGGCGCTGCGCGCGGCGCGTGCGACGTTCGGGCGCCTGGCCGAAGGCAGCATCGTCGTCATCGACGGCCTCGCGCTGCCGGGACTCGATCGCGTGCTCGCCGGCGAAGCGCGGCGTCTCGAGCTCGTCGCGCTCGTCCATCACCCGGTCGCGCTCGAGACGGGCCTCGAAGCCCAAGACGCGGAGCGCCTCGCGGCCGCGGAGCGGCGCTCGCTCGCGCATGTGCGCCGCGTCATCACGACGAGCCAATGGACGGCGCGCACGCTCGCGACGGACGGGGTTCCGGTCGGTCAGCTGCGCGTCGTGGAGCCCGGCGTCGATCGGCGCAAGACGAGCGGCAGCTCCGACCCGCGGAGCGCCGTGCCCGGCACGCCGCACGATACGTTGAACCTGCTCTGCGTGGGCACGCTGACGCCGCGCAAAGGTCATTCGGTGCTGCTCGACGCGCTGAACGAGATTCGCGACCGCCCGTGGCACCTGACCTGCGCCGGCAGCCTGCTCCGCGATCCGGACACCGTAGCGGCGCTGCAGCACAGGATCGACCGCCTGAGCATGCGCAGGCGCGTGAGCCTGCTCGGCGACCTCGACCGCGACGCCCTCGAGCGGCAGTACGCGCGCGCGGACGTGTTCGTGCTCCCGTCGTATCTCGAAGGCTACGGGATGGCGCTCGCCGAGGCCGTCGCGTTCGGTTTGCCCGTCGTCAGCACGACGGCCGGCGCGATACCCGAAACCGTGCCCGCGAACGCGAGCGTGCTCGTGCCGCCGGGCGACAGCCGCGCGCTCGCGAAGGCGCTCGCCGCCGTCATCGACGATCCGGCGCGCCGCGCGACGCTCGCGGCCAACGCACGCGCCGCCCGCGCGTCGCTGCCGACGTGGGCGACGGCGACGGGGAAATTCGCGGCGGCGCTCGACGGGCTCGGCGCCCGCGCGTGAGCGGCTTTTCGCCCGAGTGGCTGACGTTGCGCGAGCCGTTCGACGCCGCGGCACGGCCGGCGGCGCTCGTAGCGGAGCTCCGCGCGCACTTGCCGCGCAACAAACCCCTCGACGTCGTCGACTTGGGCGCCGGCGCGGGATCGAACCTTCGCTATCTCGCGCCGCTGATCGGCGGCGAGCAGCGCTGGCTCCTCGCCGACCACGATCCGAAGCTGCTCGACGCCGCGCTCGCGGCGACGCACGACTGGGCGAAGGCGCGCGGCGGCGACGCCGCGCGAACGCGGTTCGCCCTCGCAATACGCGGCGCCGGATTCGCGGGCGGCGTTCGCTGCAGGCTCGTCGATCTTGCGGACCTCTCGGCGCTCGAGCTCCCCAAGGGCGGGCTCGTCACGGCGGCGGCGTTGCTCGACCTCGTCTCGCGCGGCTGGCTCGAGACGCTCGCCGAGCGCTGCCGCGCGGCGCGCGCGGCCGTCGCGCTGGCCTTGACCTACGACGGCCGCACGTCGATCAAGCCCGCGGAGCCCGACGACGCCGCCGTGCTCGCTTTGTTCAATCGGCACCAGCTCTTCGACAAAGGGTTCGGACCCGCGCTCGGCATGCGCGCCGCCGGCATCGCCGAGGACGCGTTCGAGGCGCACGGCTACGAGCTGCGCGTCGCCACGAGCGACTGGCTGCTCGACTCCGGCGCCCGAGCGCTGCAGCTCGCGTTGCTCGACGGCTGGCACGGCGCGGCGCTCGAGGTGGCCCCCGACAGCCGGCTCGCGCTCGGAAGCTGGCTCGAGCGGCGCCGCGCCCACGTGCTCTCCGGAAGCTCCGAGATTCGCGTCGGTCACGTCGACGTCGTCGGCTGGCTCTGAGACTCCTCTCACGCGGCGTCGCCCCGTTACCGAACGGGCGCTCGAGCGTGATAGGTGCTATGAAGGGCAAGACGGCGATGGCGACGCACCCCGAGTTCCGCGACCTGCTCGCGCCTCATTTGGCGAGCCTGTTCCGGTCGGCCTACCGTCTCACGGGCAATCGCGCCGACGCCGAAGACGTCGTCCAAGAAGTCTGTGTGCGCGCCTATACGCACCTCGCGACGCTGCGCACGCTCGATCAGCCGAAGAGCTGGCTCTTGAAGATCGCCTACCGCGTGTTCGTCGACGCCGCGCGCCGGCGCGTGCGCTCGCCCGTGCGCGCGACGGCCGAGGACTTCGACGCCACGCGCGCCGACGAGGGGCCGGGCCCCGACGACCACGTCGAAGCGGAGCTCGCCGCGCGGCGCGTGCTCGCGGCGTTCGCGAAGCTCGACCGCGAGCAACGCGCGCTGCTCGCGTTGCACGTCGAGGGCTACACGCTCGCGGAGCTTACGGTCATGACCGAGCTCTCCACCGACGTGCTGAAGGCGCGTCTCTATCGCGCCCGCGTGCGGCTCGGCAAGTTGCTCGCCGCGGACGCCAAAACCCCCACGCTCGCACTGGTGAAATGACATGAGCTGCAACGACGTCGCTTCGATTCTCGACGCTCACCGCGGCGCGCGTCTCGCACCGGCCGAGCGGGCGCAGGTCGACGAGCACCTCGCCGCCTGCGGCGACTGCGCCGCGGCTTGGCACGCACAGACCGAGTTGCTCGCGCTGCCGATGCCGCGCGTGCCGGACACGCTGCTCGAGCGCGCGCTGCGCGCGTCGCGCTCGCCGCAGCCGGCGCGGCGGCGCGGCGTGCGCTTGCCGATCGTGATCGGCAGCGCGCTGCTCGCAGGGGCCGCGCTCGCCGCCGGCGTATCGATCGTCTCGGAGCTTTTGTCGACTTCGACGCCCGAGCGCGTGTTCAGCGTCGAGCCCATCGCGCCGCAACCCAGGCCGTCGGCGTCCGAGGCGCAGGCTCGCGTCGAGGCCGCTCGCGCCGGCGACGTACAGGACGCCTTGCCGACAGCCGTCGAGCTCGTCGAGACGCCTGCCGACGTGCTGCCGCTCGTTCGCGCGAACCCGAGCTATCCGCCGAAAGCGCTCGCCGACGGCCGCGACGGGCACGTGCAACTGCGTTTCGACATCACGGCCGCCGGCACGGTCGAGAACATCAGCGTCGTCGAGTCGAGCGATGCGGAGTTCGAGGAGCCGGCAAAGACCGCTCTCGCCGAATGGCGCTATTTGCCGCGAATCGCGGGCGGCAAGCGTGTGCGGCACGAGGGCGTGCACACGATCATCCGGTTCACGCTGGACGGCTACGAAGACCGTCCGCAGCCCAACCCGCGACTCGAAGAAGCGCAGCGGCAAGCGCAGCGCGAGTACGAGTCGTACGCGGCTGGGCTCGTGACGGCGCTCGACCGGCTCGCAGCCGACGATCTGCGCGGCGTCGAGCTGCAGCTCGACGAGATGCAGGCCTTGCACGGCAGCGAGCGCGTCGACCTGTGGAACTTCTACGGCTACCTCTACACCGTCGAGGGCAACTACGCGCGCGCGATCGATGCTTACGAAACGGCCGTCGGCATCGCGCTGCGATCGCCGCGTCCGGCCTCGGGGCCGTACGTGCCGCTCGCGAAGCTGTATTTCGCGCGGCATCAATACGACATGGCGCTCAAGACGCTGCTTCGCCCGCGGCAAGCGACGAACGGCGCGGCTCCGCCCGGCGGCACGCGGTTGCTCGGCGCGGACGCCGACGCGCTGATCGAGCGGCTGCGCGCGCTCGGCGTGACCGAGGAGACGCTCTGAGGCCCGCGGGGTAGGGCCGAACGCCCCCGCGAATCGGACGCTCGTTTCCCTTCGATCGCCGGACCGCGCGCCGAGCAACCGATCAAAGCACGCGCGTCAAGTTGCCCGTCGGCGCTTCCGCGGCCGGCGCAGCAACGCGCAAGTCGCAATCGAACAGCACGTCGCTGCCCATGGCGAACACGCGGTGGGCGGGCCGCAGACAATCGGGGATGCGCTCGCGGGCCGGCAGCGTGAGCCCTTGCCGCCCGCGTCCCGTGACGAGCGGCGCAATCGCGATATGAAGCCGATCGAGCAAACCGGCCTCGAGAAACCGTGACACCGTCGCGCCGCCGCCTTCGACGAACACCGAGGTGAGACCGCGCGCGTGCAAGCGCGCCAGAAGCACGTCGAGCTCGAGCCCGTTGCCGCCGGACGGCACCTCGAGCACCTCGGCGTTGCCGGGCGCGCGCGCAGCGCCACCCTCGGCGTGCACGACGAGCGTGGGCGCGGCGCCGTCCGTGAACACGCGGCGGCGCGCGTCGAGCCGCGCCGACGGATCGAGGATCACGCGCACGGGATGCGCGCCTTCGACGTGCCGGACCGTGAGCTGCGGGTCGTCGCGCGCCACGGTGCCGGCGCCGACGACGATCGCCGACGACAGCGCGCGCAGGCGGTGCAGATGGCGGACGTTGTCGGGGCCCGTCACGTAATACGAATCGCCGGACGCCGTCGCGATGTGGCCGTCCAAACTTTGGCCCAAGTGCGCAAACGTGAACGGCCGGCCGGCCCGGGCGGAGCAGAGGGGCGCATAGAGCTCGAGCCACGGACGCACGGCGGCCGGCGCGCCGGGGCCGACGGCGTAGTCGCCGCCCAGGCGGACGAGCCAAGCCGAGTCGGGATGCCCCGCCTCGCCGAGCGCCCCGCGGGCGGCGAGCAGCGCTTGCCACGCGCGAGCTTCGAGCCCGGCAGAATCCGGTGTTTCGCTCAACTCGGCCTGCCCCTGCTCTGGCCCGATATATGCAGCCCGCGGAATGACGGGCTCCGAGCTGCTATCCTAACATTTGAGAAACACACGCCTTTTGCATGTCCACGCCCACCCGCCCCGAGATCAACGGCAGTCCCGCTGCGCTTGCGTTCGACCGTGCCGTCGACGAGCTGCGCCGCGGGCGAGCCGTGCAAGTGTCGGACGAAATGCGCGGCCTCGTCGTCGCGGCGATCGAAACGATTCAAGCCGCGTTGTTCGAGCGGCTCGCCGCCGCGAGCGGCGGCCGCGCCGTCATGCTCGTCACGGCCGAGCGCGCGCACGCCGCGGGGCTTTCGCGGCAATTGAGCGGCGCCGTCTCGGTGGCGTTTCCGGCGTCGACGGATCTCGAGCGTCTGCGCGCGCTTGCCGGCGTGACGCCGGGCGCAGCCACCGTCGACGGCGCGGCCTTCGACGTCGATCCCGCGCCGAAGTGCGCGCCGCTGGCCGCCGCCGCGTTCCAGCTCGCGAAGGCGGGTCGCCTGGTACCGGCGCTGATCGGCTTCGAAACGAGCTGCGCCGCGATGCCCGGCGTGATGGCGATCGCGCAGGGAGACGTCGTGGAGCATGCGCCGCGGTTCGGCCATCACGCATTGCGGCTCCTGAGCCGCGCGCGCGTGCCGCTCGCCGACGCCCTCGAGTGCGAGATCGCGGTGTTCGGCGACGAGCACAGCCTCGCCGAGCACGTCGCCGTCGTCATCGGCAAGCCCGATCCCGAGACCGCCGTGCCCGTGCGGCTGCACTCCGCGTGCCTGACGGGCGACCTATTGGGCAGCCTGCGCTGCGACTGCGGCGAGCAGCTGCGCACGGCCGTCGCGCGCATCGAGGCGCTCGGCGGCGGCGTGCTGCTCTACCTCGATCAGGAGGGCCGCGGCATCGGCTTGCCGAACAAGCTGCGCGCCTATGTGCTCCAGGACGGCGGCCTCGACACCGTCGACGCGGACCGGCACCTGGGCTTCCTCGCCGACGAGCGCAGCTACGACGTCGCGGCGGCTCTGCTCGAGGAGCTCGGCATCAGGCGCATTCGTCTCCTCACGAACAATCCGCAGAAGATCACGGCGCTGCGCGAGCACGGGCTCGACGTCACGGGCCGGCTGCCGCTCGTCACGACGAGCAACACGCACAACGAGCGCTATCTGCGCGCCAAGCACGAGCGCGCAGGTCACCTCGATCTCGCCGAGAAGTCGGGCGCCTAGCGCCGCGCGCCGCGCGAGTACTGCACGGGACACCCGGCCGGATAAACGCCGGCGCGCGCCTGGCGCGTGCAATAGGCGCGCGCCCGCTCGACCTGCTCCTCGATCGCCGCGATCGTCTCGTCGAACGTCGTGACGATGCCGTGCACCGGAACGTTGAGCGCGGGATCGAGGCCGTAGCGCTCGACGCTGTCGAGATACGCGTCGCCCCACCAGTGCCAATCCCAGTCGTGCGTCGTGAAGTCGCCTTCGACGAAGATGCGCGGGCCCGAGATGTAGGCGAACACGGCTTCGGCCATGTGCAGATGACCGACGGCGTGATAGACGTCGACGCGCATCGTCCCGTCGTCGAGCATGAGGTGCTCGTCGACCGGCAGGAACTTCAGCGGCTGCGGGTTACGCGCGAGCGCGTCGGGGAAGTTCGGCGCCGGGCGCGCCACCATCTCCCGGAAGATCCCCTCGTTGCCGCGGCGCGCGACGATCGTGAGCCCGCGCGAGACGGCCGCGCGCAAGCCGCCGCTGTGATCGAAGTGATGGTGCGAGACGATGACGTGCGTCACCTTCTTGCCCGGCACGAGCGCGTCCGCGACGTCGAGGCGCGCGAACGTGTCGGCCTCGTTGTTGTACGCCTCGAACATCACGAGATGGTCGGCGAACTCGATGACGGCGCCGCCGTTGCCGCCGATGCGCACGTCCCAGACCTTGTCGGCGATCTTCGTGGCTTCCGCTCGGCGCTCGCCTTGCTGCGCCTGCGCGGGGGCCGGCGGGAGCTCCGGCGGCTCGACGTCGAAACGATACGAGTCGACGTGGAAATTCATCGTCGTCAGGTCGCGCCAGTCCATTGCGGCCGTGACGCCGACGGGCAACCGCAAGTCGCCGAACGGCAAATAGCCCGTGAAGTACGTCGTCGTCGTGACGTCGCCGAGCGTCGTGCTCGGGCCGATCGAGCGCACCCAGCTCGGCAGCTTCGTGGCCGGATCGATCGCGAGCCACATCGTCGGGCCCGCCGCCAGCGTGAACGGCACGACGGTGAGCCCGTCCTCGACGCTGACGGGGCCGAGCCGGGTGCCGGCGTCGAGCGCGGCGCGAAGCGCCGGAACGGGATGGTCGAGGGCCGCGACCGCCGTCTGCACGCGGCTCGTGCGGTCCCACGGCTGCTCGATCGCGAACGGGAACAACGAGCCGCGCCGGTCGCGATTCAGCGCGCGGCCGTTCCGCAGATCGAAGAAGCGCTCGGCGTCGTGTGCGACGGTCCACTTGTAGGGCGCGCGGGGATCCGGCGACGGGGCGCTGCCGCCTTGCTGATTGATGTACTGGCCGAACCCCGTCATGACGAGGTTGTCGAGGGCGCGCAGGCGCTCGAGGCCGCCCATCGCCGCGGCGGCCCGTTCGAGCAACGCTCGCGCCTCACCGGGCTGCCCGTAAGCCGGCGCGCTCGACGCGAGCAACACACTCACGATTCCCAGTATCCGCAGCCGACTTCTTCTCTGCACGGTTCGCTCCTCGAGCGATGAGTTGACACCCTAGCCTCGGCCCGGAACGTGCGCCGCGTCAACGGCCGAGCAGCTCGCGTCAGCGCTTCAAGATGAACTCGCGGTCGATCGTCTTGCCGACCGGGAAGTCGTACTCGCCCACCTTCACGAAGCCATAGCGCCGGTAGAAGCGCTGTGCGCCGAGGTTCTGCGACCAGACGCCGATGTAGAGCGGCGCGTAGCGCTGCTCGAGCCACGCGAGAGCGGCCTCGAAGAGGCGCGCGCCGAGCCGCCGATTTTGGTGCGTCGAGCGGACGTACAGCTGCCTCAGCTCACCCGCCCCCGGCTCGAGCCCGTCGACGGGCAGCTTGCAGTAACCCGCGAGCGCAAACCCCACGGGCGGAGCTTCGCCCACGAGCCAGTAAGCCATGCGCGCGTCCGACACCATGTCACGGCAGGCCGCTGCCGAGCACGTGGCCGCGAGATAGGCGGCAAGGTCTTCGGGCGGATAGAGATGTCCGAACGTCTCCGTGAAAGTGACGGCGGCGAGCTCGGCGAGCGCCGCGGCGTCATCGGCGGTTGCGCGGCGCACCGCGAAGGCTCGCTCGGACATTGCCCGAGTGTAGTGGCTGCTCGGGGCGTCGGTCATCGATCGAGCGCGGCGAGGCGCTCGAGCAGCGCCGTTTCGCCGCGGCGCGACACGGCCGCGGTGAGCCGCTGCATCAGCTTCGCGTTGTGCTTGTACGGCGAGAGCGCGTCGACGACGTCGGCGACGACTGCTGGGCGCGCATCGGCGACGATCGCGAGCAGCCACTCGAAGGCCGCCTCGCTGCGGTGCGCGGCGGCGGCACGCAGCAGCGCGCGGAGCTCGGCGCCGACGAGCACCCCGTCCCAAGCCTTCGCGAGCGGCGCGAGCGCCGCATCGAGCCGCGATTCGCCGAGCGCGAGCGCCGCGAGCTCGCAGACGGCCTCGTCGGCGTGCGACAGGTACGAAGCCACGAACGCGATCGACTCGTCGGGCTCGATCGACAGGAGTCCCGTGAAGCATTCGCCGACGACCTGCGGCTCCGCGTCGCCGAAGAGCGCTTTCGCGCGCAGCAGCAGCTCGGCCTCGCGCGGGTTACCGCACGCGATCGCACGCACGGCACCGACGCGCGCACCGAGCTCGGGATCGACGAGCAGCGCCGTGAGCTCGACGAGCGCGCGCGAGTAGCCCGTCGCGACGAGCCCCATCGCAGAGCTCGCGCGCACGTCGGCGGCCGTGTCGGCCGTGGCGCCCCAGACGGGCTCGAGCTACCGATAGCGCAAGCCGCGGAGAAAGAACTCGACGTTGCGGCAATCGAGCGCGACGAGCGCGCGCGCGATCGCCTTCTTCGCGAGGCAGCTCGGGTCTTGCTTCGCGGGCTTGTCGAGCAAGCGCGCGTACGCCGCGAGCAGCGCGGCCTCCAGCTCGTAGTGGAGAGCGTCCTCGGCGAGGCGCGCGGCCTTCGCGACGACGCGATAGTGACCCGCGGCGAGCGCGCTCGCGAGCGCCGCGACTCGCGCTGCGCGGTCGCCCGGCAGCTCGTCGAGCGCCGCGAGCTGCTCCTCGACGGTCGCGCGCGCAGCTTTCGATCGGCGCATGACGGCGTTTACGGCTGACGCAGTATCGCGAGCGGCGTCGCCGCGACTTCGCCGACGAGCGCGGCGAGCCGGTCGGCCAAGAAGGCGAGATGTCGCGCGCCGCGTTGCGCGTCGGCTTTCGCGGCGTTGCCGCAGGCACCCGACGGGTGCAGATCCTCGGCGCGCCAGCCGATGCCGACGGGCTTCTCGACGCCGAGCACCTCGCCGCGCTCGGCGAGTGCGTGCGGCAAGCCGCGGAAGTCGGCGAGCGCGGCCGTGCGCACGAGCTTGGGCTCGAGGTGCAGCATCAGAGACGTCTCGACCTCGCCGCCGTGAATGTCGTGCGCGGCTTCCGCCGCATCGAACAGCCCGGGCGGCGTGCCGAAGGAAAAGTACGTGGCGCGCACGACGAGCATGCCGAGCTCGCAACGCAAGCGAACGGCAACGAGATCGACGAGCGTCTTCTGTCCGCCGTGCGTGTTGAACACGATCAGCTTGCGGACGCCGGCGCGCGCGACGCTGCGTCCCAAATCCGTCCAGACGTCGAGCAACGTCGCGTCGCGGACCGACAGCGTACCGGCGAAGCCCGCGTGCTCCGGGCTCAACCCGACGTTCTGCGCCGGCAGTACGAGCAGCGTTGCGCCGGCCGGAACGCGCTCGAGCGCCGCGCGCACGACGCCGTCGTTGATGACGGCGTCCGTCGCGAGGGGAAGGTGCGGGCCGTGCTGCTCGACGGCCGCGACGGGCAAGAGCGCGACGGTCCGCTCCGCATCGACGCGGCCGAAGTCCGTCGTCGTCAGGTCGTGCCAGTAGCCGCTCTGCAAGCGCGTAAGCCCTTGTTCCGTCTCGTCGCGGCATCGTGCCGGGTTGCTCGAAGGCGCGTCAACCTTGGATAATGCCGGGCTCGAGCCTCGCCCTTGATCTCGTGCAGGAGCAGCCATGAGCAGACCGGAACGCGCCGTCGTCGCCGACAACGAAGTCCAGGAATTGGTGGCCAAAGCGCGCCAGGCGCAGGCCGTCTACGAGAGCTTCACTCAGGAGCAGGTCGACGCCATCGTCCGCGACATGGCGAAGTACGTGTACGACAACGCCGAAACGCTCGCACGCATGGCCGTCGACGAGACCGGCATCGGCAATTACGAGGACAAGGTCCTCAAGAAGAAGGGCAAGGCCCGCGTCATCTGGAACAACCTGAAGGGCAAGAAGTCGCGCGGCATCATCGGCGAGGACCCCGAGAACAATCTCGTCTTCGTCGCGAAGCCGATGGGCGTCGTCGCCTCCGTGTGTCCCGTCACGAATCCGATCGCGACGCCGATGTGCAACGCGATGTTCGCGCTCAAGACGGGCAACGCCGTCATCTTCGCGCCGCATCCGAAGGCGCAGAAGTGCACGGAGCATTTGACGAGCGAGTTCTCGAAGATCGTCAAGAAGCACGGCGGGCCCGATAACCTCGTGCAGACGATCAAGAAGGGCTCCGTCGAGAAGACGCAGGAGCTCATGCGCTCCGTCGACGTCGTCGTCGCGACGGGCGGCGGCGCGATGGTGAAGTCGGCGTACTCGTCCGGCAAGCCGTCATACGGCGTCGGCGCCGGCAACGTGCCCGTCATCATCGACCGCGGCGTCGACTTCAAGGACGCCGTCGGCAAGATCGTGACGGGCGCCGCGTTCGACAACGGCATCATCTGCTCGCACGAGCAGTTCGTGCTCGCGCCCGAAGAGCGCTACGACGAGACGGTGAAGCTCTTCGAGGAGACCGGCAAAGTCTGGTTCACCGACGACGAGGCGCAGATCGACAAGCTGCGCAAGCTCGTCTTCCCGGACGGCCACTTGAACAAGGACGTCGTCGGCAAGTCGGCACGCGAGATCGGCGCCATGGTCGGCATCGACGTGCCGGCGAGCGCACGCATCATCCTGCTGCCCGCCAAGGGCGCCGGCACGGCGGACCTGCTCGCGAAGGAGAAGCTCTGCCCCGTCGTCGCGATCCTGCCGTACAAGACGTTCGAGGACGCCGTCGCCAAGGCCAAGGCGAATCTGCTCGTCGAAGGCGCCGGCCACTCGGCGGCGCTGCACTCGAACGACGAGAAGAACATCCGCAAGGCCGGCGTCGAGCTGCCCGTGAGCCGCCTCGTCGTGAATCAGGCGAGCTCGTTGACGGCCGGTGGCTCCCTGACGAACGGCTTCGCGCCGACGACGACGCTCGGCTGCGGCTCGTGGGGAGGCAACTCGATCTCCGAGAACCTCGACTACAAGCACCTCATGAACGTGTCGCGCATCGGCAAGGTGATCACGCACAAGAAGGTGCCGACGGACGAGGAGATCTTCGCTTAGCCGTTTCTGCGCCTTTCCATTGCCGACGCGGCCCCCGAGCGGGGCCGCGATCGTTTACAGCCGGCGATTTTCGTGACGGCGGTCACGTATTTGTGGCGTTTTGGCCACCGGCCGACGTCCGCGTCACTGATATTTTGTTATATCCCCTAGCGCTTTGCCGTTTCCGGCCGCAGAATCCGCGCTTTGACCACGTGGTCAAAGCGCAACTCAACCTACCCCCGGGGGACTCCAGATGAGAAGGACAGCGTTGCATTCGGCGATCGTTGCCGCGCTCGCCGGCTACTCCGCGGCAGCCACGCACGTGGCCCTGTCGCAAGACGGAAATCTCGAGGAAATCATCGTCACCGCGGAGTTCCGCGAAGCGAGCGTGCAGGACACGCCGATCGCGATCACGGCCGTGAACGCGGAGATGCTCGACGCACGCAGCCAGACGAACCTCGCGCAGATCACGGCGCAGACGCCGAACGTATCGTTGCGGCCGGCAGGCTCGTCGTTCGGCAGCGCGCTCGTCGCGTTCATTCGCGGCATCGGTCAAACGGACTTCAATCCATCGGTCGAGCCCGGCGTCGCGATTTACGTCGACGACGTCTATTACTCGACGATCACCGGCAACTTGCTCGACCTGCTCGATCTCGATCGCGTAGAGGTGCTGCGCGGGCCGCAAGGCACGCTCGCGGGTCGCAACGCGATCGGCGGAGCGATCAAGCTGTTCACGCGCAAGGCGGACGGAGCCGACGACATCAACGTCTCCGTGACGAAGGGCACGTTCGATCGCACCGACTTGAAAGCCGCGGGCGGCTTCACGCTCGTCGAAGACAAGCTCTACGCACGCATTGCCGGCGTCTCGCGGTCGAGCGACGGATACGTGACACGCCTCGACTACGCGTGCGCGAACGGTTTGCCACCGCCGGGCCAGCCGGGTGGCTTGCCGACGTACGCGCAAACCTTTGGCTGCGAGCTCGGCACCGAAGGCGGCCAATCCTACACGTCGGGGCGCTTGAGCCTGCGCTGGGCGGCGAGCGACAACGTCGACATCAACTTCGCGACGAGCATCGTCAACGACGACTCCGAGTCGCAGCCGGGCGTGCTCATCGCCGCCAAGGACCACGCGGGATCGAACTTCCCGTGGCTCGCCCCGAACGGCCCTGCCGTCCCGCCCTTCGCCTCCGGCGTACCGAACAATCCCGCTTTCGATCCGAACGCGGGCGGCACGGTACCGATCTTCTTCGACAACAACGGCAACGGCACTTACGAGCCGGCCGTCGACGTCGGGTACGACAACCGCTTCGCGACGGGCGGCACGTACACCAACTATGCCACTTACATCAACGACGGGTTGAGCACGCCGAGCCCGCTGTTCCAGGGCGGCACGAACGCCAACACGGATCTGTACAAACCCTACGTCATCGAGCCCGTCAACAAGCTCGACGCGTGGGACTACTCGCTGAACCTCGATTGGCAAATCTCGGACAACGTTTCGCTGTTGTGGGTCACCTCGCATCGCGAGTACGAGAACGCGTTCGCCGAGGATACGGACGGCTCGCCGCTCGCGGCCCAACAGCTCCTGCAAGTCATGAATCACGAGCAGACGACGCAGGAGCTCAGGTTCAGCGTGACGGCCGGCGAGCGAGTGGATCTCACGTTCGGCGCGTTCTACCTCGACCAGGAGACGAACGAAGACGCGCGCGTCGACTTGCCGTACGTGGGCTTCGACTTCATCCACGGGCCTGATCTCGTACCTTCGGAGAACAAGGCGATCTACGCCCAAGCGGCCATTCAGCTGACCGACCGGCTCGACCTGTCGCTCGGCCTGCGCCGCTCGGAGGACGAGAAGAGCTACACCTTCCGCCGGCGCAATCCGGACCTGTCGCCCGTCCAGCCTTGTGCCGTTCATCCCGGCCTCGGGTTCCCGAATCCATGGTTCTGGGAATCGAGCAACCCGGCCAATTGCGGCGTGTTCGGCCTAGACCTACTGTCCGTGGCGTACTCGAGCGAGAACACGGATTGGCGCGTGGCGCTGTCGGCCGACATCGGCGATTCGTCGATGTTCTACGTGCAAGCGGCGACGGGATACAAAGCCGGCGGCAACAACGCGCGGCCGTTCTTCCCGAGCCAGCTGAACGCGTTCCAACCCGAGACGCTCGATAGCTTCGAGGTCGGCTTCAAGACCACGCTCGGCGGCAACGTGCGCCTCAACGCGGCGCTATTCTCGAACGACTACGCCGACATCCAGCTGCCGACGACGGTCTGCACCTGGGCGCCGCCGGGACAGCAAACCCCGTGCGCCAGCCAGAACAACGTCGGGGACGCGGACGTCTGGGGAGTCGAGTTCGAGACGGAATGGCATCCGACGGACAGCCTCATGATCGATGCCACGTTCAGCACGCTCGACTTCGAGTACAAGAGCATCATCCCCGGCGCTACGGCGGTGACGCTCGGCATGATCACGCCGTACACGCCGGAGACGAAGGTCAGCGTCGGCTTGCAGAACCGGTTCACGCTCGGCGGCGGCAGCACGCTCACGCCGCGCATCGACGCGAGCTTCACGGACGAGGTTTTCTCCAACGCGGTGAACGCGCCGACGAACTTCATCGAGGACTACACGGTCGTCAACGCACGGCTCACGTGGGAATCGGCCGAGGAGACGTGGGAAGTGGCGCTCGAGAGCACGAATCTCACGGACGAGTACTACTACGTGACGATCTTCGATCTGTGGGGTCCGGCCGGCTACATCCACGGCCAGCCGTCGCGGCCGCGCGAGTGGGCGCTGACGGTTCGCCGGAGCTTCTGACGCGCCAGACGAGAACGGGGCGAGGTCGAACGGCCGGAGGCGAAATCCTCCGGCCGTTCCTTTTTTGGCTCGTTGGATTTGCGTACGGCGGCTCAGCCCGCCGGCTCGAGCTTGAGCAGCGACCCGTTCGGCGTGAGCCGCGCGCTGCCCGGCCCGTTTTGGAGATCGCGCTCGACGAGCACGTAAATGAGGCCGTCGGTGCCCTGCCGAACGTCGCGCACGCGCGCGTCGAGCGGCACGAGCAGCGACTCGCGGCGTTCGGACTGCGGCGCCGGTTGATCGAACGCGACGCGCTGAAGCTGCTGGCCGCTGAGTCCGCCGATGAAGAAGTGGCCGCGCCAGAGAGGGAATACGTCGCCGGTGTAGATCATGATGCTCGACGGGCTGATGGCCGGCATCCAGAACATCACGGGCATCTCGATGCCGGGGCGCCACCACGATTGCTCCGAGACGCGGCTGCCGTTGTAGATGCGGCCAAGCGACACGAGGGGCCAGCCGTAGTTCGACCCGGCCTCGAGCACATTGAGCTCGTCGCCGCCCATCGGGCCGATCTCGGTCGCCCAAAGGTCGCCCGTCTCCGGATGCCAAGCGAGGCCCTGCACGTTGCGATGGCCGTACGTGTAGATCGCGCCGTTCGCGCCGGCGCGATTCGCGAACGGATTGTCGGCCGGGATGCTGCCGTCGTCGTTCAGGCGCAGCACCTTGCCCGCGTCGCTGTCGAGCTTCTGCGCAAGCATTCGGAATTGGCCGTCGTCCGTCATGTTCGCGGCATCGCGGTCCCCGACGGTGAGATACAGCTTGCCGTCGGGACCGAACTCGGCGCGCCCGGCCGTCGCGCCGCTGCCCCACGCATCGGCCTCGTAGATCTCGCGCACGTCCGTCAGCGCCTTGCCGTCGAACCGGGCCCGCGCGGCCGCGACGGTCGTTTCGGCGCCGCGCGCCTTCACGAACGACAGATAGACCAGGCCGTTCTCGGCGAAGCCCGGATGCAGCACGACGGAGTTCAAGCTGCGAGCGTTGATCGAGGGATCGGGCCAGCCGGGGACCGCCGCGGCCTCCAGCTTGCCGCCGCGCACGATGCGCAGCGCGCCCGGCAGCTCGGTGACGAGCGCGTCGCCGTTCGGCAGGAACGTCAGATGCCAAGGGCGGACGAGGCCCGTGACGACGGTCGAGACGCGAATTCGCACGAGCTCGCCGGGCGGACAGCCGCCGTGCGGTGCGCCCGTCGCGGAGCAAGGACCCGGCGTATGCGTGTCGAATAGCCACGGGCCGTTCAAGCCCGGGTCGGCGGTCTGCGCGGCGGCGTTGCCCCAAGCGCAGAGCGCGGCGCCGCAAAGCAGCGATCGAAGACTTCGCATGACGTTCCCCGTGCGCGTGCCGACCGCAGAGGTCTCAATGCTTGCAAACCGCCCCGGCGAAGACAACGCCCGGGCGGCGAACGATCGTCAGTGGTCGTGGCCGTGGCCGCCGGGGCCGTGCGCGTGGCCGTGCGCGAGCTCTTCCTCGGTGGCGGGCCGCACGCCGACGACCTCGATGTCGAACGTCAGCGTCCTGCCGGCGAGCGGATGATTCAAGTCGAGATCGACGTTGAAATGACCTACCTTCAGAACGCGCGCCTGGCGGTGGCCTTCGCGCGTATTCACGACGACCATTTGCCCGGCCACGATCGGTCCGCGCGTCGCGAGATGCTTCCGCGGCACGCGCTGCACGGCGTTCTCGTTGCGCAGCCCGTAACCGTCCTCGGGCCTCAGCGTGGCCGTGAATTTGTCGCCGCTCTTCTTCCCGGCGAGCTCGCGCTCGAGCCCGGGGACGATGTTGTTGCGGCCGTGCAGATAGACGACGGGGTTGCCGCCTTCCGAGCTCTCGTTGAAGGAAGCAGTGTCGTCCGTGAGCTTGTAATGGAACGAGACGACGCTGTCGTCGCCGATCATCATTGAATTTTCGGTCATGCGGCCGGCTCGGCGGTTCGAGCCCGCGATCATCCCCGATGCCGGCGCTACGCGCAACGACGCGGGCACGCACGCCCGTGGGCAGAGCGACGCAGAAGCGTTCGCCGACGTTCAGTCTCTCAGCGAAAACGGCGTGAAGCTCGTGTCGACGTCGAAGTAGTCCTCGTGCTCGTGCCGCTTGAGCCAAGCGACGATCGCGTACGTCGCGGGCGTCATCACGACCTCCACCATGACCTTGAAGAACCAGTTCGACGCGATGACGGCGAGCAGCGTCTCGCCGGTCCAGATGCCCGCGAACGCGATCGGATAGAAAATCAGACTGTCCACGCCCTGCCCGACGAGCGTCGAGCCGATCGTGCGCGTCCAGAGCCAGCGGCCGCGCGTCCAGACCTTCATTCGCGCGAGCACGTAGGCATTGACGAAGTCGCCTGCCCAGAACGCGACGATGGACGCGACCGCGATGCGCCACGTGTAGCCGAACACGAGCTCGAGCGCCGGCTGCAGCTCGGCGTTGAACGGCTCGCTCGGCGACGCGGGCAAGCTCACGACGACCCAAGCCATGACGCTCGCGAACACCATCGCGAAGAAGCCGGCCCAGATCACGCGCCGCGCGCGCGCATAGCCGTACACCTCCGTCAGCACGTCGCCGAAGATGTAGCTGATCGGAAAGAAGATGTTGCCGACGCCGAAGACGAACACGCCGCCGACGAGCGGCAGCGTGAGCTCGGAGACCTTGGCCGTGCCGATCAGATTGGAGCACAGCAGCACGGCGACGAAGCCTGCGAGCACGAGGTCGTAGTAGCGATAGCGGCGCACGGGCTGCGCTGCCGCGGTATTCAACGTCGTTCTCCGTTTTGCACGGCGCAGAGCTTACGGGGCTTCGCTGCGCGCGGCCAACTGCATCGCCGGTTGCCGCGCCCGCGCGGCGCGGCCTACGATGCGGCTCCACCCCTGCAATCGGGACGCGATGATCACGACTGCCGGCGACGCCACGGCAGCCCTCGGCCGCGCCACGCTCGCGAAAGTCGCGTGGCGATTGCTGCCGTTCCTGTTGCTCCTCTACGTCGTCGCGTGGCTCGACCGCGTGAACATCGGCTTCGCGGCGCTGCAGATGAACGCCGACCTCGCGTTCAGCGACGCCGTCTACGGCTTCGGCGCGGGGATCTTCTTCATCGGCTACGCGCTGTTCGAGGTGCCGAGCAACCTGATCCTCGTCCGCGTCGGCGCGCGGCTCTGGATCGCGCGCATCATGATCACGTGGGGCATCGTGTCGGTCGCGATGATGTTCGTATCCGGGCCGATCGAGTTCTACGCGCTGCGCTTCCTGCTCGGCGTGGCCGAAGCGGGGTTCTTGCCCGGGATCATCTACTACCTCGGCAACTGGTTTCCGGCCGCGGATCGAGCGCGCGCGCTCTCGTGGTTCATGCTCGCGATTCCGCTGTCGACCGTGATCGGCGGGCCGCTCGCCGGCGCGCTGCTGCAGCTCGACGGCTGGCACGGTCTCCAGGGCTGGCAATGGCTGTTCCTGCTCGAGGGCCTGCCGGCCGTGCTGCTCGGCTTCGTCGTCTTGGGCTTCCTCACCGACAAACCCGAGCTCGCCGAGTGGCTCGAGCCCGGCGAGCGGCGCTGGCTCGCGGAGCGCATGGCCGGCGAGCAGCGCGCGGCGCACGCGCGCCACGGCGTGGGGCTCAAAGCCGCGATGATGCACCCGACGGTGTGGCTGCTCGGGTTGATCCTGTTCGCGTGCCAGTGCGGCAGCTATGGGCTCACGTTGTGGATTCCGCAGATCGTGCGCGGACTCTCGGGCCTCGGCGACTTCACGGTGAGCACGATCTCGGCGCTGCCGTACGTCGCGGCCGCGATCGGCATGATCGCGATCGGCGCGAGCTCCGATCGCACCGGCGAGCGGTTCCTGCACATCGCCGTGCCGAGCGCCATCGGGTCGCTCGGCTTCATCTTGAGCGCCTATTTCACGTCGCCGCTGCCCGGGATGATCGCGCTGACCATCGCGGCCGTGGGCGACCTCGGCACGCGCGGCCCGTTCTGGGCGCTGCCGACGCGGTTCCTGACGGGCAGCGCCGCCGCGGCCGGCATCGCGCTGATCAACACGATGGCGTCGCTCGGCGGCTTCGTCGGCCCGTCGGCCGTGGGCCTCGTGCGAGAGCTCACGGGCAGCTTCGCGGGCGGCCTCGTCTTCCTCGCCGCGCTGTTGCTGCTCGCCGCCGGCGCGGCGCTATTGCTGCGCCGTACGCGCGCGCTCGCCGACCCCGAGCATTGACGGCTAGCGCGCCGGAGCGTTCTCTCTGTCCCAGTCCTTCTTGCCCTCGTCCTTGCCGGCGACGGAGTAGAGCACCTGCGCGTTGCGCGTCTTCTGGAAGTCCTCGAGCGACTGCCCGCGCATGCCGGCGTAGATGTGCAAGTTCGTCGTGCCGACGACGGCGCCGAGCTTCTCGAGCATGAAGAAGATCACGCCGTAGCGGATCATCGCGCGCCAGTCGCGCCGGCGAACCATGTCGCGTTCTTCCTCGGTGAGGCCCGCGGCCTCGAACAGCGGCTCGGGATCGGCGAGGAATTGCTTGCGCCGCTCGGGCTCGATCAGCGAATGCAGGAACTCGTTCAGCCTATAAGCCTTGACGCTCCGCTCGAGCGTGAACGGATACGTGCCCTCGAGACGCTCGACGCCCTCGAGCTCGCGCGTCGCGCGCGCGCGCGTGGCTTCGGCCGATTCGCCCGTCGTCTCGTCCGAGTCGTTCTCGAGGATCAGCGTCGCGATCGGCGTCATCGAGGGCAGGTAGTACGTCTGGTGCAGCTTCTTCACCTTCTTCGTCAGCGCGCCGCGCATGATCAGCCACATGATCACCTCGGCGCCTTCCATGCCGCCGAGCTTCGCGTACTCGGCGATCGTCATCTTCGTGAGCTTCTCGGGATCGTTGACGAGCAGATCGACGAACTCGTGGTCCCACGGCGTGTTGTTGAAGCCCGCGCGCTCGCCCTGCACCTGGTGCGAGAGGCCGCCCGTGCCGACGATCGCGACCTTGAGGTCTTCGGGATAGCTCTCGATCGCTTTGCGCAGCGATTGGCCCAGCTTGTAGCAACGGCGCGCCGTCGTCGTCGGAAACAGCAGCACGCCGACTTGCAGCGGCACGATCGCGCCGGGCCACGCCGGCTCGTGCGGCCAGAGCAGCGATAGGGGCGAGAAGGCGCCGTGGTCCAAGCCCTTGCCCTGGAAGTACGACAGGTCGAACTCGTCCGCGACGAGGCACGCCGCGATGTGCTGCGCGAGCTTCGGATGGCCCTTGATCGGCGGCAGCGCGCGCGGCCCGCCGCCTTCGTCGGCCACGGGATACTCCTCGCCGATGCCGAGCGCGAAGTGCGAATAGTGATCGAAAAAGAACGACGTGACGTGGTCGTTGTAGATCAGGAACAGCACGTCGGGCTTCTTGTCGGCCAGCCACTGCTGCACGGGCTTATAGCCTTCGAAGATCGGCGCCCAGACGGGATCCCTTTGCTTGCCCGTGTCGAGCGCGAAACCGATCGTCGGCGTATGCGAGCTGGCGATGCCGCCCAGAATCGTGGCCATTGCTGATTTCCTCGAACAATCGTCGTCGTCGAAGCCGGCATTCTAGTACGCCGGGCATGGGCGCGCTTCCGCGCGGGGCCGCGGCCCGATGCTCGCTACGGAGACCGCCATCCAAGCGTGGTGCGCCGGGCCTGTCGACGCGCTAGGCTACGCGCTCTTCACGTTTCGATCTTCGACGAGGACGTCATGGCGCTTTACATCGTGCAATTCGAGGACAAGCCGAACATGAGCGAGCTGCGCGACAAGCTCTTGAAGTCGCACTTCGAGTTCCTCGATCGCGTGAAAGACCGCGTGCTCGTGCCGGGCTCGATGCGCGAGGTGCCGAGCGACAAGCCGCTCGGTGGGCTCTGGATCATCGAGGCCAAGGACGAGGCCGAGGTCCGCGAGATCTTCAAGGACGATCCGTTCTGGACCGGCGGCCTGCGCGCGCACGTGCGCATCAACCGCTGGCAGAAGGCGTTCCCGGACCGCAAAGTGCCGATCTAGCGCGGCGCTTGGCCCGCGCGGCTGCGAGGCGCAGCCCGCAGCGGATCGCGCGCGTCAGCGGATCGCGAGCGGATTGCCCGGCGAGCCCGTCGCGCCCTTGAGCTTGAGCGGCGCGAAGAAGAACGCGAACTCGTAGACGCGATCGCGCGCGAGCTCCTCGGTGAGCAAGTTCTCGAAGATGTAGATGCCGTTGCGCGGAATCAGCAGCTGGTGCACGGGAAACGCGAGCTCGGAATTCGGGTTCGGCACGGCTTCGGTGGCCCAGGTATCCGAGCCAACGAGCACGACCTCGCGCTCGACGAGCCACCGCGCGGCTTCGAGGCCGATGCCGGGGCTCTCGGCGTTGAACGCCGCGTTGTCGACGCCCCAGAGCGAGCCCCAGCCCGTGTGCACGAGCACGACGTCGCCGGAACGAATGTCGACGCGCTGGCGCTCGAGCGTGCCGCGCAGATCGGCGAGCGTAATCTCGTAGCCGCCGCGGAGCCGAGCGACGCCCTTGTACGCCGCGACGTCGACGAGCACGCCGCGCGTCACGATGGCGCCGACGTTCTCGACGCCGAGCTTCGTGAGCCCGTCGGCCCGCGCGAAGTCGCGGCGATCGTTGCCGTTGTAGAAGAGGTCGCCTAAGCCCAAGTGTCCCAAGCCGTCGAACTGCGTGCCGATTTGGCCGATCTCGCCGCTCACGAGCTCGTCGTGATACGTGGTCTCGTTCGTGCCGAACGGTCCGAACAGCTGCGGAATCTTCAGGCTGAAGTGGCGCGTGCCGAACAGCGGCATCGCCGTGTCGTAGGAGCGGCCGAGCTGGTACACCGCGCCGCGCGTCATGAGCTCCTTCGCTTCGAGCACTTTTGCGGGCGTGATGCGATTCGCCGCGCCGCGTTGGTCGGCGGCGCCCCACTGCGACGGATACCAATCGTCGCCTTGACCTCGCGCGGCGCCGGCCGCGCAGCATGCGACGGCGACGAGAACCAGCCTGCGGCCATTCATATCGTGTCCCCCCATTTTCGATTCCGGCCGGCACCGCGCCCGCGCCTGGGCTGACGGCGACCGCCGACGACGACTATCGGCCAAGAGCGCCTCGCTCGACAACCGGCCCGTGGCGGGCCGCCGCGGTTTTGGGCTAGATTCTCGCGAGCCGCGCCTCGTGGAGCTCTGCGCGGCTACTCGACGGCTCCACATGAAGCAGGCTTGAAGGATGTCGTTCGGGCTATTGGCGTTCGCCGCGATCGTGGCTCTGGTCTTCGCCTTCGTCACGATCTACAACGGCCTCGTCGCCGCCGCCGACAAAGCGACGAGCGCTTGGAACGAGCTCGATGCGCTGCTGCGGCAGCGTCACGACGAAATTCCGCGAATGGTCGAGGCGTGCGAGCCGCACCTTGCGGCCGAGCGCGCGCTCCTCGACCGGCTGCTCGACGCGCGCGCGGCGGTCTTCGCGGCGCGGCAGACGCGCGATGCCGACGAGCTGAACCGCGCCGAGGCGCGGCTCCGCGAGGCGGCCACGTCGTTGATGCGGCGCGCCGAAGCAGCGCCCGCGCTCGCCGCGAGCCCCTCGTTCGGCCTACTACGGCAGCGCCAGGCGACCCTCGATTCCGAGCTAAAGGACCGCAGCGACCGCTACAACGAGGCCGTGCGCGTTTACAACGGCGCAATCAGCCGCGTGCCGGGCCGGCTCGTGGCGCTCGTCGCGTCCTTCCCGCCCTTGCGCTCTCTCGATTTCGAGCCGGCGAGTTAAACTGCTCGAGTACCGCATGCCGGGGCGGCCTTGGGGGAGGCGCGCAGATGCCGGTCCTACGGATGTCGTCCTTCGCACTCGCCGCACTCGCCGCACTCGCCGCGCTCGCCGCGCGCGTTGCCTCGGCCGCGCCGGCCGGAGCGCCGCCGCTGATCGACGCCGCGGAGGGCGGCGACCGCATCGCCGTGAGCCGCTTGCTCGATCGAGGCACGCCCGTCGACGTGCGAGCCGTCGACGGCACGACGGCGCTGCACTGGGCCGCCCGAGCCGATCGCCTCGACACCGTCCGCCTGCTGCTCGAGTCCGGGGCCGACCCGAGCGCCGCCGATCGCTACGGCGTCACGCCGCTCTATCTCGCGGCCGAGAACGGCAGCGCGGCCGTGATCGCGGCGCTGCTCGACGCAGGCGCCGACGTCGACGCGGCGGCGCCGATCGGCGAGACGGCGCTGATGACGGCCGCGCGAACCGGGGTCGTCGAGGCCGTTGCGCTGCTCCTCGACCGCGGCGCGGCCATCGACGCGCGCGACCGCGACTTCGAGCAGACGGCACTGATGCTCGCCGTGCGCGAGGCGCATCCGAGCGTCGTCGCGCTGCTTCTCGAGCACGGCGCGGCCGTCGACGCGCGCACGCGCGTAGGCCCGACGCCGAGCTTCGTCCCGCCTTGCAAAGGCACGGGCTGCGGCTCCGAGGGCGTCGGGATCAACCGCGGCGGCCTGCCCGACCGCGGCCGGCGCGCGGCCGCGCTGGGCGGCATGACGCCGCTCCTGTACGCCGCGCGCGACGGGCGCGTCGAAGAGGCGAAGCTGCTGCTCGCGGCCGGCGCCGACGTCGAGGTTGCCGAAGCGAACGGTATCCGGCCGCTCCTGATGGCGCTCTTGAACAACCAGCTCGCCGTCGCGCGGTTGTTGCTCGCGCATGGCGCCGACGTCAATGCCGACGACTTCTGGGGACGCACGCCGCTCTTCGCCGCCGTCGAGTACCGCAACCTCGACATGAACAACCGCGACATGGACAGCCCGACGACGAACGGCGTCGAGCGCGAGCCGCTGCTCGCAATGATCCGCGAGCTCGTCGAGCACGGCGCGGACGTCAACGCACGAACGCGCGAAGTGCCGCCGAGCCGGCGCTGGCTCTACTCGCTCGGCGACGTGTCGTGGGTCGACTTCACGGGCCAGACGCCGTTCCTGCGCGCGGCGCTCTCGGGCGACGTCGCGACGATGCGCCTCCTGCTCGAGCACGGCGCCAACCCGAATCTCCCGACGCAAGCCGGTACGACGCCGCTGATGGCGGCGTCCGGCGTGAACTGGGTCGTCGCGCAGACGTACACGGAGTCGCCAGGGTCGCTGCTCGACGCGATTCAGCTCTGTCTCGACCACGGCGCGGACGTCAACGCCGTGAACTCGATGGGCTTGACGGCGCTCCTCGGCGCCGCGAACCGCGGCGCGAACGACATCATCCGGCTGCTCGTCGCGAACGGCGCACGACTCGACGTCGTCGACAAGGAAGGCCGCGGCGCGCTCCGCTGGGCCGAGGGCGTGTTTCTCGCGGCCGTCGGCGCCGAGCGCAAGCCGGCCACGATCGCGCTGCTCGAGGAGCTCGGCGCGCCGCAAGTTCCGCCGCGCTGACGCATGCGCCCCGTCGCCGCTTTCGGCCTGGCCGGCATCGCGGCACTCGCGGCCGCCGCGGCGTTTCGGATGCTCGAGCCGCGCGCGCCGAGCGCTGCCGCGCAGTGGGCGCTCGTCGACCGCTACTGCGTCGGTTGCCACGACGACGCCGAGCGCGCCGGCGATCTCGCCTTCGACCGCCTCGATCGCACGAACCTAGCCGCGCACGCCGAGGTGTGGGAAACCGCGATCCGCAAGCTGCGCGGGCATCTGATGCCGCCGCCCGGGGAGCCGCGGCCAGCCGCAGCTGAGGTGGCCAGCCTCGTGCGCTGGCTCGAAAGCGAGCTCGACGCCGCGGCGCGAGCCGCGCCGAATCCAGGCGCTCCGGCCCTGCACCGGCTGAACCGCGCCGAATACGCGAACGCCGTGCGCGACCTGCTCGGCGTCACCGTCGACGCGACGACACTCCTGCCCGCCGACGATTCGGGCGCCGGCTTCGACAACGTCGCGAGCGCGCTCAGCGTGTCGCCGGCGCTGCTTTCGGCTTACGTCTCGGCCGCGGCGCGCATCAGCCGGCTCGCCGTCGGCGACCTCGGCGCGAGCTCGAGCGTTACGACGTATCGCGCGCCGCGCGGTCTCGAGCAGGCGGAGCACCTCGAAGGCCAGCCGCTCGGCACGCGCGGCGGCATGACGGTACAGCACGTCTTTCCGCTCGACGCCGAGTACGAGATCCGTGTCGGCCGCGGCGGCGGCGGCTTCGGCCTCGAGGCGCTCGGCGGCGACGAGGACGTCGAGATCACGCTGAACGGCGCGCGTGCGGCCGTGTTGACGCGCGGCGGGCCGCGCAGCGCGACGCTCGCGATCGCGGCGGGGCCGCAGACGCTCGGCGTCGCGATCGTGCGCAAGCGCGACGCGCAGGGTGTCGACGACTTGTTCGCCGTGCACGCGCCGACGCCGGGGGTCACGAGCGTGTCGATCGTCGGCCCGAAGAACGCGAGCGGCGTCGGCGACACGCCCAGCCGGCGCAGGATCTTCGTCTGCTCCCCGGCCGGCGAGAGCGACGACGACGTGTGCGCGGCGGAAATCGTGCGGCGGCTCGCCGAGCGCGCCTACCGCCGGCCGATGCCGGCCGACGACGCGGCCGTCGCCACGCTGCTCGAGTTTTACGCCGAGGGGCGCGCCGAGGGCTCGTTCGACGACGGCATCCAGCGCGCCGTCGCGCGCGTACTCGTCGATCCCGAGTTCGTATTCCGGCTCGAGCGCGAGCCCGCGGGCCTGCCTCCGGGCGCGACGTATCGGATCAGCGACGTCGAGCTCGCGTCGCGGCTGTCGTTCTTCCTGTGGAGCAGCATCCCCGACGAGCCACTGCTCGCCGCGGCCGCGGCCGGCGAGCTGTCGCGCCCGGCCGTGCTCGAGCGCGAAGTGCGGCGCATGCTCGCCGACGAGAAAGCGGACGCGCTCGTCGCGAACTTCGCGTCGCAATGGCTCGGGCTTCGTGCGCTCGATGCCCTGAATCCGCAGAGCAACGAGTTCGACGGCAACCTGCGCCAGGCCTTCCGCAAGGAGACCGAGCTCCTGTTCTCGACGGTTCTGCGCGAGGACTCGAGCGTCCTCGAGCTCCTTTCGGCCGATTACACGTTCGTCGACGAGCGCCTGGCGCGGCACTACGGCATCCCGCACGTGCGCGGCAGCCGCTTTCGGCGCGTCGAGCTCGGCGACGGGGCGCGCGGCGGCCTACTCGGCCACGGCAGCATCCTGACCGTCACGTCGGCGCCGAACCGCACGTCGCCCGTGAAGCGCGGCCAGTGGATTCTCGAGAACGTGCTCGGCACGCCGGCTCCGCCGCCGCCCGACAACGTCGAGACGAACCTCGACGAGACGGCCCCGGCCGGCGCGACGCCGACGACGATGCGCGAGCGCCTCGCGCGCCACCGGGCCGATCCCGCCTGTGGTGCGTGTCACAACTTGATCGACCCGCTCGGTTTTGCGCTCGAGAGCTTTGACTTCACGGGCCGGTGGCGGGATGCTGAGGCCGGAGCGCCGGTCGACACGAACGGCGTGTTCGTCGACGGCAGCCCGCTCGCTGGGCCCGCCGATTTGCGCCGCGCCTTGCTCGAGCACGGCGAGCTGTTCGTGCAGACGTTCGCCGAGAAGCTGCTGACGTACGCCGTCGGTCGACCGCTCGCGGCGAGCGACATGCCGGCCGTGCGCGGCATCGTGCGGCAGGCGGCGCGCGAGGACTACGCGATGTCGGCGCTCGTGCTCGGCGTCGCGCGCAGTGTGCCGATGCAAATGCGGCGGAAGCCGCCGAGCGACGACGCCGCGGTCGCGAGTGCCGCGGATTGATTGAGGGCAAGGCGATGTTCTTGACCAAGAAGCATCTGTCCCGTCGCACATTGCTCCGCGGCGCCGGCGCGGCCGTCGCGCTGCCGCTGCTCGATTCGATGATCCCCGCCGCCACGGCCTTGGCACAGACGGCGGCCAGACCCAAGAGCCGGCTCGGCTGCATCTACATCCCGCACGGCGCGACGATGGACAAGTGGACTCCCGCCGCGACGGGCTCGCGCCTCGAGCTGTCGGAAATCCTCTCGCCGCTCGAGCCGTTCAAGGACCGGATCTGCGTCGTGAGCGGGCTCGCGCACGCGCAGGTTGCGCCGTGGGCCGGCGAGGACACCGGCGGTGCGGAGAACCATGTGCGCGCGGCCGCCGTGTTCTTGAGCGGCGCGCATCCCGTCAAAGGCGAACGCGCGTTCGTCGGCCCGAGCATGGATCAGGTCGCGGCCGCGCACTTGGGCCAGGATACGCCGCTGCCGTCCGTGGAGCTGTCGATCGAGGAAGTCGGCCTCAACTGCGACGCGAATTTCACGTGCGCGTACCGCAACACGCTGTCGTGGAAGTCTGCGACGCTGCCGCTGCCGATGGAGAACAACCCGCAAGTGGCGTTCGAGCGCCTGTTCGGCCACGGCGGCACGGACTCGGAGCGCGCCGCGCGGCGCGCCGAAGCGCGCAGCCTGCTCGACTCCGTGATCGACCAAGTATCGTCGCTGCGGGCCGAGCTGCCGGCCGCGGATCGCGCGCGCCTGGCCGACTATCTCGAGGAGGTCCGCGAGGTCGAGCGGCGAGTCCGCAACGTCGACGCACGGCTCTCGGCCGGCGTGGAGCTGCCCGAGGCGCCCGCCGGCGTGCCCGACACGTTCGAAGAGCACTTGAACGTGATGTTCGACTTGCAGGTGCTCGCGTACCGGACCGAGATCACGCGCATCTCGACGCTGATGCTCGCGCGCGAGAACAGCAACGCCGTGTACCCGCGCAGCGGGGTGCGCGAGGGCTTCCACAACGCCTCGCACCACTCGAACGAGCGCAAGAACATGGACCAGTTCGCCGTCATCAACCGGTACCACGTCGCGGCGCTGACATATTTCCTCGACAAGCTGCGCGCGACGCCGGACGGCGACGGCACGCTGCTCGACCACTCGCTGATTCTTTACGGCAGCAGCTTGAGCGACGGCAACGAGCACAATTTCGATCCGCTGCCCGTGCTGCTCGCGGGCGGGGCGTCGGGACAGCTCGTCGGCGGGCGGCACCTGCGGTTTCCGCCGCACACGCCCATGTCGAACCTGCTGCTCGCGATGTTGCATAAGCTCGGCGCCCCGGTGGACAGCATCGGCGACAGCACGGAGCCGCTGTCGGTCTAACCGGCCGTCAATGACGGCGATCACAGCGCTTCGGCGCCGCTTCGCACACGCTGCGTCCCTAAAGGGGGACGCAGAATGTTTCGACGCCTTCGAAAGAATTTTGCCCGACGGGACGTCGTGATCGTGCTCGCGGCGACGCTCGTCGCCGGCTCGTTTGCCGTTCCGGCTTTCAACGGGTACG
>Ga0073934_10003066_pt1 | contig 32005 bp, 25 predicted proteins | sample LarsenN4metaG_FD_76834 | JGI IMG/M metagenome (GOLD analysis project Ga0073934, IMG submission 76834) | Hot spring sediment bacterial and archeal communities from British Columbia, Canada, to study Microbial Dark Matter (Phase II) - Larsen... ...
CCGCACTTCGCCGAGCAGCGCGGCGGAACTATTCGAGCAATGTTGCTGGAATGTTGCGCGAAACGTGCGCACTTGGGAGCCGGAGAACTCCGCCTCAAGTACATCGAAGCGGCCGGCTACGGTGTTGCATCCGCGGCTACGGCCAGACACGTCGAGACCCGGCGAGACGTTGTCTCGGAACGCCGAGCGCATGGCGTTCTCGTAAGTGCCGACACGTAGTTCACCGCCGCGGCGCGGCGTGAAGGACAGGCTCCAGAACTCGCTCACGCCCGACGTCACGCGGATTTCGACCCCGGAGGCGTTTCCCGTTGCCGAGAACGTCGCATTCTCGGTCGTGAATCGGCCGAACTCTCCTCTGCCGATCGCGTCTCCCGCATCGGAGAACCATGAAAAGAACGTCGGCAGCACCGCCCACACGCCTATCGTGCGCGTCACGACGCGAGCGTCGACAGCCGCGTTGACGGCCACCGGCGTATCACGTTTAACGACGCGGGATGACACTGGAAAGTCGACGCGGTCGGCACCCACGGGAATCGTGACAACTGACGGCACCGTCAGCACGGGATCGCCTGCTGTGAGCTGGACAGCGAGTCCGCCAGTCGGTGCAGCGACAGTCAGGATCGCCGTACCGCGTCCGGATGCTCCACCGGTGAGCGCCCGGGGCTCGAAGGCAACGTCGAGAATCGTCGGCACGGGAACCGGAATTGGCGGGCCATTGGGCGCCGGCGGCGTCGGCGAGGTGAGAGGCTCGAAAATCGACTTGGGATCGCTGCACGCGTCCGACAGCACAACGCTGGCAAGGAGCCCGACGGTCGTGCGAGTAAGCCGTTGGGAAGACACGATCAGTTCGCTCGCCACACGAAACCATACGTGAGCCCGACACCAGCCTGTAGGTCCGTCCGCGGTACGAGCGGGTTCGTTTCGTTCCCGACGATGTGCGTCACCCGCATGGGAACGACCACCCCCACGCGTCCCCCGACGTGTAGCCTCACGTCGATCCCCCCCGTCACACCCATCGTCGTGGTGCGCGTGCTGAACGGCCGAAGACCGCCGACTCTGGCAGATGCCTCCTTCTGGTGGGTCATTCCCTTGAAGTCGGTGACCGTTACCGAGAGGCCGCCAACCAGGGCGGAGGAAGAAAATCGGCGGACGGGTTGGTAACGGAACAGTACCGAACCCCGCGACTGGCGCGCAGCGAATTCCTGGTCGTAAAAGTGGCTCGTTCGGGTGTGCCACGATTGATCGCCGGCCGTGAACTCCGCGGTCACACCCCGCCTCACGCCAGAAATACTGAGACCGACGGCCGCCAGCGGTACCAGCCTGATACTGCGGCAGGCGGTAAACCCTTCACAGAATCCTGCAGGACGCAGGGCGTAGTTGCCGACAGCCGCAGCATACATGTCCAGGTTGACGAGACGCACCGTGCGATAGACGGCGGCGATGTGAATCGCCCGGTCGGCCGCGAACGACTCGGAGGCGTACTTCGCGAGGAACGGCAGGGCCTGGATTTGTGCGAGCGATAGCCCGGCCGCGCGCCCCTGGACCACCCCGGCGATCAGGTCGGCGAAGTATGCGCGGCGTTCGCGAATCGACTCGGCCGAAAAGGTCTCGTTATTGCCCGTCAGTCCAATCTCGAAGTCGAGCTGCCCGATGACGTCCAGCCAACTGAGCACGTCGCGCGGCGCGTCGGTGCCCACCATGAACCGGGACGCCGTCACAGGGGGCGGATCGGCCACGAAAAGGACTCGTTCGATGGGAAAGTACAGCGCCGTCATGTCCGAGGCGTGTGCGTTCCCGGTGTAGACGAGCTCGACGGTCCGCCCCCCGAGAAGGATCGTGCGGCGAGAATCGTACGTCGTCTCCGGTTCGAGGACACGGCGATACAGCTCGTCGGGCGTCACGCGGCCGTTCCCGTCGCGATCCTTCGCGCGCGCGAGGGCACCGCGGGGCGAGTCCGCCATTTCCGGCGCGTCGAGCACGCCGTTGTCATTGCGGTCGGCGATCCCGTAAAACTCCGGCCAGGAGCGGCGCGCCGCCGAGAGTGCCGCCGGGAAGTTTCGATGCGCCACTACCTCGGCCGTGGCCGTGAACACCGCGGCACCTTCGGCACGATCGAAGTGGTGGTGGCTGTGGAGCACGTAACGCACGGGCTGCTCGGGAAACCGCAGCGCGAGCTCTGCTTTGAGCCACGTCGCCGTCTCGAACGAGAGCGGATCGCCGAGGATGATTCCCTCCCGCGTCACCAGAACAATCGTGTACCGCCCGTCGTCACGAACGCGATAGAGATCGTCCTGTATTCTGGTGATCTCCCGGTTGCCATCCGGAGGTGGCAACTGCGCGAAGAGCGGTGCCGGCAGAAGCATCGCCGTGAACGAGGCAAGCGCGAGCCGAGTGCGGGTCGACATCTCAAGATCGCGGGGGAACCGGTATATAGATTGACTCTGACAGTCCGTTGAACGTCACGATGATCAATGCTGTCCCCACGCTCCACGTGTGCACAGTCCCGTAGTTGACGGTGGCGACGCCTGGATCTGAAGACGTCCAAGTGCCTTCCGTCGCGATCGAGCGACTCAGCGATGGCGCCTGCCACAGAAGCGCGCGGATACTCGTTGAACCACCGGCAGCGCCGACTGAGCCAGCGGACATCTCGATGAACGGGTAGGTGCGCGTCTGTGGCCGGACGACCACGGGCATCGAGGCGGTGAACCCGTTGTAGGCGCCGACGATCTCCGCCGCGCCGGGTTCGACAGCGGTGAAGATGCCGTCGGACCTCGGCCGTGCCACCGTCAAGTCCGAGGAAAAGTACTGGGCCTGAAAGGTCACGTCGGTGAAAGCTCCATCCGGCGAGACGGAGTAGAGGTAGAACGAGAACGTCGAGCCGGCGGCAACGGTGCTGGTGGGAAAACGGTACTGGAGCACCACGCGCGCCACGACATCCGACTGGGTTGGGATGGTCGGATAACTCGCCTCGCAACCGCAGAGCGCGGCGAGGCCGAACGCGAGAAGCACCGATCTTCGAAGAATCACGCTAATCAGACCCGTGACGAGCTGCACAGGCGAAATTGTCGGCGGACGACGCTTAGCGCGCTACCTCATGAGTATACCGGCGGGCGAAGCGGCCCTTCACACTCCTGCACCGTTTTGGCAAGGACCGGCCAGGCCGCAGGCATCTCAGGCATGTGCGTACGTCGAATGCAGCCGGCCGCGAATCGGCACGATCCGGCCGCTGCTTTCGCGAGACGCCACTTCGAGTGATCAAGACGGTTTCAGGCCATCACCCGTGAATCATTTATCAGATGGCCTGTGCGATGGCGCGCCTTGGCTCGGAGTCCGGCGGAAGCCGGACGCCACGTACGACTGTGACCCACTTTACCGGGTCGCGGGTCGGAATCTGTGGATCCTCCGGCCGCGGTTCTCCGCGATGTAGATGTTCCCCTTCCCGTCGACGGCGATCCCGTGCGCCTGGTTGAACTGGCCGGGGAAGGTGCCCGCCCGGCCGAAGTGGCCGATGACCGAGCCGCTCGCGCGGTCGATGATCTCGATCCGGGCGTTGTTCTGGTTGATCACGAAGAGCAGCCGCCCGTCCGGCGAGAAGTCGATCGCGACGGCCGACCCGCCGAACGCGCGGCCGTCGGGGTACGGCGTCACCGGCGTCCACGGCACCGCAATCGTGCGCTTGAGCGCGCCCATCTTGTCGTACACGTGAATCTTGGAGCCGGCCCGATTGCAGACGTAGACGAGGCCGTCCGGCCCGATCGTCATGCAGTGCACCGTCTCCAGGCCCTCGGGCTGCCACTGGCGCAGGAACCGTCCGCTCGCGTCGAGCACGGCGATGCGCCGGTTGCCGCCCGCGCCTTCGCCGTCGGAGACGTAGACATCGCCGTTCTGGCGGTCGACGTAAATGCTCGACGGCATGAAGAAGATCGCCGCGTTCGAATTGAGCGGCTTCCCCTTGACCGTCCCGTCGGACGAGTCGACCACCCCCTTCTTGCCGATCTGCAGGAGCAGACGCTTGCCGTCGTGCGTGTACTTCTGCACCATCCCGGACGGGGCGCTTGCGATCCAGATGTTGTTGTCACGGTCCACGTGGCACGAGTGAAGCCGTGGATCGAGCAGCTTCGGGTCGCCCCAGCCGTTGACGACATTCCCTGCTGGGTCGAACTCGATGATCGGCGGCGCCAGCCGGCCGGTGTTCAGCTCGCCCTCGAGGACGTCCTGCCGATTGAGGATGAAGACGTGTCCCTGGGCATCGACGCAGGTGCCGCCGAGGCCGCCGAGCACCCATTCGTTCGGAAGCGGCTTCGGCCAGTTCACGTCCGCCTCGTAGCGTGGCGGCGTGCGGGTTTGGGCGGCCGCCGGCTGCGGCGCGGCCGGCAGGCCGGCGAGGGTCACGACGCCGCCGACGACCAGGTTCAGAAGACGTCGCGTCATGGGTATGCCTCCTCGAATGTCAGAGCGTGCCGAGCGTGAGGCCAACCGTAAAGCTGCGGCCGCGCGACGGCGCGAACTGGAAGTGCTCGCGATAGAAGCGATCGGTCAGGTTCTCGACGGCGAAGACGATTCCCGCACGGTCCCGGGTCCGCGTCAGATTCACGCCGAACGCCACGCGCTGGACCGCGAATCCGTCGAGCGACAGCAGATCCTGCGGAATCAGAAACGGCGTCTCGAGCATCGTGACCGCGACGCGCTCGACCTCGCCCTGCGCGCGGACGCCGTACTCCGTCCACCAGCGCCCTCCGCGTTCGGTGAAGCGCGCGTTGAACAGCACCTTCGACGGCGTGATGTTGTCGGCCGGTGTATCGTCGAGCGGACGACCGGTCACCGGATTGATCCCCTCGACGACGGTGCCGTGCGTGAAGGCGGCGTCGCCGGAGATCGTGAGCACGCCGCTCCGCGCGAGCGTGATTGGCGCGTCGGCGCTGAGCTCGACGCCGGCGATGCGCACGTCGGCAAAGTTCGTGGCCTGCGCGAGCGGCCCCGCCGGCGTGACGGCCACGACGAGATCCTGTGCGATGAAGTCCTGATAACGGTTGAAGAACACGTACGCGCCGCCGGTGACGGCTCCCCGGCGGAACTTTGCGCCTGCATCGACGTTGTTGCCGATCTCGGGTTTGACCAGCACGTTGGGGGCGATGTTGCCGGCGGTGGCCGGCCCCGCGAAGAGCATCTCCTCGAGGTTCGGATGGCGGTAGCTGCGCCCGAATCGGACGAACGGGCTGACCGCGCCGTCCGGAAACGCGATGAGCCCGACGTCGCCTGTGACGGCGCTGCGCGAGTACGCCGCCTCGCCGGAGGGTGGCAGCGTGGCCGGATTGATGGCAGGCCGGGCCCCCGCGACCACCGAAGCGACGCTGTAGCCCGGCGTCTCGTCGACGTCCACGCCGTAGAAGTCGGTGCGCACGCCGGCAACGATCGACAGCTCCGGCCATGCGCGCCATTCATCCTGCACGAAGACGGCAACATCCCGGAACGCGGCTTCGGGCACACGGACCGGGTGAGCCACCACGGGCGGACCGAGGCGGACCGGCTCGGGGAACACCACCGCCGTGGGCTCGCCTGCCGGTTGGGGGGGAAACCCAGGACCTGCGCGCCCCCCCACCACCCGTCCGAGCAGCGACGTCGTCGTCTCGGTGGTCCGGTCGTCGCGGCTTCCGTCGCGGTACCAAGTGAGGCCGGTGGTCAGCAGGTGGCGCGCAGCGGGCACGAGGGCGGCCTGCAGGTCGATTCCCGGCGTCCCCACGCGCTGCGTCGTCTTCGACAGCACGTCGAGGCGCATGACGCTGATCCCCTGCCCCGCCGGCAGGGGAATCCAGAACTGCACCGGCAGCAGGTTCTGTAACTGGCGCTCCTGCCGCTGGTAGTACGTCGTCAGCGAGAGGTTGGCGAGCCACGGCGTCACCGCCCGCGCCTCGTATCGCGCGGAGATCTTGTCGAAGCGGTTGAACGGCAGCGAGACCGCGTTGAAGAAATAGGGAGACGCGAAATCGGGGAAGCCGACGTCGGACAGGCGCCGTCGCTGATACCGCACGCGGACGGTGCGCCGATCGCCGACGCTGATCTGCGCCGACGCGTTGACGAAGTTTCCGCGCGCCTGCGAGTTGGCAATCTCCGCGTCGGTGCGGACATAGGGCGCATTGAACGGATCGGGGAACGCGCGCAAGCCGAAGCCGAAGGCATCGTCGATCGTATCGGTGCGGCGGATCCGGCCCGACTGGAAGAACGGCTCGGTCGATTCCACGTCGAAGTCACCGGCCCGGTACGAGTCGAACCGCTCGGCCCCGCCGTACACCCGGAACGCCACCCGCGGCGTCGTCGCGCCGAGCGACAGCGTGCCGCGCAGGCCGTTCTCGTTCGAGCTGTAGTACCCCTGGAACCCGTAGAGGAACCGCGTGTCGGGGGTCAACGACGGCTCCTTGGTGATGATGTTGATGGTGCCCGCGAGCGCGTCCGATCCGTACATCAAGGTGCCGGCGCCATTGACGATCTCGATCCGCTCGACGGCATCCGGCGAGATCAGCCCGACATCGGCGCCGGTCCGATCGGTGGCCATGCGGGCGGTATTCATCCGCTCGCCGTCGACGAGCACGAGGAGCCGCGTCGAGTCGAGGCCGCGGAGCCGCGGCCGCACGCCGACCGCGCCGCCGCCGACGGGCGTGACGTTCACGGCCGACGCCATCGCATCGCCCGTGGACGACGGGTTCATCTGCTCGATGGCGTTCGAGGTGATCGTCTCGACGTGGAGCGGCACCTGGCGCAGCTCGCGCTCGCTTCGGGCCGCCGTGACGGTGACCTCCGCGGTGAACGATCCGAGCTCCAGCGTCACCGGCGCGTCGACGGTGTCCGCAGCCTCGAGGGGGAGCGTGCGCGCGCCCTCTGAGAAACCGGCGCGCGTGACGACCAGCAGGTAGGTGCCGGCCGCGTCGACGTCGAAGCGGTACCGGCCTCCGGCGTCGGTAGCCGTCTCCCGTTGCTGTCCCGTGGCGATGTCGCGGAGCACGACCCGCGCGTCGGAGACAGGGCCGCCGGTGGAGTCGGTCACGATGCCGGAGACGGTGGCCGCTTCGGCGGCCGCAGCGGCCAGCAGGAACGCGAGTGCGATCAGGAGCCTGATAGCCCCTCCTTCAGGAATGCGACGAGCGGCGGATACGTCTGCTCCGGCGCCTCGAGGTGCGGCACGTGGCCGAGGCCGGGAATCAGGTGCACGCGGCCGCGCCCGTCGGGAATGCGCTCCGCCGCATATTTCATCCGCTGCTGGAAGAGCGCCGCCGATCCCGGCAGGACGTCTTCGGCGCCGCCGAAAAACAGCGCCGGCGCCTTGACGTGATCCCAGTCGCTTACCACCTGGTCGAAGTAAATGACCTGCGAGAGCAGCGCCTGCACCATCGCCAGCCGCGGCCATTCGGCGCTGAGCGTCCAGGCGTACCGGATGCGCGTGTACTTCTCGAACTCGTCGTTCCACACGGCGGGATTGTGGGCGACGTACCGCCCAATCGACGCGCGCGTCGTCTGCCACGTGGCCGCGAGATTCTGCTTGTACATTTCGTCGGTGTCCTGCCACGGCCGCGTGAACCGCGTATCGACCAGCCCGATCGGGTTGTAGAGCACGAGCCGCTCGGTCATGTCGGGGTACTGCGTCGCGAAGCGCGTGGCGACCATGCCGCCCATCGAGTGCCCGACGAGCATCGCCTTGTCGATCTTCAGGCTCTGGAGCAGCAGGCGCGTGTTGCGCGCGATGTCGTGCAGGTTGTACGGGATGAACGGCTTCGACGAGCGCCCGTAGCCGATCTGATCGGGCACGACGACGCGGAAACCTTCCTTGCGCAGGACCTCGATTGGCCCGCCGAAGTAGAAGCCGGCGAAGTTGTGCCCGTGGAGCAGCACGACCGTGCGGCCGTTCGGCGTCCCGAGCGGCGGGACGTCCATGTAGGCCATTCGCACGTCCTGTCCGTACAGCGTCAGCCGCAGATACGACACGGGATGCGGATAGGGGACGTCTTCCGACGTGATGCTCCCTGGCGCGACATTCGGCGCCGCGGGCGCCGCCGGCGCGGCCGATGACGAGGCGCCGGCCTTCGCGCGTTCGGCCGCCAACGTCTTCGCGGCGCGCGCCTGCGTTTCCTTGATGCGCCGGTTCCACGTGTCGGGATCGACGAACGGATGCGGGTCGCCGGGCCGGCGCGTCCGCAGGCGCTGACCGCGCTCGAGCACGCCGCCGCCCGGATAGCCGTCGGGCTCGGCCCAGCTGTGCGTCTGCAGCACGACCTGCACGCCCTGGAACGAGGCGAGCTTCGCCGCGTTCTTCACGAACTGGTCGGCGCCGGCGAGCCCCGGGCCGCCGTCGCCGCCCGCCGGCAGGATCGCGCGATACGTGCGATTGCCGTCACGCACCGTGATCCCTTCGGTCACCAGGACGCCGGGCGTATGCCCGGGCACCCAATGAAACGTGAGGCTCTGATCGCCGAGCCTCAACGTGTCGCCGTCCCTGACGACCATGTCGCGCTTCGGCGTGCGGTTCGGCCGTCCGGGATCGCGCCGGCTCGTGCCGCCGTTCAGCTTCTCGATCATCGCCCAGTCTTCGGCGAGCGCGACCACGCGCGCGCCGGTCAGCTCCTGGAGTCGCGCCGCGCCGCCGACGTGATCGAGATGGCCGTGGCTGAGGATGATGTATTTGATGTCGCGAAGGTTGATGCCGACCTTCTTGATGTTGCCGACGACGTGATCGACGTACGGTTCCTGCGCCGAATCGAAGAGGATGTGTCCCTGCGGCGTCGTGAGCAGCCACACGGAGACGTAGCAGGGCCCGACGTAGTACAGGTTGTCGAACACCTTGAACGGCTCGATCTTCTGCAGCTCGCCGTCGTCGGGGCGGGTCACCCGGCACGTCTTGCTGAGCGGCTCGCCAGCCGTCTGCGCCACCACCCCAACGCGCACTGTGCGCGCGTTGGGGGCCCCTGCCGCGGCCGGCGCGCCTATCGCCAACAGCAGTCCGAGTACGATCGCCATCGCGGCCATAACGCCTCCTGTTCGCGAGCGAGTCGTCCCAGAGTATAGTCGACATATTCCACAGGAAATCCGACCGCTGAACCTCTCGCTGCTCCGGGTCCTGCGCACGGTCATCCGCGCCGATTCCGATCCGGCCCGCCAGACGCTGTTCGCGAACCTCATGCGATCGCGTCCCTTGGTCCGAGTCATCTACCGGCTGCACGAGCGGCTGGGCCGGGGATGGGCGGCCGCGCTCCTCGTCTCGTGCTACGGGCTGGCGGCGTGGATGGGCGCCGCGCCGCCGCGGAGCCGCCGGGCGCGCATCGTGGCGCTGGCCGTCCACGAGAACGCACGGTATCAGGTCGGGCGCGTCGTCACCTGGATCGGCGCGGACCAGTGCGACTGGGTTCGCTCCGGGCTGCGAGCGCTGGTTCGGCCTGCGGCGATCGCCGGGGCGGTCGTGCTCCTGGCGCGCGGCGGGGCCGCAGCCACGCTGCGTCTGGTCCGTATCATCGATCGCCGACACGGGTTCCTCGTCGCATGCCGCGCGGCGGCGGCGGTGGCGTGGTACGCACGCGGCCGTAGCATCCTCGGTGCGCACCGCCCGGGTGCAGTGCTCGTGTCAAGCGACTCGAACCCCGAGGAGGCCGGATTCGCCGGGGCGGCGCGCGCGCTGGCAATCCCTCAGGTGTTCGTCTCGCACGCCTACCCGACGCCGTACGCGCCGCCGCTCGACTTCACGCTCTCGATTCTCGAGGGCGAGGCCGCCGTGACGGCCCACCGGCGGAAGGGGCCCATCATGGGCGAGGTGCTGCTCGCGGGCATCGATGGCGAGTCGGCGCCGCTCGATACGGCCCGCCTGGCGATTCCGAATCCGGTCATCGGCGTCTTTACGCCGAAGGCGATTTCCTGGGCGACCTTTGCCGACGTGATCGACGACTGCCGTCACCGCCACAACGCTCGGCGCATCGTCATCCGCTGGCACCCGAGCATGCTCGAACCGCCGAAGCTCGGGCAGGTGCTGGCCGATCGGACGGGCGTCACGGAGAGCCCGCGCACCGCCTCGCTGGTCGCGGTCGCGCGCCAGTGCGACTGGGTCGTCGCCGACGAGAACAGCAACGTGCACCTGCCGGTGCTCAAGCTCGGGATCCCGACGATCGCGGTGCGGCGTCTCGGGCTCTATCCGGAGAGCCGTTCGGACCTCTACGGCTTCATTGCCGCGGGCATCGTCTTTGCGGCGCAGGAGCGCCTGCGCGACGTCGATCCGGCGGCGTTCGCGGCGTTCTTTTCCGACTCCTGGGTCGACCGGTTCCGCCGATACGATGCGGCGTACCTCCGCCCGCCGGAGGTGACTGGCGGCGAGGTGCGGCGCGCGGTCTGGCGCCTCGTCGAGCAGCGCCAGACCACGTGTCCCACATGAAACCGGTCGGCGCCCTGATCAGTCTGCTCGTCAGTGGTGCGCTGCTGGTCGTGCTGTACCGCAGCCTCGACATCCGGCTGATCGGCCAGACGCTGCTTGGCGCCAATCCGGTCTGGCTCGTGCTGTCAGTCGGGATGATCCTGCCGATTACGGCGCTTCGCGCCGTCCGCTTTTTCTGGGTCGCTCCGTCCGGCGCGCTGCCCGGCGTCGGCGAGGCGCTCCGTCTCACGCTGGCCGCGACGGCGCTCAACGTCTTTCTGCCCGCCAAGTCCGGCGATCTCATCAAGAGCTACTTCGTCACGAAGCGGAGCGACACCAGCGTCGGCGTCTCGCTCGCCATCGTGGTCTACGAGCGGCTGTCGGATATCTTCGCGTTGATCTTCTGGTGCCTCGTCGGCTGGGTCGTCGGACGCCCGCAGGTCCCCGGCCTGCCGTCGGTCTTCTGGGCGCTGCTCACGCTGGTGGCGGTCGCGTGCGGGGTGCTCATTCTGTCGTCGCGGGTCGCCGTGTACGGCCGCGAGCTCATGGCGCGCGCGTTTCCTCACCGGCGCCTCAAGAAGCTTCGGAAAGTGGCGCAGGGCTGGCCGGATCTGCTCCTCATGATGCGAGGGCGCCGCCGGTGGGTGCTGGCGTACTCGCTCTTCCTGTGGCTCGTCCATCTGGTGCAAATCTGGCTGTTCACGGTCACGCTGGGCGTCGCCGTGCCGTTCACCGTCTGCGCAAGCCTGTCTGCGGTCGCGTTGATGGCCGGTCAGGTGCCGTTCACGGTGGCTGGCCTCGGCACGCGTGACGTGGCGCTCGTGCTGCTGCTCGCGCGCTATATGGCGCCCGAAGCGGCTGCGGCGATGGGTGTGCTGATTTCGACGCGCACCTTGCTGCCTCCGCTGATCGGTCTGCCAGTCATGTGGCCGTACCTGTCATCGGCCGTCGGCGACGCACGCCGGTGGCGGCAGGCGATGGAGCAGGCGGGGTGACACGCGTCGACCCGGGCCTGCTGGCCATTCTGCTGGTGGCGCTGGCCGTTCGCCTCTCCATGGCGCTCACGATTCCGTACGTCCACGACGAGGAGAACACCCACATTCCGCTCTCGAAGACGATCTCGCTCGCGCCGGGGAGCCTCAACCTGCCCATCCGCGGCGAGAACCACGGCGCGCTTCCGGCCTACGTCGTGAAGATCAGCAGCCTCCTGTTCGGCACGACGCCGCTCGGCTTCCGCGCCCTCCACGTCGTCCTCGGTCTCGCGACCGTCCTGTTGGTCTACCTGTTGACGCGGTCGTGGTACGGGACGATCGCGGCGCGCTGGGCCGCGGCGTTGATGGCGTTCAACGACTACTCTCTGTCGGTCTCCGCGCGCGCGACGGCGCACGTCCCCCATCTCTTTCTCGTGACGGGCGCGGTCTACGCGTTCAGCCGGTTTCTCGCGGTCGAGCGCGCAGCGTGGCTGTACGTCGCGGGCCTCTGCACCGGGCTGGCGTTCTACTGCAAGGAGCACTCGGCGCTCGTCGCGCCGGTGTTCTTCGCGACGCTGCTGCTGCCGCGGTACCGGCGCTGGCTGCGCGGGCCGCACGCATATCTCGCCTGCGCGCTGTTCGCAGCTGTTATCGCTCCCGATGTCATGTGGAACCTTCGCACCAATCCCGAGACCGCGCGCGTGGCCTACAGCGGCCAGGAAGTCGGACAGGCGACGTACCGTGCGCACCTGCAGCGCATGGGCGGCCTCGGCTTCTCCCCGTATCCGACGATGTTCTATGGCAAGGAGGCGGTGATTGCCGTCCACGACTTCGTGACCGGCCGTTCGCTCACCGACAACACGCCCGAGTACAACTCAGTGAATCCGGCCCTTGGCCTCGTCCTGCTTGGAAGCGTCCTGCTGACCGTCTTCCGTCGGCAGGAGCGCCGTGAGATACGCCTCTTCCTCCTGTTCATGGCGCTCGGCATCTTCGGCTTCTTCACGCTGATCGAGCCGGGTGATCCGCCGTACCGGCTCGACCCGGTGAGCTGGGTCTGGGTCGAGACGACGCTCATTCCCGCCGTGATTCTCGCCGGGGCGCGCCTGGCCGGCGCATCCGGATGGCGGCGAAACGCCGCCTGGGCGCTGGCGGCGATCGGGATGCTCTACGCCTTCGACGCCTCGTTTTATGGCAACATTGCCACCCGGTGATCACGGCGTAGGATCCAGAGGGTAGGCGGAGGGCGTCAGCCCTCCGCATGCGGAGGAAGTGTCATATGCGTACGACCGCCTTCTTGTTCGCGTTGGTCATGGCGACGGCCGGCTCCGCCTCGGCCCAGGAGTGGACCGAGTACACGAACACGCAGGACGGTTTCAGGGTCCTCTTTCCAGGGCAGCCGACGATCAGCACCACCACGTGGAAGAGCCAGATGGACTACACGCTCCCGGCGCGCGTCTACAGCGCAATGCGCGGGCGCGAGAAGTACACGATGACGGTCGTCGACTACACGGGCATCGAGCAGCTCGGCATCGAGCGCGCCAAGGCGTGCCCGCCCGGCAACGCGCAGTGCCGGCAGAACGCCGGCGTGATGGGGCCCGGCTACTGGAAGCACGACCTGCGCGCGGCGCTGATGAAGGCGACCTTCGACCTGCTGAACCGTGATGCGAAGGTGACGCTGCTGGCGTGGGAGTGGCAGGACATGGTCGAAGGCAACGTCGTCCAGCTCACCAACGCCGACCGCTCGCGCACCTTCGCGTACGTGACGATGCACGAGAACAAGCTCTACATCATGGAAGGGACGGTGCCGGAGGGCGCACCGGAACCAGGCCTGTTCCAGCAGTCGCTCGGGTGGGTCGACAAGGACGGCCGGCCGATCCGGTATCAGGAAGTCATCTATTCCAACGCGTATCACGGCATGGGTGTATATCCCAAGCCGCGATCCGGGCGCGGCGGCGGCGCGGGGCCGGCCGCACAGTAAGGTTATTTCACATACCGCTCGACTGCGGCGAGCAGCTCGTCGTAGTCGAGCGGCTTCCGCAGCGACACGTCGACATCCACGAGCTTGCCCACGGCGGAGACCGCCACCACGGGGATGGCCGCCAGCGCCGGATCGCGCTTCTGCTCCTGGCGGAAATCCCACCCGTCCATGCCGGGCATCATGAGATCGAGCACGATCAGGCTGGGCCGCGGCTCCTCCCGCAGGCGCGCCAGCGCTTCGTGCGCGTCGCCGACGGCCGTGACGTGGTAGCCCCGATCGCGCAGCACGTTGGTCAGCGCCCGGCGCGAGCCGACGTCGTCTTCGACGATGAGAATCTCTGCGTGCTTCATGCGTGCGGACTCCGGCGGGGCAGCGTCACGCGGAACGTCGAGCCTTCGCCCACGCGGCTCTCGACGCCGATGCGTCCGCCCATCGCTTCCACGAGATTACGCGCAATCCAGAGCCCGAGGCCGAACCCGCCGTACTGCCGGCGCGAGACGCCGCGCTCGAACCGGTCGAAGATCCGCGCCTGGCGCTCGTCCTCGATGCCGATGCCGTGGTCCGTGACGGCCAGCCGGGCGGACTCCCCGTCGGTCTCCAGCGACACCTCGATCGCCTTCCCCTCCCCGTACTTGATCGCGTTCGACAGCAGGTTCGTCACGATCTGATCGAGGCGCAGCCGATCCCAGAAGCCGACCACCGGCGTCAGCCGCAGCGACAGCTGACCCTCGGCGAGCTGCGGCCGCAGCCGGTCGGCGGCGGCGCGGACGACGCCGCTGAGATCGACGTCCTCGAGCTCGAGATCCAGTCGGCCCGCCGTGATCCGCGTCATATCGAGCAGGTTGTGGACGAGCCGCGCGAGCCGCTCGACGTCGTCGGCGGCCTGGCCGATGCGCTCCATCACCCGATCCGCCGGCAGCGGCGTCGACCCGTGGCCCGCGGCTCGAAGCAGGCCGACGAGCTGCAGCTGCAGCGCGTTCAGCGGATTCCGCAGCTCGTGGCCGGCAATCGAGAGGAATTCGTCGCGGGCGTGGATCGCCCGCTGGAGCTTCTCGTACAGCTTTACGTTCTCGATCGCGATAGCGGCGCGGCGCGCGAGGTCGTCGGCCGTCTGCAGGTCGCGCGCGTCGTAGCGGCGTCCCGACTCCGCGGTCACGAACGTGAGCACGCCGTAGATCTTCTGGTCGAACCGGATCGGGACCGACAGGAACGACCTGAGCCCGAGCGCCCGCATCGTCTGCAGGTGCTCCTCGTCCTGCGCGACCTGGACGAGCAGCGCGTCCGGGATTTCCTCGGCCATGTCGCTTCGCCCGGTACCGAGGACGTACCGCGGACCGCGCGGCGCGTCCGGCGGCTGCGGCCAGCGGCGCGTGATCTCGTAGGCCAGCCGGGTCTTCTCCGGATCGACGTGCGTCACCGCCAGCCGCTCCAGGTTGCCGTCGTCGGTCGCCACGTCCACTGTGCACCAGTCGGCGAATGTCGGGACGGCCAGCTCGGCGACCTTCTGCAGCGTGGTGCGGTAATCGGCGACCTGCGCGAGGGCGGCGCCGGCGTCCGCCAGGAACCGTGCCTCGCGCTCGCTGCGTTGCAGCTCGTCCTGCGCCCGCCGGATGTCGGTGATGTCGATGCTGGCACCGACATAGCCGATGAATTCGCCGGTGCCGGTGATGCGCGGCACGCCGTACGACCGCATCCACCGGAACTCGCCGTCGGCGCGACGGATGCGCACCTGCGCGTCGAAGGGACCGCGCTCGGCCATCGCGGCGCGATACGCGCCGATGTACGCGTCCCGGTCGTCCGGATGGAGATACTCGGCCCACCCGAAGCCGACGATCTCCTCCTCCCGCGCGCCGAAGAACTCGAGGTAGGCCCGGTTGACGAACTCACAGCCGTCGACGCCGTTGACCCACATGAGCACGGGGGTGCTGTCGGCGATCAGGCGGAATCGCCGCTCCGACTCGGCGAGCGCTGCCTGCGCGCGCCGCTCGCCCGAGATGTCGCGGACGATCGTCGCCGCGCCGACCGGCGCGCCATCGGCGTTACGGATCGGCGACACCGTCAGCGACACGGCGAGACGGCGGCCGTCGCGCGTCTGCCGCTCGGTCGCGAAGTGGTCGATCTTCTGGCCCTCCGCCAGACGCCGCAACACGTCCTGCTCCTCGGCGTGGCGGTCGGCCGGAATGATCAGGGTGACGTGCTGGCCGACGGCTTCGGCGGCGCTGAAGCCGAAGGTGCGCTCGGCGGCCGGATTCCACGACGTGATGATCCCGTCGAGCGTCTTGCCGATGATTGGATCGTCGCTCGATTCGACGATCGCGGCGAGCCGCTCGCGCGCCTCGTCGACACGGCGGCGCTCGATGAACTGACCGATCTGGGCTCCGACCGCGTCGAACAGCTGCAAGAGCTGCTCGTCCGGTTCCCGCACCTCGCTGCTGAAGAATTCCATGACGCCGGCGATCTGGTTCTTGATCCGGATCGGGAAGCCGAACGCGCCATGGAAACCGACGCGGAGCGCGTGCGGGGCACGCGGGAAATTCGGGTCGGTCACCGCGTCGGGGATCCACGCAGGCGCGCCCGACGCCCAGACGCGGCCCGGCAACCCCACGCCCGGCGGGAGTGCCGCCCGACGCGTGGCGTCGGCGAATTCGGCCACGTCGGTGCCCGGGGCGTGCCACAGATCGACGCAGCCAATCACGCGGCGAGGCTCGTCGACTTGCCAGATCGCGCCGAGCGTCCATCCGGTCGTCTCGCAGACGGCCTGGAGGATTCGCGGGGCCGCCTCGTGCAGCGTCTGCGCTTCGGCGAGGACGCGCGTGACGGCGTACTGCGCGCGCAGGTGCTGGAGCGCGCGCGCGCGGTCCTGCTCCGCCAGCCGGCGGCTGGTGATGTCGCGCGTGAAGCAGCGCGTGTGCTGGAACGCGCCGTCCCGCCAGAGGACGTTCGAGGAGATCAGGACGTGCCGGATCGACCCGTCCTTCGCCAGCAGCCGCGCCTCGTAGTTGCGGATCGTCTCGTTGCGCGCGAGCCGCGCCAGCAGATCCTCGATCGCGGGCCGGTCCACGTGGAACTCTGCGATATGGCGGCCGAGGTACTCCTCGCGCGTATAGCCGAGCATCTCGAGCTCGGCCTGGTTTGCCCAGAGAATGGTGCCGTCGGCGCCGACCCAGTGGAGTCCTTCCGCGCCGTTTTCGATGAAGTCGCGCAGCTCTTCCTCGCGCTCCCGGACCGTCTGCTCGGCCCGGCGCCTCGCCGCCAGCGCCACGCGCAACGCCGCTTCCAGCCGACGGCGGTGGTCGAGCTCCGCCTCCGGGTCGCCCGCCGGGTGCGGTTGCGCCGCGGCTGCCGGTGACTCGGCGACGAGCACGTCCGCATGCCGGCTGCACACCGCATGGACATCCCGATCCGTCGACTCCCGATAGAACGGACCCATCGCGTAGGCGCAGAGCAGCGCCACGGGCCGTGCGGCGACGAGATCGTTCCAGAGCTCCTCGACGCGGATCGCGGCCTCGGAGCGTCCCCCGCGCCACAGCACGTCGACCATCTCGCCGTACGCCCGCACGCTGGCCCGGCCGCTCGACGCCAGCGTCCGATCGATGATGCCGCCGACGCTCGTCGCGAACCGGCGATCGTCGGGAAGCTCGCCGTCCATGAACGTGGCGAGCACCTCGTTCGCGTCGAGGAGCGTGATCTGTCCCGCGCAGCGCCGCCCGTCCACGTCGATGCCGTGCGCCGCGAGACTGCGGACGAGGCCGTCACGGTGCGACGCCGTCGCGATGACGACGATGGCCTGCCCGGCCTCGATGCCGCCGGCGAGAAACCTCCCCGCGGCGTCGAACAGCCGCTGCTCGTCGTCGTAGAACTGCACGGTGTGGTCGAGCGATGGTGCGGCGGTGGTGTGCAGAGGAAGCATCGTGGGCATTGTAAGGCCTTGAAACGGCTGAGGTTGTACCCATGGCGCGCGGGCGCGCGGGAGCTCTTGATAATCGCATGCGGGAAGCGTAGTGTGTCGGCCAGTTATCTTTCGGCGCGCGTCGCGCGCCAGGGAGGTCAGCAGTGGCCAGACCGATTCGATATCCGCGAGCGTTGGCGGCCGCATTTGCGGTGGTCGTCGCCGTCTTTCTCTTCGGGGTCACGACGTACGAAGTGGCCGGCCAGCGCCCGGCCGTGGCCATCGATGCCGACGACATCGGCGGGGTCGTCACCGGCCCGCGCGGACCGGAGGCTGGCGTCTGGGTGATCGCCGAAACGACGAATCTGCCGACGCGCTTCATCCGGATCGTCGTCACCGACGATCAGGGGCGCTTCGTCGTGCCCGACCTGCCGAAGGCCACCTACGACGTGTGGGTGCGCGGCTACGGGCTCGTCGACTCGCAGAAGGTCCAGAGCGAGCCGGGCAAGACGCTGAATCTGACGGCCGTGCCGGCGCCGAACGCCAAGGCGGCCGCCGAGTATTACCCGGCGCAGTACTGGTGGTCGCTGCTCCGGGTGCCGAAGCCGGGCGACTTCCCGGGCACCGGCCCGCAGGGTAATGGCATCTCGCCCAACATCAAGAATCAGGCGCAGTGGATCGCCGACGTCGTCGGCACCGACGCGTGCGTCTCGTGCCACGGCATGGGGAACCAGGCGACGCGCACGATTCCGAAGACGCTGGGTGTGTTCGACTCGTCGGCGGCCGCATGGGAGCGGCGCGTGCAGTCGGGCCAGGCGGGGCAGCAGATGCTGGCGCGTCTGACCAATGCCGGACGCCAGCGGGCGCTCGGCATGTATGCCGACTGGACCGACCGCATCGCGGCCGGCGAGTATCCGCAGGCGGCGCCGCCGCGCCCGCAGGGGATCGAGCGCAACGCCGTCGTCACGCTGTGGGACTGGGCCGATCCGAAGGTGTATCTGCACGACGAGATCTCGAGCGACAAGCGGAATCCCCGCGTGAACGCGAAGGGGCCGATCTACGGCGCGCTCGAGGCGAGCGCCGACTACATGCCGGTCGTCGACCCGGTCGGCAACAGGACGCTGCAGGTGAAGCTCACCGTGCGCGACCCGAACACGCCGTCGACCGGCGCGAACAAGCCGGCGGCGCCGTCGCCGTATTGGGGTGAGGAGGTGATCTGGAACAGCCAGGCGAACGCGCACAGCTTCGCGATGGACAGCCAGGCGCGCGTCTGGATCGCGTCGCGGATTCGGCCGAACCAGACGCCGGCGTGGTGCCGTGAGGGCTCGTCGCATCCGTCGGCGCAGGCGTTCCCGATCAACCAGAGCGGCCGGCAGATGGCGATGTACGACCCGAAGGCCGCCAAGCTCACCACGATCGATCTCTGCTTCGGCACGCATCATCTGAACTTCGCCGAGGACGCCAACGACACGATCTGGTTCTGTGGCGGCGGCCCGGTGGTCGGCTGGTTCAACACCAAGCTGTACTTCGAGACCGGCGACGAGCAGAAGGCGCAGGGCTGGACGGCGCTCGTCCTCGACACCAACGGCAACGGGAAGCGCGATGCCTACGTCGAGCCCGATCAGCCGGCCGATCCGACGAAGGACAAGCGCATCAACGCGCCGTACTACGGCGTGGCGCCAAGCCCGGTCGACGGATCGATCTGGGGTTCGGTGACGGGCTTCCCCGGCGCGGTCGTTCGTCTCGTGCCCGGCGCGAACCCGCCGCAGACGGCGCTCGCCGAGTACTACGAGCTGCCGATGAAGAACGGCGTGCCGGTCGAGGCGTACTCGCCGCGCGGCATGGACGTCGATCGCAACGGCGTCGTCTGGATCGGCACCGCGAGCGGCCATCTCGTGAGCTTCGACCGCCGCAAGTGCAAGGCGCCGCTCAACGGGCCCAACGCCACGGGGCAGCACTGTGCCGAGGGGTTCACCGTATACAAGATGCCGGGTCCCAACTATCTCGACTCGGTCTCGTCCGGCAGCGCCGATTCGCCGTACTATACCTTCGTCGATCGGTTCGACATGCTCGGCACCGGCAGCAACAACGTGCCGATGTTGACGGGCAACGAATCGGAGGCGATGGTGGCGCTGGTGAACGGCCGCATGCAGACGTTCCGCGTGCCCTATCCGATGGGGTACTACGGGAAGGGCTTCGACGGCCGCATCGACGATCCCGGCGCCGGCTGGAAGGGCAAGGGCGTCTACTCCACGTTCGCGACGCGCGCGCCGTTCCACACCGAGACCGGCAAAGGAACGACGAGCAAGGTCGTGAAGTGGCAGATCCGTCCGAACCCGTTGGCGAAGTGAACCGCCTGTAGGGGGCAAGGGGGTAAGGGGTGCTTGCCCCCTCGCCCCCTCGCCCCCTTGCCCCCTTCAGTTTCCAAACACCGTCAGTTCTGACCCTGCGTTGTTCCGTCCGGCCGGCCACCACGTCTGCTCTTTGAGGCCGTGGTGCCGGAACGCGCGGATGCGTGCCTGTGTCGACGGGTCGATGAGATAGCGTTCGAACGCCACGGCGCCGGCCTCGTCCACTCCCCGGATGCGCGCGGGGTTGACGACAATAGAGACCATCACCCGCTGCAGGACCGGATCGCCCAGGACGAGCGGCTCCATCGCCACCGGCCGCCCCTGCTGCCGGCGCTGCTCGAGAAAGCGGACGAACGGCACGATGCCCCAGAGGGTATACGCGCCGCGCTGCGCGGCTGTCTCGATGGCTGTCTGATCCCGCAGCTGCAGGTCGATCTGCCAGCGGCTCTTCGCGGGCGATCCGGCCAGCCGCCACAGCACGTCGGCCAGATAGCGCTCGGTCGCCGCATTGTTGACGAGGAACTCGCCGCCGCGCTCGGCGATGCGGCCGATGGCGGCGGCGGCATCGGTCATGCCGCGGACGCCGGCCGGGTCGCTCGACGGCCCCACGAGTGCCGCCTGGTTCGCGAAGACCGTCCGCGGCCAGCGGCCGAGGCCTTCTTCCATGAACGCCCGCGTGTCGGCGTGACCGTAGTGCGCGATGACGAGATCCGCCTTTCCGTCACGGGCGACCTGAAACGCGTCTTCGCCGATCTCGAGCGTCACGTCGTAGCCCGTGATCTGCTCGAAGGCGGGAATCAGCGCGTCGAGCAGCACGTCGGGCGTGTTGACGACCGCGAGGCGGAGGAGCTTCGGGCTCTGCGCATGCACGGGGGAGTCGGTGCCGGCGAGGACGGCGGCCAGGCAGAGCGCCGCAAAGGCAATTCGCATCGGTGTGCCTCCTGATGCGGGACACGGTACAGAACCGCTGCGCACGGAGTGCGAAGAGCGCGTCAGCGGGACGCGATGTTCCCGTGAAACCGGTACCCGACGTTGCGGACGCTGACGATGCAGGCGGGGTGCTCGACGTCGTCTTCGATCTTCTTGCGCAGCGACGCGACGTGTGTGTCCACGGTGCGATGTGTGACGTGCACGTCCTCGCCCCAGACCTGGTCGAGGAACTCGTCGCGCCTGATCACCTCGCCGGCGCGCCTGACGAGCAGCGTCAGGATCCGGAACTCGGTGTCGGTGAGCGGCAGCTCGACCCCGTTCTTGTACGCCTGGTGCCGACGCAGGTCGATCCGGATGGGCGGCGCCTCCAGCACGTCGCGGTCGCCGTCGCTCTCCGCGCGGTCGCCCGCCCGCCGCAGGACGGCGCGGACCCGCGCGACGAGCTCCGCGAGGCTGAGCGGCTTGGTGACGTAGTCGTCGGCGCCCAGCTCGAGGCCGCGCACCTTGTCGGCTTCCTGGTTGCGCGCGGTGATGACGATGATCGGCGTCCGCAGGCCTTCGGCGCGGACCGCTTCGCAGATCTGGAAGCCGTTGCGCCCCGGCAGCATCAGGTCGAGCAGGATCAGATCGGGCCGCGTCCGGCGGATGGCCGCGAGTCCGCCGGGGCCGTCGTCGGCGAGCTCGACGTCGAACCCCTCGAACTCGAGCTCGTCCTTCACCGCGAGGCGGATGCCGGGCTCGTCCTCGATGACGAGAATCCTGCGCCGCGCGCTCATGCGTCCCTGCCGGGCAGGCGCAGCACGAACCGGCTGCCGGCGCCGGGCTCGCTCTCCACGGCAATCGTTCCGCCGTGCCCCTCGATCACGTGGCGGACCAGTGCCAGCCCGATGCCGACGCCCTGGACGTTCATGCCGGCCACATGGCGGCCGCGATAGAACTTCTCGAAGATGCGCGTCTGTTCTTCGCGCGGAATGCCGATGCCGCGGTCGCGGACCTCGATGAGATGGCCGCCGTTCTGCCGCGCGCACTCGACCTCGATGGTAGAGTCGGGCGGCGAGTACTTCGCCGCGTTCTCGATCACGTTCTGAATCGCATGCTGGAGGGCGGTCGGGTCTCCGTCGATCCAGAGCGGCGCGGCCTGGTCGCCGAGCAGTCGGATGCGCTCCGGCCGGGCGACGTGCTGGCACGACGCGATGGCGTCGCGCGTGGTGGCCACCAGATCGAGCCGCTCGCGCGCGTAGATCTGACGCCCCTCCTCCATGAGCGCGAAGTCGAGGAGCCGCGTCACCAGCGCGCTGAGCCGGCGCGCGTCCTGCCCGATGATCCGGTGATACTCGTGGAGCTTGTCGGGATCGCGCACGCGCTCGAGCCGCTCGGCCAGCGCGAGAATCGAGCTGAGCGGGGATCGGAACTCGTGCGACACGGCGGCGACGAAGTCGTTGCGCAGGCGCGCCAGCCGCGCGTCCGCGGCGAGAGCGCGGTACACGAAGACGCTGCCGAGCACGGTGACGAGGACGAGCAGGCCCATCGAATAGGGGAAGGCCTGCCCGCGCAGCTCCAGCCAGCTGGTCCGCGGCGCGTCCTCGAAGAGGATCTCGAGAAACGGAAAGCGCTCGAGTGAAAAGCTGCCGGCCGGCGGCCGTGCGGCGCGGTCGGCGGCCATCCACGCCGAGGCGGTAAACGCTTCGCCGGCGGCCAGCCCGGCGAGCGTCGCGTTGGCGCGTGCGAGCACGGTCTCGATGTCGACCACGTAGCCGCGCGCGCCGCCGGGCGGCTGCACGACGAGCGCCCGGAGCTGGCGAAAGTACTGGATGCCGGTGTGTCGTCCCGCGCCCAGATCGCGGCGGAAGGCCTGGATGCGCGGGAAGTAGTGTTCCGCCACCAGCGCCGCGGTCAGCGGGCCCGACGGCGGAGCGGGATTGGCGGGGCGCAGCGGCGGCGAATCGCCGACGGATCGCGACAGGCCGAAGTCGGGAAACACCACCTGGTCTCCCTGCACCTCGAAGCGCACGAGCGCCTCGCGCGCGACCGAGTCGGGGCCCGGCGCGAAGAGCCAGGTCTGCAGCTCGGTCTCGACGAACTGGACGACCTGCCGCTGCCGCTGGGTCTTCTCGTACTCCACCCGCGCTCGTTCGCTGCGCGACGCGCGGACGACGAGCACCGCGAAGATCACGACGGGCAGGAGCACCATCAGCGCGAACAGCACCAGCAGCCGCTGGCTGCGCCGGACCGCCTGGAGCAGAGTGTGCACGGCGCGTGGAGTATAGTCGGAGCCGAGGCGACCCGTGTGAAGGTCGAGTCAAGACTTCATGAAGACTGACCAACGATTTCCGGTCGAGAAGACGGACGAGGAGTGGCGGCGGACGCTGACGCCGCCGCAGTATGCCGTCCTGCGGCGGCACGCGACCGAGCCGCCCGGTTCCTGCGCGCTGCTGCAGGAGAAGCGCGCCGGCACCTTCAACTGCGCCGGGTGCGGGCAGCCGCTCTTCGTGGCGGATCGGAAGTTCGAGAGCGGCACCGGCTGGCCCAGTTTCTTCGCGCCGCTCGAGGGCGCGATCGGGACGACCGTCGATCGCAGCTTCGGCATGGTCCGCACCGAGGTGCACTGCAGCCGCTGCGGCGGTCACCTCGGACACGTCTTCGAGGACGGGCCGCCGCCCACCGGCCTGCGGTACTGCATCAACGGCGTCGCCCTGAATTTCGAGCCGAAGTAACATAACGACATATGCAGGCAGGGCTCATCGGCTGGCGCGGAATGGTCGGCTCCGTGCTCGTGCAGCGCATGCGCGAGGAGCGCGACTTCGATCTCGTCGATCCGATCTTCTTCTCGACGTCGCAGGCGGGCGCCGCGGCGCCCGCCATTGGCAAGGCGGCGCCGCCGGTGAAGGACGCCCGCGACGTGGCGGCGCTCGCCGCGTGCGACGTCCTCATCTCGTGCCAGGGCGGCGACTACACGACCGAGATCTATCCCCGCCTGCGCGCCGCCGGCTGGAGCGGGTACTGGATCGATGCCGCATCGACCCTGCGCATGAAGGACCACGCCGTGATCGTGCTCGATCCGGTGAACCGCGACGTCATCGACCGCGCGCTCGACGCCGGCGTCAGGGACTTCATCGGCGGCAACTGTACGGTCAGCCTGATGCTGATGGCGGTGGCGGGGCTGTTCCGCGCGGGGCTCGTCGAATGGGTCAGCGCCATGACGTACCAGGCGGCCTCCGGCGCCGGTGCGAGGCACATGCGCGAGCTGGTCGCGCAGATGGGGGTCGTCCACGAGGCGGTCGCCGATCGCCTCGCCGATCCCTCGTCCACCATCCTCGAGATCGATCGCGGCGTGACCGAGGTCCTGCGCGGGGCGGCGTTCCCCGTCGCGGAGTTCGGCTATCCGCTCGCAGGAAGCCTGCTCGCGTGGATCGACAAGGATCTCGGCAACGGTCAGAGCCGGGAGGAGTGGAAGGGGATGGCCGAGGCGAACAAGATCCTCGGCCGCGCGAGCACGCCGGTTCCCGTCGACGGCATCTGCGTCCGCGTGGGCGCGATGCGCTGCCACAGCCAGGCGCTGACGGTGAAGCTGACGCGCGACGTACCGCTCCCGGAGATCGAGGGGCTCATCGCGTCCGCGCACGAGTGGGTGCGCGTCGTGCCGAACGAGAAGGAGGCGACGCTCCGTGAGCTGACGCCCGCCGCCGTCTCGGGCACGCTGCGCGTGCCGGTCGGGCGTCTGCGCAAGCTCGCGATGGGGCCGGAGTACCTGACGGCGTTCACGGTGGGCGACCAGCTCCTCTGGGGGGCGGCCGAGCCGCTGCGCCGCGTGCTGCGGATCATTGTCGGCGTGGGCGAGTCGAAACGCCAACCGACCCACGCGACGGTGGCCTGACCGGAGGCCTTGACGCCTCCGGCTACCGGCGACCAGCTTCCGACCACCGGCCAGCCCCGATGATCGTCCAGAAGTTCGGCGGGACGTCGGTCGCCGATCCCGACGCCGTCCGCCGCCTCATCGAGATTGCCCGCGCCGCCCGCGGCCGCGACGGCCGCGGTCCGGTGCTCGTCGTCTCGGCGCTGAGCGGCGTCACCGATGCGCTGCTGGCGATCGCCGGCGAGGCCGGCGCCGCACGCACGGATGCGGCGCTGGCGCAGGCGGCGCGGCTGCGCGAGCGGCATCTCGCCATGGCGCGCGCGCTCGCCTCCGGCGGCGCGCTCGCGCCGCTCGCCGCTCAGATCAACGCGCATTTCGACGAGCTCGACGCGGTCGTGCGCGCGCTGGGCGTGCTGCGCGAGGTGTCGCTGCGGACGCTCGACGTGATTGCCGCGATGGGCGAGCTCCTCAGCTCGCGCATCGTCGCGGGGGCGCTCGTCAACGCCGGCCTGCCGGGTGAATGGGTCGACGCCCGCCGCGCCGTTGTGACCAACGACGATCACACGCGCGCCGCGCCTCTCATGCGCGAGACGACGGCCGCGCTGCGGGCGGTGGTTGCGCCGCTCGTGGAGGCGGGGCAGGTGCCCGTGCTGGGCGGCTTCATCGGCGCGACCGCCGAAGGGCACACGACGACGCTCGGGCGCGGCGGGTCGGACTACTCGGGCGCCATCGTCGGCGCGGGCATCGGGGCCGGCGAGATTCAGATCTGGACCGACGTGGACGGCATGCTGACGGCCGATCCCCGCATCATTCCGCAGCCGCGGCTGGTGCCGCGGCTGTCGTATGCCGAAGCGGCCGAGCTCGCATATTTTGGCGCCAAGGTCCTCCATCCGAGTACGATCCTCCCGGCCGTGGAGCGCAATATTCCGGTCCGCATTCTGAACTCGCGCCGACCGGACGGCACGGGGACGCTGATCACCGCGGACCCGAGCCTGGCTGGCGAGGAGCTCACGGCGATGGCCGCCAAGCGCGACCTCACGGTCGTCGACATCACGTCGAGCCGGATGCTGATGGCGTACGGCTTTCTGCGGCAGGTCTTCGAGGTGTTCGAGCGCTTCCGCACGGCAGTCGACGTGGTCACGACGTCCGAAGTGAGCGTGTCGGTGACCGTCGACGACCGGCGGCATCTCGAGTCGATCGTCGAGGCGCTGTCGGAGTTCGCGGAGGTGTCGACCGAAGGCGAGATGGCGCTGCTCTGCGCGGTGGGCGACCGCCTGCGCGCCGAGCCGGAGATTGCCGCGCGCGTCGTGCGCGTGCTCGAAGAGGTGCCGCTGCGGATGATCTCGCAGGCCGCCTCGCGGCGGAACATCACGGTCATCCTGCGGCAGGCCGACCTGCCGCACGCGATGCATCGGCTGCACGAGGAGTTCTTCGGATGAAGCTGCTTCTCGTGGGCTACGGCAAGATGGGGCGGCTCGTCGAGGAGCTCGCCCCCAGCCACGGCTGCGAGGTCGCGGGCAAAGTCGACGTCGGTCTCGACGACTGGTCCGTGGCGGCGGATGTCGCGGTCGACTTCTCCACCGCCGACGCGCTGCGCGCCAACTTTCCGCGCTACGTGGAGCGGACGTTGCCCGTCGTGATCGGCACGACCGGGTGGGCGGCGCACGCCGACGCGCTGCGCGCGCAGGCCGAACGGGCGGGGCTCGGCGTCGTCGCCGCGCCGAACTTCTCGATCGGCGTCAACCTGTTCGAGCTGATCGTCGCCGAGGCGGCGCGGCGCATGCAGGCGCACGAACAGTACGGCGCGTGGATTCACGAGGCGCACCACGCGACCAAACGGGACGCGCCCTCGGGTACCGCGCTGCTGCTGCGGGATGCGATGGTCGAGGCGGGCTACAGCCGCCCGATCGATATGTCGTCCACGCGGGCCGGCGCGATCCCCGGCATTCACACGATCGGCTTCGATGCCTCGTCGGACACGATCGAGCTGACGCACACCGCGCGCGATCGGCGCGGGTTCGCCGCGGGCGCGCTCCTGGCGGCGCGCTGGATCCATGGACGCCGGGGCTGGTTCACAATGAAGGATGTGCTGGGAGGCCACTGATGCGCACGCCATTCACCGGCGCCGGAACCGCCCTCGTCACCCCCTTCCGCAAGGACGGCGCGATCGATGACGCGGCGGTGCGCCGCCTCGTGCGCCGGCAGATCGAGAGCGGCATCCACTTCGTTTCACCGTGCGGGACGACGGGCGAGGCGCCCACGCTCAGCCATCACGAGAAGCTGCGCGTCTGCGAGCTCGTCGCCGACGAGACCGCCCGTCGGGTCCCCGTGCTGGCCGGCGCCGGCGGCTACGACACGCGCGACGTGATCGGGCTCGTGCGCGAGCTGGAGCGGCTCGGCGTCGACGGCATCCTGTCGGTCACGCCGTACTACAACAAGCCGACGCAGGAAGGCCTCTACCAGCACTACAAGGCGATTGCCGAGAGCACGTCGCTGCCGATCGTGCTCTACAACGTGCCCGGCCGCACCGGCGTCAATCTGGAGGTCCAGACCGTCGCCCGCCTTGCCGCCATCCGCAACATCGTCGGCGTCAAGGAAGCGTCCGGCAACGTCACGCAGATGAGCGAGATCGTCCGCGCGTGTCCCGACGGGTTCCTGGTTCTGAGCGGCGACGATCCGATCGCGGTGGCCGTGATGGCGATTGGAGGCCGCGGCCTGATTTCGGTGGCGAGCAACGCGCTCCCCGCCGAGATGGCGCAGGTGATCGCGCTGGCGGAGAAGGGCGACTTTGCCGCCGCGCGCCGGCTCCACCATTGGCTGCTGCCGTTCCTCCAGGTGAACTTCTGCGAGGCCAATCCGATCCCGATCAAGGCGGCGATGGCCGCCATGGGCCTCCTCGAGGAGGCGTACCGCCTGCCGCTGGTGCCTCCGAGTCCCGCAGCGCGCGACAAGATCATGAAAGTGCTGCAGGAGCTGAAGCTGCTCGGGTCGGCAGCGCGCGTGTGAGCTCGCTGGATCCGGTTTCTCTCGCGCGCAGCCTCATCGACATCGATTCGACGACCGGACGCGAGCAGGAGGCGGCGGCGTGGATCGCCTGCTTTCTGCGCGCGCGTGGGTATCGCGTCGACGAGCAGCCGGTCGCGAACGGCCGCTTCAACGTGTTCGCCCACCTGGATCGGCCGCCGCAGGTCGTCTTTTCCACGCACGTCGACTGCGTGCCGCCGTTCTTCCGAAGCCATGAAGAGCGGGGCCTGTTGTTCGGCCGCGGCGCCTGCGACGCCAAAGGCATCCTCGCCGCGCAGGTCGCGGCGGCCGAGCGCCTGCGCGCGGCCGGCGAGACGGCCGTTGCGCTGCTCTTCGTCGTCGGCGAGGAGCGGGGCAGCGATGGTGCGCAGACGGCCAACGAGCACGCGCCGGCCGGTGTGCGCTACCTCATCAACGGCGAGCCGACCGACAACCGGCTGGGCGCGGCGACGCGCGGCGTGCTGCGCGTGCGATTGCACGCCGGTGGGCGCGCGGCACATTCGGCGTTTCCCGAGCTCGGTGTGTCGGCCATCGACAAGCTGCTCGACGCGCTCATGGTGATCCGCGGTCTGCAGCTGCCAGAGGATCCGCTCCTCGGCCGCACCCACTACACCGTGGGCCTGATCGAAGGCGGCGTCGCGCCAAACGTGGTGTCGCCGCGTGCGTCGGCGGAGCTGCTGTTCCGGCTCGTCGGTGACGCAGCGCCGGTTCGTGCGTCGCTGACGGTAGTGGAAAGCCTGGTCTCGATCGAGCACGTGCTCGACGTCCCGGCGGCGCGCCTGCACACCGTCCCCGGCTTCGAGACCGCCGTCTTCCCGTACACCACGGACGTGCCGCTGCTCGGCCGGTGGGGCACGCCGCTGCTCGTCGGGCCGGGATCGATTCACGTGGCGCATACCGACGAGGAGCACGTTGCGGTCGATGAGCTGCGCGCGGCAGTGGGCCTCTACGAGCGCCTCGCGAGGCATCTGGTGCGTACGCTAAACTGACCGTCTGGTGAGCCGCATCGCGGCCCGGACCCTGTGCGACTTCAGCCTGCGAACCGCGTCAGGGCCGGAAGGCAGCAGCGCTAAGTAGACCCTGAGGTGTGCCGCAGGTGCACCGGGTCGCGGTGGGGCTCACCGCAAATCCCAAATCCCAATGCCCAAATCCCAATGACCAAATCCCAAGGTATGCTCCCAACCGCCGTTGGGATTTGGGTGTTGGGATTTGGGATTTAGTGTGTCCTCCCCATGTCCTATCAAGTTCTCGCTCGTAAGTGGCGTCCCCAGCGGTTCGATGAGGTCATCGGCCAGGATCCGGTCACGCGTACGCTGCGCAACGCCATCGCGAGCGGCCGCCTCGCGCACGCGTTCGTGTTTGCCGGCCCGCGCGGCTGCGGCAAGACCACGACCGCGCGGATTCTCGCAAAGGCGCTCAACTGCGAGAAGGGGCCGATCGCCGACCCGTGCGGCGGATGCGACGCCTGCGTCGAGATTGCGCAGGGGCGCGACATCGACGTCCTCGAGATCGACGCCGCGAGCCACACCGGCATCGACAACATCCGCGAGGTGGTGATAGCCGACCTGTCGATCACCCCCGTCCGCGACCGTTACAAGATCTTCATCATCGACGAGGTCCATCAGCTCTCGACGCCGTCGTTCAACGCGCTCCTCAAGTCGATCGAGGAGCCGCCCGCGCACGTGGTCTTCATGATGGCGACGACGGAGCTGCACAAGATTCCGGACACGATCCTCTCGCGGTCGCAGGTGTTCGAGTTCAGGACGATCGCGCCGAAGGCGATCGCCCAGCAGCTCCGGAAGATTGCCGACGCGGAGCGTATCGACGTCGCCGACGATGCGCTGGCGCTCATCGCGCGCGCGGCCGAAGGGAGCATGCGCGACGCCCAGAGCGCGCTCGATCAGGTGATTGCCTTCGCGGGCGATCGCATCACGGTCGACGAAGTCTCGGCGGTCCTCGGCCTCGTTGGCCGGGACCTTCTCTTCGATCTCGTCGACGCCGTCGTGGCCGAGGACGGTCCGCGCGCCTTCGCGCTCGCCGACCGCGCCGTCGAATCGGGCCACGACCTGCGGCTCGTCGTGCGCGAGCTGGGGCGGCTCGTGCGCGACATGATGCTCCTGGCGGTCGATCCCGTGCGTGCCGGCGACGGCGAGCTCGCCGAAGGGGAGCTCGATCGGCTGAAGGCGCTCGGCCGCCACTTTTCGCGCGAGGACCTGCTGCGAGCGTTCGATCTCCTCGCCGAGGCCGAGCAGGAGATCCGCACGGCGTCGCAGCCGCGCTACCACTTCGAGATGGTGCTGCTGCGCTGGATGCACCTGCGCAAGCTCGTGCCGTTGACGGATCTGCTCGAGCGGCTGGGAACGACGACCCCGGCTCTCAAAGGCCAGGCGATGGCACCGGGCGGCGCACCTTCGCACCCTCGCCCTCCCGGCCGCACCGTCGCACCCTCGCACGATCGCACCGTCGCCCCTGCTGCCGAGACCGGCTCCGTGAAGGACCGGTTCTTGAGCGAGGTTCGTGCGGGCAAAGCCTTCTTCTACAACACCGTCGTCGCACAGGCGCAGCGGATCGACGTGACCGACGAGGCGATCGCGTTCACGTTCCTGCCGACGCATCGCGCGCTGCGCGACCAGTTCGAGCAGACGCGGCCGTGGCTCGAGGCGGCCGCTGAGCGGGTGGCGGGCAGAAAGATCAAGGTGACCGCCGTTCAGGCGCAGGCCTCGTCGGAGCCGCCGGCGACGGCGGCTCCGGGCGAGAACGTCGCTCCGCCCGCCGCCAAACGGGATCTCAAGGCCGAGGCGCGGGCCTCTTCAGCCGTGCAGGCGGTTCTCGAAGTCTTTCCCGCGGAGATCCGCGACGTCGAGGAGATGTGAACATCCAATCCATGATGAAGCAGGCGCAGGAGATGCAGGAGCGCCTGAAGAAGCAGATGGCGGACATGCGCGTCGAGGCGACGGCTGGCGGCGGCATGGTCACCGTCGTCATGAGCGGCGCCAAGCAGATCCAGTCGATCCGGATCGATCCCGACGTCGTCTCGAAGGACGATGTCGAGATGCTGCAGGATCTCATCGTCGCCGCGGTGAACGACGCCGGCCGCAAAGTCGACGAGCAGCTCGGTCAGACGATGAGCGGCCTGATGGGCGGGCTCAAGATTCCAGGCCTGTAAAATGAGCCCGTGTCAAAACCCAAGCCCCAGACCCCAAATGAGCAATGCTTGTGGGATGTGGGAGTCGGGATTTGGGATTTGACGTGTCCCTTCCCGAGCCGCTGTCACGACTCATCGAGCAGCTCCAGAAGCTCCCGGGCATCGGCGCCAAGGGGGCGCAGCGGCTCGCGTTCCACATTCTGAAGAATCCGCGCGAGGACGCCGAGCGGCTGTGCGGCGCGATTCGCGACGTCAAGGAGCAGGTCACCTACTGCTCGGTCTGCAACAACATCACCGCGGACGATCCCTGCGCCTTCTGCGCCGGCGCGATGCGCGACCATCGCGTCATCTGCGTGGTCGAGGAGCCCCAGAACGTGATGGTGGTGGAGAAGACGCGCGAGTTCAAGGGCGTCTACCACGTGCTGATGGGGACGCTCTCACCGCTCCACGGCGTCGGTCCCGATGACTTGAAGATCAAAGGGCTGCTCGATCGCGTCGGGGCGGGCGGCGTCGAGGAGGTGATCCTCGCGACGAGTCCGACGGTCGAAGGGGAGGCCACGGCGCTCTATCTGGCGCGGCTGCTCAAGCCGCTCGGCGTGCGCGTCACGCGGATTGCGATGGGCATTCCGGTCGGCTCTGATTTAGAGTATGCGGACGAAGTGACGATGACGCGCGCCATGGAAGGGCGGCGCGATCTCTAGCACGCAGATTCGGCCGCTTGTCGATGCTCCCCTCCGCCTACCAGCTGCCGGCAGCGATCGTGCTGCTCGTCGGCGGCAGTGTCGCGTGCTTCTTCGGCTATCGTCTGTTCCGAATCGTGCTGACGATCTTCGGCTTCATCCTCGGCGCGCTGGCGTCGAGCTCCATCTTCGGCGTGAGCGACACCTGGCCGATGCTCGTGGCGGCGCTCGTCGGCGGCCTCGTCGGCGCCGCCATCCTGTTTGCGGCGTACTTCGTCGGCGTGGCGCTGATTGGTGCCGGGCTCGGCGCCACGGCGGCGAATCTCTTCTTCGCCACGAGCGACCGCGACCCGCACTTCCTGGCCGTGGTCTTTCTTTCGGTCGCGGGCGCGGCCGCGGCGATGTACCTGCAGCGCTACTTCATCATCGTCGGCACCGGCTTCGGCGGTGCCTGGACGATCATCGTCGGCGCGATGGCGCTCGTGGGCGACCAGGCGGCGCTGACGGCGGCCGCGAGCGGCAACGTGTGGGTGGCGTATCCGCTGGATCCGGCGCCCGGCCAGCGCTGGGTGCCGATTGCGTGGCTCGCGCTCGGGGCGGTCGGGACGGCCGTTCAGCTCGGCGTCACCGGCGGCGAGAAGGGGCGGGTTGGCAGGCGCCGGAAGAAGCCGTAAAATTGACAGGTTCGCCCGACCGCGTTCCTCGCGCCGTGCGGCGCATTCCTCGATTCCTCGGTAGCTCAATGGCAGAGCATCCGGCTGTTAACCGGAGGGTTGCTGGTTCGAGTCCAGCCCGAGGAGCCA
>Ga0073934_10003069_pt1 | contig 31962 bp, 23 predicted proteins | sample LarsenN4metaG_FD_76834 | JGI IMG/M metagenome (GOLD analysis project Ga0073934, IMG submission 76834) | Hot spring sediment bacterial and archeal communities from British Columbia, Canada, to study Microbial Dark Matter (Phase II) - Larsen... ...
AGATAGTCGCCCACATTCACGTTGACTCCGGGCTGCGTCAGGGGCGCCCGCGCGTCGGGAGTACAGTTTTCGCCGTTGAAGATACGCGCGAAGCGGTAGCGGCCGTTTTCGACCTTAAAGTCGCAACCGAGCAGGCCGGTTTGCACGCGTTTCACTTCGGGCTGCTCGCCACCTCCCACACCAAGGTGGCCGACGACCATGTTGCCCATCATTTCGGCGAACAGGTAGTTGAGGTCGGCGCGCGAGGCGATGCCTTCCAGGAACGGCTCATAGCGCTTTTCGGCGGCTTTCAAATCCAGGCCGTGGTAGCCGGGATCATAGAAGTGATCGCGCTGCACCCGCCATGCTTCGTGATACATCTGCTTCCACTCGGCGCGGGGATTGATGCGCACCTCGAGGTTCGCAACGTTCAGTTGTCCGCCACCGGCCCCGGGGGGCGCCTGCGGTGGAGCAGCCGCTGCCGGCGCTCCGGCCGGAGGGGCAGGCGGCAGATTACGGATTGCCCAGTTCTCTCCCTGCCGGACGAGCATCTTTTCGCCGTTGCGAGCTACCTGGAAGTAGCTGACGCCCCCGATGACAACGTCTGTGCGGCGTGTCGCCAGGTTGTGACGATGGACCGTCACACCGCCGGGCTGTCCGGGCGCTGCGGCGGGTATTTCATAAGCCAGGAGTTGACCGGGCCGCGAAACATCTAGTCCGATATAGCGGCGAGGAGGAAGCGGCATGGCAAGAATGCGCTGACCAATGCCGTCGAAGTCAATCTTTACATCCGGCACCCGCGCAGGCTTAGCACCTTCGGGCGGTTTCGCGCCTTCAGCGGGTTTCGGAGCCTCCGGTTTGGGGCCTTCCGGGGGCTTCGCGGCGTCGGCGACCTTCTCCTCATCGCTTTCGGGAGCGAAAGGCGATGGCTGATCTTTCGTCAGAACCGTGATGTAGACGCTGCGCGTCTGCGGCCGCACGGTCAATCCGACTTCGGGCTGGAGAGAAGGCCCGGCATCGGTCGAGGCAGTGAAGTAAAGGTACTTGCCGTCTTTGTCGAACACGGGATGCCTGGCATCGCTCATGCCATCGGTGATCTGCGTGACCTTCTTATCGGCGAGGTTATAGACATGGACCGCGCCCAGGTAGTTGCTAAGCCGTTTCGAGTAGGTCAGCCATTTCGAATCGGGCGACCAGACCGGCAGCCAGTCTGAGCCAGGGTTCCAGAAGCGCTCCTTGTCGACCTGCGTCGCGGCCTTGGATTCGACATCGATGTACCAGATACGGAGCCGCGAATCGACCATGGCTATCTTTTTCGAATCGGGCGACCAGGACAAGCCACGGTAGAAGCCCGGCTCAGGGAGCGGGATCTTCGTTATCGTGCCGGTTCCGGTCTGTGGCGCGATGTGCAGTTGGTATTCGCCGCTCTCATCGGAAAGATAGGCGATGTTGCGGCCGTCCGGTGACCAGGCCGGTGAGCGCTCATTAATGGAAGGAGTATTTGTGATGATGCGCGGGTCGCCCTTTTCGGCGGGAACGGTAATGATTTCTCCGCGGCCTTCGAAAGCGACGCGAACAGCGGCCGGGGAAAGGCTGGGGCTGCCGAGGCGGCGCGTGACACTCACCAGGCGCTCGCGAACTTCCGGCAAGTCGCTGGAGATCTTCACGTTCACAGGAGTCGTTTTGCCCGACTTGATGTCAAAGAGCATCAGGCTGCCGAACTGTTCCATGACGATGGCGTCAGGTCCGGCGCCAATCGACTTCAGATCCAGACCAGAATTCTTGTACTCTTCCTTAACTCGCTTGGCTCGGGTGTCATAGGAGTACAGGGTGACGGCCCCAGCACGGTCGCTTAGGAAGTAGACTTTTTCGCCAATCCACAGCGGGTTATAGTCGTTGGAATTCTCGCGAGGGACCTTCTCGATCTTTGAATCGGCCAGGTTGGCGAGCCAGATGGGCGTCGCGGTGCCGCCGCGATACTGCTTCCAGGCGGTGAAGGCGCGCCGTGAAGGCACATAGGCCAGCCGGGTGGCATCCGGCGAAAATGCGGCTTCCCAACCCCAAGGCAGCGGGATTTTTTCGGGGAAGGAACCGTTCTGGTCCGTGGTGAACATCTCCAGGAAACCGGCATAGCTTTCGCGGTTGGAAGCGAACAATATACGTTTTCCGTCCGGCGTCCAGCCCAGGACGGTGTCGCCGGCCGGGTGCCAGGTCAATCGCTTGGGAATGCCTCCAGTAGCCGGGACTGTATAAACGTCGACGTTGCCATCATATTCGCCGGTGAATGCGATGGTTGAACCATCGGGCGAGAAGATCGGGTTTCCCTCCGTGCCGGTCCCGGTCGTCAGACGGGTAGCATCTCCGCCTGTGCGCGGGACACTCCAAAGGTCTCCGGCATAAACAAAAACGATGTGTGTCTTGCTGAGAGTGGGTCGTTGCAGGAGCAGCGGCGGGTTGCTGTCGGCGCAAAGTGTTCCAAAAGACAGAGTTAACGCGATAGCGGCCAGACGGTACATTTCAGGTGAGGCCTCCCTCGGGAAGTATAACGCCCGAGATGCGCGAGCGGTTCGCAAGAAAGGGCGGAACGAGATTTTTGTTACACGATCCGGCTAAGATGCGTTGCGAGCGGGCAGGAGGCAGAGTACTCGACGGGCAAGAAGGTCGAGATCCAGTTAAGAACGCTTGGCCGAATGCCGCGCCGACTTCTGCGATTGACCTGTAGGGTAAGTTTAGTCCGAGCGAAAATCCAGCGGGCCTCTTCGGGCGGTGCTTAGCGCGCCCGAATCGATCTTCTCCGGACATGTGACTTCAAAGCCAGATTTCTCGAGCTCGGAGACGAGCGGCAGGGCTTCGGCAACTCTCCAGTGAATAAGCATCACCCGCGGCACAGTATTATTTGGCGGCCGGCTTTCGGGCAAGCCAAAAGCTGCGGCACCCTCGCTTGATCACGGGATTCGGCCGGAAGAACGGCTCCGCGTCGAAATGCTTTATCGCTTCGAAACCGGTCCTGTTGAGTACTTGCCGGATCTCGGCGGGTTCCCAGCAGACCTCGTCAATCCGCTCCTGATGCCGGAGCCATGCCTTGCCCTGTTTAAGGAACAGTTCAACGTCGCTCCACGCCCTGTTCGTGGCGGCGTCGTTCCCGTTGCGCATCACCAGCACAATTCCGGGCTGTTCCAGCCAGACGTTTCCGCGCCAGTAGGATCGAAAACCAGCGGCGTTGTTTACGTCGAAATAGAAGTACCCGCCAGGACGCAAGGCTCGGTAGGCCGCCCGCGCTGCATCGTTAAGATCAGAAGGCTTCTGCAAGTGATTCATGGCATCGCCTTCGCAGGTAATCAGGTCCACCTGCTCTGGCAGGGCAAAATCCTGAAGGTCGCGGCGCAGCACGCGCAACCGGACATTTTCGCGGCGAGCCTTCTCGCGAGCCACACGGCACATGAGCGCCGCAGCGTCGAAGGCGTACATGCGTATCCCGAGTTTTGCCAGCTTGATCGCCGTACTCCCGGTGCCACAGGCTGCATCGCACGCGATTCTGACGTGAGGGAGCACACACTTAAGCAGCTTCGCCCGAGCGTTGTCGAGGGGCTCGCGAAAACCGGCGAAGAGGTCATCGTAGTGGCGGGCGAGCCAGTGGTACTGAACTCCGGCAGGCACGGCTAAACCGCGATGCTTAGCCGATTCGGACGCCTGCGGATCAGCCTGATCAAGGCCTGGAGCAACGCCAGAATACCTTTGATGGAAATGTGAAGATCCGTCATGATTAGCCGCGTTGAACCAATCATAGACCTGTGTCAAGCCCGATGGTGGCGAAGGTGGGGGTCGAACCCACACGTACAGTGAAGTACGCCAGATTTTGAGTCTGGTGCGTCTGCCAGTTCCGCCACTTCGCCAGCAGTGGACGACGACGCTCCTATCTTAGCAGCAGGAAACGAGCGGATGCGACGTTCGCTCCGCCGGGCGGCGTTATAATTCCAGAACACTCTGGGAACACTTGAACGGCAGTGCAACATAGCAGCCAGAACTCCACGCAGGAGCACTTTGAACGCGCGCTCGCCGCGCTTGTGGAAGAGGTCAAACTCGACCGCTCCATTCTCGCCGCAATTCTCTGTGGGAGCCTTTCGCACGACACTGTGTGGTCGAAGTCGGACATTGACCTGATGTTGGTAACCATCGACGACAAGAAAGCGGATCGTGAAAGCGTTGCGCTGTACGCGGATGGGATTAACGTTCACGCAATGCTGGTGACCCGCGGCGAATTCCGCAGGATCGCCGAAGGGTCGCTGCGAAACTCCTTCATGCACTCGATGCTGGCTAAAGGCAAGCTCCTTTACACGCACGATGAAACAATCGCCGCCGTGTGCGAGGGATTGACGGCGACGGGTGCGCGGGACACTCAGTTGCGAATGCTAGCCGCGGCAACCTCCACTCTGCCGTGCGTGTACAAGGCGCGCAAGTGGCTGATCACGCGGGGAGACCTGGATTACTCGGCGCTATGGATTCTCTATGCCGCCAACGGGCTCGCCAGCATCGAAGTGCTCCGGGCCGGGTTGCTGGTAGATCGGGAGGCGCTCCCACGGGCTCTCAAGCTGAATCCGCGGCTGTTTCAGACCGTCTACACGGACCTGCTTAACTCAAAGAAGAACAAACGTCAGGTTGAGGCGGCGCTTAGCGCTGTCGAGGAATACCTACGGGAACACGCGACGGACCTTTTCGCCCCGGTGCTGGAGCACCTGAGGGAAGTGGCGGAAGCCCGGTCTGCCACGGAGATTGAAGACCATTTCCGCCGCAACTTCGGCATCGAAGGCGTGACGGTTGTCTGCGAGTACCTGTCCGATAGAGGCTTACTGGGCAAGGCGCCGTTGCCGGTGCGGCTAACCAAACGCAGCAACGTCCAGGTGAACGAACTGGGGTTTTTCTGCGGCTTAGATATAACCGATGCCTACTAACGACAGCCGCACTCACGCCAACCGCACGCTAGCTCGCACCACGATTGCGGTGCAAGGCGCGCGGGTGCACAACCTTAAGAACGTTTCGCTGGAACTGCCGCGTGACCGCCTGATCGTGATCACCGGATTGTCCGGATCCGGCAAGTCCAGCCTGGCATTCGACACGATATACGCCGAAGGGCAACGGCGCTATATGGAGTCGTTGTCGACCTATGCCAAGCGGTTCGTGTCCCAGGTGGCCAAGCCGGATGTCGACTTCGTCTATGGGCTCTCGCCGGTGATCTCGATCGAGCAGAAGACGATCGGAACGAATCCGCGCTCCACCGTAGGCACGCTGACCGATATCGCCAGCTACCTCAACCTGCTCTTTGCCACGATCGCCGAACCTCACTGCCCGCGTTGCGGCGGTAACATCCCGAGCCGCACCCCGCACCAGATCCTGGAGGCCATTCTCTCGCTACCCGCGGGCAGCGAGGTGGAACTTCGCGCCCCTATCTTCAAGGTCTACGGCGAGGAGTTGGATTTTGTTTTCACCGAAGTTCGCAAGAAAGGCTGCCGCCAGATGATCATCGACGGGCGCCGCGTCGATCTTGCGGACGAACTTGCGCTCGAGGCAGATGACGTCCAGGAGATGGAAGCGGTTGTCGATCGTGTGCTGGTTGGGCCGAAGCACGAGAAGGCGCTGAAAGCGTCGATTGCGGCGACTCTTCTGGTCGGCGACGGGTTGTTAAGCGTAGATGTGGTGAAGGGCGCATCCAGAAGCGAGGCGGAGCGTTTCTATGGCGGACTGTGCTGCTCGAAACATCACTTCGTGTACGGCGGCATCGAGCCCGAGTACTTCATGTTCAACAATCCGGAAAGCGCCTGCCGTACCTGCGGCGGGCTGGGAGTACACAAGATCACTCACCCGGAACTCCTGGTCCCCGACACGGCGCGCAGTATCCGCGGCGGCTGCTTCGTTAAGGAAGCGTATAAGTACAACCCGGACACCTGGGACGGCCGGATCATGTACACCCTTTCCCGAGTGCTTGGATTCTCGCTGGATACGGCTTGGGAGAAATTACCGGAGGCGGTCCGGCACACGATTCTGTATGGGCTGGAGGGACGCAAGCTGAAGACTGTGTCGCCGCCGGAATCGAAGGTAAGGCGCGAGGATTGGGACAAGCATGAGGTCAGTTTCGGGGGTATCGCGCGCCGGATCGAACGTCACTATCGCCGCTACCGGCAGCGCGCGGAAGCCAGTTCCGGCATGGAGGAATGGCTGGACCGGGTGATGGTGGAACGAACGTGCCCGGATTGCAGCGGTACGCGCCTGCGTTCCACGCGCCTGTTGTTCACGATTGAGGGCAAGAGCATTCACGATGTAGGCGCGCTCAACTTTGACGAATTGCACGTGTTTTTGGGGAGGCTGAAGCCAACCGGACGGGGCGCGCAGGCCGGGCGGCAGGTGATTCACGAGATCCGCCGCCGCGTGGAACTCCTGCTCGGCATCGGACTGGATTACCTAAATCTGAATCGCCGATCGGGCACGCTTTCCGGGGGAGAGTCGCAGCGCATCCGTCTCTCCACGCAGATCGGATCGGGCCTGATGGGAATGCTGTACGTCCTGGATGAGCCCAGTATCGGCCTGCATCCTAAGGACAACGAGAAGATGATCGCCACGCTCGAACGGTTGCGGGATATCGGCAACACCGTCATCGTGGTGGAGCACGACGAAGACACGATCCGTGCCGCAGACCACGTTGTCGAGATGGGACCCGGGCCTGGGGTTCACGGCGGCACTGTGGTGGCGCAAGGCAAGCTCGAAGATATTCTGCGCTGCAAAGCATCTCCGACGGGCCAGTATCTCTCCGGAAAGAAATCGATCCAGATTCCGGCGCAACGCCGTAGCAGCAGTGGGAAAGTGCTCACCATCCGAGGGGCCAGGGAGAACAATCTACAGTCGATCGATGTGGAGTTCCCGTTGGGAAAGTTCGTCGCGGTGACCGGTGCATCAGGCTCCGGCAAAAGTTCGTTGATCAACGAGGTGCTGTACAAAGCACTGTGGAAGAGATTGGTTGATACGCGCACTCTGCCGGGGGAACACGACGGGGTTGAAGGTGCGGAGCATGTTCACCGGGTAGTGAACATCGACCAGACACCTATTGGCCGCAACAGCCGCTCGAACCCGGCAACCTACATTGGGTTCTATGACACAATCCGAGACCTGTTTGCCGCGGCGCCTGTCTCGGTGGAGCGCGGGTACACTCCGGGGCGCTTCAGCTTCAACGTGAAGGGTGGGCGTTGCGAAGAATGCCAGGGCGAAGGGGTAATCACAACGCAGCTCTATTTCATGCCGGACGTCGAAGTTACGTGCGCGGTCTGCAAGGGCGCGCGTTTCAGCGCGGAGACGCTGGACGTCACAGTTCGCGGCAAGACCATCACGGATGTATTGAACATGCCAGTCGAGGAAGGCGTGTCCTTCTTTTCGGCGGAGCCTGCAATCAGCAAGAGAATCGCCGTACTGAACGATCTCGGGCTCGGCTACCTCACGTTGGGGCAGTCTGCTACCACGCTGTCGGGCGGTGAGGCTCAACGCATCAAAATCGCGACAGAACTTTCGAAACTGCAGAAATCAAAGCACACGTTGTACATCCTGGATGAGCCCACCACCGGTCTACACCTGGCTGACGTCGAACGGCTGCTGGAATGCCTGGCCAGATTAGTGAATGCCGGACACACAGTAATTGTGATTGAGCATCATCTGGACGTGATCAAGACCGCTGATCATGTAATCGACCTTGGGCCTGAGGGGGGCCACGCGGGAGGGCAGGTGGTGATCACGGGTACGCCGGAGGAGGTCGCGGCATGCAAGCGCTCGTACACCGGAGCTTTTCTGCGGGAGCGATTACGCACGTGACAGCGGATAACAAAGCAGGGATTTGTGGCGTCCTTGGATTTCATGAGACTGCTCCCCTGTCTGTTTACCCTCACTGTTCTCAACTTCGGGCTTCTCCTTTGGCAATATGTTCATCCGAAGCGGACGTCGGCGGATGAGATTGCGCCTGTACTACGCGGCCGTGAACTTCAACTGGTGGACACGCGAGGCCGCGTGCGTGCTGAAATCAAGGTACTGCCCGCCGACGCCACTGTGAAAATGCCGGATGGGACCACGGGTTATCCGGAGACGGTCTTATTGCGCCTGATCACGTCAGACGGCAGCCCTAACGTGAAGATCGCGGCCACGGAAGATGGTTCAGGCGTCAGTCTCGGCGCCAACTCGCGCACCGCTCACGTTCAGATCCTCTCGCGCGGAGAAAGACCTCTTTTGAAGATAGTCAATGGGAGCGGCAAGCAGCAGACAATTCAGCCGTAGAACGCGCAGCCTTGCATTACCTGCTTGTGCGAGCTGCTTGGAATCATGTTCCAGCCGTTCGAAGACCTGCTGGTCCAAGAAGTCTCAGCCGAACGAGCGCGTCGGGTGCTGGACGTTGGCTGTGGCACAGGCGCGGTCAGTTGCGCTGTCGCACGCGCGGCAGGCCTTGGGGGTTCTTGTACGGGAATGGACATTTCCGCACCGATGATTGAAGCAGCACGCACTCGTGCCGCTTATGAACGCTCCAAAGCGACGTTCCTTCACGCCGACGCGCAGACTTATCCGTTCGAGCCTGACACGTTCGATATGGTCATCTCCAGTCCGCCGCCCGGACGGGCCGGGGCAATTCGCATTCGCGGACCCGCACCACGTCCGCCAGATTCTCTCAGCAAGCGGCTGGTCCGATATCAACATGCAAGCGATCGATGCCAGGCGCTTGCTGCCGCACTCTCAGTTGTCCCGCTATGTGGGCAAGCTCGGACCGCTCGGTCAGGCACTTCCGCACGCCGATGAGCAGACGCGCGTTCAGGTACTCGAGAAAGTGCTGGAGGCATTCGAGCCGTACGTTTAGGAAACGCAGGTTCGCTACAATGCCGCATGCTGGCTCGTACGTGCCCGCGCGCGCTGATTACTCACCCGCACCACTCGGTGTTGCCTTTGCCGGCTCGGCCTTCCTGGGCGACTTCAGATGTTCCTCGTACCAAGCCAGTAGCCGGGAGAAATAGTCCTTGTAGTCATCGAGCGAATTCGTTGGGGTACCGTGGCCACCGTTTCGATAGTTGACCCAGGTGACCGTCTTTCCGAGCCGGCGTAATGCGTAGTACATTTCCATCGCCTGCCGGGCGGGAACATTGTGGTCTTCCTCGCCAGTGATGAGCAGCAGCGGAGTCTTGATCCGGTCGGCATAAAGGATCGCGGAATGGGCCAGGTACTTTTGCGGCTGCTGCCAAAGCGTGGCGCCGATCCGATCCTGGCTTTTCTCCGGCGCATGAATGTTGCGGATTCCAAGCCGCGGACTGTCGGTGTAGAAGCTGATCATATTGACCTTGCCGGAGACATTCACGGCTGCCTTGAAGCGACTGGTCTGGGTGATCAGCAGGTTGGCCGCATACCCTCCATAGCTGGTGCCTTGCACACCGAGCTTGTCCGGGTCTGCGACACCCATGTCGATGAGTTTATTGGCGGCCGAAGTTACACCCTTCAGCCAGGCCTCGCCGGGAAAGCCGGTTTCGAATTCCACGGATGGCTCAAAGACAGCGTAGCCATGGTTGGTCAACTGGCAGAAATAGGGGTTGAAGCCATCGTCGAAGAACTGCTCGTAGATATGAAAAATCGTCGGGTACTTTGTGCCCGGCTTGTAGTCGACCGGATAGTAAAGGACGCCAAAGAGCTTCTTTCCATCCGCATCGAGATAAGAAACCAGTTCGCTGCGCGGAAGGCGGCGGGAAGCAAGCTGCGGATTGCTGTTGGTGAGCTTGCGCGGGCTTCGCAGGTCCGCGCCCGCGACATAGATTTCGGCAGGGCGAACGCCATCAGCCATCGCGTAGACCCATGTGGATCCGTCTTTCGACAGCCGCCAGCCGGTGTAACGAGAGGCGCCTTTCGTCAACTCACGCATGGACTTGGAAGCCAGGTCATAACGGTAGAGTCCGCGCTCCCACGCTGTGCGCGACGCATATGTGAAGTAGATCGAGCCGCCATCGGGAGACCATGCAACGGCGGTATAGCGCGGAGCAGTCTTGTCGTCCTCGGACGCCTTGTGGAACAACTCGCGTTCGGCGCCGGGCAAAGTCATCAACCATATGCCCTCTTTGTTCGAGACAACCAGTTTGTCGCCGGTTGGGCTCAACCGCACCGGAGTCCAGCGTTCCTTTTGCTTCTCACTATCAGCGTCACCCGCCACCGCAGGAGAGGCCTGCTGTGGATCCGGTTTCTTCCCGGTGATCTGTCGCGCTTCCTTATCGTCGATGGTTCCGTAATAGATGTCACCGTTCTTCGCGTAAACGTAGACGCGGCCATTCTCGGAGAACATGGGTGTGATCCCGGTAGTACTCGGGATGATTGTCCGCGCGTCTCCGGCGCCTGCGAACGGCTGCACCTTGATAGCATGCTCGCTGCCGAAGGCATCGTAGTTGGTCTTCTTCGCTATATCGTCGTACCAGACGACCGAGGCATCGTCTTTGGTGATGTTCATCGTCCCCTTGAAGCCGTAGGCGGCGAGTTCACGCCAGCGGCGACCGGCCACCTCTAACGCATTGAGGGACATGCGGTTGGCTTGCCGGCGCAAGTTGTCCCAGTTGAGAAACGGATCTTTGCCGTTGTAGACAATCACAGGTCCCTGCGTTTCGCGGGCAAACATGGCACGTGTCTCAGAAAACCATGCCGCGGGCCGCAAGCCGGTGATGAGTTCTTTGCCAGAGTTACTCCACAGGAACGGCCCATTCCCGGCGAGCACTTTGCCATCCGGCAAGAGAACACTGGATAGCGTGCCTGTGGGGCGATCCCAAAGGTAAAGGCCGGGCTGGTCAGCTTCCTGTGCAATGACCGCAAGTACGGAGCCATCCGGCGAAAATCGCGCCGCGCGAATGTTGCGCGGACGCGGGAAGACACTGCTCGTTTTGCCGGTTGCGGTTTCGATGACGAGCAGATCCTGAAGAGCCGGAGGGACGTAGGTCGGGTCGCCGAAACGGTGGTTGTCGACGCCGATGCGCTGGCGTGCACTCGATTGAGTGACAACCAGCCATTTCCCGTCATCGCTAAGGTCGGTGATGTTCACGTTACGCACGTCCAAAGCGTCGTCGACCGTGAACGGCAAGGTCTGCGGAAACGCACAGATTGCGCAGAATAAGAGGAGCACGACACGGCACAGCATGGCCGAAGAGTTTAACATGCTTTTGCAGTGCGATTAGCGCTTCCGTCCCGAACGGCGCTGCGGCGCTTCAACGGGGCGTTTCAGGCCTGACGGAGCTTACGGAAACGCTACAATGATGAGAGATGAACATCCTGGGAGCGCGCCGAGCGTCCCCAGCCGCTCTGGTCCTGTTTGACATCGATGGCACGCTGATCCGGCGGGCCGGTCCGCATCATCGCGAAGTGCTGGAGGAAGCGGTTTGGCGCACGGCGAGGCTGTCTGCATCCACAGCTGAGATTCCGACCCAAGGAATGCTGGACCGCGACATCATTAGTTTGATGTTGCGGCAGGCCGGCGTTCCGGTGCGTCAGATTGCGGCGTTATTGCCTGAGATCATGCGCTGCGCACAGGCTCTTTATGTCCGCCGTTGCCCCGATCTGCAGCGAAAGGTCTGCCCTGGAGTTCGTCGCGCTCTTCTCGAGTTGAGCAGGCGCAATGTACTACTCGGTGTTGTCACCGGGAATCTGAGCCGGATTGGGTGGAAAAAGTTGGAGCGGGCGGGGATCAAGTCGCATTTCCGGTTTGGGGCATTCGCCGAATCGGGCCGCACTCGCGCCGCCCTGGTGCGGTTGGCGGTTGGCGAGGCGAAAAAGCGCGGTTGGATAAATAGAACGACGCCGATCACACTGATTGGCGATCATCCCAATGATATTGGCGCGGCTAAAGCGAGCGGCGTGCGCTCGGTTGCAGTTGCTACCGGATTGGTAGGCGCCGCAGAACTCGCAACGCATGAGCCAGACCTGCTGGTCGACGATTTGCGCAGCCTAGACATGGACCTACTCTTGTGCTGAGGGTACCTTTACTTTCGATACTGCTGGGGCTCGCCGCGCTCAGCGGTTGCAATCAGCCTCGCGAGGCGACCGTTAAGGTGTTCGTAGGCGCCACGGTGATCGCAAAGGCGGGAGACCCGCCGCAACCGTATTCGATTGTCATCGTCGATGGCAATCAGATCACCGCCGTGGGTGCGCAATCCGAGGTGCCGGTGCCCACCGGCTCAATGAAGATTAACGGTGTGGGCAAGTTTCTTTATCCGGCTGGGTCCCAGGGCCGGATCAAGCCGGGCGAGCCTGCGGATCTGTTGCTCGTCCGGGTGAATCCGAACGAAGACCCGCAATACATGCAGAAACTGGACGGAAGAATGAGCGGCGGACACTGGACGCCGGTGGGGAATTGAGCAGCTCGTGCCATCCGAAGTACAGTCACTGTCGACCAAGCGTGCTCAGGTTGAGTTTCACAACTTCGCATCGCTAGGGGAACCGGAGCGCGTCGTAGCGGCATACGCCGAAGAAAACGTCCGGCGGGGCGCGATCCTGAACCACTATCTGGATTTCACCGGCAGCCCTCTCGGCCCGTTTCTTGAGATTGGAGCGAACGCGGGCCACTCGTCGTACATGTTGGTGAACGAGTATCAGGCGCCCGGTTTTGCGCTCGACATCTCGGCGGATGCGCTACGGCATGGCCGGGCGCTGATGGACTACTGGAAGCTGGAAAAAGCTCCAATCCGCGTGGCGGGGGATGCCACCAACCTGCCCTTTGCCGATAATTCGCTGCGGATGGTCATGGCGTTCCAGATGCTCAGCCAGTTCCAGGACATCGAGGCGATATTTCTCGAAGTGAAACGGGTGCTGGCGCCGGGCGGGATTTTCTACTTCGCAGAAGAGCCCATCCGCCGCATGCTCAGCTTGCGGCTGTACCGTTGCGGCTACTACTCCACAATGAAGCCGTGGGAACGCAAGCTGTTCGACTGGGGTCTGCTGGGGTTCCTGGTGCAGGACGTGGTGGGCGCGGATCAGGAGGAGAGCTTCGGCATCCGCCAGAATCACCGCATGCGGCTCCACGATTGGGACGCCCTGGTTCGCAAACATTTCTCGTCTCACCGCTACCATCTGTTTGTCTCGCAACGCGGTTGGGGCGAGCGGGTGGTGGGGCGTGTGGGCCGCATGATCGACAAGCACGGAAGCGAGTGGGTGCCGGCGCGTTTGCTGGGCGGCACGCTGGCGGCTTTGTGCAAGAAAGACGGCAACCCGCCCAAAGCTTCCAATCCTGTTCCCTTTGAGCAGCGGTTCGAGCAGTTTCTGCGCTGCCCGGATTGCTGTGGGCCCTTACGCCGGATCGCGGGGGAAGCCCTGCGCTGTGGCTCCTGCGGATACGGCGCTGCTTTGGAAGATGGCGTCTACAATTTGCTGAGGTCGAAAGACCGCGAAGAACTCTACCCCGGGCTCCGTCCGGATATCATCGATTTTTCGCAGTCGCCGCACGACGATCGTGTCGCTGGCGCGATTTACGAAGTTGAGGGTGTTTTCGGCAACAAGTACCGCTGGCTCTACGGCAACGTGATTGTCCGGCTGGAGCGCGTCACGCCCGGCGGCCAAGTGCTGCGAATCCGCGGATTCGCGCACGAGAAGTCCTTGGCAGCAGGTAAGCCGGTACGAATAGCCGTGAAAGTGAACGGGCAGCCTTTGCCGGAATGGACGCTGGACCGGCCCGGGCTGTTTGTGCTGGAAGCGCCCGTTCCATACGCTCCCAAGTACAACGTGGAAATCGCCGCCTCGCCGGTGTGGTCTAATCCTCCGGATGAGCGGGTTTTCACGGTGAATCTGAGTTCTATCCGACTGGTGCCCCCGGAGTAGAGTACCGCGGTCAGGCCGGGCGGCCCGTATGCACTGGGGGCGGGCAGCACGTTTCTGTACACAGCGGCGGCGGGTCGCGGCGCTCCAGGCGTTCCTGAATCAGTTCGCGAATCATCCCGATAAAACTTGGATGCGTACCTGCGGTACCGGCGCGAATCATGTTTAAGCCGAGTTCTCGCGCATGTTCGGCAGCCTGCGTGTCCAGATCGAACTTCACCTCCATGTGATCCGAAATAAAACCAATCGGAGAGACGACGACATCGCGGGAGACACCGGCTGTGGCCGCAATCTGCGACAGGGCATCGCGAATATCCGGCTCGAGCCACGGCTGACCGGGCGGACCGCTACGACTCTGCCACACCAGGCGCCAGCCGGCGTCTCCGCGTCCCATCTTGCTGGCCAGATGGGCTGCGACCTCAGCGATCTGTTCCACGTAGCGCGACGTCCGGGCCATCGAAATCGGAATACTGTGCGCAGTAAAGAGGAGGTGTGCGTCGCTGCGGCGGTCCGGCGGAAGTTGTCCGAAAGCAGCCAGCAGGCGGTCCTCTAGCGCGGTGAGGTAGCTGGGGTGGTTATAGAAATGGCGCAGCCGTTCACAGCGGGGCGCTCCGTCACCAATGGCGGAGCATGCGCGCTGCAGATCTTCCCGGTACTGACGGCAGCTCGAGTAGCCGCTGTAGGCGGATGTGATAAACACCATCGCGCGGCGCACACCGTCCTGATGCATCTGGCGCAGCGTATCCTGGAGCAACGGGTGCCAGTTACGATTGCCCCAGTAAATCGGGAGGCGGATGCCGTGCGCGTCCAGTTCAGCTCGCAAAGCAGCGATCAATTCACGGTTTTGCTGGTTAATCGGACTTTTGCCGCCGAAGCGGTGGTAGTTTTCGGCAACCTCCAGCATCCGTTCGCGGGGAACGTTGCGCCCGCGCAGAACATTCTCGAGGAAGGGGATCACGTCCTCTTCGCGCTCGGGCCCACCAAAGGAGAGGACGAGTAACGCATCGTAGTCACCGGCTAAATCTTGGGTCACTGTTAGTAGGATGCCGCAGAAACGAGGTTGAGGCAGAAGCCTCTAGTGCTTCTGGATAGGCAGGCTCGGGGGAGCGGGAGACCGCCAGCGGCGCCACCACGGCGCAGACTCCAGCCCGAGTTTCTCCCAAACCGCGTCCAAGGCGTTGCGATCGAGTTGAAGCACTGCTTCCCTGGCCGCCGGCATTGCGATCAATTGGCGCAGCCGATCATAGGTCCAGGAACGCTCCTGCTGCGAACCACGCGAGAGTAAATGCCACAGGGTGAGGGCATCCCGAGAACGGGCCTGCGTAAGAACCAACTTACGCGCGGCGGCGCGTTTTTCCGCGTCGAGGTCGAAGTCCACCACTGCCAGAGCATCCTGGAGGGCTTCGCTGGCATCGGCAAAGAAAGGCGTTCCCGGGGCGTATCCCTTTCGGGTGTGGCAGGCCGCTCCTGCTGGAACAAAGGACTCCCGACCATGCGCCTCAAATGCCACCCAGCCCACGGTCACGTGAAGCAGGCCATTGCCTTTCTCATCGACATTCAACGAATAAGCGCAGCCCAGGTCCACTGCGGTTGCAGCCGGAGTTTCAACCTGGAAGACGCGCGGCGGGGCGGTGATCAACGCTTTGATCGCTCCGCGCTCCAGCGACATGCGCTGGCTGCCGCCGGCCGCGCTCAGCAACTTCACCCGTGAGTTCCGCTCCACGGTCACATAGCCCAACTCGCCAACGGAGAGAACCGCCTCAGTGTCTTGAGTTTGCAGCGCCTGTCCGACCTCCAGGCGGCCACCGGGGCGACCGGCGATTTCCACATCCCATCCAGACGCGGGAATGCTGGAAAACCACAGCAGCGATCCGGCGACAGCAGCAAGAGAGGCGGCGGCTGCCAGCCAAGTGAGTCTGTCCGCACGTGGTTTCAGGTCCCAAGTCAACCTTGCCGGGGGCAGGGTATCCGGGCGAAATGCAAACGGCCGGAGTCGCTCCTCCAACTGCGCGATCTCGGGGTCCGGCGGCGCCGAAGGATCGAACAGATAGTCGTGTTCGTTCATCGACGGTTCTCCAGCGGGGCCAGCTTTTCGCGCAGCAGTTTCATTCCCCTATGCAGATTCACCCGCACGGATTCGTGCGTCAAGCCGGTACGGGCGGCGATTTCCACTCCCGGCATCTGTTCCACTAGCCGCAGGATCAGCGTCTCGCGATAGGCCTCTGGCAAGGACTGGATTGCCGCCAGGATGTAGCGCCCATCCTGACCCGGGCGGGCCCCGCCTTCCAGGTGTGGCGGCAGCATTTCGGCAACCTGTCCTCTGGAACGATAGAAGTCATTTGCTCGATTTCGCGCGATCATGGCGAGCCAAGCCGGGAAGGCTTGCGTGTCGCGCAACGTGGAGATCCGCCGCCACGCCTGTATAAAGACGTCGTGAACAAGGTCGTCGACCTCGGGAGGCGGAACGCGGGCCAGAAGGATCCCATGCACCATGCGGCTATATTTCAGGTACAGCTCGCCGAATGCGGCGCGGTCGCCCCGTTGCGCGGCCAGAATCAGTTGAGAATCGTCTACGACACCGCCCGGAGCAGCGGCCGGATCAGCCATGGAGCTACCGACAGAGAAGACGGGATTCTCGATTCGAATGTTAGCTGCCCGTCCACCACCTTATCCTAAGACTGGGATGTTGTTAAATTGTTAATACGCGGGCAGAAGGGTGACCTGCCGGATCATATATACCTGACATGGATTCCACTACTACGGCAGCGGGCGCGGGTACGACAGACCTGGAGCTGGTTGAGAGGGCTAGGCAGGGCGACACTGCGGCATTCGGCGAACTGGCGTCGAGGTATGAACGCCGGGTCTACCGCATGGCCAAAAACATTACGCAAAATGATGAAGATGCAGAGGATGTGCTGCAGGAAGCATTCCTGAAAGCCTACTCGCACCTGGGCTCATTCCAGGGCCAGTCGAAGTTTTATACCTGGCTGGTGCGGATCGCGGTAAACGAAGCCTTGATGAAGTTGAGGAAAAGAAAGACCGACCGCACCGTTTCTCTGGATGAGAGCATCGAAACAGATGAGGACCCGATTGCCCGGGAGATCGCCGTTTGGGACGACACCCCGGAACTTCGATTCGGCCAGCAGGAGTTAAGGAATATCCTCGACGATGCGATTCAGTCGCTCAAGCCGATCTACAGAACGGTGTTCACCTTGCGCGATGTCGAGGAATTGTCCACAGAGGAGACAGCCGAAGCCTTGGGATTGTCGATCGCCGCAGTCAAGAGCCGCCTGCTCCGGGCGCGCCTGGAACTGCGAGAGAAGTTAACCCGGATCTTTAAACGCAAGGGAGATCAGATTCTTGGTTACATGTAAGGACTTCTTGAAAGAGCTCAGCGACTTCCTCGACGAGAGCACCGACCCGTCGATGCGGGTTGAGTTGGAATCGCACATCTCCCGCTGCCCGAATTGCTGGGTGATCTTTGACACCACGAAGAAGACGATTCAGGTCTACAAAGGCATGGAGGCCAAGGAACTGCCGACCGAAGTGCATAGCCGCCTGATGGCGGCACTCGAGCGCAAGATCAGCACTGGGACTTGCAGCAACAGCGCTGCCGCATCGGCTGAATCCGGTAGCACTACCGATCCCCAGACCAAACACTGAGTTTCACCCGATTCTCCGTCCGATCATCCTCCTGTATAATCCCGGTTGGTGACCTCCCTTCAGGCTTTGGCAAGCTGGATTATCTTGTGCTTTGTCGCCATCGCCAACGGCGCTTTGCGCGAGATGACGTACAGATCAACGATGTCAGAGCAGCGGGCCCACCAGGTTTCCTGTTTTACCGCTATCGGCCTATTCTTCATAGCGATATGGCTCCTCGGCCAGAGATGGCGGTTCGAGTCAGCGGCCAAGGCTTGGCGAACAGGACTACTGTGGCTATGCTTGACGGTGGTGTGGGAATTTGTGTTCGGACACTTTCTGTTCGGGCATTCCTGGGGTTCGCTCGCGGCCAATTACGCGTTCTGGAAGGGACGTTTTTGGCCGTTGGTGCTAGTTGCGATAACTCTCATTCCCGCTTTGGTTTACCGCATGCGCCCAGCGCTTAGGCCGAGCTCCCAAAACTGAAATGAGGACCGTCGCCAGTCGGGCCCGGTCCCCATTTCTACAAAATTAGACTTAGATCGCGTACTGGATGGTAGAAAGACGGGATCCTGAACTAGACGACGCTTTCCGCGCGATGCCGGTTCATGATCTCAAACATCTGGTCTTTGATCCGGAGTTTCAGCTTCTTAATCCGGTGTTCTTCGTCCTCGTCCTCCGGGGTCATGTGCGCCTTGGCTTCAAGCGCTTCGATCATGCGCTCGTATTCCGCGTGCTTTTCAGCCAAGTTGCGGTATTCCTCGTTGGACGCCATCAAGTACGCTTTCAGTTCTTCCTGCGAAAGCTTCTCCATCATTGGGTGGTTCTCCTTGGTGAGATGACCACGCCGAGTCGGATGTTGTGGGTCACAGGCTCGGTGGGTGTCTGCGTGTGCTGAATCCGCATGAGATGCAGAGACGGCGCGCCCCTCGGCTCGCCGTCACCCCAACCGTATCAAATTTAAAATCGCATTACAATACCAGGCTCAAGGCCGGGGAACTAGTGCCTTTTCGGGATGGAATCGGGACCGCCCCCTAATGTCGCGCCAGTGTTGTGAGCCACTCGATCATCCGTTCTTCGCGCTGGCGGGTGTAGCGATACACGTCCGGCGGCGTCTCAAGTACAAGTTCGTCCTGTTTGCCCGACCGCGCGTACACCTGCCGTGCTGTTTCGATCGCTTTTCTGACGTTTGTGATCGGTGAATAACGGTCAAACTCAGGCGCCATCAGAAAGACCGGGCGCGGAGCGACGAGAGCCAGCGCCTCGTCATCGTCAAACGGGATCCGGGATTCCTGACCGTTGAAGAATCCAAGCAGCGGCAACAAACCATGGAGATGCGAGTAGTGGCGAACCCCCTCGGTTCCCAGTTCGGGCTTGTCCAACCTAAGGGGTGCTACCCCGCCGAATAACGCCAGCGCAGCCACGCGGTCGTCCAGCGCAGCGGTGAACAAAGCCACTTTCGACCCAAGCGAGGATGCCATCAGATAGATGCGCCCGCTGTCGATGTTCTCGATGGCGGCGGCAGCGGATATGGCCGCGCGCGTATCAGCCACCATTTTTCCAAGCAAAGACCAGCGCGGATGGCGTCGATAGAACTCCTTCGCCTGGTGAATGCGGGCGCCGAATCCGATCTGATCGAACGCCAGTACGGCGAAGCCACGCCGCGTGAGGCCCGTCAGAGGCTGCGTGGCATACCGTGAGTACCCGGTGGCGTAACTGAGCGGATGTAGCCATACGACCAGCGGCCAGGGTCCGGCCATGGGCTTACCGCCCGCGTCAACAGGGTAGTACAGGTCCGCTTTCAGGTCGTCGCCGAAGGGCAGGGCGACCGCACTGGCTCCGTTGACGCGAAGCGGGCGGTTGTAGAGACCTGCCAGCCAGCCGTCACTGGTCATGGCGCCGCCGGACAATGTCTTGCGCGCTGGAAATGGGACACCTGCCGGCTCGTCTCCAAGCGTCCAAAGCAACCGTTTCTTCATGCTGGCGATGTCTTCCTTGGCGAGGGCCGCAGTTTCTTGCCGCTTGGGAAAGGTCTGCGGATTGACAGCCAAGCCGGAAAGTTGGCGCCAACTTTCGAAGCTGTAGCCAAGTACGAACGTTTCCGGCCGCGCAAAAGCCTTTCTCCCGAAGACCGTATCGAAGAAATCGACGTACTGCTCGATGTCGCCCGCGGTTGTGGCGTGCTCGCCCGCGCGTAGCGAGAGTCCGATTTTCCCGGGCGCTCCAACGAATCGATAGACCTCTCGTACGGACCGGTAGGCCTGCTCAAAACCGAACGGCGCGCCCTGCGCTTCGGAATATGCTGACGCCATCAGCAGGCCCCGCGGCGCCACCAAAGCCATCAGCGAGTTCTGATCGACTGGCAGTTTGTGCTCGCGGCCTGTAAAGAAGCGCAATCGCGGATGGAACCAGTGCGGAAAGTTTCCGGTGATCTGCTCGATAGACTCGTTCTGGAAAGGGTCGCTGGTATACCGCCAGGGGTTCCCTTCCCCGGTATTGCCGCTCGAAAGCGCAACAGCACCAATGCGATCGTCAAACGCAGCGGCCATCAAGGCCTGTTTACCGTTGCGCGAATGGCCGCTGATCGCGATCTGCGCCTTATTTACTTCCGGGAGCGTGACCAGGTAATCGACTGCGCGCATACCGGCCCACGCCCAACGCGCCAGGCATGCGAAGTCGTACTCAGGATAGAGCTCTATGTAAGCGTCGGAGTCGTCACCAATCCCATACGCCGGGTCCGTCGCATGGTAGATGGCGCCAATGTAGCCACGGCGAACCGCAGTAGCCACCCAGGGACGCGTGCGCGGGTGGTTCGTCAGAAACACGGGGAAGGGTCCCTTACCGGGAGGAATCAATAACTGCACGCGCAGGGTGGCGCGATGATCCGGCCCAAACTCCAGAACCACCTCACGAACCCGGACGTCACCTTCGCTCCGCTCCGAAGTGATGCGCGCTCGCAGGTTATCAGGCTTCGGCGGAAAGGTCCCGCTGATCCATCGCTGGTACTGTTCGCGAATCCACGAGCGTTGCTTTTGCCACTCCGCTTGAGTTGTAATGCGGGCTCCGGTGGACTGCTTACGCAACGGGTCAGGCAAGAACGGCAAGGACGGTAGTTTTTCGAAATCGGGTGGGCGCTCGCCCGTTCGTTTCACCCATTCTTCCCAGGTCTTGTCGGATGCGCTGATACGCCCGGTGATCTTCGGGTTTGTGGGCGGCAGTTGCTCAATCTGAGCGAACAGCGGCAAAGTGGCGAGAACAAGGAATAGTAAAGTACGCATGAGCTACCCTTGCCCTAGGAGCATACTAAACGCAAGTCCGTCAGGGAGCCTGCTACCTAGCCGCAAGCCAATACAACCAACTCGTCTGACCGCTTCTGAATCCGTTCCTGGTCCGCCACCGGGGCGAACCGCATGTCGATGTTTCTGGTCGCGCGAGCCCAAGACTCCATATCCTGTGCCTCTACGATCGCTTCCGCTACTCGAATCAACTTGTCGTGGCTCAGCCTGATCACCGGTCGCGAGCGGGCTCTGTTGAAGCAACTACGACAGTAGGCAGTGCAGGCATTAGAAGAGTCCGGGGAACTTGGTCATTGGTGTCATCTCCTTTGTGTACTGATTCCGGCGAGAGCTTCCGGCTAAGCGCCATCTCCTCTCTTCCGGTTCACTTACACACGCGCTAAAGGCCGCGCTGATTGATCATCACTCCACCGAATTTCTGTGAGAGTACTTTGAATTCCGCTACGTCTCCACACGCCGCCGGACAGCGTTCCACCGGAGTCGCCTTCCCTGGCGCAGGCTGTCCATCGCCATGCAAAGGGCGATGTTTGTCGCCTGGCCCGCTTCCACGGGCGCAGTGGGTTCGTTGCGTGAGTGCACGCATTCCATGAAATTACGAATGTGCTGGATGGTTGCCAAGTTGAACGCGCCCGGCTTGCTCTGCTGCCGCGATACCGTCATCGTACGGTCCAAGGTCTGCGGGTAGAGACGGTACCATTCGCGGCCGACGTCCAGCCGTGCTTTCGCTCCGTGGAACTGCTTCACCTGGTCGTTGTACATGTGATACTGCATCGCCTTATAGCCGAGGGTGAATGTCGCGATGAAGTTCTCGGCAGCGTATTCGAGGATGACGCTCGCGGTTTCGGGAACCTCGGCGCCGGGCAGGTTCACTTTCCCGCCCGCGCACGTGACTGCGCTTGGGGCCTGAGCCTTCATCATCCATTGGATGGCGTCGATCATGTGCGCCGCCTGTCCGATGAGCAGACCGCCCGAATAGTCCCAGAAGTAATACCAGTTGAAAAAGCGGGTCGCGTCGAGTTCCCGCTCCGGCGCGCTTCCCAACCAAGCCTTCCAGTCCAATTCGCCTTGCAGTTTGCGGGACACGAGCGACGACTGATGATTCAGCCACTGAGAAGTGACAAGGTGGATTGGGCCAAGCTGACCAGAATCGAGGATTGACTTCGCTTCAATAAAGAAGTCCGAACTGCGACGCTGAGTTCCGACTTGCACGATTCGCCGGGTTCGGCGCACAGCGTCTATGATTTCGAACCCCTCCTCAATCTTGTGCGCGAGCGGCTTCTCGACATAGACATCTTTACCCGCGTTGACGGCATCCACGACCATGCGCGCGTGCCAGTGATCCGGAGAGGCCACAACCACGACATCGATGCTCTTGTCCTCTAGCATGTTGCGGTAGTCGCGATATCCCGCGGCGCCGGGGGATGCTGCCTTAACCCCAGCCTCCAGGTTTGGCTGATATACATCGCAAACGGCCGCCATCTCCACACCGAGTTCCTTGAACTGCGAGACAAGGAACCGCCCGCGACCGCCGCTTCCAATGACGGCCCCCCGCAGACGATCGTTTGCTCCAGGCACGCGAGTCTGGCTCACCGCCGATACCGCCAGAAAGGACCTGCGATTCATAAAGCGCCCGTCCGATAAGTCTATTCTTTATTGATCCGTCTGCCAATCGAGCGACATGGTACGCTCACGCCATGGTCCGGATCTCAGGGTTTCTAGTTCTCGTAGCCGCGGCTGTCTCCTGGGCACAATCACAGAGCCAGTGGCCTATCAGCGAGGGTGACCACGTAGTCAAGAACTTCCAATTCAAGTCGGGCGAGGTATTGCCTGAACTTCGCCTGCACTGGACCACGCTGGGAACACCACGGCGCAACGCAACCGGCCACGTGAATAATGCCGTGCTGGTGATGCACGGCACCACCGGCAGCGGCCGTCAATTCCTTAGCGAGGCGTTCGCCAATCAACTATTCGGGAAAGGCCAACTGCTCGACATCGAGCGCTACTACATCATCCTTCCCGATGCGATCGGGCATGGCAAGTCGAGCAAGCCGAGCGACGGGCTGCGCATGAAGTTCCCGAAGTACCGCTATGACGACATGGTTCGAGGCCAGTACTTGACGGTCCGCGACGGTCTGAAGGTGGACCACCTCCGCCTGGTGATGGGTACATCCATGGGCGGGATGCACGCGTGGGTGTGGGGCGAGATGTATCCGGATTTCATGGACGCGTTGATGCCCCTGGCGAGTGCTCCGGTTGAGATCGCCGGCCGCAATCGCATGTTCCGGGCGATGATCATTCAGGCGATTCGAGAAGATCCCGAGTGGAGCAACGGCGACTACACGAAGCCTCCCGCCACGGGCCTGACCGCCGCACAGTACGCCATGTGGATGATGACCAGCAGCCCGATCGGGCTCCACCGCGCGAATCCGCACTGGCAGGACGCAGACGCGGCGGTGGCTCGATTGCGCCGCTCGGCTCCGACGCGCATCGACGCCAACGATATGCTGTACGCTTACGAATCGTCTACGGACTACGATCCGTCGCCGTTTCTTGACCGCATCAAAGTTCCTCTGTTCGCGGTGAACTCAGCGGATGATGTCGTCAACCCGCCGGAACTGGGCTTGATGGAACGCGAGATCAGGAAAGTGCGCCATGGCCGGTACATCCTGATTCCGACCAGTGAAAAGACCCGCGGGCATGGCACACACACGCAAGCTGCGCTGTGGAAAGACTACCTCTCCGAATTGTTGCAGGTATCGGAACCCCGGGCAGCGCTCGCCGACCCGAGCGATCCCTATTGGAACCAACCAGCGCCTGAGCGCTATCGCGTGAAGGTCACCACGTCCGTGGGTGACTTCGTCCTGGAAGTGAATCGTGAATGGGCTCCACGTGGCGCCGACCGTTTCTACAACCTTGTGCGGGCCGGCTTCTACGACGATTCCCGTTTCTATCGGGTGATCGGAAAGGACTTTGCCCAATTCGGCATCGCAGGCGACCCGCGCATCGCGGCCACTTGGGAAAAAGCCAGCATCAAGGACGATCCGGTGAAGCAGAGCAATACGCGCGGGATGGTGGCGTTCGCGATGACGGGTCCGGACACCCGCACCACGCAGATCTACATCGTTATGGGCGACCGCTCGCGCCAGGACAAAGATGGTTTCGCGCCTTTCGGCAAGATCGTCGAAGGTATGGATGTCGTCGACAAGCTCTACTCAGGCTACGGTGAGTCAGCCGGAGGCGGAATGCGGGGCGGCAAACAGGGCAAGATCTTCGCGGGCGGCAACGCGCACCTGGATGCCGATTTTCCGAAACTGGACAAGCTTCTCTGGGCACAGATCGAACGGTAGGCGTACCTCACGGTCAGCTACAATGCAGTTCCATGAGCAAGCTTCTGCGGGCGCTGGTGTGGGCGCTCATCGCCGCATTGGGAGCGTTCTGCCTGGCCGGCATCGCGCTGAGGCGCGGCGAGTCGATTAACAGCATCTGGCTGGTTACCGCAGCCGTCTGCACCTACCTGACCGGATACCGCTTTTACGCAGCATTCATCGCCGCCAAGGTCATGGCTCTGGACAATCAACGCGCCACACCGGCTGAGCGGTTGCGCAACGGACATGACTATGAGCCGACCAACAAGTGGATTGTGTTCGGTCATCACTTCGCTGCGATCGCCGGACCTGGACCGCTGGTCGGGCCCACTCTTGCGGCGCAGTTCGGCTACTTGCCAGGCACGCTGTGGATCATCATCGGCTGCGTGCTGGGCGGAGCGATTCAGGACTTCTTGATTCTCTTTTGTTCTATCCGCCGGGACGGCAAGTCGCTGGGTCAGATGGCGCGTGAAGAGATCGGCCGTGTGGGCGGCGGGATTGCTTTGTTCACGGTTCTGTTGATCATGGTGATTCTGCTGGCAGTGATCGGCTTAGTTGTAGTGAATGCACTGAAGGGTAGCCCGTGGGGCACTTTCACGATCGCCGCCACCATGCCGATCGCGGTGTTGATGGGGCTGTATCTGCGTTACTGGCGTCCAGGCAAGGTGCTTGAGATCTCTCTGATCGGTTTTCTTCTCGTAGTTGCCAGCATCTTCGCGGGTGAATGGGTGGCTCATCATGCACTTTGGGGCCCGCTGTTTACTCTAGGCGGGATGTCGCTGGCCGTCTGGCTGATCGTCTATGGATTCTCGGCCAGCGCGCTGCCCGTCTGGCTGCTGCTTGCGCCGCGCGATTATCTGTCCACGTTCGTAAAACTCGGTGTGGTGCTGATGCTCGGCGCGGGTGTATTCGTCGTCCGGCCGGAGTTGCAGATGCCGGCGTTTACCCGTTTTGTGGATGGCACAGGTCCAATATTCGCCGGGAACATCTTCCCGTTCTGCTTTATCACGATCGCTTGCGGCGCCATCTCGGGTTTTCATTCGCTGATCTCGTCAGGCACGACGCCAAAGATGGTTGCGCGCGAGGGACACGTGTTACCCGTGGGCTATGGGTCGATGCTGCTTGAGAGCTTCGTCGCGATCATGGCCATGGTAGCCGCCTGCGCCCTGGAGCCGGGCGTCTTCTTTGCGGTGAATTCTCCCGCCGGGATTGTGGGCGCGACTCCGGACGCGGCAACGGCAACAATATCGGGTTGGGGATTCCCTGTGACCTCATCGGGCATGGCGGACTTGGCGCGGCACGTAGGAGAGCAGAGCCTGTTTTACCGCACAGGTGGCGCCCCCTCGCTGGCCTTGGGAATGGCGCACATTTTCTCCCGCATCTCGGGGAACGAAACAGTTCTGCGCTTCTGGTATCACTTCGCGATCATGTTCGAGGCGTTGTTTATTCTCACGGTGATCGATGCAGGCACGCGTGTCGGGCGCTTCATGCTGCAGGATTTTCTCGGCCACATTTACAAGCCGTTGGGGCGCACCAGTTGGATGCCTTCGGTGCTGGTGACGAGCGGACTGATTGTGGCTGCCTGGGGCTACTTCCTGGTGCAAGGCGTCATCGACCCGCTGGGCGGGATCAACTCGCTGTGGCCGCTGTTCGGGATCGCGAACCAGTTGCTGGCCGGAATTGCACTGTGCGTCGGGACAACCATTCTGATCAAGATGTACGGGCTCCGTTATGCCTGGATCACCATTGCGCCGCTGTCCTGGCTCTTGACCGTCACCTACGCCGCTGCATGGCAGAAGATCTTCTCTCCGCACCCGCGCATTGGATTCCTGGCGCAAGCCGAACAATTGAAGTCGGCGCTGGAATCCGGCAAGGTGGCCGCCGCGCGAGTGGTTGAGACGCAGACCTTGATTTTCAACGCGCGGCTGGATGCAGTGGTATGTGGGATTTTCCTGGTCCTGGTCACGGCGATCGTGCTGGACTCGGTACGCGTTTGGATTGGGATCCTGGCCGGCACCCGCGACCGCAGCAGCAATGAGGCGCCGTTCGTGATGACTCAGTTGCGGGCGGAGGAAATATGAGCTTCGTGCGCGGACTGCTGGCGGCGCTTCGCGGAATCATCGCCGAGTTATCGGACGAGTCGGCCTACCGGCGGCATCTGGAATGTCACGGCCGGAGTCATTCCGGAGAGGAATGGCGGCGCTTTTGCGAAGAGCGGCATCGCCGGAAGTACTCGCAGGCAAAGTGCTGTTGATGGTCCCGCGCTCCGGACTCACTCGCGTTATGCTATCGGTGATGCGATTGCACATTTTCGCCGCTTCTGTGTTTTTCTCTGTTTGTGTTGCCTTTGCGCAGCAGCCGTCCGCCGCTGCCAAGCCGAAGCCGCCGGGTGAGGACTGGATTCAGCTCTTCAACGGTAAAGATCTGGCCGGGTGGACCAAGGTGGGCAACGAAGAATGGACCGTCGAGAATGGCATCATTCGCGGCAAGACGCTGACGAAGGGCTACGGCTACCTGATGACCGAGAAAAGCTACCGTGATTTCCAGCTTTCGTTCAAGTTCAAGTGCGAAGGTACCGGAAACAGCGGAGTGTACTTCCATACGAAGTTCAAGCCCGGAACGGCCGACGTCACCGAGGGTGCGCAAGTTGAAGTTGACTGCACGATCGGCCGCCACACGGGCGGAGTCTATGGCTTTGGCCGCGCCTGGATCGTTTGGCCTGCTCCCGAGAACGAGACGGTGGTCCGTCAAGGCGAGTGGAACGAGATGCTGGTGACGATTCAAGGCAACCGTTATATCTCGCGGTTAAACGGAGTGCAGATGATCGATTTCACCGATCCACGCGCGCCGTTTCTTGAGGGTCCGGTCGGGCTGCAACTGCACTCCGGCGGCGAGGGCAACATGCTCTTTCGCGATATCTGGATCCGCGACCTGTCCAAGCGATAATCTGTGGCGCCGGTTTCAGGGCGACGTCTTTTCTACTGCGATCACTACGCAATTCCGCTTCCGCCGGGACACCGGTTCCCGATGGCAAAGTACCGTATGGTGCGAGAGCGGCTGGCTGCCACGGGTACATTCGCGTTTCAATGCGCTGACCTGGCCGACCCGGCTGTAATTGCGTTAGCGCACGACCCCGCTTACGTGGATCGATTCATGAGGGGAACGCTTGCTCCGGCCGTGATCCGGAGGATCGGCTTCCCGTGGTCAGAGGGCTTGGTGAAGCGAACTCTGGCTTCGGTCGGCGGCACACTTGAAGCGACCGGGGATGCATTTGTTCGAGGCTGGGGTGGCAACCTGGCCGGCGGTACGCACCATGCGTTCCGTAACGAGGGCTCCGGCTTCTGTGTGTTCAACGACATCGCTGTGGCAATTCGCTGGCTATTAAGCACAGGGCGAATTTGCCGGGCAAGCGTAATCGATCTTGATGTGCATCAGGGCGACGGGACTGCGGAGATCTTCGAGAACGAGCCTGCCGTGCTGACCATTTCCCTACACGGCGAAAAGAACTTCCCGTTCCGCAAGAAGCTGAGCAAGATTGATGTAGCTCTGCCGGATGGAACCCGCGACGAAGATTATTTACTGGCTCTGCAGCAGACTTTGCCTGCCGCATTCGAGTTTCATCCGGATGTCGTGTTCTACCAATCAGGTGTCGATGCCCTGGAAAGCGACACTCTTGGCCGGCTGTCTTTAACGATCGGCGGGCTAGCCGCGCGGGATCGTATCGTCTTTAGCGCTTGCAAATCGAGCGGAGCCCCGGTGGTGGTCACTCTCGGCGGTGGCTACAGCAAACCGATTGAGCGCACCGCCGAGGCTCACGCGAACACATTTCTGACTGCAGCGGCGATTCTGGGTTAGCTAAAACTCAATCCGCAGGCCGAGTTGTACCTGCCGCGCGCCGCCGAACTGCGATGTCAGATTTCCAAAGTTACCGGCCGTGAAGCCCACGGCGGGATCGTTGAATTCCAGACGGTTGAGCACGTTGATTGCGTCAAGCGACAAGGCCACCCGCAGGCTCTCCGTGATATTCACCTTCTTGCCCAACGAAGCGTCCCAGTTGAAGCGGTTCAAGCCGCGCATCACGTTGCGGCCATGGCGGCCGTCGAAACTGATGAAGGTATCGCGGAAGTTGGCGCGCATGGCGGCGGGGTCGGGGAAAGCGTTTCGGCCGGTGGGTCCGACGGGTCCGCTCGTGTTGATGTTGGTGTCGTAGTGGCTGCCTGCGTTGCGCGGGAGCGCACCGGGGCCAATGCCACCGAAGTCCTGGGAGCCGCCATAAGCCTGGCCGCTTTGACTGACTACCAGGGGGAACCCGGAACTGGCGGTGATGGCGCCGGAAAGATACCAGCCGCCCAGAATCATCTCGGCCGCCCGACCGGTGGACGAAAGGAATTTCTTGCCGCGCCCAAAGGGCAGTTCATACAGGTACTGCGAGTTCAAGGCGTGAGTGCGATCGAACAGCGCAGGGCCGTAGTCGACATCAAGATCATACGGGGTCGAGACCACGCCGATGTTTTCCTGGTTCAGGCCGTACTGATCGAGCGCACGCGAAAGCGTGTAGTTGACTGCGAACATGAAGCCATTCGACATGCGGCGCTGCAGTGAGATGAACCCGGCGTTGTAGGTGGAGCGTCCACCGCTGCCTCGCACAAACAGAGTGCGGACTTGACGGTTGTAGAGCGGATCGCTGGTGCGGATGGTGTTGATCCCGTTGACCAGGTTGTTGAGCTGGTTTAGACGGAAGTCCGCACCGTAGCGGGTGGCCAGAGCCTGCGTACAATTACCGGACGGGCAAAGAGTCGTGCCCCGCATCAGCGCTTCGAAGAAAGGCTGTGACACAACGGCATTTCCGTTCCGTAGCGCCAAGGCAACCTGATCGAAAGCCTGCGCGAAGGTCTGTCCCGAGGCACTGTCCTTCATCATGTACGGCACAGCGTTCAGTTCATAATTCTGCGGCAGATTGTTGGCGTAGCGGCCGGCATAGCCGATCTCGATAATGTACTTGCCCGCAAGTTCACGCTGGATTGTGAAGTTGATCGCCTGCGAGCGTCCTACTTTCATGTCGGGGTCAATGGAGAAGGACAACGTCTCCCCGTTGATGCCCGGGGTAACTGGCGCCGTGACCTGGCCCAGGGTCGGCAGCCTTACCGTCGATCCGTCCACGCCGATACGGAAGGCGTTAGTCGGGTCGCTCGAGCCGGGACACGATCCGTCACGCAGCGGAGCCAGGCAGGTAATGGTCTGCGAGAAGCCGACTCCCAAAATCGGGAGCATGACCACGCCCACTCCATTCACCCGGTCGTATGTCACACCGTAGCCGGCCCGGATTACCGTCTTCTTGGCTCCGAACAGCCTGCCCATCAGTCCGCCATCAAAGGTGGGATTCCATGCAGCGGCAAGCCGCGGGCCGATGTTGTTCCAGTCGATGGAATAGATCGACGGTTCGCCGGACTGCTTCACCGGCAGGTAGGAGAGAGTCGGGTTGTACGTGCGCCCCTGCTCGGCGGCTGCGCGGCGGCGGCCCAGATAGTTCGCCAGTGTCACCTTCTCTTTGGTCGCGGCGTCGATGATGAAGGTCTGCAAGCCGTCGCGATCGTACGGCGGGGACTGGATCCCGTAGGTGAGCCCCGCAGTAATGGTGAGCGAAGGCGTCACGCGCCACACTTCGTTGACAAACATCTCGTAAGACTTGAAGTTACCGAACACGCGCATCGGCGTACCAAGAGCCTGATCTTTGAGGCTGGCATCACGAGTAATGATTACACCCGCCTTGTTCACGATCCCCAGCGACGCACTGTACAGGTCGCTCCAGCGTTGGGCATCCGCGCTTTGCAGGCAATTCGCCGTCACGCCTCCGCCACAGGCTGCAGGCCGGTTGGCAGCAGGCACTGTGGCCGCGCCCTGCGCGTTCAATTCATAAACGAGCGATGTCAACGAGCCGATCACTTTGTCGTCGCGCTCGTGGAAATACGGAATGTAGCGATAGCTGCCACCAAAGGTGAGCGAGTGTTTGCCCTTGATCCAGGTGAGGTTGTCGCTGATGTAGTAGGTGTTATCGCGCCAGGCACGGCTGCGGGCACGCTGTGTGTCGACGTCCAGGCCGGAATCGAGAAATGCGAGCGCGGGCATCAGCGCTCCGGTGGTCCCTGGCACCTGCGGGAATGGGTTTACGCGCTTGTAAGCCCAGTAGTTTCGGTTGTAGCCGACGTTCAGCTCGTTCACCAGAGTGGAGGAGAAGGCCCCTGTCAATTGGGTGGAGAAGAAGCGTGGCTCCACCGGTGTAGAGCCGCCAGGAGCCGCTTTGCCCCGGGTGTTGCCTTGCACGAATCCTGCGATGTCCAGCTGGCTGCCGGCGTCCTGCACCTCCTGCGTGGCATACCGGTAAGTCGAGTTGATGCGCCAGCTACTGTTCAGCAGATAGTCCATCCGCGCAACGCCAAAGTCCATGCGTAGCGTGTTGTCGGCCACGTCGCGATAGCCAATATGATTGAGCCCGTCACCCACCGCCGGGTCGTTGCCGGCGGGGAGAGCGTTCCAGAACGTGCGCATCACGGGGCTCATCCCGATACCGCGCGGGTCGAAATCGCGCACGTTGTATTCGCGGACCACTCCGCTCGCGTCCCGGAAGCGAAGAATGCCTTGCTTCAGCGATTCGGTGGGCACGTTGCGGAGAATCGACGCGGCACGCGGGAAGCGGCGGCCTTCGTAGTGGCCGAACAGGAACAGGCGGTCGCGAATTAACGGGCCGCCCAGGGTTGTGCCGAAGCGGTTGTCCTTCAGTTCCGGCTGGCGCCGGCCGATCCGGTTCAACTCCCACAAGTTGGCGTTGAAGTTGTCGTTCTGGTGATACCAGTAGGCCGAACCGTGCAGCACATTGGTTCCGCGCTTGGTGATCAGGTTCACCTGACCGCCGGAGGAGCGGCCAAAAGTCGCGTTCGGATTCGTTGTGGAGACCCGGAATTCTTCCAGGCTCTCCAGCGGCACGGGAACCGACGGAGCAGGTCCCCCACCATCGATTGCCGAGGCAAAGTAGCCTCCCGTGCCCGAGGTAAGGTCCGTGGCGTCGACACCATCGAGATTAAACGTACTTTGGTCGGAGCGCATGCCAGCGACCTGGCCGCCATTGTTTACGCCAACGCCGCGCGTCGGGGCCACCATGGGCTGCAAACCGAGCAGCGCGACGGCCGAGCGATTGATCGTCGGCAAGCGCAACAGCGTCTCGCCTCGCAGGGTCGCGCCGACGGTGGAGTCGAGCGTCTGCAACTCCGCACCGGAGGTCGCTTCAACGGTGATGACTTCGCTGGTGCCTCCGACTTCGAGCTTTACGTCCAGACTGTAGGACTTGGCGACTGCGACAATCACGTTCTCGACAACCTGGACCCGAAAACCAGGGTGCCGAACGGTGAGCCGGTAAGAGCCAGGCTGCAGGCTGGGAAATGAGAACTGCCCGGCTTCATTCGTGGTCGCAGCGCTCGTCTGGTTGGTAGACCGGTCGACCAATTCCACCGCAGCGCCAGCGACCACACCACCGGAAGGATCAGAGACTGTTCCGATTACGGTTCCAGTATTGGAAGTCTGCGCAAGGGCCAACGCACCTAGCGCCAGCATCGAAAGAGATAGCGTCCAACGAAGCATAATCTTACCCCAGTCAGCGACATGGATTCACGAACAGAAGAGCTGTTCGCGGTTTCTCGGCAGAATAGAGCAACTTTGTTACATTTGTCAACAAAAACTGCGCCCTTGTCGCTGCCAAGTGAGAATGTCCTATTAGTGCCAAGTAGAAATGTCCGGTTGACAGGATCAGGCTGGGGAGTTGGAACAGCAAGGAGTTCTAACGATGACCC
>Ga0073934_10003071_pt1 | contig 31949 bp, 29 predicted proteins | sample LarsenN4metaG_FD_76834 | JGI IMG/M metagenome (GOLD analysis project Ga0073934, IMG submission 76834) | Hot spring sediment bacterial and archeal communities from British Columbia, Canada, to study Microbial Dark Matter (Phase II) - Larsen... ...
GCGAGGAACTGGATGACCTCCGGTTCGAAGATATAGACCGCGGCGTTCGCCCGATCACCCGGGGGATTCGCGACCTTTTCGTGAAATCCTGTCACTATCCCGCGAGCATCCTCTTCCACAATGCCGCAGCTTGCCGGACTGTCGGTGCAAAAGGTCATCATCGTGATCGGGACACCCGGGGGGCGCGTTTCGTGCCGCCGGACGAATGCCCGGACGTCAAAGCGCGTCAGGTTGTCGGCATGCGCGACCAGCACGGGCTGGCCGAGGAAAAAGCCCCGGTTCGCGAGCACGGTGCCGCCGGTGCCGAGGAGCCGATTCTCGTGCACGAGCACCACCCGCTCGCGCCACGGCGAACTGCTGACGAATTCCCGTACCGCTCCGGCCAGGTGGTGAGTGTTGACAAGCACCCGTTCGATGCCGTGGTCGAGCAGAAGGTCGAGCCAGTACGCGAGGAGTGGCTTTCCGCGGATCGGCACGAGACACTTCGGGATGCGCTCGGTGAGCGGGCGAAGCCGGGTGCCCAGTCCCGCGGCAAGGAGCAATGCCCGCATTCGCTTACGGTGCCTCGATCTCGGCGAGAAGGTCGTCGCGGGTGAGCGGCGTGTTGCCCACGCGCGCCGTTTGGCACGCGGCAGCGAGCGAACCGAGGTAAACGCTCTGCCATATGTCCACACCGGCGGAGAGTGCCATGGCGGCGCAGGCGAGGAAGGAGTCCCCCGCTCCCGCAGGATCCCGGGGTGCGGTGTTGAACGCGGGCAAGCGGTCGGTTTCCCAGTCGCTCCCGTTCGATCCGTGCACGAGCAGCCCCTCGGCGCCCAGCGTGATCACGACGTGCTCCGCACGCGCTTTGCGGCGCAGCGCGTCAGCGAGAACGGCAAGCCCCGAACTCCAGTCGCGCAGCGCGAGGCGAGCTTCATGCTCGGTTGGCGTGATGAGCCGCATGCCGGTGAAGCGCGAAACGTCGCCGACCTGGGAGGAGGCCTGGCTGTCGGCGGCCATGGCGACTCCGCGCGACCGCGCCGACTCGATCAGGGCTTCGACCAGCACTTGTGGCAGGCAGCCGTAGTTGAAATCCGCGAAGATGAGCAAATCGGTCGCTGGCAACCGCGCCTCGACGGCGGCGCGGATTTCGCCCGCGATCGTCGCGCGCGCATCATGCTGCCGGAGATGGCTCACGCGAAGCAGAGTGCGGCCGTCGGCGCGGTAGCGCTGCTTGAGAGTCGTCGGGCGCGTTTCGTCGCCCACGATCGTCGCGCGCACGCCGTAGTGTTCGAGCATCTCGCACGCGAATTCGGCAACGGGATCCACGCCGGCTAGCCCGACATAGTCCACGTCCGCGCCGAGCGCTCGCGCATGCGCCGCGACGATCCCGGCCCCTCCCACGAAGCGGCGGCTCTCCAGCGGCGTGACCACGATCGTGGGATCCTCGCGCGACATGCCGAGCGGCTCGCAGTCCACGTATTCGTCCACGATCAGATCGCCGACGACGAGGACGCGCATGCCGTCGAAGCGCGCAAGATGAGCCTTCAGTTCCTCGATCGAAAAACCGTGCCGCCGAGGATAATCTTTCGGCTTGCGGATGGTGGAAAGATTCGGCTCCAGGTACTCGTGCCGAAGCAGCTCGAGGGAGGAGAACCGCACCTCGCCCGAGCTGAACAGCAGCTTGCCTCCGTAGGCGGCAACCGCCGCCTGCTCGGGGTTCTCGCGTCCCTCGAACTCCTTCCCCTTCACAACGACCGCGGGCTTGAGGCGCGCGATGAAGGACTCGGGCGCCTCGCGCAGCAGAAACGCATAATCCACCAATGAAATCGCGCGCACGCCCTCCAGCCGCATCTCGCTGGGCACGGGCAGCTTATCTGGCTGCTGGTCGTTCACCCCGACGACGAGGAAGTCGCCGCATTCGCGCGCGAAATGGAAAAGGCGCAGGTGCCCCGGGTGGACGATGTTGAAGTTGCCGGAGACGAAAACGATCTTCCGGGCGCTACCGGATCTCAATCGAAGTTCGGAAAGAATGGTCTCTGTGCGCGCATGCACTGGCATCGAACGTGCTCAGCTCCACCAGCGGAAGTACCGGCCCGGTCCTCGGCCGTGTGAACTACCGTTGGGCGAAAGGTGCTCCGAGACGTGCAGCACTGTGCCATTCATCCCAACATGCCGAAACCGCTGCCACGGTCGGAAGTCGTGGAAACCCGCTACTATTCTAGTCGAACGCCGGCGGTTCGATGAATACGACAGGCAAATGATGCAGGCGCTCGCGGATCGTCCGTGCTACCAGCGGTGCCAAAGCGAGCACCACTGCGGCATTCTCAGGGATCTGATGCGGAGCCAGAATCGGTTTGCCCAGATGCCTGCGGCCAATCCGATTCGGATCTTCATCCACAAAAAAGCCGTATCCGCCAGGGATGCTGCCCGCAAGCCACGTCCCCGCGATCGAGGTTCCGAAGATACCGATGTTGCCGTACCGTTCCGCCGCTTGCCGCGCGATCGCGATCATTCGCTGCAGCCAGTCGAGGTTCCGGGAAACCGTCGCAGCAATATCTGTCGGCTCACGCGCATCGGGCTCTCGGGAGACCTCGCTCGCCGGCTGCGCCACGCAGGACAGCTCCTTTTCCACCCAATCGGTTGCGACCGTTGCGACGCGAAAGCCCGCGTTTTCGACGATGCGCCTCAGCGTCCGGGCGCTGAAATGCATCAGGTGGTCGGCGATCAGAAGGTCGAAAGGATTGCGCTCGACGTCGCAGACTTCGATCAGTAGCACGCCGCACTCGTCCAACCGATCGCGAACAGTCCGCAACAGTTCAAGGGGGTCTGGAAAATGTTCGAGCGCGTGAATCAACGTGGCGATATCGAACCGCCTCGTAAGCTCTCGCAAGTTGCAGGTATAGAGTTCGACGAAGTTCGGTATCGCCTGAAGGCGCTTCTCGTTTCGCCGGTCGAGGTCCTGACCGTACAGGCGATAGCCAGGTAGCAGCCCGGAAAGTGCTCGAAGCGTCGCTCCCGTGCCACACCCGATATCAAGTACAGCGCCCTGTTCTCGCAGAGGCACCGCCAAGGCGAGTCGCTCAATCAGTATCTCGCTTCGAGGGCGCAAGCGGCGGGCGTGCGAATCGAAAACCGCCTGCTCCGCACCCTCAGATTGATAATAGGGAGTGTATTCGCGGTAGATCTCGGCGATCTCGGCGAGCCAACGAGCGGTGGCGATCTTTTGAACCGCACCGCAAGAGCAACACAGTCGAAGCTCGCCGCCGCTTCTGAAAGGGCGACAGTCGGAGGTGATGCGAGGAAGCGCCGCATAAGTGTCGAAAACAACGAAACGCGCCTCCCCGCAAACCCGGCATTCCCGTCCCGAAGCGGTGACCTCAACCATCACCTCCCCCGGTACTCGCGAACCAGTTGTTCGGCGACCTCGTGAGACGGTTGAGGAAAAACTCCAAGCAACGGGGATGTCTCGCGCATGTCGAGAGCGGGTCGCACGGGATGCGGGCCCTGCCCTCCTGCCGCATGCCGGGGCACCGGCACGATCAACGAACGATCCACACCCAACGCTTCAGCGATCATGAATGCGAACTGCGAGTAGGTCAGCGCCGTCGCGCCCGAGAGGTGATATACACCCGTGCGGCGCAGGCGCGCTATCGCGAGAAGCCCTTCGACCGCATAGGCAAGACTTACCGGAGAAAACGCCAGGTCGCTATACGGTTCGATCGCCCGCCCGGCGCTGAGCGCCGGCAGCCAATCTCGGAACGGTTCTTTCGAGCACGAGACCACCTTGGTGATCCGCACGATCGCGGTACCACCCGGCGCCCGGCATCGGCGCGCGCGATGAAGCAGTTCCTGCTCGGCTTCCGCTTTGAGCCTACCATAGGTGGTTTCGGGAGCCACCGGGGAGGACTCTCTTGCATCGCCAGAGTCTGCCGCAAATACCGCCGTGCTGGATGGAAATACCACGAACGTGCCCCGAGACATCAGTGCTTCCGCCAGCTCGACCGTACGGGTTACGTTCACGAGCCTTGCATACTCAGGGTTGCTTTCGCTCTCGCGTATGCGGGTCACTGCGGCGCAGAGAAATGCGCAAGACGCCGCGATTCCAGTAACCCACTGTGGGAGCGATTCGATTAAGTCCAGCCGGTATACCCCGTCGGCCTGTAGCCGGGTTTCTCGGCGGGACGTGCTGATAGTGCGCCTGCTACCGGTTCGTAGCTTTTTTGCGAGAGCGTATCCGAGAAGGCTATCGCCGCCGACGACGAGAATCGTTTCCAAATCGTCTCCTTTTCCATGGTCCACGCGAGCTTCCGGAACCGCAGCTTTAGGCTGAGGACAGGGATCGTGAGGACTCCCTCATGTCAAGAGGAAATCCGAAGAGCATCCTTGCGGAATCGCTGTCCGGTCGTACTGGCTTGGGAGGTGGGCAAATAAATTCCGGAAACTCCGTGGGCGCAAAGCTTCCGGAGAAGGGGCGGCTTGTGCTTGAGAATCCCCGCAGAAACAATGCGAAAACGAAGCTCGTGGCAAGCGGTCATGTTGGCGGTAACTCCGGGTTGCGCGAGCATCAACGTAGCGCAGAATCACCTTCGTCTTCAATCGGGGTTTTCCCCTCGTTTAGCAGACGTTCGATTCGTCTCTCGTAGCGACTCATGCTATGTACATCTTCGGCTTGCCGACCTACATTGATCCTCTTTTTCCCTACGACATACCGATAGAGTCTACGCATTCCGCGCATCAATCGGGTATCCAAGATTCGCTGAGCCACTGATCTGTGAGGGGGGGGGACGTGAACACCGCTGCGTTTCGCAAGGCGCCAAGGATCCACTAGCTTGCTGTAAGTTACGCCTTCGACACCTCCGCGTTCAAATCGTTCTTTCGTAAGTATTTCGTTGATGAAGCGCGCGCTTTCTTCGGAGATGCAACGCCACGCATCGCTCTGCTTGCCTACATGGATCCGACCCTCGTGCGTTGCGAGCCACAGATGGTAACCAGTTACCCACCAACTGTTTATCCATCGGTGAACTCTTCGCCTCATTCGTCGCTGAGAGTGTCTTCTATAAGCGATCTGGCCCTGGTCATATGAATAAGGTGCCAAATCCACGCCGAAGATCTCATCTGAATCCCGGCAAATGTAGATATTGTTGAGGGTAGAAATGGAAAGCTGTACCAAGAGCCAGTCTATGGTTCCTGGAACATCAAGTACTCGATAATCCGGTCTTACGACGAGTGGATGGTAAACAAATGCTCTATAGATCAAGCCCTCGTCGCCAACCCGCCAATAAAGCTGAGCCGGTTGCGTACTGAAATAAGGCTGGTCGTCATTTACGAAGTAAGACTTAGTGATGCGATGCGTATGACGCAGGAACAGGTGGACCAGATCACGGTTGGCAAACATTGGAACACCACCAGACGGCTTGAGCGTCGGGTAATACTCCATCAGAAAGGTTTCCTTCACGACTCTGGGGCCGGGAATTAGAACCGCCTTATACCCGGCGTCGCAAATTTCCCGCACTCGCTTGAAGCTGCCATTCCCGTAAATGCCATCGGGTGTCAAAAAGACAAAGGCGGTCTCACCGGCGATCACGTCATCATCGCGCAACGCGGTCTTGTAGTAAGCACTAAACCGCTCGTAACTGTGCTCGTGAGCATCCTCTTCGGTGGGCGGCTGAATCAGGAACTTCACTGGCACGATCTGGCGCAAGGCCTTGAGCTGATCCGATTCTGCGATCAACCTCGCCTCGCGAGCCGGACAAATGATTTTCGTTACCGATGGGGTTCCCTGCACGAGGGCGGGAAGGTTCTCCGGCATCAGCAGTGCCGGAATAACTGCTTCGAGAAACAAGCGAGCATACTGCTCGCCCCATAACGGAACGAGCACATGGTAGGCAAGTTCAGCGCGCACGAATGTCGCGGATATTGTTACTGCACCAGTATGTTCTGTGCCGAGTGCTTCCACAACATGCGGGCACTCAGATGGCGAGAGGATTCAACGCCATTATGTGGGTGACGTCGAATGCAGTCGTCGTGGTGTAGCACGCCGGACTGTCGTCCAGACTCAACTGAGGATGTCGGTCCAAACCGTTACGATCGAACTAGAAATGCTGCAGGAGCATTGGTCCAATTGAATGTCTGCAGGCGCAGGCCGGGTTTGTCTGCGAGGAATTCGTCAACCGCCTTGGTTTCTCCGGGCCAGTCGTGGATACCATATTCGTCGAAAAGCAATATCCCCCCGCGCGACACGCGCGGCCAGAGCGCCTCAAGCGCCGCCTTCGTCGGCGCATACAGATCGCAATCGAAATGAATGAGCGAGAAGCGGACGCCCGGATTCTCCTCAACGAACTTGAAAACCGTTTCTTCGATTTGCCCGTCTACCAGCTTTACGCGAGCCTTCCAAGGAATGAACCGGTCTTGGTCGAAGATTGCGATCGCGTCCATCAGCTCCTGACGGAACGGTTCGGGATTGAACTCCCCGATCATCTTGTGCGCCTCCGCAACAGGATTGCCGTCCGCGGGGTCGAAATGGGTAAACCCTCTCCAGTTATCGAATCCGTAGACCACTTTGGTACGATCCCCGATGCAATAGGCTTCTAGCAGATTGGCCCATGTCATCAGGCCGAGACCACGGAACACGCCTAGCTCGGCGATATCGCCCGGCACGTCCAGTGTCATTTTGAATAGCTCGACATGCGCCAAAAAGCGCTTCAGCCACTGTCGACGGGCGAGCACCGGAAAGAGCTTCAGCACATCGAGCGGAGCCAATCTGTGCTTTTCGATGTGCGCCTCGATCGCGTCCTCGATCACCGAGTCCGGTCCGGTCTTCTTGAATCCGTCAAACGTTCGCATCGGTCGATTCCTGCGCCGGGGCGATCACCTCGAGTGTCTGGAGATCGAGGTAATGCTTGGTGGATCGATCTCCCTCGCCGAAAAACCGGAAGTCAATCGATAGCCTGATGTGATTGGAAAGATTCGGCTTGGACCCATGAATGACGAAAGGGTTGAGCGCAAGTGCGTCCCCCGGGTTTAGCTTGTAATGGTGCTCCGGATAGTTTCCCGTTGATACGCCGTCAAGCCAGAACTGCGTTTTCGCCTGCTTGACCGGATACTCTGGTTCGCGACCGCTTCCTACAAAGACGCTAACCCCCCCGCACTCATCGTCAATCGGCACCAGCGGAACCCAGATCGTGACAAAGCGGGACATGTGCCTGTTGTAGCTCACGTCCTGGTGCGGCGGCACACCGGCATAGACGTTGCCCGGAAGCACAAAGCGTGCGGTCGGCGGCATGTGCATATAGAGTCGCCGAGTGTCAAGCAACGCCTTAGCCGCAGCCTGAAATTCAGGCGACAGCGGAATGTCCCAAAGTTCGCGCGACAAGCGCGTATCGAGAGAGAAATGCCCGCATAACGCATCCCTTGTGGATTTGGTGAGGTGTTCAAGTCCATCTTGCTTGCGCTCGACGATCGCGCGGATGTAACGAACGACATGCGCATCCGATGGACATCCGATCTCTTTCATCGCCGGATGCAAAGTGACAGGTACCGCCTTTTCCAGAAATTCCCGTACTCTCCGAATTACGGTGCGCGGCACAACCTGTTCGAGTACCTGGAATCCGTTGTCGCGGAAGAAGGAGACGTCAACGCTTTTGGCCATCAATTTGCTCCTCGAGAAGACCGTGCGCCTCGCTGGTGAGTGCAGCAGTGCTTCGGTTATACGCGGAACCGAGCAGGTCGGTAATATTCATTCTTAGGGCGCCGCTATTCGCAATAGGCACCGGCCGGTAACTCTCCCATCCCTGATTCCGGAAATCGCGGTATTGATTTCTTCGAGCGAAAACATGTCTGTGATCAGCTGCCTCAACCGAAGCCTTTTGTTGCGGTACAGAGCCTGATAGCGCGGAATGTCCACGTTCGGGACCGCCTCCCCTCCGTGCGAACCCGACAGGCGTTTGCCGAAGTGCAGGGGCAGCGAATGGATCGTGATGTCGTCGCCTTTCTTCGGCACGCCGACAAGCGTCACGCGCCCCTGGGGTCTGGTGAGGCGATAGCCCGTCTCGATCACGGCCGGAATGCCGGTGTTGTCAATGAAGACGTCCACACCGTCGGGGCATATTTCCAGGATAGCCCGGGCAGCATCGGTGCTGTGCGCGTTGACGAGGTGAGTTGCGCCCATGCGGCGCGCGAGATCGAGCTTGGCGTCGTAGAGATCCACGGCGACGATAGGGTGCGCCGTGACGAGTGAGGCGGCCTGGACAATGTTGAGTCCGATTCCGCCCGCCCCATAGACCACGACCGATTCACCGATCCGTACCCTGGCGTCGTTAAGCACCACGCCGAAGCCGGTCGTGACCGCGCAGCCGAAGAGCGCCGCGACCTCCATGTCGCTGTCGGGGGGGATGCGGGTGACACGATTCTCGGAAACGACCGCATATTCGTTGAAGGTGGTCACCCAGCCGGCATTGAGCTTGCGCCCGTTCCAGGAATAGGTCGGCGTGACCGACTCGATGCCGAGCCCCTTGCGCCAGTGCAGCACGACTTTGTCACCGGGCGCGACGTGCCGCACACCGGCACCGACCTCGAGCACCGTGCCCGAGCCCTCGTGGCCCAGCAGATGAGGCAAAAACGGGTCATCGCCTTTGACGCCGTCTATCTCGCCCAACTGCGAGCCGCAGATGCCGCTGTAGTGCACCTTGACGAGCACCTGGCCTGCGTCGAGCGCCCGCGGAAGCTCGACTTCGTCAACCACCAGCGGCTTGCGCAGTTCGGCGAGGATCGCGGCCCTCATGGTGCGGGGAATCGGCATCGCGCTTCACTCGAAAAAGATGTAGGAATAGTCGCCTGTGTAGCCGGTGAGCCGGAACCACCACTCCCATTCCTCGGGCGTATTGAACGCCTCGCAGGTGACCTGCCAGTAAAGCAGATTCGCCTTTTCCGTCTCGTTGCGGTAGGACTCGACGCAGATGTACTTGTGCTTCCTGCCCACCCGCTCGATCTCACGCAGCGCCTTTTCGAGATCGTAGCAGTGAAGATTGTGCAGTGTGGTGATCGAGACCACCAGATCGAAGCTCCTGTCGGGATACGGCAGCGCATTCGCGTTGCCGACCTGCAGCCGATCACGGATTTCTTCCTTGGCGTTGCGGATCGCGTATTTCGAGATGTCGAGCCCGTACACCTCCACGCCCGGCACGACCAGCGTGAAATCGTAGAGGAGGTAACCCTTGCCGCAGCCCACGTCGAGAACACGGTCGCCCGGGCGAATGCCGTAGTGCTCGGCCATCGCGCGCGCGACCTTCTCCCAGCGCCCGGGAATGTAGCGGTAACCCCCGTAATTGATGCGCCGGTCGCCGTCCCAGTAATCGTAGTCCCATTGCTTGGCGAGCGCCGCGGCTTTCGGCTTGGGATACTCCGGGTCGTTCACTCGCGCGAGATAGTCACGCCGGGTGGCCTTATGCAGGACCGACATGAAATCAACGTAGGCCATGGATCCCGAATCACTGTTCGATGGAGGCCAGAAGCCCGCGCGCCCTGTCGAGCTGGCGGCGCTTGCGTGCGCCTTCGTCAACGTCTGGATTGGCGAACCGACGGCGCTCGGCTACTTCCGGCAGGAATTCATTCAGGATGATACAGCACCAGCGAATTCGCGAAACCAAGCGCAGACGCCGCGCCCGGTCGGCGAGCCGTTCGGGCTCCGTGAAAGGTTCGAGCGCGATCGAAAGGAACCGTTCGAAGTGCTCTGCGGGAACCGGCACGCCCGGATGCGAGAAAAAGTCACCCGCCATCTTGGCCGGATCATCCCACCCAGCATACTCGAAATCCACGAAGCAGGTCCGGCCGTCGGGACGCACGATCGCGTTGTGAAAGCCGAAGTCCGAGGGAGACAGGCAGCGCCAGAAGTCCGGCAGTTCGCCGCGTTCGCCAAAGCCCGCGAGAACGCGCCCTCGGACCGTCTTCCAGCATCCGGCAAGTTCCGCCACCAGCGCGGCGGCTTCCCGGTCGGTCTCTGATTCCGGCTTGATCTGCGCCAACCGCTCGATACGCCGATCCACCGAAACAAGGTGCTGCGCGACGGCGAAGCACGCGTCGGACGCGTCGGGCAAGTGCCGGCCGGAGGCCCGCACCGGCTCGGAATTGATCGCCGCAAACAGGCGCGCCGCCCCTTCGATTCGCTCCGATGAGATGTCGTCCGGGCCCGCCGGCCGCCCGGGCACGTATTCGTAAAGGGCGATCCGTCGCGCCGCGTCAAGCGCGATCGGGCGCTGAACGTCGCGAACACCGAATCGCCAGATGTGAGACAGAAACTCGAACTCGCAACGGGCTCGGTCCCGCCCTCCCGCGGGATCGCCGAAGTACCACTTGGCGACGTACCGGGCCGTTCCCATCGCCAAGGAAAAAACACGGTTATTGCCCCCGATGGCGAGGGGCGCCAACCGTACGTCAGCGGTGTCCTCACCGAGATCGGCCAAAAGTACGCCGACGGCGTCAATCAACGATTGTGGAAGCACCGTCGCTCGACAAGCGTCCGCAGCTCCTGCCAGCTGCGCACCCGCGCGCAGGGAACCTCGGCATGATGGTTCTCGGGGTCGAAAAGCAGCGGCTCCGTACCGCGCGGAAAGCCGGGCGCGAGCAGGATTTCCGGAAGATCATCCAGGTACAGGGTGCATTCAAGCCTGGTGATCCTCGCGAGCTTCTCTTCCTTCGTGACCTCGAAATACACCGCATCCGGCTCGATGAGCGATTCGATCGCGTTGTGCAGGTGCTCGGCGACCCACCGTTTGGCGGCCTCGTGAAGGTCGTAGCGGGGGCCGCTGAACGGATGCCGTGTCTTGTGGCTGATGATGAATGTCGGAATGCTGCGCTCGCGCGCCCAGCGGAAAAAATCGAACACGCCGGGATAAGCCTCGGCCTCGCTCATGCGCGCGCCGTACACGTAGCCCTGCATTTCGATCCAGACTTCCTCTTTCCCCTGACTGCGCAGGTAATCGCGTACGGAAAGCTTCGTGGGGGGAAGATCCGAGGGAATCAGCCGCTGTTCGAGCGCCACCTTGTGGAACAGCGAATCGTAGCTGACGATAGTGTTGTCGAAATCCAGCCCGATGCGCACGGTGAAAGAGCCTGAATCAACGGCCTTCGAGCGCGGCCCGAATGCGCCGGGCCATATTTTCGCCGTCGAGGCCGTATCGGCGCCTTGCGTAATCCTGCGAGCCGATCTCGTGCATGAAGACGTCCTCGGCTCCGAAGGAGACCATCTCGGCGACGATCCCTTTCTGGCGCACGCGCCACTCGGCGATCGCGCCGGCAAGACCTCCGCTGCGCCCATGCTCCTCGGCCACCGCAACCAAGGGGAAGGAACGGAACGCTTCCTCCAGCATCGGTTCGTCAAGCGGCTTCACCGTATGGCAGCTCACGACGCGCACGTCGACATTGGATTTCGCAAGAAGATCTGCCGCCTTGAGCACCTCGGCCATGATGGTTCCGGCGGCGATCAGGCAAGCGTCTTTCCCCTCGCGCACGGTGATCGCGCGTCCAATGCGGATCTGGGGCGGCGAGGCGTGGATCTTCGGCTCACCCTTCTTGCCGATACGCATGTACACCGGGCCATCCTGCTTGAAGACCTCGCGAAGCAGTGCCCGCAACTCCATCTCATCGCAGGGCGCGAGGACGGTCATCCCCGGAAGCGTGCGCAGGATCGCGATGTCCTCGAGCGAATGGTGAGTCGGACCAAGCTCGGCGTAGGACAGGCCCGAGCCGGTACCGACGATCGTGACCGGTGCGCTGTGATAGGAGGCACCCACCCGAATCTGCTCGAAGCAGCGCGTCGTCGTGAACGGTGTGATCGTATAGACCACCGGCCGCAGCCCGCTGAGCGCCATTCCGGCCGCCACGCTCATCATGTTCGCCTCGGCTACGCCGCAGTTGTAGAACCGCGACGCGGCGTGGTCCTTGAACTTGTCGAAGAGTTTGTTGCCGATGTCGCCCGAGAGCAGCACCACACGCTCGTCTTCGCGCCCGATCTTCGTGATCTCGTCGGCGAACGCGTTTCTCACGGCATCACCCCCAGCTCCCTCTTCGCAGCCGCGACTTCCTCCGCGGTCGGAATGCGGTAATGCCAGTTGTTGTCGTCTTCCATGAACGAGACGCCCTTGCCCTTCACGGTATGGGCCACGATCGCGACCGGACGGCCGCTGCCGTCCGGAACCTGCGTCAGGCGCTGCGCAAGCGCCTTCATGTCGTGACCGTCAATCTCGTACGTGCTCCAGCCGAACGCGCGCCACTTTTCGACCAATGGCGCCAGTGCCAACACCTCCTCACTTCGTCCCGTGGCCTGCCATTTGTTGTAGTCAACGATCGCCGCGAGTCGCTCCACCTTCTGCGCGGCCGCCATCATCGCCGCCTCCCAGATCGAGCCCTCATTGCACTCGCCATCCGAGAGTAGTGCGATCACGTTGTAGTCACGCTTCTGGATGCGCGCCGCGAGCGCCATGCCGAGCCCCATCGGCAGACCGTGGCCCAGCGAGCCGGTTGCGGCCTCGATTCCAGGAAGCTGGTCGGGAGTGGGAGGGTGCTCGGCGAACAGGCTTCCGTCCTTCCCATAGTCCGCAAGAAGTTCGAGCGGGTAATACCCCCGCATGGCGAGTACCTGGAACAAAGCGGGGGCGCCATGACCCTTGCTCAATATGAAGCGGTCGCGCTCCGGCGAGCGTGGATTAGCGGGGTCGATCCGCAGGCTGTGGAAGTACGCGGCCACCAAGATATCCACGCAGGAAAGGCATGAGCCGAGGTGCGGAGTCTGGGTCAGGTGCGAATTCTCGATCGTCCTCGCCCGCACCTCACGGGCGATCTCACGCAGCCGCTCGATCGGAAGTCTTGCCGCGCAGACGCCCGTTTTCGTCACCATGTCCATCGTTCACTTGCTGAAAAAACTCTCGACGCATGCGATCACCCACTCCACTTCCGGATCCGTAAGCTCTGGATAGATGGGAAGGCTCAGCATCGTCCTTGCGTGCCGCTCGGTAACAGGAAAGTCCCCTTGGCGATAGCCCAGGCCCCGCGCAGCTTCCTGCAGGTGGATCGGAATCGGATAGTGGATGCGGGTGCCCACGCCGTGCTCCTCCAAGTGGCGCATCAGATCGTCCCGGCGCGGCGTGCGGATGATGAAGTTGTGGTAAACGCTTTCTTCGTATTCCCGATCCTCCGGAACTTCCACGAGCCCGCCCAGCCTGGTGCGGTAGTGACCTGCAATCTCGCGGCAGCGCTGGTTCCAGCGATCGAGATGCTTGAGCTTCAGCGAAGCGAAAGCCGCCTGCAGCGGATCGAGCCGCGAATTGTAGCCCCAGAACTCGCACTCGTCGCGGTTCCGCAGGCCATGGTTGCGGAGCTTCGTCAGCTTCTCGTACAGGTCTTGCCGGTCGGTCGTGATCACGCCTCCATCGCCCAGCACGGCGAGGTTCTTTAGGGGATGCAGGCTGAAGCCGGCGATCGTTCCAAGTGAGCCTGTCCGCCGGCCCTTGTAGCGGGCGCCGATTGCCTGGGCCGCGTCCTCGATCACGGCGAGCGCACGGCGTGCGGCGATTTCGTTGATCGCGTCCATGTCCGCGGGGCGCCCGGTGAGGTGCACCGGCATGATCGCGCGGGTGCGGGGCGTCACCGCGCGCTCGATCTGAGCGACGTCCATGTTGTAGTCGTCGGTCACGTCCACGAAGACCGGGCGCGCGCCCGCGGCGACAATCGTCCAGGTCGTCGCGATGAAGGAATTGGGGCAGGTGACCACCTCGTCCCCCGGCCCGATGCCGAGTGCCTTGAGCGACAGGAACAGCGCATCCGAGCCGTTCGCCACGCCGAGCGCGTAGCGCGTTCCGCAATACGCGGCGATCTCGCTTTCAAAGCGCTCGAGCGTCTCGCCCAGGATGTAAATGCCGCTCTGGCCGACCCGGTCGAATTCGGCCATCAGCTCCGCGCGCAGATTGCGGTACTGTCGGTCGAGGCTGACGAACGGGACCTTCATCAATTCGCCCTGCGATAGAACTCGCGGATGAGCGCCACGACTCGGTCCTGCTGTTCGCGCGTGATGAACTCGTGTACCGGGAGCGACAGCACCGAGCGCACCGTCGCCTCACAAACCGGGAAGTCGCCCTCGCGGTAACCGAGCGACTTCGCGGCGGGTTGCAAGTGCATGGGGACGGGGTAGTGCACCTTTGCGTCCACCCCGTTCTCGATCAGATGGCGCTGGAGCTCGTCTCTGCGCTCGCAGCGCACGATGTAAAGGTGGTAGACCTGCTTGACGTGCGCCTCGCGCGCCGGCACCCTGATTTGCGGAATCGCACGCAGCTTTTCGTCGAAATAGGCGGCGTGCGCGATGCGCGATTCCGTAATGTGATCGAGCTTCGCGAGAAGGTGCCTTGCGACCACCGCCTGCACGGTGTCCAGGCGCGAATTGTACGCGAACATCTCGCACTCGTCCCGGTTGCGCAATCCGTGATTGCGTAGCAGCCTCAGCTTCGCGGCGAGTTCGTCGGAGTCGGTCGTGACGATGCCGCCGTCGCCCCAGACGTTGAGGTTCTTCAGCGGATGAAAGCTGAAACAGCCCATGGTACCGAGGGAGCCCGCCGGTCTGCCCTTGTAGCTCGCCTTTACCGCGTGACACGCGTCTTCCACCACCGCGAGGCCGTGCCGGTGCGCGATTTCGGCGATCGGATCCATATCGCACGGCTTGCCCGACCAGTGAACGGGCAATATGACCCTCGTGCGCGGCGTGATCGCAGCCTCGATTCGCTGCGGGTCAATGTTGTAATCCGCCCCGATGTCCACGAACACGGGACGTGCCCCCGCCGTCACTATCGCGCCGATCGTGGCATAGAAGGTGTAGGGGGTGGTGACCACCTCGTCGCCTGTGCCCACGCCAAGTGCTTTCAGGGCGAGGAACAGGGCGTCGGTGCCGCTGCCCACGCCGACGGCATGGCGCGTGCCCGCGATGGCGGCGAACTCGTCCTCGAAGCGATCCACCTCGCGCCCGAGCGTGAATTCGCCGCTTTCCACGACCCGGCGGATCTTCCCGAGAATCTCGTCGCAGTCCGCGAACTGCTGTTGCAGGTAATTGTGATTGATCGGCAGACGCGCGGCGCTTTCGTACTGCTCGGGCAGGAAATTGCGCGCGGCCCGCGCGCTGTCCGAGGCACGTGCTTCGGCGCTGCTCGGGGGACGGTGGGCGTCCTTTCTAGGGCTTGTGGACATAGTCCCAGCTCAGGGTGCTCAGATAATCCAGGTTGGCGCGGATCCATTCGATCGTCTGATCCACGCCCTCTTCGAACGTGATTTGTGGCTGCCAGCCAAGCCTCGCGCGCGCTTTTGAGGCGTCCATGAGATACGCCTGGTCCTTGGCGGGCCGGTCAGGCGTTACCTCGACAACGCGCGCGAACTCCACACCGAGTCTTGCGCAGATGATTTCCACCGCTTCCCGTATTGACTGAAAACGGTCTGGGGAAAAGTGGTAGATCTCACCGGGAGTGCCGTCGCGCATGGTCGCAAGCAGCGCCGAAGCGACGTCTCGGGCGTGGATGAAGGCGCGTACCGAAGTTCCGCCTCCGTGCAGCGGCAGTTTTCTCCCGGTCAGCGCGCAAAGGATGGCCTTGGGTACGAGACGATAGAGCTGCTGGCCCGGGCCGAAGAAGTTGGCGAACCGCGCGAGGACGACCGGAAAGCGGTAGTGGGTGAAAAAGGCCGTCAGGCTCATGTCGATCGCCGCATGCGACACCGCGTATGGCGTGCTGGGGCGATAGGGATGGTCTTCACGGATCAGGTTCGTAGTGCTGCCGTAGACTTCGGGCGTCGAGACTCGAACGTATTTCTGCAACCAGCGCTGCCGTCGCAGGAACTCGTGCAGCTCGACCTTGGAGACGACATTGGTTCGATACCACTGGGCCGGATCCTGCCAACTCTCCGCGACCATGCCTTGGCCGGCGAAATCCACCACGAACGGGGGCTGTACTTCCGCGAGCCATGCACAAAGCTCCGCCAAATCATGATTGATGTCCATCTGGCGGAACATGTAGAAGGCCGCACGAGGATTCGTCTTGTAGGGCAAAAACGCCGCCGACGGTTCAGGAGACCGGTTGGCCCCCCACACGCGGTACCCCGCCGACAAGGCCGCATCAACGAAAACCGAGCCCGCGAACGAATTGCAACCGAGAACGAATACGCCGGCCATTCACCTGGCCGCTTCAGTTCCGACGTCTCCGCGCCGACCATAGAGGTATTGCATGACCATGTGTCCCACGACAAGCTGAAGATCCTCGGCGATTTGCATGTCGTCCACGGAGAAATGAATGGCGACGTCGGCGAGTTCCTTCGCCTTTCCGCCGGAGTACCCAAGGATCGCGTACGAGCGCATCCCGATCCGCCTCGCTTCCTCCAGTGCCTTCACGATGTTCGCGGAGTTTCCGCTTCCCGATAGGGCGATGAGGACGTCGCCGGCCCGTGCCTGGACCGCGAGCTGGAGCGAGAAGATTTCCTCGTAGCTTTCGTCGTTCGCAAGACATGTGAGGACGGAGGAGTTTGCGGGAAGAGCCGTCACTCGAAGCCCTGACCCCTGCTTTTTTGAAATGCCATAAAGGAAGTCGTTTGCAAGGTGCATGGCGTTGGCGGCGCTGCCGCCGTTGCCGCACAAAAACACCTGTCGCCCATGCCTCCAGCATTCATGAAGATCATCGGCCAGACGGGCGACGCCGCCCCAGTCCGAGCCCGCCAGCACGTTCTGGAGCCTGCGCGCGTAGTCGCTGAAGGCGGACGTCGGGGCGCTCATCTCAGCACCTCCTTCTGCATCCACCGCAGGTTGTAGTGGCGGTCATCATCGCGCAGCTCTCCCGAGCGGTACTTGGCGATGATCTCGCGAATCGCGTCGTTGACGGTCTTCTTCGGCCGGAAGCCGGTCGCGAGCAGCCGGTCGGAATTGACGCGATACGAGCGCGGGTCGTTCGACTCGGTGACCGTGATCTCGGCCTCGACGTGCTTGGTGACGCGCCGCGCGATCTCCATGATCGAGAGGTTCTCGAACCCGGCGTTGTAGATGCCGGCGTGTTCCGGGTGATCGAGGAGAAACAGGTAAGCGTCGGTGATGTCGTCGATGTGAATGTTGGGGCGCGTCTGGGCTCCACCGAACACCGTGATGCGGCGCCTGGCGAGCGCCTGCATCGTGAGCATGTTGACCGACAGGTCGAGCCGCATGCGCGGGGAGTAGCCGCACACCGTCGCGGGACGCAGGATCTGCACCACCATGTCATTCGCGTAGGAGAGCAGCACGCGCTCTGCGACCATCTTGGTCTTGTTGTATTCCGAGATCGGCTTCAGCTCCAGGTCTTCCGTCACTTGGGGCTCGTCCTTGACGCCGTAAACGCTGCCGGAAGACGCATAGATGAAGCGGCGCACGCCGGCACGCGCCGCCTTGTCGGCGAGCTGCATGGTGGCGAGCGCGCTCACCTCCCAGGTGAGCTTGGGATCGAGGTCGCCGCACGGATCATTTGCGATCGAGGCGAGATGGATGACGGCGTCCACGCCGTCGAGCCGCATCGAGTCGGAATCGCGCACGTCGCCCCGGATCACCCGCAGGCTCGGGTGAGGTTGAAGATGGTTTCCGAACCACATGGTATCAAGGGCAACGACCTCGTGGCCGCGCGCGAGCAGTTTCGGCACGAGCACAGTGCCCTTGTAGCCGCATGCGCCGGTGACAAGGATTCTCATGAGCAGAAAAGTTCGTGTCGGTGCCGTCTTACGCCGCGGCGGCAGAAGTGTGCATTCCGGGCCGCAAGGCCACGCTCTGCGGTCGCATCTCCTCGATGGCGACAATCTCGCCGTGGTCGAGACGGATCATCCTGTTGCAGTTGTCACGAATGAGCTTGTCGTTGTGCGAGGCGAGTACCATGATTTTCGCGCTGTCAAGCACCCGCTCGAGCCGTTTCTCCGCTTTCCTCGCAAAGGCCTCATCTCCCACGCTCAGCCACTCGTCCATCAGGATGATGTCGGCCGTGACGCACGTCGAGATCGCGAAGGCGAGCCGCATCGCCATGCCGCTCGAGTATGTCCTGAGAGGCATGTGAAGGTAATCGCCAAGATCCGAGAACTCGCGGATTTCCTCCACCAGGGGCGCGATGTCCCGAGGCCTTATGCCCATGATCGCCCCGCGGAGAAAGATGTTCTCGTATCCGGTCGCCTCTGGATCCATGCCGAGGGATATGCTCAGCATCGACGCGACCCTGCCCTCGACCTCGATCCTACCAGAGATCGGCTCGTAAGCGCCGGCGAGCACTCTGAGCAAAGTCGTCTTGCCAGAGCCGTTGTGGCCGACGAGGCCCACGCGGTCCCCTTCGCGCAGCTCGAAGCTCACTCCGTTCAAGGCGCGTACCACGATCCGCTCGGAAGCGTCCTTCGCAAGCAGTCCCCCAGTCGCGGCGCGCATGACCGCCTTTTTCATCGAACGGCTGCTCGCTCCGTAGATCGGAAACTCGACAACCACGTTTTCCGCGCGCACGCGTGCCATCGGCTATACCCAATAGGCAATACGCGCCCTGAACCTCTGGAAGAACGCGAGCGTCACGCCGAATCCGGCAACGGTCACGCCGAGCGCCACGCCCCACGACAGCGTCTCCGGACTCTGGCCGAGCAAAGGTCGACGCACGATCTCGAGGAAATGGAACAATGGGTTCAGTTCGGCCGCCCAGCGGTTTCTGCCCAGCATGTCCGCAGACCAGAAGACAGGTGTGAGAAACATTGCGACCTGCATGAGGCTCGCGACGATCTGGGGGATGTCGCGGAATCGCGCGCAGACGAGCCCGAGGAGAATGCCTAGCCAGACCCCGTTGATCGCAACCAGAAGCACCCCGAGCGGAACAAGAAATAGATGCCAGTCGAGCCCGGCGCCGAAAAAGAACAGCACCACCACGACGATCACGGCATTGTGCGCGAGGATGATGAGGTTTTTCCACACCACCCGCAGCACGTGCACAGTGAGCGGAAGCCGGATCTGCTTGATGTAACCCTCGGCGTTGATGAACGCGGTGCACGCCTCATTGATGAGCGCCGAGACAAACATCCAAAGCACGAGGCTTACCGCTAAGTACGCGAGATATCCCGCGAGAGGCTGTCCGAACAGCCTGCCGTAAAGCGGCCCCATGGCACCGACCATGACGGCAGTGCTCAGCGTGAGCCAGAAAGGCCCGATCATGGAACGGCGGTATCGCTGCTTGACCTCGAGCCAGCCGAGCATCGGCCAGACGTAGATCGCGCGCGCGCCTTCCCAGAGATCCTCAATCGCCTGCCGCAGCTGCGGTGACACCGCCGAAGTCAACGCCAAGACGCCTCAATCCTTGCCAACACGCTATGTTAGCGTATGGAGTGTCAATGCGGCGCTTTCGGCTATCGTGTGCCGCGCGCGGTTGCGAAAATCAGACGTGCGCAGGTTCGAGACAGCCTCGTATTCTCGTCCCGCTGCGCATGATCGTGAGCATGGAGTCGCCTTCGGCACCGGCGTACAACGGATGCTCGCGCGATTCCGCGGCGCGGGGGACTCGAACGACAGCGACATCAATTGCGTTCTGGCCTGGCTTCATGCCGATCACCTTAGCTTGCGGCAAGAATGCCGCGCCATGCTCGGGTTTCCCCGATAAAAGAGAGAAAGGCTACGTGCCCACCGATTGCAACCGATGCCGGTCGAGTCGGCTGCGCAAGACCGCCCAGCGGACGACCCGGTACCAGAGCGTCGGAAAAATGTCGAAAGGCCGCAGTATCACGAATGCCAGGGCGACGCGCGGCGTGCGGAGAATCCGCGGCACGAGCTTATCGACGAGCCTGAGGGCTGCTCGCCTAGGCCGCGACACGAACGACGCCACCTCGGGAATTGCGATTCCACCCGACACGCGCACCGCGGCGAAGCGCAGCCGGGATGCCGTCCAGTCGAGGAATGTCCTCGTGAACAGCGGCGGCGAGAGCGCGGGGCCACGCTCGCGCAGCCGGTCGAGCATGCGCTCGAGACCTGGCACGTCGCTTAGCCAGGACGAGGAAAAACTGCCACGGTGGATGCGAATGATGCCGAAGGGCTCTGGCGAGTAGGCGGCGCCCCAACGACTGGCGATCACCAACGCCGTGATTAGATCGCTGCACGCGCCATACATTGGATCAAATCCCCCTACCTCGCGCAGGCTCTCGCGCCGGTAGACGAGGGTGCTACCAGTGAACCAATTTCCGAATCGCTGAGCGAGTCGCACGCAGCGCTCCGCGGGGAAGTACGCGTCCTTCAGGGAAACAACCGGCGACATATGCAAGCGTACGGGCCGGTCTTCCTCATCCACAAGCCACGCGAGGGCCGACCAGAGTCCCGCGCCAGGGGCACGTTGGAGAGAGCGCTTCGCACGCTCGAAGATGCCCGGAAGCACAGCATCATTTGCCGAGAGGAAAAGGACGTGCGTGCTTCGCGTCACTCGAAGCCCGGAATCGAGCGCCGCCATCCAACCGCGGTTTTTCTCGCTCACCACAAGCCGCGCAAAGGCGTGGCCGCAAATGACGGAACGGATCACGGCGACACTGTCGTCGGTGGAACCGTCGTCAACCACGATCAGCTCGTCAGGCTTGACTTCCTGATCAAGTACCGAACGCAAGCAGCGAGGCAGATAGCGGCTGTCGTTGTAGTTCGCAACAATTACGGCAATGCTTGGTTCAATGCTCACTTGCGGTTTCTGGTCCCGTAGCACGGATTTCGCTGCACGGGCACACAGGAAAATTTCCCAGGGACTTGAATGCAATGGCGACGATTCCTCGTCGCACACCACGTTTCGGCGCGTCGGCAGCCTTCTCCAGCGGCGTTGCACCGAGGATTCTACACGAGCGCGCGATCACGCCTCGAGGCATTCGCGCCGTCGCTCTTGCCCTCCGACCCGGATGCCGCGATCCCTCAGCGGGCGTAACCGCTGTACCGAATGGGGCCAATGTTTCCCGGAATTCGTGCGATGGGCGACGCGGAAAAGCAAAAGAAGTCCGATCGGGTGAAAACGCAGGTCGGGGAGGTCGAAGAGCAGGGCGGTGGCTGTCAAAGCAGACCGCGCCGCCGAAGTCTCGCGTACGTGTCCGATCGCAGGTAGCGGAGGATGCTGTGGATGTGCCACAACGCATGCCGGAGGTTTCGGTGGCTTGCTCGGCGGGCATCATGGACGATGCGCGATGACTCGACGCGCACGACCTGCATCCCGAGAAGGCGCAGCCGCGCGCACAGGTCCACGTCCTCGTAGTACAGATGGTAGCCCTCGTCAAAACCGCGAACGGCCGCGAACGTCTCGCGCCTGAACACCATGAACATGCCGGCGATCCAGTCGGGGCTCTGTTCGGACGTGGTACGAGTGTCCGTGTTTTCTCGGCCACGGCCGGTCAGATGGACGAGGAGCTTTCGCGCGAGAATCGCCGGGCGCGGGAACGGCCGGGCGCTGTCTTCCAACCGGCCATCCGGCGTCAGCACCAGCGGTCCTGCCGCGCCCACCGCGGGATTCGTAAGCGCTTCGAGAAGCGGTGGGAACGGGTCGGCGGGAAGGTGTACGTCCGGATTGCATACGCAGAAATACGGTGTATCGCAATACCTGAATGCCGCGTTGTGGTTGGCTGCGAAGCCCCGGGTCCGCCGATTGCGAATGACGCGAACGGGAAAGTCGAGCCCGGCGAGTGAAAGCGCCACGGAATCAGGGACGTTCTCGGTCAGCACAACGCTGACTCGATCACGACAGGCGCATTGAAGATCTTGCAGTAGTGCGTTGACCAGCGTGTTCTGGCGATGGCTGACGACTGAGAGCGTGATGCTGCGCTCGACCATGGTCAGCCGGTGTCTTGCGTCGGTCCGCCAAGCGATCCGCTCTCCTTCGACCCGAGCGGTTCAGGACGCACAGTCATGCATTTATTGTATGTTGCGCTCGCTGTTAGGAGTTGGTCGCGAACGGCGCGATTGTGCGTGCCGACGCGTAGCGACGAACCATGCTGATAAGGTTCGGCGCAGTAGCCTAAGGTGAGAATGGCGGCATGAACGTCGCTGTGACGGGTCCCGGAGGGTTCATAGGCAGCACCCTCGTGCCGGAACTGAGAGCACGCGGACACCCGGCAATTGCGCTCGGGCGCGCGGCGATCGGTGACGTTGCGACGTTCCGGGACTGGACGCGTGTACTGGATGGCGCCGATGCCGTGGTGCACCTCGCGGGGTACGCGCACGGCGGGGCCGCGGACGAGGCAAGATTGCGCAACGTAGGCGTGGACGCGACGCTGGCGCTGGGAAAGGCCATTGCGGCCAAAGGCCTCCGCATGATCTATCTGAGTTCCGTCAAGGTTTTGGGAGAGGAAACGCCGCTGGCGCCCTTCGGCCCGGAAAGTCCCCTCGCGCCCTCGGATGTCTATGCGCGGGCAAAAGCCGACGCGGAGATCGGACTGCGGGAGATCCAGGAGTTGCGCCTCACCATCCTGCGCCCACCGCTTGTGTACGGTCCGGGAGTGAAAGCGAATTTTCTTGCGCTGATGCGGCTGGTTGCCCGCGGCTGGCCGCTTCCGCTCGCGAGCATCGAGAACCGCAGGAGCCTCGTCTACGTTGGCAATCTTGCCGATGCGATCGTGCGGTGCATAGAGTCGCCCGCCGCGGAGGGGAAGACGTACCTCGTAAGCGACGGAGCGCCGGTGTCCACACCGGAGCTGTGCCGGGCGCTCGCGCGCGCGCTTGGGCGGACCGCGCGGCTTTTTCCCTTTCCGCCCGTTCTCCTGGAACTTGTCCCGGCATTGCGAAAGCTTACCCGCTCGCTGGAGGTTGACGATCGCGCGATCCACAGCGAGCTGGGATGGGTACCGCCATTTGCCTTTGAGCAGGGTATCCGCCTCACGGCGCAGTGGTATCTAGCGCGCCGCTAGAATGGTCCCGATGCCGTTCGCGCCCGCCGCCGCGGCGTTCATAGTCGCGCTTTTTTGCCTGTGGGCGCTCCTCGCCAGCACGCGGCTGCGCCGGCTCGCCATCGACCATCCCAACGAGCGGTCGTTGCACGAGCGCCCGGTGCCGCGCACCGGCGGGCTGGCGATCGTTGCGGGTGTCGCGGCGGCGAGCGCGCTCGGGGGGCCGGCGCCGTGGACCGCTCTCGCGTTCGCCGCGGCGCTCGGCGTCGTGTCCTTCGCCGACGATCTCCTGGGTTTGCCGAGGCTGGCGCGGCTCGGAGCGCACCTTGCCGCCGCCGCGGGGGTGCTCGCCGCCGAAATCAGCCTGCGCGATCCGGTTTTCTTTGCGATTCTGGTCCTCGCAATCGCGTGGTACGCGAATCTGTACAACTTCATGGATGGCTCCGACGGCCTCGCGGGCGGAATGACCGTGATCGGCTTCGGCGCATACGCCATTGCAGCCCATTCAGCAGGCGCGCAGCCGATCGCGGGCGCGAGCGCAGCCGTTGCGGCCGCGGCGGCGGCGTTTCTCCTGTTCAACTTTCATCCGGCGCGGATTTTCATGGGCGACGTGGGCTCGGTGCCGCTCGGGTTTCTCGCCGGCGCCTTTGGCGTGCTCGGCTGGCGCGAGGGCGTCTGGCCGCTGTGGTTCCCGCTGCTCGTCTTCGCTCCCTTCGTCTGCGACGCCACGCTGACGCTGCTCAGGCGCCTTGCACGCGGCGAGCGCATCTGGCGGGCGCACCGCGAGCACTACTACCAGCGGCTGGTGCGAATGGGCTTCGGCCATCGCGGCACCGCCTACATCGAGTACGCGGCCATGCTCGGTTGTGCGGCCGCGGCGCTGTATGCGCGCGACGCCGCGCCCGGGATGCAGGCGGCGACGCTCGCCGGAGCGGCGCTCGTGCTGCTGGCGATCGCCGTCTGGGTGGATCTGCGCTGGAGGCGGGCCATCCATTGAGTTTTCGCCGCGTGCCGCAGGACGTTGTACGGTGTGAGTCGAGCGCCCTTCGGAGCTGTTCCTTTCGCTCCGTTGGCGTTCGGGTGCGGCGGCGCCTCGGACACGCCCTGTGCCCGCCCCCTTACACTACCCGCCGTGTTGTCTAGCCTGAAGTTTCGCCCGAACTGGCGCGCGGCGCTCGCGTTTGCGCACGATTTCGCCGCGGCGGCGATCGCCTGGTGCGCCGCGTTCTGGCTGCGGTTCAATCTCGACATCCCGGAAGAGTTCCGGGGCGCCATGTGGCGCTGGCTGCCGTGGGTGGTCGCGGCCTACGGCGCGGTGTTCGTGGGCTCTGGGCTCTATCGCGGGCTCTGGCGCTACGCGAGCCTGCCGGACCTGCAGCGCATCCTGTTCGCGGTCGGCGTGGGGGCGCTCGCCGTGCCGGCGCTCCCTGCTCTGCTGCGCGCAGCGGACGCGGTGCCGCGCTCGGTGTATCTGATCGCGCCGGTGCTTCTTGTCCTCGCGATGGGCGGAAGCCGGCTCGCCTATCGCGCCTGGCGGGAAGGGCGGCTGCCCGCGCTCGCCGGGAATGCCGAGGCGACTTCGGTGCTCGTGCTCGGGGCCGGGAAGGCTGCCTCGCTGCTTTTGCGCGATCTGGCCAACAGCCGACAGTGGCGGGTCGCCGGCCTGCTCGACGATGATCCTTCGAAGCACGGCAGGGAAATGCTGGGCGTGAAGATCTTCGGCCCGCTCGAACGGGTCGGGGAAGTGGCCGCGCGCCTAGGTGTCGCTCAGGCGATCATCGCCATGCCCGGCGCCTCGCACACCGCGCGCCGCCGCGCCGTGGAACTCGCCACGGCGGCGGGGCTCAAGGTGATGACGGTCCCGGCGCTCTCGGACATCGTCGCGGGTCGCGTCAGCGTCTCGGCGCTTCGCCATATCGAGCTCGACGACCTGCTCGGCCGCGATCCGGTGGCGCTCGACATGGCAGGCCTGCGAAGCTTTCTTGCGGGCAAGACGGTGCTCGTGACCGGTGCGGGCGGCTCGATTGGCGCGGAGCTTTGCCGCCAGATCGCGCGCTTTGCGCCGGCGCGCGTGGTGCTGTTCGAAATCTCCGAGTACGCGCTCTACCGCATCGAGCAGGAGTTCCGCGACGCGAATGACGCCATCGAGGTCGCCGCCGTGCTCGGCGACGCGAAGGATCGGGCACGGGTGAGGGAAGTGTTCGCGCAATGGCGGCCGGAGGCGGTGTTCCACGCCGCCGCCTACAAGCACGTGCCGCTGCTGGAGGCGGACAACGCGATGGCCGGCGTGCGCAACAACGTGCTCGGCACGCTCGTTGTCGCGCGCGCGGCGATCGAGGCGGGCGCCGCGAAGTTCGTGCTCGTCTCGACCGACAAGGCGGTCAACCCGACGAGCGTGATGGGCGCCTCCAAGCGCCTCGCCGAGCTGCTCTGCCAGGCGCTGCAGCGCGAGGCGAGCGCGACCGAGTTCGTGATCGTGCGCTTCGGCAACGTGCTGGGGTCGGCCGGCAGCGTCGTGCCGCGCTTTCGCGAGCAGATCGCACGCGGCGGACCGGTCACCGTCACGCACCCGGAAATGCGGCGCTACTTCATGTCCATTCCCGAGGCCGCGCAGCTCGTGCTGCAGGCGGCGCAGATGGGTCGCGCAGGCGAAATCTACGTCCTCGACATGGGCGAGCCGGTGCGGATCGTGGATCTGGCGCGCCAGATGATCCGCCTCTCGGGGCTCGCCGAATCCGACGTCCGCATCGAGTACACCGGCCTGCGGCCGGGCGAGAAGCTCTACGAGGAGCCGCTTGCGGATGCCGAGCACTCGCTGCCCACGCCGCATCCGAAGCTGCGGATCGCGCGCGCGCGGGCGCCGGAGAGCGATTCGCTCGTTGCGCAAGTCGAGAACTGGCTCGCACGCGCGGGCACCGAAGCAGAGGAAGTGCGCGCTCAGCTCAGGCGCTGGATTCCGGAGTATCGGCCGGAGAACGGGGCCAGTGGCCTGCAGAGTCAGGCGCGCCCGTAGCGGTCCTCGAAGCGCTCGATGTCGTCCTCGCCGAGGTAGCTTCCGGACTGCACCTCGATGAGGTACACCGGCTCGGTGGCGGGGTTTTCGAGCCGGTGCTTCGTGCCGATCGGGATGTAGACGGACTGGTTCGGCCCGAGCGTCATCACCTCCTCGCCGCGCGTCACGCGCGCGCTGCCCGAAACCACCACCCAGTGCTCGGCTCGCCTTGAGTGACGTTGGAGCGAAAGCGCCGCGCCCGGCTTGACCATGATGCGTTTCACCTGATAGCCCTCGCCCGCATCCACGGTCTCGTAGTAGCCCCAGGGGCGGTACACGCGCGAGTGCGACACCGGCTCGGTGCGGTTCCGGCGGTCAAGGCGTGCGACCACTTCCTTCACCTCCTGCGCGCGGCTGCGCGCGGCGACGAGCACCGCATCGTCGGTCTCGACGACGATTAGGTCTTTCACGCCGAGCAGCGACACGTGGCGCGAATCGGCACGGACGTAGCAGCCGCGCGCGTCGAGCAACTCGGCATCGCCCTGCACCGCGTTGCCCTCGGGGTCCTTCTCGCTCACCTCCCACAGCTCCGACCACGAGCCGACGTCGCTCCAGCGCATCGCGCTTTTCACCACGGCGCCGGCGGCGGTCTTTTCCATCACGGCGTAATCCACCGACTGCGCCGGGCAGGCCGCAAACGGCGCTTCGGCGAGGCGTACGAAGTCGAGATCGGTCGCGGCCTCGGCGACCGCTCGCTCGACCGCGGCGAGGATGTCGGGCCGGTGCGCGCCGAGCTCCTCGAGAAACCGCCGTGCGCCGAAGAGGAACATGCCGCTGTTCCAGAGAAACGCGCCGCTCGCGACGAAGCGCCTCGCCGTTTCCAGGTCCGGCTTCTCGACAAAGCGGCGGATGCGGAATACCCCGAGTTGTCCGGTGAGCGGCTCGCCCGCCTCGATGTAGCCGTAGCCGGTCGCCGGCATCGTCGGTCGGATGCCGAAGGTGACGAGGTGCCCCGCGGCGGCTGCGGCGCGCGCGGCGCCGACGTCCGCCTGGAAACGCTCCTTGTCGGCGAGGTGGTCCGAGGGCAGCACGAGGAGGAGCGCTTCGGGATCTTCGCGCGCGACAGGAAGCGCCGCGGCGGCGATCGCCGGCGCGGTGTTTCTCGCGGCGGGCTCGATCACGAGCGCGCGCGGCCGCACGCCGATCGCGGCGAGCTGCTCGGCGGCGAGAAAGCGGTGCTCATGATTGGCGAGCACCACCGGCCGGTCGCAATCGGCGAGTCCCTCCAGACGCGCGACCGTCTCCTGGATCATGGTGCGGCTGCCCGCGAGCGGCAGGAACTGCTTCGGCAGCAGCCGGCGCGACAGCGGCCAGAGCCGGCTGCCGACGCCGCCGGCGAGGATCACCGGAACGATGCGCGGCATGACGCTATTCTAGGGCCATGAAAGTGCTCGTCGTGAAGCGCGACAAGATCGGCGACCTGCTCCTCACTACACCGATGCTCGCGCACCTGAAGCAGGCGCGGCCCGATGCCGAGGTGCATCTGCTCGCCAACGACTACAACGCCTGGGTAGTCGAGGGCAACACCCACGTGGAGCGCGTGTGGATCTATCGGCGAGTGCGCTCGGGCTCCGCAGTCAGCCTGACGGCAGCCTGGCAGGGGCTGTGGCAGGAGTTTGCGCTTCGCGCCGAGCGCTTCGACTGGGTGATCGTTGCGAACGGCGACGAGTCGCCGCGAGCGATCCGGCGTGCGCTGCGCGCGCGCGGGGCGCGGACAGTGGCCGTGTGCGCCGACCCGGCGCGCTATCGGCGCCTGACCGATCCGGTCGCAACGGACCGCGCGCGGCACGAGGTCGAGCGGCTCATCGCGCTGCTTGCGCCGCTTGGCATCGCGCCGCCCGAACGCGCCGAAGACCCGCGCTACGTGCTGCCGGCGCGCTCGGCGGCGTTCGCGCGCGCCTGGCTTGCCGAGCGCGGGCTTGCACCCGGCGGCTATGTGGTGCTCGGCTTGGGCGCGCGGCGCGCGAAGAAGCAGCCGAGCACGGCGCAGGTGCTCGCCTGGAGCGCGCACTTCAAGCGCGCCTGGGGCTTGGACACGGTGTTCATGTGGACTCCGGGCCGCGCCGACGATCCGCTTTATCCGGGCGACGACGCGGTGGCGCAGCCGGTGCTCGATGCACGCGCGGCGCACATTCACCCGCACCGCGGGCCGCTGTGGGAGGCGCTCGGTCTCATCTGGAGCGCGCGCACGAGCCTGTTTCCCGACTCCGGGCTGATGCACCTCGCCGCCGCAAGCCCCGGCGGCGTGCTCGGCTTCTTCGCCGAGACCGACGTTTCGCCGCCGCCTGCGCAGTGGGCGCCGCGCGGACCGCGCGCCGACTGGCTGGAGGCGCGCCTGAGCGTCGCCGAGCTGCCGGATGCGCTGGTCCTCGAGCGCGTCGAGCGGCTGCTGCGGCGAGCGCCGTAGGCGCCTGCCGCGCTCACAGGGCGTGAAGCGGCAGGGCGAGCGTGCCGCCGCCGAGCGGCACGCAGAGTTCGCCGGGGTGAACCACGTAGCCGGGCAGTGCGAGGTCGCCGAGCGACGCGCGAAACGCCGAGATGGCTCTAGCCATGGCGGGACTCGGCGTAGCCGACCGCTTGACCTCGATAGGCACGAGCCGGCCCGCCGACTGCACGACGATGTCCACTTCCTCGCCCGCTGCGGTACGCCAGAAATACACCTGCGGCGACGTGCCGCGGTGCGCGAGGGTCTTGACGATCTCGGCGAGCACCGCCGTTTCCAGGATGGCGCCCGCCATGGGGCTCGCGGCCGCATGCACGGGGTCCCGAAGTCCGACCAGATGACACAGCGTGCCGGTGTCGGTGAAGTACACCTTGGGTGTCTTCACAAGCCGCTTGCCGACGTTGGCGAAATAGGGCCGCAGGATGAGGATCTGGTGGGTGGCTTCCAGCACCGAAAGCCACGCCCTGACCGTGTTCACCGCGACGCCCAGATCGCGCGCCAACTCCGAAAGAGAAAGCAGTTGCGCACTGCGGGCCGCGAGCGCCTGGAGAAAGCTCTGAAATTGCGTCAGGTCGCCGACCTGGCGCAGCGACCGCACGTCGCGCTCCAGATACGTCTGGATATAGCTCGAATGCCAGAGCGCGGCGTCGCGGCGGGGTTGCGCGACAAGCTCCGGATAGAACCCGCGCACAAGTTGCGGCCAGAGGGCACCAAGCGCCCGGGACGACGGCGGTGCCGGCGCGCGAGCGCGCTCCCACGGCAGCGATGCACGGGGCCGCCCGGCGATCTCGCGCCAGGCAAGCGGCAGCAGGCGAAGGACGGCGGTGCGGCCGGCGAGTGTCTCGCCGACTCGCTCGAGCAGCAGCAGATTCTGCGAGCCCGTCAGGAGGTAACGGCCCGCACGGGCGCGTTCGGCGTCTATCCGGTCCTTTATGTAGGGCAGGAGGCCAGGTGCGTGCTGGATTTCGTCGAGGATGACGGGGGGCGGAAAAGCGTCGAGGAATCCGCGCGGATCGGCTGCGGCGGCGGCGCGTGCGTCGGGCGTCTCGAGGGAAACGTACGCGGCCTTGGGAAAGAGCCGCCGCAGCAACGTGGTCTTGCCCGACTGGCGCGGCCCGGTCAGCAGCAGCGCCGGAAACTCGCGCGCCGCGCGCCGCAGCACCGGCTCGAGCGACCGGGGAATGTAGCGGTCCGGCATCGGTGGTGCAATATTGCATTTGGAATGCAAAATTGCAAGGTCCGGGCACCCTGCGCCTGCCGCACCTGGCCGGCGCCTCAGCGCTTCGCGCCGTAGAGCGCGGGATTCAGGCGCGGGTCGTTGTACATCTTGAACTGGCGGTAGAGCTTGAACCAGGTCTCGCCACGCGCGGCCTCGGCGAGCAGCCGGTCGAGGCAGCCGGCGAGGTCTTCGCGCTGCTCGATGAGCCGGACGAGCTTGGCGGCGCATTCGGCGCGGTGCGCCTCGTCCACGTCGGTGCGCTCGGTCTGCGCGCGCATGTGGTGGATTTTGAGCGCGAGGATGGAGAGCCGGTCGGCCATCGCCCCGGCGGTTTCGCTGTGCAGGCGGGCGTCGGCGCGGCGCGCGACGCCGGCCAGCGTCGCGAGCAGATGCTCGTCCATGCGCTCGATCGCGTCGTTGCGGATCTGGTTGTAGCGGTCAATCGCGCGCTTGTTCGCGGCGATCTCGGCGTCCGGCACGTCGCGCCGGCGGGCGAGATCTTCCTCGTCCCAGAGCAGGCAGTTGGCGCGGTGGTTCTCTTCCAGCGCCGCCCAGAACCCTTGCGCGAAACGCTTCGGCGCGTTTCTCGCCCAGCCGGGCGCGGCGAGGCATTCGTCGTGAAAGGCGACGATCGCGCGAGCGGCGGGAAGCGCCTCGTCAGGCGAGATGGCCATGTTCCCTGAACCAGGCGGCGAATTTCGCCAGCCCCTCTTCCAGCGGCGTCGCGGGCGCGAAACCGGTCGCCTCGCGCAGGGCGTCGGTGTCGGCATACGTCTCCTTCACATCGCCCGGCTGCATCGGTTTCAGTTCCACGACCGCTTTCTTGCCGAGCGCGCGCTCCAGTGCGGCGATGTACTCGGGCAGACGCACCGGCCGGTGGTTGCCGACGTTGACGATGCGGTAGGCAGGCGCACCCGCGGGCGGGCGATCGAGCAGGCGCATCGTCGCCTCGACCGCGTCGTCCACGTAGGTGAAATCGCGCGCCATGTCGCCATGATTGAAAACGGCGATCGGCCGTCCTTCCATGATGGCGCGCGCGAACAGGATCGGCGACATGTCGGGGCGACCCCAGGGACCGTACACGGTGAAGTAGCGAACACCGGTCATCGGCACGCCGAAGAGGTGGCAGTAGGCGTGCGCCATCAGCTCGTTCGCCTTCTTGGTCGCCGCATACAGGCTGACCGGATGATCCACGTTGTCGGCTTCCGACCACGGCAGCTTCGTGTTCGCTCCGTACACGCTCGAGCTGGAGGCGTAGACGAGATGCCGCACCGGGTGCGCGCGGCAGGCTTCCAGCAGCCGGCCGAAGCCGACGAGGTTCGCCTGCAGGTAGGGTTCCGGATCGGTGAGCGAGTACCGGACTCCCGGTTGCGCGGCGAGGTGGAGCACCGCGTCGGGCCGCTCGGAGGCGAGCAGCGCATGCAGTGCGCCGGGCGAGGCGATGTCAAGCAAGCGGAACCGGAACCCCAGCCGCGGCTCCAGGCGCGCAAGCCGCGCGCGCTTGAGCGCGACCGAGTAGTAGGGCGAGAGGTTGTCCACCCCGATCACCTCGTCACCGCGCGCGAGCAGCCGCTCGGCGCAGTGCATGCCGATAAAACCGGCGCAACCCGTAACCAGGACGCGCATCGTCAGACCCCGAGCTCCGAAAACCTGACACGCCGCGCCGGTTTCGGTGCAGGCTCATGTTCGCGAGCGAAGCGCGCTAACGTGATGCCGGAGCCAAAACCGGCGCAACCCGTAACCAGGACGCGCATCGTCAGCCGCCGCGCACGGAATGCGAGCGCGCAAGCTCGATCAGCTTGGCGTACTTGAGGAAGCTGTTCATGCAACCGATCGAGATGTGCACCAGGCCCGGCACGCCGTCGAGAAATCCGAGCCGCAGTAGGTAGAACTTGAGAAAGCGAACGAGCGGCGAGCCGACGAGGCGCAGCACGCTCGCACGCTCGCCGCGCTCGAACATCGCCTGCGCCGCGAGCGCCGTATAGCGGTTCTGCTTGTCGAGGTAGCGGTCAAGGTCCTCGGCCGTGTCGTGCAGCAGGTCGCCGGCGAGCGTCGCCGGCTGCGCGGTGTACACCAGCCGCTCGTGCACCGGATCGTCGCTCCAGCGCGCCGCGCGCCGGTCGTAGAGCCGCGCGCTCCAGTCCGGATAGCCTTCGCCGTGGGAAAGCCAGCGGCCCATGAAGCGGTTGCGGCGCGCCATGCGGTAGACCGGCGCCGCCGGGGCTTCGAGCGCGCGCACGATGCTCGCCGCAAGCTCGGGCGAGACCCGCTCGTCGGCATCCAGGCTGAGGATCCAGTCGTGAGTCGCCTGCTCGGCGGCGAACTGCTTTTGCCGCCCGTAGCCCAGCCACGGATGCGTCACCACGCGC
>Ga0073934_10003072_pt1 | contig 31946 bp, 29 predicted proteins | sample LarsenN4metaG_FD_76834 | JGI IMG/M metagenome (GOLD analysis project Ga0073934, IMG submission 76834) | Hot spring sediment bacterial and archeal communities from British Columbia, Canada, to study Microbial Dark Matter (Phase II) - Larsen... ...
AGGCGACAGTTGAACTCCAGCACCTTGAGCTGACCCCCGGGTGCGATCATCAGGCCAGCATAGAGGAAGCCGGTGTAGGGCTCACCTGCCGCCTCCATTCCATTGACCACCGGCTGGATCACCTCGCGCATGGCACGCGCGTGAAGCGCAGGAGTGAGCACCGGCGCCGGCGAGTAGGCGCCCATCCCGCCGGTGTTCGGTCCCTGGTCACCGTCCAGCAGCCGCTTGTGGTCCTGACTGGTCGCGAGCGGCAGCACGTGCCGGCCGTCGGAGAGCACGATGAAGCTCGCCTCCTCGCCGGGCACATAGTCCTCGATCACCACGCGCCGGCCGGCCGCGCCCATTCTGCCCTCGGTGAGCATCATGTCCACCGCGGCGTGCGCCTCGCCCGTGTCCATCGCCACGACCACGCCCTTGCCGGCGGCGAGTCCGTCGGCCTTGATCACGATCGGCGCCCCGCGGCCCTCCACGTAGCCATGCGCGGCGGCCGCTTCGCTGAACGCGCAGTAATCCGCGCTCGGGATACCGTGGCGCCGCATGAAGCTCTTGGCGAACTCCTTGGAGCTCTCCAGCCGCGCCGCCGCCCGCGTCGGGCCGAAGATCTTCAGCCCGGCCGCGCCGAACGCGTCCACCACGCCCTCGGCGAGCGGCGCCTCCGGACCGACGACGGTGAACGCGACGGCTTCCCGGCGGGCAAACTCGATCAGTTCCGGGATCGCGCTGATTGGCACGTTGGCGAGACCATCCTCGCGCGCGGTGCCGGCGTTGCCGGGCGCGACGAAAACGCGCGACACGCGCGGCGAGCGCGCGAGCTTCCACGCGAGCGCGTGCTCGCGCCCGCCCGAGCCGATGACGAGCAGTTTCATGACGCGCGTGAATCGTAAATCGTGAGTCGCGAGTCGTAAGCGGCGCCGGTGCTGCTCGCACGGGTCCTGCAGGTCACGATTCACCGTTCACGATTCACGAATTTGCGGCGCGCTAGTGCCGGAAATGGCGCACGCCGGTGAAGACCATCACGACGCCGTGCTCGTCCGCGGCGGCGATGACCTCCGCGTCGCGCAGGCTCCCGCCGGGCTGGATGATGGCCGCGGCGCCGGCCTTCGCCACCACGTCCACGCCGTCGCGGAAGGGAAAGAAGGCGTCGGAGGCCACGACCGATCCCTGCAGCGCGAGGCCCGCGCTCTTCGCCTTGATGGCGGCGATTTGCGCCGAGTCGACGCGGCTCATCTGCCCTGCGCCCACGCCGAGCGTCCGCCCGCCGCGGCAGAACACGATTGCGTTCGATTTCACGAACTTCGCCACGCGCCAGGCGAACAGGAGATCGGCAACCTGCGCTTCGCTGGGGCGCGCCCGGCTCACCACCCTCAGCTCGGCCGCGCTGACGCCCGCCGTATCGGGAGTCTGCACCAGCAACCCGCCGCCGACGCTCTTCAGGTCACAGGCGTTGGCGCCCGGCGCAAGCGGCACCGCGAGCACGCGGATGCCCGCCTTCTGCGCCAGCGCGCGCGCCGCTTCGGCTGCCAGCCCCGGGGCGATCACCACTTCGACGAACTGCTGGGCGAGCGCTTGCCCCGCCTCGCCGTCGAGCTCGCGGTTGAACGCGATGATGCCGCCGAAGGCCGAGGTCGGGTCGGTCGCGAACGCCTTGCGATACGCCTCCGCGGGAGCGGCGGCGACGGCAACCCCGCACGGATTGGCGTGCTTCACGATGACGCACGCCGGCTGCTCGAAGCCCTTCACGCACTCCCATGCCGCATCGGCGTCGGCGATGTTGTTGTACGAGAGCTCCTTGCCCTGCAGCTGCCGGTAGGCGCCGAGGCTGCCCGGGGCGGGGCGGGGATCGCGGTAGAACGCGGCCTGCTGGTGCGGGTTTTCCCCGTAGCGCAGCGGCTGCACGAGCTCGAACTGCAGGTTGAGCCGCCGCGGAAACGGGCCGCGCCTGCCCTCGGCATCGAGCGCGGTGAGGTAGTTGCTGATCGCTCCGTCATAGGAGGCGGTGTGCGAGAACGCCTTCTGCGCGAGGCGAAAGCGCGTCTCCGCCCCGACCGCGCCGCCGGCCGTCGCCATTTCGTTCAACAGCGGCTCGTAATCGGCCGGGTCGGTCACCACCGCCACATGCTGGTAATTCTTGGCGGCGCTGCGCACCATCGCCGGGCCGCCGATGTCGATGCTCTCGATCGCCTCCTCGAGCGTGCACCCGGCCCGCGCGACCGTCGCGCCGAACGGATAGAGGTTCACGGCGACGAGGTCGAGGGCGGGAATGGCGGCCCGCTTGAGCGCTTCGAGGTGCCCGGGGACGTCGCGCCGCGCGAGAATGCCCGCGTGCACCTTCGGGTGCAGCGTCTTCACCCGCCCGTCCAGCATCTCCGGGGACCCGGTGTAGTCCGTCACCTCGGTCACCTTGAGGCCGGCATCCTTCAGGGCCTTCGCGGTGCCGCCCGTGGAGACGAGCACCACGCCGAAGCGGGCGAGCCCGCGCGCGAATTCGACGATTCCGGTCTTGTCCGAGACGCTGAGCAGCGCGTGCCTGATGACAGCCATGATGCAGTGAACCGTGAACAGTGATCGGTGAACGGTCGAAGTCCCGTTTCGAGGCGGGTCTACGGTTCACTGTTCACAGTTCACCGTTCACGCCGCTAGCACTTGATGCCGTGCACCCTCATCTTCTTGCGCAGGGTGTTGCGGTTGATGCCGAGCATCTGCGCGGCGTGGCTCTGGTTGCCGCGCACCCGGTGCAGCACGCTCTCCAGCAGCGGCTTCTCGACGCAATTGATCACCATGTCATAGACGCGTGCGGGTTTTTCCCCGTCCAGGTCGCGGAAGTAGCCTTCGATCGCCCGGCGCACCATGCGCGCCATTTCGGTTTCGTTGGTCATGCTGCGGATTCCTCGACATAGGTCAGGCGTTGTCCCCGGCCGGAGAGCTGCGCGAAGAACTCGTCCACGGCCGCGAGCTGCTCGCTCACCGTCTCGAGCCGGTTGATCGCGTGGCGGAACGCAGCCGAGCCGGCCAGTCCCTTGGTGTACCAGGAAATGTGCTTGCGCGCGACGCGCACGCCGGTGCGCTCGCCGTAAAACTCGTAGAGATCGTGCAGGTGCGCGACGAGGACGCGGTGGATTTCCTCCACTTCGGGCGGCGGCAGCCGCTCGCCCGTTTGCAGGTAGTGTTCGACTTCGCGGAACATCCACGGCCGGCCCTGCGCGGCGCGCCCGATCATCACCGCGTCCGCGCCGGTGTGGGCGAGCACCTCCTTCACCTTCTCCGGGGTGGAGAGATCGCCGTTGGCGATCACCGGCACACCGACCTCGGCCTTGACCGCCGCGATGGTCTCGTACTCGGCCTCCCCCGAGAAACCGCATGCCCGGGTGCGGCCATGGATCGCGAGCGCCTGGATGCCGGCGCGCTCCGCGATCTTCGCGACGCGCAGCGCGTTGCGGTTCGCGCGGTCCCAGCCGGTGCGGATCTTGAGCGTGACCGGGACATCCACCGCGGCGACGACCTCGTCCAGGATCTGCGCGACGAGCGGCTCGTCCTTGAGCAGCGCCGAGCCCGCCATCACGTTGCAGACCTTCTTCGCCGGGCAGCCCATGTTGATGTCGATGATCTGGGCGCCCTCGCCGACGTTGTAGCGGGCGGCCTCCGCCAGCATGCGCGGGTCGGCGCCCGCGATCTGCACCGCGATCGGCTCCGCCTCGCCGTCGTGATTCGCGCGCCGGCGCGTTTTCTCCGATCCCCGCAGCAGCGAGTTGCCCGCCACCATCTCGGAGACCGCCATGCCGGCGCCGAGGCGCTTGCACAGTTGGCGGAACGGCCGGTCGGTGACGCCCGCCATCGGTGCTACGATCAGATTGTTCCGGAGTTGATACGGACCAATGCGCATCGGTCGCGTTTTTTTCGGGGAAAGGGCGACATTGTAATCGCTGCCTTCGCGCAAGAAAAGCAATTCGTGCCGATTTTCCGGATCGCTGTTGCGGCGAATCCACGCGCGCGCGACGCGCCGCGCGAGCGCCGATCAAACCGCTTGGCGAAGTAAGCACTTATTCAGAGAATTTCGAGCAAAGCACTAAGCGCAACGACGCAAGGCGCGCAAACTAGAAGAACTTTTCGATTTTCTTTGCGTTCTTCGCGTCTTTGCGTCTCGAAACTCAGCCGCGCGCGCCGAAAGTCATGCGCCGCACCACGAAGTCCTTGGCGGGCGGCGCCGCGCCGAGAGCCTCGAGCGCGAGGCCGCGCACAAAGCGCAAGGGCGCGATATCATTGGAGAAGAGGCGCGCGAGCATGTCGGTAAACCAGATGCCGCCGCCGCGGTCGAGCTGCCGGCGCGCCCGGTACGAGTCGAGCATCGCGGCGCCACCGATCTTCTCGCGCTCGCATCCCTCGATCGCAGCGGCGAGCTCCCAGGCGTCGCGCAGGCCGAGGTTTAACCCCTGGCCGGCGACCGGGTGCAGCGTCTGGGCGGCGTTTCCGACCGCCACCACGCGCGGCGCGCCCGCGCGGGAAGCTATTCTCAGCGCGAGCGGGAACCAGGCCCGGCCGCCGACCCCGCTCAGCCGGCCCAAACGCCCCCCGAAAGCCGCCTGCAGGCGTTGCAGGAACTCGCTTTCGGGCACCGCGCACAATGCTTGTGCGTGCCCGGGCGTCATCGTCCAGATAAGAGCCAACGCGTCGCCCGACGGCAGCAGCGCGAGCGGACCTTCCGGGGTAAAACGCTCGTACGCGACATTGCGGTGCGGCACGCTGCTTGACACGCGCGCTGTGACCGCGGCCTGACGGTAATCGCGGGTGCGCACCCGCGTTGCGTCCGCGAGCGCGCCGCCATCGGCGACGGCGACGAGCCGCGCCGTGGCGCGCCGGATGCTTTCATCCCGCTTGCACTCGACCGACGCCACGTCCCCTTCGGCCGAAACACCGCTCACCGTTACCCCGGACAGGTAATCGCACGGCGCCCGCTCGAGCCCGTGCGCCAGCGTTTCCGCAAGCCGGGCGTAGTCAACGACATAGCCGAGCGCCGGCAGGCGCGCTTCCGCGGCATCCAGTTCCACGCGCCCGAATCCGCCGCGCTGTGAGACGTGGATGCGCATGATCGGAGTAAGCGGCTGAAGCGACTCCCAAATTCCGAGCCGCTCCAGGATCAACCGGCTGCCGTAGGAGAGCGCGATCGGGCGCGGGTCGGAACGTGCGGCTCGCGAGCGCCGCGCCTCCAGCAAGCCCACCGCCAGCGCCGCCTCGCGCAGCGCGAGCGCGAGCGCCGCGCCCACCGGCCCGCCGCCGATGACCAGGACATCGTAATCAGCCATCACGCGCCTTCATCCAGGCTTCCACGTCGGCAACGCTCTTCGGGGCGTCGCGGGTCAGCACCTCGGCCCCGGCCCCGGTGACGAGCACGTCGTCCTCGATGCGCACGCCGATGCCCGCGAAACGCTCCGGCACGCCTTCGCCGGCGCGGATGTAGCAACCCGGCTCGACGGTGAGCACCATGTCCGGCGCGAGCGCCCGCCATTCGCCGCCGCGCTTGTAGTCACCCGCGTCGTGCACATCGAGCCCGAGCCAGTGCCCGGTGCGGTGCATGTAGAACCTCTTGTAGGCCTCGGTTTCCACCGCCTGCTCCGGACTGCCCGTCAGAAGCTTCAGATCGATCAGGCCCTGCGCCAGGACGCTGACGGCGGCGCGATGCGGCGCATCCCAGGGGTTGCCGGGCTTGACCGCGCCAATCGCCGCGGCCTGCGCGGCCAATACGAGCTCGTAGATCTCGCGCTGCGGCCCGCTGAATCGGCCGCTGACCGGGAAAGTCCGCGTGAGGTCGGAGGCGTAGCCGTCGATCTCGCAACCGGCGTCGATCAGGAGCAGCTCGCCGTCCTGCAGCACGCCGTCGTTCTGGACGTAATGCAGCACGCAGGCACGGGCACCGCCCGCAACGATCGGCGGGTAGGCCGGCGCCTGCGCGCCCTGGCGGCGAAACTCGTGGAGCAGCTCGGCCTCGATCTCGTACTCCGCTCTTCCCGGGCGCGCCGCGCGCATGGCGCGGCGGTGCGCCGCGGCCGAGACCCCCGCAGCGCGCCGTATCACGGCAAGCTCTTCGGGCCCCTTGATGAGGCGCATCTCGTCGAGCAGCGCGTGCACGTCCTTGATTTCGCTCGGCGCGGCAACCCCGGTGCGCGCCCGGCCGCGCACCTGGTTCACCCAGCCCATGACACGCGCGTCCCAGCCCGCGTCCGCGCCCAGATGGCAAAAGAGCGTGCCGCGGTCTGCGAGGAGGTCGGGCATCACCGCGTCGAGCCTGGCGATCGACTGCGCTTCCTCGAAACCGAACGCCGCGCGCGCCGCGTCCGGACCGAAGCGAAAGCCGTCCCAGATCTCGCGCTCGGGATCCTTGTCGCGGCAGAACAGGATGCACTTCGGCCCCGCGCCCGCGACGATCACGAGCACGGCCTCCGGCTCGCGAAAGCCGGTGAGGTAATAGAAATAGCTGTCGAAGCGGTAGGGATAGTGGGAGTCGCGGTTGCGCGTGCGCTCGGCAGCGGTCGGAATGACCGCCACGCCGGAGCCCATCGCGGCCGCGAGCCTCGCGCGCCGCCGCTGGTAGACGCCGATGTCGGTCGGAGCCTTCATCGATTCCCGGGATTATAAACAACGCCGACCGCTACTCGCGGCGCTCGCGGTCCTGCGAATCGAGCAGCTCCGCCACTCCTTGCCCGTCGAGCGCCAGCGCATCGGCGCTCGCAGCCTCGTCCAAGGATTTTGCCGCACCCTCGTCGGGCAAAATCCTGAGGCAAACCGTAGCCAGGAAACGAACGGAACCCACCATGGCACGCCCGGGCCCGTCTCCTTGTCCTCTCGTGCAAGTCGATCAACAATCGTTGTGTCCGGATGCGGCGGGGACGCTCGGGCGGTTTTGCTGCTAGCAGCGTGTCTGGCTGCACAGCCCGACAGGCTGCTGGTGAGGTTCCAACTTGTTTCGCCAAATCCCGGCGGCTCGCCAACCGGCGACATTTGCCCCCGGGCGAGATCGATGAATTGGCACCAATAGTTGGAACGGCACTAGCGGCCTTCCGCTGCCGATGCGAGCGCCCGCTCCAGCTGCGCGAGGCGTTGGGGCGTGCCGACATCGATCCAGATGCCGGGGTGGTGCTCACCGCTCACGCGGCCCCGGGCCATCGCCGGCCTGAGCAGCGCGACGAGCTGGCATTTCGTCCCGCGCGCGACCGGCGCGAACAATCCGGGCGCGTAGACACCGATGCCGCTGAAGGTGAGCCGCCGGCGCCCCTCGCCCGTGACCGTCCCGTCATGCAGGCAAAAGTCGCCCTGCGGGTGGTGCGGCGGGTTGTCCACCAGCACGAGGTGGGCATCGAGCGCGCCCCCGGCCACGGCGCGCGCGGCGCTGCGCAGGCGCGCGAGATCAAAGTCCGTGTAGATGTCGCTGTTGACCACGGCGAAGGGCGCGTCCCCGAGCAGCGGCAGGGCGTAGGCGATGCCGCCCCCGGTCTCGAGCGCGGTCTCCTCGCGCGAATAGGCGATGCGCACGCCGAGCGCTGCGCCCTCGCCCAGCCGCCGCTCGATCGTGTCGGCGAGGTGCGAGACGTTCACCACGAGATCGCGGAAGCCCGCGCGCGCGAGGCGCTCGATGAGATGCACGATGAGCGGCCGGCCGCCGGCTTCGAGCAGGGCCTTCGGCAGGCAATCGGTCATCGGGCGCATGCGCTCGCCGCGTCCGGCGGCGAGGATCATGACCTTCATTGGCTATTTCCCGCCATCGCCGGGCTGCGTCGTTCGAGCCGATCGAGCAGCCTCGCGAGCGGCGCGAGCTCCCGGTAGCGCCCCGCGACCGCGCGCGCGTAGCTCATGAAGCGCGGCGTGTCCTCGAGGTAGCCCGCCTTGCGGTCGCGGTAGTGAATGCGCGCGAAGATGCCGAGCACCTTCAGGTGCCGCTGCAACCCCATCCACTCGAAGTCGCGGTAAAAGGCGCTGAAATCGGGATCGACCGGCAGGCCCTTGCGCTTCGCCTTCTCCCAGTAGCGCGCCGCCCAGTCGATCACGCGCTCCTCCTCCCAGCTCACGAACGCGTCGCGCGTGAGCGAGACGAGGTCGTAACTCACCGGCCCGAAGACCGCGTCCTGGAAATCGATCACGCCCGGATTGGGCTCGGCCACCATGAGGTTGCGCGGCATGTAGTCGCGGTGAACGTAGACCGCCGGCTGCGAGAGATTGCGGGCGATGACGAGCGTCAGCATCTCGGCCAGGGTCTGCTGCTCGCCCGCGGAGAGCACGACTCCCAGGTGTCGCGCGACGTACCATTCCGGGAACAGGTTGGCTTCGCGCCGGAGCAGCGCCTCGTCGTAGGGCGGGAGCTCGCCCTCGCGGCTCGCGAGCTGCCACCGGACGAGCGCGTCGATCGCGTCGCCGAACAGGCGGTCGGCATTGTCCGGGGTGAGCGCGGCGAGATAGGTGGTGTCGCCGAGATCGGTGAGCAGCAGGAAGCCGCGCTGGAGGTCCTGCGCCACCACCTCGGGCGCGTTCACGCCCGCGGCGCGCAGCAGCCGTGCGACGTGCAGGAAGGGGCGGCAGTCCTCGCGCTCCGGCGGGGCGTCCATCGCGATCCAGGATTCGCCGGGCAGACCCACGCGGAAATAGCGGCGAAAGCTCGCGTCCGCGGAAGCCGGCGTCAGGGAAAAGGGCCGCGGCGCGAAGCGCGCGGCGAGCCATTCCTGTAACTGCTCGAGCCGGGTGTCGGTCGTCGCCGGCAAGCCGATTGCCTTAAGCGGTGAATTGTGCGATTTTAGCACTTCGCTTCCGGCAGCTCCTCCCGATGCACAAGCTGGCAATAAAATGCATCTCGATCGCCGTTCTGTGCGCGCTGCCAATCGCCGCCGGCGCGGAACAGGGCCTCAAGCTCAAGTCGCAACCCGCCCTCATCCTGATCCCGCCGACCCTGAAGGAGGAGGTGCCCGTATTCCTCGAGGCCGACAGGCTGCAGGGGCACGAGGACAGGGAAACCGAGGCGGAGGGCGACGTGCGGCTGCGCAAGCGCGGACAGGCGGTGTTCGCCGACTGGCTGCGCTACGACAAGCCCGAGGACGAGGTCACCGCGCGCGGCAACGTGCGCCTCGAGCGCGGCCCCGATGTCGTCGAGGGCACGCGGCTCAGGTTCAATCTCGAAACCGAGCGCGGGTTCATGGACGACACGCGCTACACGCTGCACAAGAGCCCGGATCTCAGCGGGGAGCGGGCGCCGTTCCGGGAAACCGACGCGCGTGGCACGGCCGAGCGGATCCGGTTCGAGGGCCCGGGGCAGTACCGGGCGCAGCGCGCGGAGTACACGACCTGCGGCCCGGGCAACGAGGACTGGTACGTGCGCGCGGGCGATCTCAGGATCGACAAGGGGCGCGATGTCGGCGTCGCGCGCGATGCCAGCATCGTGTTCCAGGGCGTGCCGATTTTTTATTCGCCCTATCTCTCGTTCTCGCTGCACCAGGAGCGCAAATCCGGTTTCCTCACCCCGCACTACGGCAGCACCAGCAAGGGCGGCGCGGAGTTGACCATCCCCTACTACTGGAACATCGCGCCCAATCGCGACGCCACGATTTCCCCGCGCGTGATGACCAAGCGCGGCGTGCTGCTCGGCACCGAGTTCCGCTATCTCGAACCGACGTATCTCGGGGAGGCGCGCGTCGAACTGCTGCCGAACGACGACGCCCGCGGCGGCACGGAGCGCCACGCCTTTTTCATCCGTCACACCCAGACGCTGCCGTACGGCTGGAGCGGCGCCCTCAACCTGCAGGGGGTTTCCGACGGCGCCTATTTCACCGACCTCTCGACCCAGATCGCGCAGACCGCCCAGGTCGTGCTGCCGCGCGATGGCACGCTCAGCCGCGGCGGCACCTGGGGCGCGAGCGGCAGCTACGGCTTCAACGCGCTGGTGCAGCGCTGGCAGACGCTGCAGGTCGATCCCCTCGCGCCGGTCACCCCGCCCTACAGCCGCGCGCCGCAGCTCACGCTCAATGCTTCGCATCTCGACGTGCTGCGCTCGGACTTCGACTTCGTCGGGCAGTTCGCCGAGTTCGACCATCCGACGCTGGTCAACGGCCGGCGCGTGGTGGCGTATCCGAGCTTGAGCGTGCCGCTGCAGACCGCGTACGCCTATGTCACGCCCAAGCTTGGCGCCAACCTGACGCACTACGTCATCGATCCCCATCCCACCAGCTTCCAGAATCAGACCCGCGCGCTGCCGATCCTCGCCGTCGATAGCGGCGTGGTGCTGGAGCGCCCGACCACGGTCGGCGGCGCGTCCTTCCTCCAGACCCTGGAGCCGCGGGCCTACTACGTGTACATCCCGTTCCGCGACCAGAGCCGCATTCCGGTGTTCGACAGCGGCCAGCAGGACATCAACTTCGCGACCATCTACTCCGAGAACCAGTTCGCCGGCTGGGATCGCATCAACGACGCCAACCAGGTGACGCTCGGCGTCACTTCGCGCTTTGTCAGCGCCGACACCGGTTCCGAGCGGCTGCGGGTGGGGGTGGCGCAGCGTTTCTACTTCGCCACGCAGCGCGTGTTCCTGCCCGGGGTCCCGGTGCGCACCAGCTCGAGCTCCGATCTCCTCGCGGCGCTCTCCGGCACGGTCGCTCGCGATTGGGTGGCCGAGGCGGGCTGGCAGTACAGCACCAACTTCTCGCAGACCCAGAAGTTCAACGTCGCGGGCCGCTACCAGCCGGCTCCGGGCAAGGTCTTGAACCTGAGCTACCGCGAGACTCTCAACAGCCTGAGACAGACCGACGTGTCGAGCCAGTGGCCCCTCGGGCGCGGCTGGGTCGGGCTCGCGCGCTGGAACTACTCGCTGCGCGAGCGCCGCACGCTCGAGTCGCTGGTGGGCGCCGAGTACAACGGGGGTTGCTGGGTGCTGCGGGTGGCGGCACACCGTTTCGCCACCGCCACGCAGCAGGCGTCAACCACTTTCTTCCTGCAGCTCGAATTGAACGGCGTGTCGCGAATCGGCTCTAACGCGCTGGAAACGCTCCGGCGCAACATCAGCGGCTACATGCGCGCGGATCCCCGCGCCCCGCGCGCCCCGGAGCCGCAGACGACTTATTACTGACATGGCGTCATCGCGCATTGCCCTCTTCGCGGTAGCCCTCGCCGCCGCCCTCGCGTGCGCCGCGGCGCCCGCCCGCGCGCAAAAGCCGCGACCCGTCGTCGTTCTCGACCGCATCGTCGCGGTGGTGAACGACGAGGTCATCACGCGCAACGATCTCGAGGAGCGCACCCGCCTCGCCCTCATGCAGCTCAAGCAGCAGGGCACGCCGCCGCCGCCGCGCGACGCGCTCGAGAAGCAGATCCTCGAGCGCATGATCACCGACCGCGTGCAGCTGCAGTTCGCGAAGGAAACGGGGCTGCGCGTGGACGATGCCGAGCTCGACCGGGCGCTCAACCGCATCGCCGAACAGAACAAGATGTCGCTCGGTGAGATGCGCGAGGCGCTTGCCAGGGACGGCGTGCCCTTCGCCCGGTTTCGCGAGGATATCCGCGGCGAGATCATCATGACGCGGCTGCGGGAACGCGAGGTCGAGAACAAGATCCTCGTCACCGAGGGCGAGATCGACAACCTCATCCGGACCCAGCAGGCGCAGCAGGGCCGAGGCGACGAGTACCACCTGTCGCACCTCCTGGTGACGGTCCCGGAAAACGCGAGCCCCGAGACAATCCAGGCGCGCCGCGCGCGCGCCGAGGAGGCCCTCGCCCAGCTCAGATCCGGGGCCGACTTCCGCCAGGTCGCGGCAAGCTTTTCGGACGCGCCCGACGCGCTGCAGGGCGGCGCGCTCGGATGGCGCGACGCGTCGAAGCTGCCCGCGCTGTTCGTGGAGACGCTGAAGACGATGCGGACCGGGGAGGTGAGCGCCCTCCTGCGCAGCGCCAACGGCTTTCACATCCTGCGGTTGAACGACCGGCGCGGCAGCAGCGCCCCGGTGATCGTGCGCCAGACCCGGGCGCGGCACATCCTGGTCAAGACGAACGAGCTCGTGTCGGAGCCCGAAGCGCGCCGGCGGCTCGCGGCGCTCAAGGAACGGCTCGACAACGGGGCCGATTTCGCGGAGCTCGCGCGCCTGCATTCCGAGGACGCGAGCGGCGCGAAGGGCGGCGAGCTCGGGTGGCTCTCCCCCGGCGACACGGTGCCGGAGTTCGAGCGGGCCATGGACGCGCTCGAGGCCGGGCAGGTGAGCGCGCCGGTCAAGACGCAGTTCGGCTGGCATCTCATCCAGGTGCTCGGGCGGCGCGACGCGGATATGTCCCACGAGCGGCAGCGGCTCGAGGCGCGGATGGCGCTGCGCGCGCGCAAATCTGACGAGTCCTACCAGGAGTGGCTGCGGCAGCTGCGCGACAGGGCGTTCGTACAGTACCGCCTCGAAGAGAGGTAGTGTTGAGTGCTCGGTGCTTGGCGTTTCGTGTCCCGCACCAAGCGGCCCCGAGATCATGCGACGCGCGATCGACTACGCTCATTGGCAGTCCGCTCAACATTAAGCACTCGACACCCAGCACTGCCCTCATCGCGGTGACCGCCGGGGAGCCCGGCGGCATCGGCCCCGACCTGTGCGTCGAGCTCGCGCGCCGGCGCTTGCCGGCGCGCGTCGTCGTCGTGGCCGACCGCGGCCTGCTGGCGGCCCGCGCGCGCCGCCTCGGGGCAGCGCTCAAGATCGCCGAGTTCGACGCCGGGGCCGCGGCGCCCCGCGCACGCGGCACGCTCCTCGTGCGGCACGTGCCGCTCGCCGCCCCGGTGATTGCGGGGCGGCTCGATCCGGCCAACGGCGCTTACGTGCTGCGCACCCTGGAAATCGCCGCCGACGGCTGCCGCGACGGCGTCTTTGACGCGATGGTGACGGGGCCCGTCCAGAAAAGCGTGCTCAATGAAGCCGGCATCGCGTTCACCGGGCACACCGAGTTCCTCGCGGAACACCTCGCCGCGCCGCACGTCGTGATGATGCTGGTGGGCGGGGGCATGCGGGTTGCGCTCGCCACCACCCATGTTGCGCTCGCCGAGATCCCGCGGCAGATTACGCGGGAGGGGCTGGAACGCACGCTTGCGGTCTTGCACCGTGATCTCGTCGAGCGCTTCGCGATCGCGCGCCCGCGCATCGCGGTCGCGGGCTTGAACCCCCATGGCGGCGAGGCGGGCCACCTCGGGCGCGAGGAAATCGAGGTGATCGTGCCGGTGCTGGAAAGGCTCCGCGCGAGGGGAATCGATCTCACCGGGCCGCTGCCCGCGGACACGCTCTTTACTCCGCAGCGTCTGAAGCACTGCGACTGCGTGCTGGCGATGTACCACGACCAGGGCCTGCCGGTGCTCAAGTACGCGAGCTTCGGGGCCGGCGTCAACGTGACCCTGGGCCTGCCCATCATCCGCACCTCGGTCGACCACGGCACCGCGCTCGAGCTCGCCGGCACCGGACGCGCCGACAGCGGCAGCCTCCTCGCAGCGATCAAGCTCGCTGCCGAGCTCGCTTCACGGCAGCGGCGTCGCCCGCGCCGCATCCAGCGTCTGCGAGCTCCCGTGGTCGAACCGGGTGAAACAACCGGGCCGCGGCGCCCCCTGGGCGGACGCTGATGCGCCACCGTCCCCGCCGGCGCTTCGGGCAGCATTTCCTCGTCGATCAAGCGGTGATCTCCGCCATCGTGGAAGCGGTCGCGCCGCAAGCGGGGGACCTGGTGGTCGAGATCGGCCCCGGCCTCGGGGCGCTCACCCGGCCGCTCATCGAGCGGCTCGGCCACCTGCACGTCATCGAGATCGACCGCGACATCGTCGCGCGGCTGCGCGCGGCGTTCCCGCCCGGGCGCCTTACGGTTCATGAAGGCGACGCGCTCGCATTCGACTTCGCGGCGCTGGGCAGCGGGCTGCGCGTGGTCGGCAACCTTCCGTACAACATCTCCACGCCCCTGCTGTTCCACCTCGCGGAAAGTGCCGCGGCGATCCGCGACATCCACGTGATGCTTCAGAAGGAAGTCGTCGAGCGCATGGTCGCCGCGCCCTCCTCATCCGATTACGGGCGGCTCTCCGTGATGCTGCAGTACCGCTTCGCGATGGAACCGCTCGTCGCGGTGCCGCCCGCGGCGTTCCGGCCCCCACCCAAAGTCGAGTCGGCGGTGGTGCGCATGGTGCCGTTCGCGCGGCTGCCCTGCCCCGCGCGCGACGAGGCCGCGCTCGGGAAAATCGTGGCCGCCGCCTTTTCCCGGCGGCGCAAGACCCCGCGCAACGCGCTCAAGCGCTACCTCAACGCACAGGACTTCACGCGGCTCGGGCTGGACGCCGGCCTGCGGCCGCAGGACCTCACCGTGCAGGATTTCGTCCGCATCGCGGACGAAATCCTTAACCGTTAAGCCGGCACCAGAATCAATCGAACGCTATCTTCGACAGGGGTTTTGCCGGACCGGATCCGGCAGAATCCTAGGCCGATTTCCTCTGGATGAACTCGATCTTGTAGCCGTCCGGGTCCTCGACGAAGGCGATGACGCTGGTGCCGTGCTTCATCGGACCCGGCTCGCGCGTGACCTTCCCGCCGCGCTTCCTCACCTCCTCGCACGCCCGGCAGGCATCCTCGACCTCGATCGCCACGTGGCCGTAGCCGGTGCCAAGATCGTACGAGTTCGTGTCCCAATTGTGCGTGAGCTCGAGCACCGCCGCCCTCGATTCGTCGTCGTAGCCCACGAAGGCGTTGGTGAAACGGCCGCCCGGATAATCGGTCCGGCGCAGCAGCTTCATGCCGAGCACCCGGGTGTAGAAAGCGATCGAGCGCTCGAGGTCGCCGACGCGGATCATGGTGTGCAGGATCCTCATATCTCCACCATCTCGAAGTCATCCTTGCGCGCGCCGCATTCCGGACAGGTCCAGTTCGGCGGCACGTCTTCCCACCGGGTGCCCGGGGTGATGCCTTCGTCCGGCAGCCCGGCGGCCTCGTCGTAGATGAAACCGCAGATGAGGCACATGTAGGTCTTGTACACCCGGGTCTCGGCCGTCGTCATGCCAGCGTCCGTTTTGAGCTAAAATCGGATTGTAGCGAATCACTCCGCGCGCGACCAACCGCGCGGGCATCCGCAATTCCCCGGGAGTTCGTTGGACCCAGGCTTCGACAAACTCCCGATGCAAACCGCCTGTCCGAGGCCGAGAGGCTCCTAGCATGTCCGATCTCCCGCCGATCGTTCTGGTGTTCGCCGCGACCGATCCGAGCGGCGGCGCGGGCTTGCAGGCGGACATCATGACGCTCTCGAGCATGGGCTGCCACCCGCTTTCCGTGGTGACCGCGGTCACCGTCCAGGACACGATGGGCGTGGACGACGTGAGCGCGATCGATGCCGAGTGGGTCGCGGACCAGGCGCGTTGCGTGCTCGAGGACATGCCGGTCGCCGCGTTCAAGATCGGCCTCCTGGGCAACGTCGAGCAGATCGCCGCGATCGCGGAAGTCGTGTCCGATTATCCGGAGGTGCCGCTGGTGCTCGACCCGGTGCTCGCTTCGGGCCGCGGCGATGAGCTCGCCAGCGAGGACATGGTGAACGCGTTGAGGGAACTCCTCATCCCGCAGACCACCATACTCACCCCCAACAGCCTGGAAGTGAGGCGGCTCGCCGCCGAGGAGGCCGACGAAGCCGACGGCCCCGATCTCGCCGAATGCGCACGCCGGCTGATCGCTTCCGGCTGCGAGTACGTGCTGGTCACCGGCACCCACGAGAACACGCCGCAGGTCGTGAACACGCTCTACGGCCAGAGGGGCGTCGTGAGGAGCGACTCCTGGCAGCGGCTGCCGGGCTCGTATCACGGCTCGGGCTGCACGCTCGCTTCGGCGATCGCCGCCACCATCGCGAACGGGCTGGAGGTGAGCGACGCGGTCAAGGACGCGCAGGAGTACACCTGGCAGACGCTCAAGGCGGCGTTCCGCCCCGGCATGGGCCAGCACATTCCGGATCGCCTGTTCTGGGCGCGCGAGGAAGGCGAGACCGATGAAGGCGGCGGTTGAGGGCCTCTACGCCGTCACACCCGATATCGCCGACACCGCCGAGCTGCTCGTCAAGGTCGAGGCAGCGCTCGCGGGCGGCGCCCGCCTGCTGCAATACCGCAACAAGAGGGCGGGCGCGGCGTTGAGGCTGGAACAGGCGCGGGCGCTCGCCGCGCTGTGCCGCGCGCGCGGTGTTCCGCTCATCATCAACGATCACCTGGATCTGGCCACCGCGGTGGACGCGGCGGGCCTGCACCTGGGAAGCGAAGACGGCGTGTTCGCGCGGGCGCGCGCGCAGCTCGGCCCGGACAAGCTCCTCGGTGCCTCGTGTTACGACCGGCTCGAGAACGCGCTCGAGGCGGTGCGCGCCGGCGCGAGCTACGTGGCGTTCGGCGGCTTCTTTCCTTCGAGCGTGAAGCCGCACGCGCGGCGCGCGCCCATCGCGCTGCTGCGTGAAGCCAGGCGCCGGCTCACGCTGCCGGTCGTCGCGATCGGCGGCATCACGCTCGATAACGCGCCCGAGCTGATCGCGGCCGGCGCCGACGCTGTGGCGGTGATCTCGGCGCTGTTCTCGGCGCCGGACATCCGCGCCGCGGCGCAGCGCTTCAGCGCGCTCTTTCCGCGGCGTGAACGGGAAATGGGGATCGGCAAATAGGCCATCCCGGCGCGCCCGAAGGCGAAGCGGGGCTTTTACCATTCACCATTCGCCGTTTACCATTCACCGGAAATGAAACGCAGCCAGAAACTTTTCCAGCACGCGCAGCTCTTCATTCCCGCCGGGGTCAACTCGCCGGTGCGCGCGTTCCGCTCCGTCGGTGGCACGCCGCCCTTCATCCAGCGCGGCAGGGGCGCCCTGGTGTGGGATGCCGACGGCAGGAGCTACATCGACTATGTCGGCTCGTGGGGTCCGCTCATCGTCGGCCACGCGCATCCCGAGGTGGTGAAGGCCGTGCAGCAGGCCGCCGAGCGCGGGCTCTCCTTCGGTGCGCCCACCGAGCAGGAAATCGAGATGGCGGAGCTGCTGTGCAGGCTCGTGCCCTCGCTCGAGCAGGTGCGGCTGGTGAGCTCCGGCACCGAGGCGACGATGAGCGCGATCCGGCTCGCGCGCGGCTTCACCGGGAGAGCGAAGATCGTCAAGTTCGAAGGCTGCTATCACGGCCACGCCGACGCGCTCCTGGTCAAGGCGGGCTCCGGGGCGCTCACCTTCGGGAGCCCGAACTCCGCGGGCGTGCCGGCGGAGACCGCGGCGCACACCATCGTGCTCGACTACAACGACGCGCGTGCGCTGGAGGAGGCCTTCGAGCGCCACGGCGCCGGCATCGCCGCGGCGATCGTCGAGCCCATCGCCGGCAACATGAATCTCGTCGCGCCGCGGCCGCGCTTCCTCGAGACGCTGCGCGAGCTCTGCTCCCGATACGGCGCGATGCTCATCTTCGACGAGGTGATGACCGGTTTCCGCGTCGCGCTCGGGGGCGCGCAGGCGCTCTACCACGTGGTCCCCGATCTCACGACGCTCGGCAAGGTGATCGGCGGCGGCCTGCCGGTGGGTGCGTTCGGGGGGCGCCGCGACATCATGCAGCAGGTGGCGCCGCTCGGGCCGGTCTACCAGGCGGGCACGCTCTCGGGCAACCCGGTCGCGCTCGCCGCGGGGCTCGCAACGCTCAGGCTCATCCAGGCGCCGCGCTTCTTCGAGGAGCTCGGGGCGACTGCCCGCTCGCTGTGCGAGGGCCTGAGCCGCGCCGCGCAGGAATCGGGGATCGTCTTCTCGGCGCAAAGCGTCGGCGGAATGTTCGGCCTCTATTTCCGGGAGCGCCCGCCCGCGAGTTACGCCGAGGTCATGCAGTGCGACCGGGAGGCTTTCAACCGCTTTTTCCACGGCATGCTCGCCGAGGGCATCTACCTCGCGCCGTCCGCCTACGAAGCGGGTTTCGTGTCGAGCGCCCACCGCGCCGCCGAGATCGAGAAAACGGTGAAGGCGGCGCGCCGCGTGTTCGCCGCGCTGCGCTAGTGGCGCCTCGACCCCGCGATACGGCGCATGCGTTCCGCGCCTCCGACGGCGTCACGCTCACGTACCGCATCGCGCGCGCCGGCGCCCCGCGCGCGCCGCTGCTGGTGCTGATCCACGGGCTGGCGAGCAACATGTCGCGCTGGTCCGAGTTCGTCGAGCACACCCGCCTCGCCGGCAGCTGGGACCTCGCGCGGGTCGATTTACGCGGCCATGGCGACTCGTTCACCCGCCAGGGGATCGGTCTCGCGCGCTGGGTCGAGGACCTGCGGGAGCTGCTCGATCAGGAGCGGCGCGACTCGGCCGTCTTCGCCGGCCACAGCTTCGGAGCGCAGGTCGCCGTGCATTTCGGCGCACGGCATCCCTCGCGCACGCGTGCGCTGATCCTGGTCGATCCGGTGTTCCGGCAGGCCCTGCGCGGCGAGCTGCGGCTCGCCGCGCGCCTGGCGCCATTGCTGCGCGCCTTTGCGGCCATCGTGAGCGGCCTCAATGCGATCGGCCTGCGCCGGCGTTCCATCCCCTCGCGCGACCTGCGCGCGCTCGACGAGCGCGCGCGAGGGGAATGGCTGTCACAACGGCGCGGCCGCGAGATGGTGGCGCATTACTCCTCGGTGCTGGAGGACCTCCGCTTCTTCCCCGTGGCGAGCTACGTCCGCGAGGTGCTGGCGATGATCGAACCGCTGCCCGCGCCCGAGGCGCTGCCGATGCCGGTGCTCGCGCTGCTTTCCACCGGGATCACGTACGCGGAGCCCGCCCGGGTCCGGGAGCTGCTCTCGCGCCTGCGCGAAGCGCGCGTCACCACCGTGGACGCCTATCACTGGCCGATCACCGAGCGGCCGGCCGAGGTGAGAGCGGCGATCGACACCTGGTGCGGGGAGCTTGCGGCGCGGGATGCGACCCGCGCCGGGGCCTCCTGATCGGGACGTCCGGCGGCCGTCCGCGTTCCGCGCGAAACCGGTGTGCGGGCGGCTCTCTCGCGGCCCGCCCTTCAGAATCCGAACAGCCGCTGCGGGTTCGCGACCAGTATTCTCGCCCGCGTCGCCGCATCCGGCGCCCAGCGGCCGAGCAGGTTGAAGAGCGCGACCGAGCCCACCTTGTCGGCGAACGACAGATGCGGGTAGTCGCTGCCCCAGATCACGCGGTCGGGCGCCGCCTCGATCAAGGCGTGCGCCATCGGCGCGGCATCGGCGAAACCGGGCGCGACCGACATGCGGTAGACGCCGGTCAGCTTCACCCAGCACCGCCCCTCGCCGTGGCGCAGGAAATCGAGCAGCTGCCGGAAACCCGGCTGATTCACCCCGTCCCGCGCGAGGAACATGCCGAGGTGCGCGAGCGTGAAGTCGGCCTTGAGCTTCTTGAACGTTGCCATGAGCTCGGCTGTGAGCCAGCCCGGCGTCAGGAAATCAAGCTGCCAGCCGATCTCGGCGCAACGCGCGTCCAGGCGCTCGATGCGCGGCAGAAGCCGCGCCGCGAGGCCCGCCTCCGGCGGCTTCACGGGCGAGACGTTGATGCGCACGCCGCGCACTCCCAGCGCGTGCAGGCGCGCGAGCTCGCCGTCGGGGACGTTCTCCTCGACGTCCACGATGCCGCGGCAGCTCGCCCCCACGCTGCGCATCGCATCGAGCATGCAGGCATTGTCGCGTCCGTAGGCGCTCGGCTGCACGAACACGAAGCGCTCGAACCCGAGGCGGCGGGCAAGCGCGAGGTAATCCTCGAGCGGCGCCAGCGGCGGGGCGTAGCGCAGGTCGGCTCCGTAGCGATACCGCTCGGCCGGCCCGAACACGTGGAAGTGGCAATCGCAGGCGAGCGCCGGAGCCTTGAAATCGGGCTCGCCTTCATCCCTTAGCGACACGACCTGTCACTCTCTCACCAAGGTGGATAATCCGCGGCGCGTGATGCGCGCCGCAAGCCGGCGCGCGCTCACACCGCCCGCTGGAAGAACATGCGCTGCGCGGTCTAGCGCAGACCAGCGAGGTATTCCGCCACCGCCGCAATCTCCCGGTCGGTGAGCTTCTCCGCCACCGCGCGCATCATGCGGTTCGGATCGTTGGCGCGCTCGCCCGAGCGGAAGGCCCTGAGCTGGGCCGCACTGTACTCGGGAAACTGCCCGGCAAGGCGGGGATACTGCGCGGGCACGCCCGCGCCATTCGGGCCATGGCACGCGCTGCAGGCCGCGACACCCCTCGACAAGATGCCGCCCCGGTAGATCGCCTGTCCGAGCCGGGCGAGCTCGGCATTGCGCGCGGCGCGCGAGCCGGGCTTCTGCTTTTCGAAATGGGCCGCCAGATCGCGCATGTCGTCGGCCGAAAGATTCGCCACCATGCCGGTCATGATATTGTGCGGCCGCTCGGCCGGCTTGCCGCCTTGCGGCTTGAAGTTCAGGAGCTGCTTCAGGAGGTACTCGGCGTGCTGTCCGGCGAGCACCGGGTTTTCGGGCTGGGTGCTGTTGCCGTCCGCTGCATGACAGGCGGCGCACAGCTTCTGCACGATCGGCTCAGCTTTCGACGGGTCGGCCTTGGGAAGGCTCTGGGCGGCAGCGGCCGAGGCGGCCAATACGCCGGCGGCCAGGGTCACGGCCCAAGCAGAATTCATGGGGCTTCGTTCCTTCGTTGACTGCGTTATCGGGCGGAGCGCGTATTGTATAGTAAGCCCCTGTTCCCGTGCCAGTTTCGGGCACGATAACAGGAACCTATGTCGCTTCTCCTGCGTGCCGGATTCTTCCCGACCGCCGGGCCCGCGGGAGCGCTTCTTCCCGGCGAGGGTGTCTTCCCCGGGCGCTCCAACCCCGGCAGGTTGAAGGCGATCAAACTTGACCAAGTCGGACAAGCTCACCCGCGCCGAAGCCACCCTCCCGCTCGAACAAGCTTGACGCGCCGTGCGCAGGAATTATGCCGGGTTACACCAGGGCTGTTCCCGGGTGCGACGCGCGCGCGTCGGCGCGCTGAACGTCATCACCGGGTGGCTGACATAAAAAACCCCCGGTTAAAGGGGAGTAAAACCGGGGGTAAAAGCCTTAATTGGGATTAAGGCACCCGCTCAGGGAGGAGAAGCGGGAGACGACTCAACATCGTCCAAAACCTAAGACGGCTATAATCGGGAAGAGTTCCGCCCCGGCAACGCGCCGGAAAATGGGGCTTTTTTTCAAAAGGTTAAAGACCATGTTTGCCCTCGGAGATTTCCCGCGGCGGCGCATGCGCCGCATGCGGCGCGATGGCTTCTCGCGGCGTTTGATGCGCGAGCATCGACTGACCACCGACGACCTCATCTATCCCGTGTTCGTGATCGAGGGCCGAAACCGCGTCGAGGCCGTGCCGTCGATGCCAGGCGTGCGCCGCTACAGCCTCGATCGCCTGCTGCCGCATGCCGAGCAGTGCCTGAAGCTGGGCATACCCGCGATCGCCGTCTTTCCCATGATCCCGCAGGAGCTCAAGAGCGCGGACGGGCGTGAGGCGGCCAATCCCAAGGGACTGGTGCCGCGCACCGTGGCAGCGCTCAAGAAGCGGCTGCCGGAGCTCGGCGTCATCACGGACGCCGCGCTGGATCCTTACACGACGCACGGCCAGGACGGCGTCGTCGATCGCGCGGGCTACGTGCTCAACGACGAGACGATCGCCGTGCTGGAGAAACAAGCGCTCACCTGTGCCGCCGCCGGCGTGGACGTCGTGGCGCCTTCCGACATGATGGACGGCCGCATCGGGGCGATCCGGGCCGCGCTCGACCGTCAGAAGTTCATCCACACCCGCATCCTCGCCTACTCGGCCAAGTACGCTTCGGGTTTTTACGGTCCGTTCCGCGACGCGGTGGGCTCGGCGAGCGCGTTGGGGGGCGGGAACAAGTACACCTACCAGATGGACTGCGCGAACAGCGACGAGGCGTTGTGGGAAGTCGGGCTCGATCTCAGGGAAGGCGCCGACATGGTGATGGTCAAACCGGGGCTGCCTTACCTCGACATCGTGCGGCGCGTGAAGGAGGAGTTCAAGGCGCCCACTTTCGTGTACCAGGTGAGCGGCGAATATTCGATGCTGAAGGCCGCCGCGGCACGCGGCTGGCTCGAGGAGCGGCCGTGCGTGCTCGAAGTGCTCACGGCCTTCAAGCGCGCTGGCGCTGACGGGATCCTCACCTACTTCGCGTTCGAGGTGGCGCGCTGGCTCACGGCCGGCGCCTGATCAGGTCTCCGCGAGTAGTTGCTCGACCGACTGCAGCTTCGCGCGCTCGATCGCCTTGCCCTCGAGGCTGGTCTTGAGCGGCCCGCGCAGCTCGCGGGGAGAGAGCACCGTAATCTCGATCTCGGTGCCCTCGTCGGTCACCGTGAATACCGGCACCGTGCGCGGTTCCTCCCCGGAAAAAAGCCGTGCCTGGGCCGCCCTGTACGGCACCTGGCAGTCGATGAGATAGAGCTCCACCGCCTTCGCGTTATCGGTGAAAAGCTGCAGGTTGATGTCGGCGTACTTGCCGGCATTGCCGTTCAACACGGAACCGGTCAGATACGGGTTGAACTGCGTGAGCTCGCGCATCGCCCGCACCGCTTTCTCTCGCAGCGCGCGCAGCCGGACGCGGTGTTCCTCCCGGTGGTAGATCTCGCGGTATGACTTGAGCGCGGCGTCGATCTCCTCGTTGGTCGGGAGCTCGCGCGTGTCCGTCATGCCGACCTGGCGGGCGGCCTTGCGTTTTGCCAGCGCGTAATCCTCGATGCCGTCCTCGGCCATCAGCCGCGCCGCAAGGTGCGCGATGCGGCCGCGCGCGTCGTTGCGGCCCGTTTCCTTCACCATCTCCTCAGAACAGCTGGTTGCGCGCTTCCTCGGGCGGGCGCTCGCTGCCGAGCACGCCCCCGACCAGCGTCTCGTGCTCGGGGGGCATGAACTCCCGGTAGAAGTAATCGACGACGCCGGCCTGGCCATCGGCGACCCGCAGGCCCGTATCCGGGTTGATGCGCACGGCCACCACGCCCTCCGGCGCCGTGAGCGGCTGCTCGGGCACGCCTTTCAGCGCGGCGCCGACGTAACCCATCCAGATGGGAAGCGCGGCCTGGGCTCCCGTTTCGTTGCGGCCGAGCGTCTGCGGCGTGTCGAAGCCGATCCACGCCACCGCCACCAGTTCCGAGTTGAAACCGGCGAACCACGCGTCCACGAATTCGTTGGTGGTGCCCGTCTTGCCGCCGAGATCATTGCGTCCGAGCTTCATCGCGCGCGCGGCGGTGCCCATGCGCACCACGTCGCGCATGATGCTCGACATGATGAAGGCGTTGCGCGCGTCGATCACGCGCTCCGCGCCGGCGCCCGCCGGCACCGGTTTCGCCTGCACGAGCACGTTGCCCCGCGCGTCCTCCACGCGCTCGATGAAATAGGGCGCGATGCGGTAGCCCCCGTTCGCGAAAACGGCGTAGGCCCCCACCATTTGCAGCGGTGTCACGTTGCCCGCTCCGAGCGCCATCGTGAGATAGGGCGGATGCAGCTTGGGATCGAACCCGAAGCGCGCGATGTAGTCCTGCGCGTACTGCGGAGAGATCGCCTGCAGGATGCGCACCGAAACGAGGTTCTTCGACTTCACCAGCCCCGTGCGCAGCCGCATCGGTCCATCGAACTTGCCATCGAAATTGCGCGGTTCCCAGGGTTCCGAGCCCGTCTGCGCCGCCGTGAACAGGAGCGGCGCGTCGTTGATGACGGTGGCGGGCGTGAAGCCCTTCTCGAGAGCGGCGGAGTATATGAACGGTTTGAAGCTCGAACCTGGTTGCCGGAGCGCCTGCGTCACGTGGTTGTACTGATTGCGGCCGAAATCGAAGCCGCCGACCAGGGCGCGGATCGCCCCGTCCCGCGGGTCCATCGATACGAGCGAAGCCTCGACCACCGGCAGCTGGGTGATGTGCCAGCGGCCTTTATCGTCCTTCTGCACCCGGATGATGGCGCCGCGGCGGATGCGCTGGGCGGGGTTCGCCTTCTCACCGAGCATGCGGCTCGCGAACCTGAGCCCGTCTTCGCCGATTTGCACCCACTCGCCGCCCTTGCGATAGGCCTTCACGAGCCTCGGCCCGGCCTCGACCACGACCGCGGCGTGGAGCTCGTCGCCGTCGGAGGTGTCCTGGAGCGCGTCCTCCAGCGCTTCGTCGGTCGGGCGCGCGGGCAGCTCCGCGTAGCCTTCCGGGCCGCGGTAACCGTGGCGACGGTCGTACTCCTGCACGCCACGGCGCACGGCTGCGTATGCCGCTTCCTGATGCGAGGCGAGCAGGGTCGTGTAGACGCGGATGCCTTTCGCATAGGCGTCCTCCTGGTAGCGCTCATAGAGGTACTGCCGCACCATCTCCGCGAAGTGCTCGGCGCGCACCGGGAACTCGTTGAGCTCCCTCTTGACGGCGAGCTCGCGCTGATCCGCAGCGGAGAGCTCCTCCTCCGAGATGAGCTGAAGTTCGCGCATGCGGCGCAGCACGTACTGCTGCCTCAATTTCGCGCGCTTCGGGTTCGTGATCGGGTTATAGCGCGAAGGCGCCTTCGGCAACCCCGCCAGCATGGCCGCCTCCGCAAGATCGAGATCGGCGAGCCGCTTGCCGAAGTAGATCTGTGCCGCCGCGGCAAAGCCGTACGCGCGCTGGCCAAGGTAGATCTGGTTGAGATAGAGCTGCAGTATCTGGTCCTTGGAAAGGTTGGCCTCGATCTTGAAAGCCAGCAGCATCTCGTTGAATTTCCGGGTGATCGTTCGCTCCTTCGAGAGAAAGAAGTTGCGCGCCACTTGCATCGTGATGGTGGAAGCCCCTTGCTTCACCCCGCCCGAGATGAAGTTCGAGATCGCCGCGCGGGCGACCCCGATGTAATCCACTCCCCGGTGCTGGTAGAAACGCTCGTCCTCGGCGGCGAGAATCGCGGCGATCATCGGCTTGGGCACATCGTTGATGCTCACCAGCGCCCGACGCTCTTCACCGAATTCGCCGATCAGCTTGCCGTCCGCGCTATACACCCGCAGTGGAATTTTTGGCTGATAATCGGTGAGCGCCTCGAGCGACGGCAACGCCGGGTACACGAGCGCAGCCGCAAAGGCGGCCAGCATCAAGGCTGCAAGCACTGCGGAAAGGAGCAGGACAAACGGAAAAGCGAACCAGCGAACTGGCATCAGATCAAGGCGTTACCAGAAGACGTTGTGTTTTTACAACAACTTCGCCGGCTTTAATGCTTGAATTGTGAAAGACCACACAGCGCCCTAACATGTTGCACGGTAAGCTATTTTGTCATCGGAATTATAGGCACGGTTCCATGCAAAAGAAATCGCGCGAAAACGCTTTACACCAAAAATAGTTGTTGCTAGGATTTAAAGTAAACTGTGGGGTTGTCACCCCATTGGCCTATGCTCAAAGGAAAATTCAGCTTCAGCCTTGATGCGCTTGAGGTGCTATTCAAGGCCAGAATGCCCGCGCTCATCGGCACGGACATCAGTTCGTCCGCCATCAAGATGGTCGAGATCGCGCAGGCGGGCAAGGGCATGTATCGGGTCGAGCGCTACGCCATCGAACCGCTGCCCAAGGATTCGGTCGTCGAGGGCAACATCAACAACCTCGACGCCGTGAGCGACGCGCTGAAGCGCTGCCACAAGCGGCTCGGCAGCGGCATCAAGAACCTCGCCCTGGCGCTGCCCAATGCCGCCGTGATAAGCAAGAAGATCCTGGTGCCCGCGGGCCAGCGCGAGGAGGACCTCGAGCTGCAGGTGGAGACCGAGGCCAACCAGTACATTCCGTTCGACCTCAACGAGGTCAATCTCGACTTCCAGGTGCTGGGCCCGGCGCCGAACAGTCCGGAAGACGTGGAGGTGCTCATCGCCGCCTCGCGCAAGGAGAAGGTTATCGACCGCGTGGCTGTGACCGAGGCCGCAGGGCTCAAGGCGGCGGTGATGGACGTGGATCTGTTTGCCGCGCAGACCGCGTTCGAGCTGATCGAAAGCCAGTTTCCCGAGAAAGGCCGCGACCAGAACATCGCGATCGTGGACGTGGGCGCCTCGATGATGGCGGTCAACGTGCTGCGCAACGACCAGTCGATCTACATGCGCGAGCAGGCCTTCGGGGGCAATCAGCTTACCCAGGAAATCCAGAACCGCTACGGGCTCTCGGCTGAGGAGGCCGAGGCGGCCAAGCGCGCCGGCGGGCTGCCCGAGAACTATGAGTCCGAGGTACTGCATCCGTTCATGGACATGATGGGTCTGGAGGTTGCGCGCGCGCTCCAGTTCTTCTTTACTTCCACCCAGCATAACCAGGTGCATCACATCGTGCTCGCGGGCGGCAGCGCCGCGATCCCGGGCGCCGATGAGGCCGTCGCGAAGCGCGTCCAGGTCAACACGATCATCGCGAACCCGTTCGCCAACATGGCGCTCTCCTCGAGGATCCGGCCGAAGAGTCTGACGCAGGACGCCCCCTCCCTCATGGTGGCGTGCGGGCTCGCCATGCGGAGGTTCGATACATGATCCGCATCAACCTGCTGCCGCACCGGGAGATCCGGCGCAGGCAGCAGCAACAGCAATTCTTCGTCCTGCTGGGCGGGGTGGCCGCGATCGGCATCGCGGTCTGGTTCTCCGTGCATACCTATCTCGGCGAGCGCTACGACGAGCAGCAGGGGCGCAACAAGTACCTGCAGGAGGAAATCGTCAAGCTCGACAAGGAGATCGAGGAAATCAAGAAGCTCAAGGAACAGACAGCATCGCTGCTTGCCCGAAAGAAGGTGGTCGAAACCTTGCAGGGCAACCGCGCCGAGGTGGTTCACCTCCTCGATCAGCTCGTGAGGCAGCTGCCGGACGGCGTCTACCTTAAGGGCATCAAGCAGACCGGCAGCAAGGTCACCATTACCGGTTACACGCAGTCCCAGGCCCGGGTCTCGACATTGATGCGCAACCTGGAGTCCTCGGCCTACCTCGAGAGCCCCGCCCTCGTCGAGATCAAGTTGATCCAGCAGGCGGGGCAGCGCCTGAACGAGTTCATCATGAACATCAACATCACGCGCGCCAGGACGGAAGAAGAGGCCAAGAAGCCGGCGGCGCGGCGTCCGGCCACAGGGTGATGCGCCATGACGCTTGACGATCTCAGACGGCTTGATCCCAAGAAGATCGGCAGCTGGCCGGTGGTGCCGAAGCTCGGCGTGCTGCTGATCACTTTGTTGCTGCTCGTGTTCGCGTCCTACTGGTTCGACTGGCAGAATCAGCTCGAGCAGATCGGCGCCGAGAGGCAGCGGGAGCAGGAGCTGCGCACGACGTTTCTCGAAAAGAAGAAGCAGGCGATCGACCTGCCGGCCTACCGCAAGCAGTTGGAGGACATCGAGCGGCAGTTCGGCGCGCTTCTCAAGCAGCTGCCCGGCAAGTCCGAGATGGACGCGCTCTTGACCGACATCAACCAGGCGGGCCTGGGGCGCGGCTTGCAGTTCGAATTGTTCAAGCCGGCGGTGCAGGAAACCATGCGCGACTTCTACGCCGAGCTGCCGATCACGATCAAGGTAACCGGCAATTACCACGACATCGGCGCGTTTGCGAGCGATATCGGAAAGCTCTCGCGCATCGTCACGCTGAACGACATATCGCTCACGGCGGGGAAGGAGGGTCTCGTGCTGGATGCCCTCGCCAAGACCTTCCGCTATCTGGACGAAGCGGAGCTCGCGCAGCAGAGGAAGGCCGCGGCGGCCGCCAAGAAGGGTGCCAAGAAATGACGTTCAGAGCCTTCACCATCGCCCTGTCGTTGCTCGCGCTCGCGGGCTGCGGCGGCGAGCAGTTCTCGGATCTGCGCCAGTTCGTGAAGGATTCCGACAATCTGCCGCGCGGCCGGATACCACCGCTGCCGGAAGCGAAGCCGTACGAGGCATTCAGCTACGACGCGTTCGACCTCGTCGACCCGTTCAAGCCGCGCAAGATCGCGCCGCCCAAGCCGACCCGGATCGCCGGCGGCATCCAGCCGCCCGACCCGAACCGGCGCAAGGAGGCGCTCGAGGCGTACCCCCTGGAGAACCTCAAGATGGTGGGCACGCTGCAACAGAAAAAGGAGATGCACGCCCTGGTGAAGGCACCGGATGCGAGCCTGTTCCGGGTCAAGTCGGGCAATTTCATCGGACAGAATTTCGGGCGCATCACCGAGATCTCGGAGTCGGCCATCAAACTGAAGGAGCTGGTCCAGGACAGCGGCGGCGAGTGGAGGGAGGAGGAGCGCACACTGCTGCTGCAGGATGAACAGGAGGCCAAGAAATGAAAATCACCACCAACGTCTTCCCGACAGTGCTGGGCGCCGTGCTGGCGTCGCTGCTGGCAGCCGCGAGCGTCACCGCGCGCGCGCAGGCGAACAGCATCGAGGCGATCAACGTCTCGCCGCAAGCCGGCGGCCAGGTGGTCGTCAGGGTCACCCTGAAGCAGGCGCCGGCCAACCCGCCTGCCGGGTTCACGATCGCCAATCCGCCGCGCATTGCGTTTGACTTCCCCGGCACCGCCAGCGCGATCGGCCGCGCGACGCAGGAGGTCGGCGAAGGCGACCTGCGCAGCATCAACGTGGTGCAGGCGGGAGACCGCACCCGGCTCGTGCTCAACCTCGCCCGCGCCGTGAACTACGACATGCAGATCGAGGGGCGGGCGCTGCTGATCACGCTGCAGGGCGCGGCCGCCGCCGCGAGCCCCGCCGGCGTGACCACGCACTTCGCCGAGGCGCGGCCCGGCGACCGGCGTCATACCCTGCGCGACATCGACTTCCGCCGCGGGCGCGCCGGGGAAGGCCGGATCGTCATCGACCTTTCGGATGCCGCGGTGGGCATCGACCTGCGGCAGCAGGGCAGGGCCATCGTCATCGACTTCATCAACACCGCGCTGCCCAAGAACCTGGAGCGGCGCATGGACGTGACCGACTTCGGCACGCCGGTCGATAGAATCGACGCCTTCGCGCAGGGCAACAATGCGCGGGTGCTGATCGAGCCGCGCGGCAACTGGGAGCACACCGCCTACCAGACCGACACCCGCTTCATCGTCGAAGTGAAGCAGGTGGTCGAGGACCCGAGCCGGTTGGTGCGCCCGGGTTACACCGGGGAGAAGCTCTCGCTCAACTTCCAGAACGTGGAAGTGCGGGCCGTGCTGCAGGTGATCGCCGACTTCACCGGGCTCAACATCATCACCAGCGACACCGTGACCGGCAACCTGACGTTGCGGCTGAAGGACGTGCCGTGGGACCAGGCGCTCGACATCATCCTGCAGAGCAAGGGCCTCGACATGCGCAAGAGCGGCAACGTGGTGTGGATCGCGCCGCGTGACGAGCTCGCCACGCGCGAGAAGCTCGCGCTCGAAGCGAGACAGCAGATCGCGGACCTGGAGCCCACCCGCACCGAGAGCTTCCAGTTGAACTACCAGAAGGCGGAGGCGTTCCAGAAACAGCTGACGGACGAAAAGCAGCGCATCCTCTCCAAGCGCGGCAGCGCGGTGATCGACGCGCGCACCAACACGGTCTTCGTGCGGGACACCCCCTCGAGCCTCGAGGAAGTGCGCAATCTCATCCGCAAGGTGGACGTGCCGGTGCGGCAGGTGATGATCGAGTCGAGGATCGTGGAAGCGTCGGATACCTTCAGCCGCAACCTGGGCGTGCGGCTCGGCCACCACGACCTGACGGGCCGCGGCGGTAAACTCACGACCGGCGGTACCGTGTTGCGCGGTACGACAGGCGGCAGGCTGGAGGACACCGGATTCCACACCGGCCAGACCACCACCGAACCGCTTTTTCCGAGCGACACGCTGTTCGTGAACCTGCCGTCCCCGGGCGTGGGCGGCGCGCAGCCGGGCGTGTTCTCGCTGCTGCTGTTCAACGACAGGGGCACTAAATTCCTCAACCTCGAGCTCTCGGCGCTGCAGGCCGACGGCAAGGGCAAGATCATTTCCAGCCCGCGTGTCATCACCGCCGACCAGATCGAGTCGACGATCGAGCAGGGCACGGAGATCCCGTACCAGCAGGCGACCTCGAGCGGCGCGACCAGCGTGTCGTTCAAGAAAGCGACGCTCTCGCTGAAGGTGAAGCCGCAGATCACGCCCGACGACAACGTGATCATGAACGTGAACGTCCACAAGGACAGCGTCGGCCAGAGCACGCTCGCCGGGCCCTCGATCGACACCAAGCAGATCGTGACCGAGGTGCTGGTGGCAAACGGCGGCACGGTCGTGATCGGCGGGATCTATACGCAGGAAGAGCGCTCCACCACGAACAAGGTGCCGGTGTTGGGCGACCTGCCTTATGTCGGGTTCCTGTTCAAGCAGAACCTGAAGCAGGACGACCGGCGCGAACTGCTGATCTTCATCACGCCGAAGATCATCAAGGACGCCCTGACGCTGCGCCAGTAGCCATCGGCGAAACCTCGAAAAAGGCGGCCCTTCAGCCGCCTTTTTTATTGCCTCCCGCAGGTGCGGCGCCGGCTCGCCGCCGCAGCGTTCCGCTAGAATCGCCCCATGGAGAATAACTCACGGCGGCAGCCCGCGGACGCGCGCGTCCCGGGCAGCATTTTCCTGGTGGGCCTGATGGGGGCCGGCAAGACCTCGGTGGGAAAGCTCCTCGCCAAGCGCCTCGGGAAGGACTTCTGCGACTGCGACCAGGAGATCGAGCGCGCGACCGGCGTCAGGATCCCGGTGATCTTCGAGATCGAGGGCGAGGCCGGCTTTCGCGCGCGCGAGGCGAGGATGCTCGCCGAACTCGCCAAGCGCGAGAACCTCGTGCTCGCCACCGGGGGCGGCGCCGTGCTCTCGGCCGCGAACCGCAAGCTCCTTGCCGAAAGCGGGATCGTGGTCTATCTGCGGGCCGCCCCGGCCGATCTCGCGCGGCGCACGCGGCACGACAGGAACCGGCCGCTGCTCAGGACCGAGGACCCGCTCGCCCGGCTCGAGCAGTTGTTCGCCGAGCGCGACCCGCTCTACCGCGAAATCGCTGATATCATCGTGGATACCGGCAACCAGCGCCTGAGCGTTCTCGCGCACAAGCTGGAACAGAGGATCCTCGAGTACCGGGCGGGCGGCGGCGAGCGCAAGGGCGCTCCCCTGGGCGCCGGCTGATTGCCGACGAGCGAACGCTGTCGCCTCATCCATGCAGACATTGACCGTCGCGCTGGGCGAAAGGAGCTACCCGATCTACATTGGGGCGGGGCTGCTCGACCGCGCCGAGCTGATCGTGGCGAGGTTGCCGCAGAAGAAGATCGCCGTCGTGACCAACACGACGGTGGGTCCCCTCTACCTCGCTCCCCTGCAGCGCGCGCTGGAGGCGTGCGGGGTCGCCGTGGTGCCGGTCACGCTGCCCGACGGCGAGGCGTACAAGAACTGGGAGACGCTCCATCGCATCTTCGACGCGCTGCTCGAGAACCGCTGCGAGCGCAATACGACCGTGATCGCGCTCGGCGGCGGCGTGATCGGCGACCTCGCCGGTTTCGCCGCGGCGGTCTACCAGCGCGGCGTGCCCTTCATCCAGGTGCCCACCACGCTGCTCGCGCAGGTCGACTCGGCCGTCGGCGGCAAGACCGCGATCAACCATCCGCTCGGCAAGAACATGATCGGCGCCTTCCACCAGCCGCTCGCCGTCGTCACCGACACCGACACGCTCGCCACCCTGCCCGCGCGCGAGCTCGCCGCCGGCATCGCCGAGGTCGTCAAATGCGGTCTCATCCGCGACCGGCGCTTCTTCGACTGGCTGGAGAGTAACATGGCACGGCTCCTCGCACGCGAGCCCGAAGCGCTTGCGCACGCGATCGAGCGCTGCTGCGCCATCAAGGCCGAGATCGTGGCGCTCGATGAACGCGAGACGGGCGAGCGCGCGCTGCTCAATTTCGGCCACACCTTCGGGCACGCCATAGAAACCGGCCTCGGATTCGGCGCGTGGCTGCACGGGGAGGCGGTGGCGGCCGGCATGGTGCTGGCGGCGCGGCTCTCGCGGCGGCTCGGCCTCATCTCCACGGGCGACGCCGCGCGCGTGAGCGCCATCCTGGCGGCCGCGGGCCTGCCCATCACGGCGCCCG
>Ga0073934_10003074_pt1 | contig 31941 bp, 30 predicted proteins | sample LarsenN4metaG_FD_76834 | JGI IMG/M metagenome (GOLD analysis project Ga0073934, IMG submission 76834) | Hot spring sediment bacterial and archeal communities from British Columbia, Canada, to study Microbial Dark Matter (Phase II) - Larsen... ...
ATCCGCTTCCACTGTTCGTCATTCAACCAGAACAGATTGCTGCGCATGACCCCGATCCCTTTCCAAAAACGAATCAGGATCGTATTGTCAGGCCGAAAGAATTAATGAGTTTTGACCCTAGATAAGGTCATGCGCCTTGGTTGGTGTATAGAATCCGTCCTTCATAACGGCCGGGCTTCTGGATCAGCTGTGGCGGGTGCTTTGTTGCCCTCCGGTCTACCGTTCGGTTACCGGGCCAAAAACCTGCCACAGCTTTGGAAGACGACCGAGCCAGACACAGTCAAAGAACAAAGGTGCGAAGACCGTGATCGATTCGAGTCGTTTTTCTCGGACAAGTCGCGAACAGCGTATAGCTTCCACTTGCTCCCTCGCAAACGCCAGAGCGACTTGAATGAGAAAGCGCTTGCCGCGTTCGAAAGCAGAATTGCAAACCAAATATTCAAAAATCACAGCATCTTCGTAATCCATAGTGATCTCGCGAAGGAAACGGCAAAGGCTGCCGAGTATGAACATGGCCTTTCTCGAAAAATTTTCGCGCTAAGGAAATATGATTATGAGAACGATTACTTTCTTCTCAGGCGCCTATGTGGAATGATCCACGCGGTAGTTAATCGAATCGTGAGTCAACCAGATCGCCGCGAAAATGAGGCTGGCCCAGATTGGTGGCGGCTCTGCCATTTGATGACGCGCCTGCATGGGTTTCTTTCGTTGATGGGATTCAATTTTCCCGATGGCGACAAGATTCTTTCATTGCTGATTGCCAGGATTCAGCCCGAGCCGTGGCAGGAATGGGCGAAGTTGCAAGGAAACAAGATAGCAGGAGGCAAACTTAGTGGCGGCGGTCTTGGAGGAAGCTTAGTACTTGTAGCCGGCGCGGATAGGAGAGACATCCTCGACAGCGTTGAGGGTTGGGTTGACGAAATTGCGCAGGAAAGTGGCAAGACCGCTCCAAGCAAGATTGCATTGTTGTACAGCAGTCATGACCGCGAAAGGAAAGTCGAGAGTCGCGGCCTGGTTCGCCACTATCCTGGGATTAAGCTGGGACTCTGACAATCCCGCAAATTTTGCGTTTATGCAGCTTCGGTAGCCACGCCATCGAGCCTGACACGCACCGTGGCGACACCATTCCCTGCCGCGACCGTTGCAATACCGATCGGCACCATGCCCGTGCCCGGCAGCACGACCTGTTTGGTGGTGTCGTCCCACGCCACGCGATCTCCCGCCGCGATGACGGCGCTTACGAGCTTCGGCAGCTCGTAGACGCCCACGGTTGCGATTTCGACGCTCTCGCCTTCGGCCGCGGTGGTCGCGACGACGCCGAACAGGTTGCTGACCAGCACGCCCTGGCCGGAGATCACGCCGCCGGTCGGTGCGGTGACGGTGATCATATCACCTCGCTGGATGAAGTTCTTCATGGTTCAAACTCCCTTCGTCGATTGAATGCGCACCTGGCTCACGCGGCCGGTTTGCGCCGCTGAAATGCGCCGTTCCAGGTCGGCAAGCGCGGTCGCCATCTCGGCATCGGTCGCGTACGACACGCGACGGCCTTCCACTTCGACCGTTCGCACGCCGGCGTAGCGCGCCTGCAACAGCGCGTCGCGCCACGCCTCAAGCTGGGCGAGGTCAGTCATCACGCACCCGCGTTCTGATACCAGCCGCGCCAGTCGATGAAGCCGGCGCCGAAATCGAGGATGACCCGCACCTCAACCCCGTCCACGTCCCAGCCCGATTTCGATTCGACCTGCGGTCCCTCGCCACCCGCGAGGTAGGCATATTCCAGGCCGTCGATTTCCGTGGCATCCGCGGTCACGTACCAGCGCGTGGCGCTCGACAGCCGAGGCTCGACCACCAGCGACAGCGAACCCGAGAACGGGTTCACGTCGGCCGCCTTCGCCGCGGCAATCGTGGCAAGCCATTTCTCGGCCGTGGTCTCCTGCGCCGGCGGCACGAGCAGGAATTTCGGCGTTGCGCTAAGCGCCGGAGACTATGGCGGCGGAGGTGCGCAAGCGGCTCGTCCGGATCGCCCGTGCGCGCTCCTTCGCGGATTGGCGCAAGGTGCGCGCCGCCGATCTCGAAGCGCAGCGCCGTGCGATTATCGATCAGGTCGCGAAGAGCGATGCCGCCGAGGCGCTGGAGCTGATGTGGCGGTTCATGGCTCTGGCCGAAGCCGTGCATGAGCGCTGCGACGACAGCAACGGGGTAATCGGCGACGTCTTTCGCGACGCGTGCCGCGATCTCGGCCCGCTCATGCAAGCGGCGAAGCCCGATCCGGTCGCTTTGGCCGATCGCGTCTTCGCTGCACCGAATGAGAATGGTTACGGCCAGTATGATTGTCTGATCGAGACGCTCAGCCCCTCGCTGGGAGCCAAGGGCCTCGACCACCTGAAAGGCCGGTTCATCGAACTGTCGAAGACGCCGGTCGAAAAGCCTTCGTCGAAGAAGCGCAAGGTCATTGGCTGGGGCAGGGCGGGCCGCTGTATGAGGGCGAGATCGAGGCGCGCAGCGAGACGGCGACGGCCCCGTCGCCACAGGATGCGATGTGCCGCCGCCGGTTCATTCAATCACCGCGTCCGCGCGAGCGGGCAACATGGGCGGCATGCCGGCCCCTTCATCGACAGCCGTCGAGCCGGTCTGCTAAGGCACGGCGTCGGACCACAAGGCCGGCGGTGCCATGGCGGCAGACGGCAGTTCGGACAACGGCGCACGGGCCGCGGCATGGCGCGCATCGCTGCGTCTCGGCATGCGCGAGCTGTCGATTCGCATCGCGGCGTTCGTTCATCACCCGTTCTCCGAGCGCCGCCGGAAGCAGCGGCGCTGGCGGCTGCGCCTGGAGCGGGCAGCGGCGCGCGGCGAGCAGGTCGAGGAGAATCCGACGACGTGGTTTCGGAATTTCCGGCCCGGCAGTTCGTTACTCCAAGCGCTGTCGGCCCAGGCGGCAGCGTTCGACGGTCCTCGAATCTCGGTTGTCGTGCCTGTTGTCGATGCGGACAACGAGCGGCTTCGGTTCGCGATCGAAAGCGTGCGCCGCCAGCTCTACGCGAACTGGGAATTGATCTGCGTCCTCGCCGCTACGACGAAAGCGAACCAGAAAAGCCTGCTCGAGGAGTTTGCGCGGACCGACCGCAGGATCAGGACCGTCAGTTCGACCGCAGGAGTTCCGGCTGCGTGCAGCCGCGCGTCGGCCGAATCCGGCGGCGATCTCATCGTTCTCATGTACGACGGCGACGTGCTCGAACCGCATGCCTTGTTCCGGTTCGCCATGGCCGCGGCGGAAACCGGTGCCGACCTTCTCTATGCGGACGACGCGGTGACGTCGGCGGATCACCTCGACGACATCGTACGCATCAATGTCCGCCCGGCCTTCTCCTACGACGGCTATCTCAGCCGCCCCTATGCCATGCACCCGGTTGCCATCCGCCGATCGATCGCGGCGAAGGCCGGTTTCGGCACGGACATGGTCGCGCAGGACATCGATTTTTTGCTGAGGGTCATCGAGCAGGCCGACATCGTCGCCCACATTCCCGATGTTCTTTGCCGCCGGTCCGGGGCGCGTGAGCGGCCGTCGGCCGAGCAGGCGGAAGCGGCCGTCCGGGCCCATCTGATCCGGTCCGGCTACGATCCCACGGTCGGGCCCGGCGCGGCACCCGACACGCTGGCGGTCCGCTTCGCCGGCAACGGGGCGAACAACGCCCGTGTCGCCATCATCATTCCGACGCGCAACCGGCTCGACCTCTTGAGCCGGTGCGTCGCGTCGCTCAAGGCGACCATCGCCGACGTGGCGTTCGACATCGTCATCGTCGATCACCAGTCGGACGACCCGGAAACGATCGCGTACCTGACGCGGCTGGCGGCGGACAATGCAGCCGGGGTGGTTCCCTATGCGGGCGCGTTCAACTTCTCGAAGATCAACAATCACGCGGTATCGAGCCTCGGCCGCGCCTACGATTTCTATCTCTTCCTGAACAACGACGTGGAGGCGATCGAGCCCGGCTGGCTCGACGCCATGGTCGACGTGGGGTCCCGGCGGGATGTGGGGATCGTCGGCGCAACGCTGGTCTACCCAGACCGGACCATTCAGCATTGCGGCGTCGTGGTCGGCATGTTCGGTGCCGCCGATCATGCGTTCAAATTCGTGCCGCTCGGCCGCGCCGGCCGGTCCCGGAGCGCGTTCGACTGCTCCCCGTTTTCGGTCCGCGATTGCAGCGCCGTGACGGCGGCCTGCCTCCTGATCCGCGCCGAGGTTTTTCGTGCGGCCGGCGGATTCGATGAAGGGCTGGCTGTCGGCTTTGGCGACACTGACCTCTGCCTGCGCGTGCGCCGGCTGGGTTATGCCGTATTGAACCACGGCGGCGCCGTCCTCATCCATGCCGAGTCCGCCAGCAGGGGCGCGGCCAAGACCGACCCGCATCCCGAGGATACGTCCGCTTTTCGTGCCCGGTACGCGGATTTGCTGGCCGGCGATCCGTTCTACTCGCCACTGCTTCTCACCGACCGTTGCGAATGCCGGCTCGATCCGGAAGCGATATGCCAGGCGATTGTCGCCGCGCGTACGGTCCGGCGACCGGCGCAGGGGCGCGCGGTGCTGCGGTTCGATCAAAAAGAGCGCCAGCCGTGACGTTAACGATGGCGCGGCACAGCTCCGGCGGCGGCTTGAAAACGCCGGTCCGGCGGGGAAACATCCCCTGACATCGGCGCGAACGCCGCAGCCCGCCTGGCGAGCCGATAGCGAGGAAGCCAATGTTCCGGAAAACGATCCCTGCGCTGTCCATCGTGCTGGGTCTCGCGCTGGCAGCCATGCTGCCGTCCGACGCATCCGCGCAGATGCGCATGGAGAAACGCAAGCGCTTTCCCGAGCTGATCTACGTGCCGACGCCCCTGAACATCGTCGAGAAGATGCTCCAGGTCGCCAAGGTCACCAAGGACGACTACGTGTTCGATCTCGGTTCGGGCGACGGCCGCATTCCGATCATGGCGGCGCTGCGCCATGGCGCCCGCGGCCTGGGTGTCGAAATCAACCCGAAGCTGGTCGCGGAGGCGCGCTCCAATGCCAAGCAGGTCGGCGTCGCCGACCGGGTCGAATTCCGCCAGCAGGACCTGTTCAAGACCTCGGTGCGCGAGGCGACCGTGGTGGCGCTCTATCTGTTCGTCTGGGCCAACGTCAAACTCCGGCCGCGCCTGATCAGCGAGCTGCGTCCCCGCAGCCGCATCGTCGCACACGACTTCCCGGTCGGCGACGACTGGAAGCCGGACATCGAGGAGGACTACGAGAACCGCACCATCTATCTGTGGTACGTGCCGGCGCAGGTTGCAGGCCGGTGGGAGATCACCGGCGGCCTGCAAAACCTGACGCTGCAATTGCAGCAGACGTTCCAGATGATCCGGGGTACCGCCACCGTCGACGGACGCGCGGTGCCGCTGCATGACGCGAGCCTGCGCGGCGACGAGATCGATTTCACGGTTGCGGCGGACCCTGCCAAACCGATGCGCTTTCGCGGCCGCGTCACCGGCGACAGGATGGAACCGCGCAGCGGCACCGACGGCGCGCTGCAGGGCTGGAGCGCGGTGCGAACGTCGGCCGAGCCTGCGTCCTATGCGCCCGGGTCCCAGCCGGCGCCCGGCAAGGTCCTGAAGAGCCGGGGCTGACGCGGCCGCCCGATCAACCGCGCCCGAGCGCCGCCTGGCAGCGTTCGGGCACGTCCTTTGTGTTGTTCCAGTAGAACACGCCGCAGGGCGCGTAGAGATAGAGCCAGATCAGCCCCGCCACCAGAAGGGCCGCGGCGGCGATGGCCGGCAGGCGCTTCACGGCCGCGCTGCCATGAGGACGATCGGCTGATCGCGAGCCGGGAGGGTCACTTCGCCCGGAACAGCTTGTTGAATTCCGCCTGCCAACGCTTCTGTTCGGCCGCCGAGAACACGGCAGTGATGATCTTCTGCTTTAACAGCGTCTCGTTCACCTCCGGCGGGTTGCTGGGGGTGTCCGGCCGCGTCGGGATGCGGCCGCGCTTGGTGAGCTGGGTCTGCGCTTCGCGGCTGAGCACGAAGTTTGCCAGCAGCCTCGCGGAGTTCGGGTTCGGCGCATTGGCATTGACGCCGACCGATCCGAAGATCAGCGCCACCGGGTCGAGCGCCCAGTAGTCGGTGGCAGCGCCGGCCAGCTTCACGTTCACCGTGAGATTCGTGTAGTTGTTCAACGCCACCCAGTATTCGCCGGCCGCGACCGAGCGTGCCAGCGCCAGGTGGCCCTCGGTGGTCACCGGCTTGAGCGCCGCGACAATGTCCTGAATGAGCTGGCGGCCCTTCGCCTCGCCGTAATGCTCGTACATGGCCTTGACCCACTCGGAGTCGTTCTTGTCGATGGCGACCTTGCCGGCCCATTCCTTGCGCTGAACGAATTCCTCGTAGGTCTTGGGCAACTGCTCGCGCTTGACGAACTTGGTGTTGTAGGCGGGCGAATTGTAGTTCGAATAGACGCCGTACCAGCGCCGGTTGGGACCGCGCGCCTGGGGAATCACCGCCTTGGCCTCCGGTGGATCGATCTGCGCCAGCACCGCGTCGGGCAGCCGATTCACCGGAGTCGTCATCACGACGTCCCAGCTGTTCTGCTTGGCCCGGTGTTCGACCGCGATCCGCCCGATGATGCCGGTGTCGGAGGAGCGCACATAGTTGATCTTGATGCCGGTCGCGGTCTCGAAAATCTTGTAGTACGGCAGCGCCTCCTGCTCGTTCATCGAGCCGTAGATGACCAGCGTACCCGATTCCTTCTTGGCCGCCGCCAGCAGCTTCTGATCGAGCCAGGGGCGGTCCTGCGCGCCGGCCGGCGGCATGGCGGAGGCGACGAGCGCGGCGGCAGCCAGGCTGCAGCTCGCGATACGCGTGGCGTTTTTCAATGCGTGGTGCAAGACATCCTCCCGTATGATCGGTCGCCCCGGAGGATAGTCCAACGCACCGCAGCAGGCGAGGGGACCGATGTCGCAGCGGGCGCCTACAGCTTGGGCCGGGCGTTCGACTTCGGCCAGCGCTTGCGGCTGTGTTTCAGCCCCAGCCCGGCAAGCATGGCCGCCATCCGGATCGGCGCGCCGATCCCCTCCACCACCGGCACGCCCCATGCGCGGGTCAGTTCATCGGGCTTGATGTGCACCGGGCATTGCGTGATGCCGTGCACGATGATCACGTCGGCGCCGTCGTCCTGGATCAGCGAGTGCCCGGCGGCGATGAAGTTCTGCTTCATCGTGTCCTTGTTGGCGCCGATATCCTTGAGCTTGAATCCCGACGCGCGGCGGCCGGCGATCCAGGGCTCCATGCCGTACATCCGGGTCTGGGTGATCTGCCGCGGGATCACGCTCTCGTGGTAGCAGATGACGCCGAAGCGGTCGCCGAGTTGGGCGGCAATGTGGAACATCGCCTCGCACGGGCCGATCACCGGGATGTCGACCAGCGAGCGCCCGCCGTCGACGCCGAGATCGAGCGTGCCGAGCGGCACCACCGCATCGTAGCCTTCCTGTTCGGCGCGGATGAAGGCGTCGTGGAAGTAAGGCGCCACCATCTGGATTTCCGCCGGCGTCAGACCGCCGAACGGCGACGGGGCAACCGACAGTATCCCGACCTCGACCTCGGGCGACGAGAAGCTCTTGGCGGTATCCTCGCGGAGCTTGCGCTCCGCGGGCGGATAGTCGCCGATGACGAATGCTACGCGGATCATTGCTTACAGTTTCCGCACCGGTTCGAGGCCAAGCAGGATCTGGCCCAGCGCCTCGAAATTGGTCATGTGCGCCTGGCTCTGCTGGGTCACCGTGTGCAGGTCGCGGAAGCGCCGTTCATAGGGATTGCGCTCGAACACCGCGGTCGCGCCGGCGGCATGATAGACGAAGTCCACCACCTCGCGCGCCTGCTGGATCGCGAAGCAGGTGACGCCGCGCCCGGCCACGCGCTCGAAATAGGAGATGAGCTTGCCGGCGGTCGCCTGCTCGTAGAGGCGCGCGTAGTAGTCCAGCACATAAGCGCGCGCGGCGCCAAGCCCGGCCTGCGACCTGCCGATGTTGATCTGGATGAAGTTGTTGTTGGCCAGCAACTGTACCTGGGAATGGGGTGTCTTCTTCTTGGCGAGCCGAATGAAGTCGTCGAGCACGGTGCGCGCGATGCCGAGCGCGACGGCGCAGAACGCCATCCCGAACATGTTGAAGATCGAGAACCGGTAGAGCGCCCCGGTCTCGCGCCGGTCCTCGTTCGATTCGCGGGTGAAGCTGTAGGCCGCCGGCACGAACAGATCGCTGACCTCGTAATCGTCGCTGCCGGTGCCGCGCAGCCCGATCACCTGCCACGTGTCGGTGATCTTGGCCTTCGACTTCGGGAAGTACATGGTGCGCTGTTCGAGCGGCTTGCCATTGGGGCCAAGCCGCGGGCTGCCGTCCGGCTCGCAGATGGTCGCGTGACCGCCGAGCCAGTGCGAATGACGGCTGCCGCTGGCGAAATGCCAGTGCCCGGTGACGCGGTAGCCGCCGTCGGTGACGATCGCCTTGGCGCCCGGCGAGGGCGCACCGGTGGCCACGGTCGCGCGCGGGTCGCCGAACAGTTCATGCGCCACCCTGGGATCGAGATAGGCCGCCGACATCGACACGCCGCAGTTCTGGCCGAGACACCAGGCGACGCTGGCGTCGGCCGAGGCGATCGCTTCCATCACGTGGAAGAAGGTCGCGGGCTCCACCTCCTCGCCGCCGATCGAGCGGGGGATGAGCATGCGGAACAGCCGCGCATCGTGCATCGCTTCCAGCACGTCGGGCGGAATCTCGCGCGCCTGCTCGATCCGGCCGGCGGCGGCGGCGATCATCGGCACGAGCGCCTGTGCCCGCTCGACAAGCTCGGCGCCGCGCCGCTCGCGCTCCGCGGCAGTCACGGTCGGTCGGCGATTCAACATTTCCTGCATGATCCGTTCCCGCCCGCAACCATAGCCGATCGGCCAGCCGCTTGTCTCCGGCCGGCATTTCGGCACATTCTACGGCCTCTCTCAACCGCGGAGCTGGGAATGGCCGAACTTGTTGCCGCCGTGGGCGTCCCCCATTCGCCCCACTATCCCTCGCAGTACCCGAAGGATGGGCCGCAGGACACGCCGCGGACCTACCGCGAGGTCAAGGCCCATCTCGACGCCGCCAAGGCCGACGCCATCGTCGTGATCGCCAACGACCATTTCAATACGTTCTTCATGAACAATTTTCCGACCTTTGCGATCGGCCTCACGGAGGCCTCCTTCGGTCCCAATGACCAGACCAGGATGCCGCATTACGATTTTGCGGTGCAGTCCTCGCTGGCCTCGCACCTGCTGAAGACCGCCATGAACGAGGGGTTTGATTTCTCCGTCACCCAGGAATTCGGCGTCGATCACGCCATGCTGGTGCCGCTGCATTACCTGACCGACGATGTGAAGACGCCGGTGGTGCCGATCTGGGTCAACACCTTCTCGGCGCCGCTGCCGACGGCCAGGCGCTGCCATGCGCTGGGGAAGATGCTCCGGGGCGGGATCGACAGCCTGCCGCAGAAGATGCGGGTGGCGGTGCTGGCGACCGGAAGCTTCTCGCTCGAGATCGGCGGACCCAAGATCGATCCGGGCAAGCGCAACAGCGTGCCTGACATCGCATGGTCGAAGCACCTGCACCGGCGCATCGGAAACGGCGAATTCGACGAGATCGTTGCCGAGGCGACCCCCGAGCGCATGTGGAAGGCCGGCAATATCGGCGGTGAGCTGCTCAACTGGATCGTGATGCTCGGCATGGTCGGCAAGGACAAGCCGCGCTACCTCGCCGACCATGACGAGAAGGACGGCCACGCCTACGCCGCGTGGCGGTGGGATTGAATGGTGACGGCAACATGAGCGCCTATCAGATCAACAAGCTGTGCCATCGCGTCTATCACGACATCCCGTTCCGGGAGGCGGTCAAGGCCGACCCCGCCAAGGCGATCGCGGACTGGCCGCTCACCGCCGAGGAGCGCAAGGCGCTGCTCGAAGGCGACGTCAAGAAGCTCTATGAATGGGGCACGCATCCGTTCCTGCTGGCGCATACGACGCGCTGGGGATTGTTCGGTCTCACGCCCGCGCTCTATGCCGAGCGCATCCAGGGCGCCAAGGACCCCGCGTAACGCAGCAAACGAGCGAGCTCTCATGACCACAACAACCATCGAAAGGTCTACGCCGGCCGCCGCGAAATTCAAGCAGTTTGCGGTCTGCTCGGAATCGATCGCCAGGCATCCTGTCATGCGGCAGGAGGTGCTCAACGCCTATCCGCAGGCGCGGTTCAACGAGTCCGGACACCGGATGAACGAGGATGAGACCGTCGCGTTCCTGAAGGGCTGCGACGCCGCCATCGTCGGTTTCGAGCCGATCAACGACCGCACGCTGTCGGCGCTGCCCGAACTCAAGACCATCGGCAAGTACGGCGCCGGCTGCGAGACCATCGATTTCGCGGCGCTCAAGCGTCATGGCGTGAAGTTCGGCTACACCTGGGGCGCCAACCGGCTGGCGGTGGCGGAGCTGACGCTGGGCTTCATGCTGATGGGGCTGCGCCACGTCATGGCGCTCAACCTCGCCATGCGCGCGGGTGAGCGGCCGCGCATCAGGAACGGCCTGTTCCTGACCGGCCGCACCGTCGGCATCCACGGCTGCGGCCACATCGGCAAGGAGGTCGTGCGGCTGTTGCAGCCGTTCAACTGCACGATCCTGGCCTGCGACATCAAGGACTACGCCGACTTCTACAGGACGTGGAACGTGACGCCGGTTTTGCACGACGAGCTCTTGGCGCGCTCGGAGGTGTTGACGCTGCACCTGCCGAAGACCAGGCAGACGCTCGGGCTTTATTCGCGCGATGTGCTGAAACGGATGCGACCCGGCGCCGTCCTGGTCAACTGCTGCCGCGGCGGCATCGTCGACGAGGACGCGCTGCTGGAGCAGTTGAACGCCGGCGCGCTGATGGCCGCCTGTTTCGACGTGTTCGCGATCGAACCGGCGCAGTGCGATAGCCTGTTGGCGCATCCGAATTTCCTGGCGTCGCCGCATATCGGCGCCTCGACCGAGGAGACGCGCGTGCTCATGGTGCGCGCCGCCCTCAACGGCCTCAACATCGCCCGCGTGGTTGAGCCGGACGAGTTCTACGGGGTGTGATAGAGTTCGTTCCGCCCTCATCCTGAGAAGCCCGCCGCGGGCGGGCGTCTCGAAGGATGGCGGCAAGCCTGGAAAGTGTGGCCATGGTTCGAGACGGCGCGCTGCGCCCGCCTCTCACCATGAGGCCGAGTGCGCTGAAGCTGGAGAAACAAGCCATGGCCCTGAAACCCGTCGTCATTTCCCGGAAGGCCGACGCCGCGCCAATGACTGCGGAGGAGCGGCAGATGCGTGTCGACCTCGCCGCCTGCTACCGCCTGGTCGCGCATTACGGCATGGACGACCTGTTCGCCACCCACATCTCGGTGCGGGTGCCGGGCAACGAGGAGCACTTCCTGCTCAACCCCTATGGGGTGCTGTTCGAGCAGATCACCGCATCCGACCTGGTCAAGGTCGACCTCGACGGCAACATCGTCCAGGACACCCGGTACACCATCAATCCCGCCGGTTTCGTCATCCATTCCGCCGTGCATGCGGCGCGACCCGACGCCAAATGCGTGCTGCACACGCACACGGTCGCCGGCATGGCGGTCGCCAGCCTGGAGGAGGGTCTTCTGCCGCTCACCCAGAAATCGATGCGCTTCTACAATCGCATCGGCTATCACGACTATGAAGGCGTCGCTGACGACCTCGACGAGTGCTCGCGGCTGGTGGCCTCGCTCGGCAAGCACAATGCGCTGATCTTGCGCAATCATGGACTGCTCACCTGCGGGCCGACGGTGGCGCGGGCGTTCTTCCTGATGAAGAACCTGGAGAAGAGTTGCCAGACCCAGCTCGCCGCCATGGCATCCGGCGGCAAGTTGATCAAGCTGTCGCCCAACCTGATGGAGCACGCCGCCGGCCAGTTCGAAGGCGGCATGGACGGACGCGCCAATGGCTGGCCGGCGTTGCTCAAGATGCTGGACAAGCTGGATCCGAGCTATCGGGATTGAGCTGGCGCGGCGGCACGATTTCGTGCGTACGGCCTTCCTGCGAGACGCCTGCCGTCGCTGTGCGACTCCTTCAGGAAGAGGGTTGACTACTTCTTCTTCTGCGCGGGCGGCTTGAGCAGGTCGCCCGCCTCCGCCACGATCTCCTTGGGCGTCGCGAAGGCTTCCGACAGCATCGCTTGAATCGCGACGCCGGTCATGGGCTCGATCTCGAGCTGAAGCTTCTCGGCCTCGGCGATGAAGGCCTTGTCTTTCATGGTCGCGTCGAAAGCGCGCCGCAGCGCCGCCAGCCGGTCCTGCGGCACGCCCGGCGGTGCGGCGATCGGCCGTCCGGTCTCCTGCCGCATCAGGATCAACGACAGCACGCGCTTCTTGTGCGGGTCCTTCACGATCTCGATGGCGGACGGCACGTCGGGCAGGTCGGGCAGCTTCTCCAGCCCCATCTGCACGATGACATTGAGCAGCTTGTTCTTGATCCAGTGTGGCCGCGACGCCTTCATCGTCGACCACGACAGGCCGCAGATGCCCTCGACCTCGCGCCGTTCGATCGACAGTGTCAGCCCCGCCGCGGGATCGTAGCCCGAGATCACGCGGAATCGGGTACCAAGCAGCGCATTGATCACGCGCGGCATCAGCGCGGTGTTGGAAGTCGCGCCGGCCGCGCCCACCACCACCTCGCGCTCGGTCGCCTGCTGGATGGTCTTGATCGGGCTCTCGTGCCAGGTGGCGCACACGTTCTGGAGCTTGCCGATCGAGCCGATCCAGTTGAGCTTGAGCGAATCGTAGCGTGCGCCCGTGGCGCCGAACAGCGGGTCCATGGTGACGTTGTTGGCGAACGCCCCGATGGTGCCGCCGTCGCGGTCGGCCGTGGTGTAGATCGCCGACGCCGCGGCGAGCCCGCCGGCGGCCGGTTGGTTCTTCGCGATAAAGGTGGGATTGCCGGGAATGTGCTTGCCCATGTGCCGCGCCAGCGCGCGGTAATACACGTCGTAGCCGCCGCCCGCGCCGCCGCCGATGATCAGGTTGATGGCACGGCCCTTGTAGAACTCCTCGACCGATTGGGCGGAGGCTGCGGGCGATTGCATGGCAATCGCGAGAAATGCAGTGCCGGCGAGTGACAGTCCTCTGGCATTCATGGGCGCTACCCTCGTTGCCGTCATGCCTGCGAAGGCAGGCATCCGGTCATCACGGTCTCTCGGTCAAGCATTGCCGCCACGCGGCGATTACTGGACCGTGCGCTGTCGCGGACCGTGACACGCTGCGGTTCGGCCAAGCTACCGCTTCCCGTATGTCTTTTGGAGTGCGGCAAAGAAGCCTTCCTTGCGCAATTCCGCGAGTACGCTGCCGTCGATGTAGTCGGCGGGGTTGCGGCTGCCCGAGCCGGCACCGATCTTGAGCACGTTCTCGACGCCCGGCATCGAGATGTCCATGTCGGGCGGCGACTGCGCCCGGAAGTCCTCGTAGCTGATGTCGACGATCCGCGGATTCTTGACCTTCAGCCCCCGCGCCAGCACCTGTTTGGCGCGCGCGGCGTCGGTGAGGGCGAGGTAGTTTCCCTCGATCACCGCGCGCAGGAACCGCAGCGCGAGATCGCGGCGCTCCTTCAGGTCCGCACGGCGCACCACAACGCCTGAGAACAGCCAGGGGATCTTCTCGGCGGCCAAGTCGATCAGGATGGTGACGCCCTGCTCGCGCGCCTGGCTGGTGGTGGGCTCGTTGATGGCGGTCGCCTTGATCTCGCCGGTGCGCACGGCGGCGAGCCGCTTGGAGCCGCCGCCGTACTCCTTCACCTGGACGTCGGCGCGCGTCATGCCGAAACGTTCCAGCGCCAGCGTGACCGTGGAATCGCTCTCCGAGCCGAAGCTCGATACGCCGACGACACCGCCCTTGAGATCGGCCGCGGACTTCACGCCGGGCGCGACCGCGACCACGAAGCGGATCACGTTGCTCATCGAGGCAATCAGGCGCAGGTCGCCGCCGGCGCGGTTGGCCTGCACCACCGACGACATGCCGACCCGCATCAGGTCGATCTGTCCGGCCTGCAAAGCCTTGGCGCCGCGGCTGCCGCCGCCCATGTTGACGATCTCGACCTTCAACCCGTTCTTGGCGTAGAAGCCGCCTTCCTCCGCCATCCACACCGGCAGCACGGTGTTGACCGCGTCCGAGATCCCGACGCGGAACGGCGTGAGTTGCTGCGCCGACGCAGGATGCAGCCAGATCAGTGTGAGCAGCGTCGCAAGTGCGCGCAATGCAGATGGCATGGCGTCCTCCCGTGCCGGTTTTCCGTGCAGGCACTGCATCGCCTGCCCTGTCGTTGGCGGCCCGGGCGAAGCCGTGTCGCGCGTGAATCAGAACTCCCGCAGCAGCCGCCCGAAGCCCTCGATCCTGTCGTTGACGCCGCAACGGCGCAGCGCATCCCAGACGATCGCCTGGTGCGCGGTCATCACGTTGACGCCGAACTCCTTCTCCAGCGGTTCGATGGCGCCCGCCGTCGGCCAGTGCGGCGACGGCAGCAGGATGGTGTCGGCGTCGGGATGCGCCTTCATCAGCTTGCGGCCCATCTCGATCGCCGCATGCTGCGGAATCGCGCCGATGCGGTTGAACGGTGAGCCCCAGCCGGTCGCGCCGAGAAGCTCGCAACCGAAATGCACGGCATAGCCGGCGATGCGGTCGGTGTCGGAATGCGCGTAGGGCTGCGCCACCACCGCCTTCTTGCAGCCCAGCGCCTTCGCCGCCCTGGCCTGTGCGGCCGCGCTCGACGAAACCTTGATGCCCAGCTCGGCCTCGAGGTCGGCGATCATCTGCTCGGCGTTCCCGGTGCCGCGCGAGAGGTTGATCGGCACGCCCCCGAGGCAGACGAGGTCGCAGCCGGCCGCCGCCATCTCGCGGGCCGCGCGCATCGAGATGTCGTAGGACTGGTCGACCTCGTCCTTCGATCGCACCACGATGGCGAGCGACGTGACCACCAGCGTCACGCCGTCCGGCACGATCTTGTAGAACTCGTAGGGGAAGACCTCGGTGGTCAGCGGCGGTGAGGTGTAGCCGATGCGGGCGCGGTGCCCGTACATCTTGCCGTCCTGAACGATCACGGGTGTCGTCATCGGATTCGCGTTTCCGGGGAGGGAAAGGGCGAAGGCTAATGACGCATCAGGGACTTGTCCACCTGTCGCCGGTCCGTCATCGGAACGTCATTCGACTGTCATCCGTGCCCGCCTATCGTCCGGAACCGCTGTTCCGACGAGGTTTCCGATGCATGCTCACCGCGCCCGCGGCCCGGCCGCCTTGATTGCCAGTGCGCTGATCGCAGGCGCTGCCGCCGCCAACGACATCCAGGCCAAGTACCATTACAGCGACGATACGCTGCTGCGGCTCGGACAGTTCACGTTCGAGGGCGGCAAGACGCTCAACCTCACGGTCGGCATCGGCTCGGGGGCATGGCGCGGGCCCGGCGATCCGCCCAACGTCATCTGGACGGTCGGCGACCGCGGCCCCAACATCGCTTGCAGCGAGATGAAGTCGATCGCCGGCACCGGCTTTGCGCCCTGCAAGGGCGTGCGCAACGGCCGCGTCTATCCGACGCCGTCCTATGCGCCGTCGATCTATCGCGTGATGCTCAACGACGACGGCACCTTCCGCGTGACCGACGTCATCACGCTGAAGGACCGCGACGGCCGCCCGCTCAACGGTTTGCTCAACCCGCTCAAGACCGCGGCAACCGAGAACGCCATGGACGGCACCGGCAAGCCGCTGCCGCACGACCTCAACGGCATCGATGCCGAGGGCATCGTTCGCCTGGCCGACGGCACCTTCTGGATCGGCGAGGAGAACGGTCCCTCGATCGCGCACATTTCCGCCGATGGCCGCATGATCGTCCGCCACGTGCCGCAGGGCACCGAAGGCGAATTCGCCGGTGCCCGCTACGACGTCAAGGGAACGCTGCCGGCGATCCTGACGAGGCGCCCGATCAATCGCGGCATCGAATCGATGGCAATGTCGCCGGACGAGCGGTTCCTCTATTTCATCATGCAGAACCCGCTCGCCAATCCGGACGTGAAGGCCTACCAGCAGGCCAAGAACACCCGCCTGTTCAAGATCGAGCGCACCGCCATGAGGGTGGTCGGCGAGTTCGTGTACACGCTGGACGATCCGGGAACCTTCCGGCGCGATCCGTCCAAGCGCCAGAACGATCCGCGCGTGAGCGAGTTGATGGCAATCGGGCCCGACCGCCTGGTCGTGCTGGAGCGCACGGAGCAGACCACGAAGCTCTATGAAATCCACCTCGCCGGGGCCACCAATATTGCCGGCACCCGCTGGGACGATCCGGCGACTTTGCCGACACTGGAGCAGACGACCGTCGCCGCGGCGGGCATTACGCCGGTGTCGAAAACGCTGCGGCTCGATACCGCCGACTTCCGCGACATCGTCGGCAAGACCGAAGGCATGGCGATCCTGGGCGATGGCGCGCTGGCCATCATCAACGACGATGATTTCGGGATCGCCGGCGGCCGCACCCAAATCGTGGTGCTGCGGCACCGGCATCGAACGCCGTTGATCGTCGATGCGCTTTGCGAACACCGCCAGCATGGCGCACTGTGCGCGATGCGCAATTTTGGTGCGCGGCGAATTCTTGTGCATTAACCACGCGGACAGGCGTAAAGTCTGCGCTTCCTGACCGCGGCTCGCGGCACAAACAAGCATGCTGCACTGCAACAAAACCTGTAAGGCCGCCCGCGCTGCGTCACAACGCGCAAGCCGCCGCGCTTTTCAATCAAATTCCCTCTGGCATTATTGATAACAGTTCGAATAAATGCCGACGAAACGCGTTCGGTACGACACGAGCTATCGGCAAGAGCGTGAAGCGGCCACTGCGTCTGCCGGTACTGCCGGCTCGTCGTAACAAGCCGCCTGAAGAAACACGGTGGGGGATCAAGGAGCAGATCACAATGACATCACGGACTTTTCGCGTAGGGTTTTGTGCCGCGGCAGGACTGTTGACCGCGGTGCAATGGCCGGCTCCGGCGCTGGCGCAATGGCAGCCGTCGCGGCCGGTGGAATTCATCATTCCGGCGGGCACCGGCGGCGGTGCCGACCTCATGGCACGCACCATCCAGGGCATCGTCACCAAGCACAGCCTGATGAAGACACCCATGGTCGTGATCAACAAGGCGGGCGGCGCCGGCGGCGAGGGCTTCCTTGACGTCAAGAACTCGCGCAACAACCCGCACAAGATCATCATCACGCTCTCGAACTTGTTCACCACGCCGCTGGCGACGGGCATTCCGTTCAATTGGAAGGACCTCACTCCGGTCGCCATGCTGGCGCTGGACGAGTTTGTGCTGTGGGTGAATGCCGAGACGCCCTACAAGTCGGTTGCCGACTACATCGGCGCCGTAAAGAAGGCCCCGCCCAAGCAATTCAAGATGGGCGGCACCGGCTCGCGGCAGGAAGATCAGATCATTACGGTCGCGATCGAAAAATCGGCCGGCGTGCAGTTCACCTATATTCCGTATCGCGGCGGCGGCGAAGTGGCGGTGCAGCTCGTCGGCAATCACGTGAACTCGACCGTCAACAATCCGAACGAGGCGGTAGCACAGTGGCGCGGCGGCAAGGTTCGTCCGCTCTGCGTGTTCGACGGCAAGCCGTTGCCGTACACCGAGATCATTGTTGACAAGCAGTCGTGGGCCAGCATCCCGACCTGCAAGTCGCAGGGTCTGAACATGGAGTACCTGATGCTGCGCGGCATCTTCATGCCGCCCGGCGCAACGCCCCAGCAGGTCGCCTTCTACGTCGAGCTGTTCAAGAAGGTGCGTGAGACGCCGGAGTGGAAGAAGCTCATGAGCGACGGTGCCTTCAACCAGTCCTTCATGACGGGTGCCGAATACGTCAATTGGGTCGCAAACGAGGAGAAGCGGCACCGCGAGCTGATGACTGCGGCCGGCTTCCTCCACAAAAAATAGCGCAATCCCGAGTACTGCCGTCGGCGGACGTTCCGCCGGCGGCATCTCCACGATCGAGTGAGTGATCGATGTCAGACGAAACGCATACGGCCGAAACCGGCCCCTCTCACTGGCTGGTTGAAGTCGGCGTCGCGCTGCTGACACTTCTGTTCGGCGTCGTCATTCTTCTTGGCAGCATCCAGGTGGGGATCGACTGGGGCGTCGAGGGCCCGAAGCCGGGCTTCTTCCCGTTCTACATTTCGCTGTTCATCATCGTCGCGAGCACCGTCAATCTGGTGCACGTGAATACCGGCCGCGACGGCAAGCCGGGCCCGTTCTCGACCTGGGAACAGTTGCGCCGCGTGATGTCGGTGGTAGTGCCGTCGGTCGCCTATGTTGCCTTCGTTCCGTTCCTCGGCATGTACGTCTCGTCGATCCTGCTGATCGGCGTCTTCATGACGTGGCTTGGCGGCTACAGCCTGTGGAAGACCGTGCCGATCGCGGTCGGCGTGCCGGTCGTCGCCTACATCGTGTTTGAACGCTACTTCCAGATCGCGCTCCCGAAGGGGCCGGTCGAGTACTGGCTCGGGCTGTAGCGCGGCCGCATGAGCACCTCTGTGAAAACGACCGTATTGGCCAGCATGGGCAAAGCGTAAATGGAAGAAATCGGTAATCTGTTCCACGGCTTTGCCACTGTCTTGCAGCCCTACAATATCTGGCTGATGGTCCTCGGGATCGTACTCGGGGTCATCATTGGCGTACTGCCGGGCCTGGGTGGCGCCAACGGCGTTGCGATCCTGTTGCCGCTGACCTTCTCGATGTCGCCGACCTCGGCGATCATCATGCTCTCGTGCATCTACTGGGGCGCCTTGTTCGGCGGCGCGATCACCTCGGTCCTCTTCAACATTCCGGGCGAGCCGTGGTCGGTGGCCACGACCTTCGACGGCCACCCGATGGCGCAGAACGGCCGGGCGGGAGAGGCCCTGACCGCGGCGTTCACCTCCTCGTTCATCGGTGCGCTGTTCGCGGTGCTGGTCATCACGCTGGTGGCGCCGCTGGTCGCGCGGTTTGCCTTGCAGTTCGGCGCGGCGGAGAAGTTCGGGGTCTATTTCCTGGCGTTCTGCAGCTTCGTCGGCTTGAGCAAGGAACCGCCTTTCAAGACCGTCGTTGCCATGATGATCGGCTTTGCGCTCGCCGCCGTCGGCCTCGATCACATGACCGGGCAGTTGCGGCTCACGTTCGGCTTCACGGAGTTGCTTGCCGGCTTCGACTTCCTGATCGCAGTGATCGGCCTGTTCGGCATCGGCGAGATTCTGCTCACGATGGAGGAAGGGCTTCAGTTCAAGGGCCGGTCCGCCAACATCAATCCGCGCGTGGTGTTCCAGACCTGGATGGAGCTGCCGCGCTACTGGGCGACCTCGATCCGCTCCTGCATCATCGGCTGCTGGATGGGCATCACGCCGGCGGGTGCGACGCCCGCCTCGTTCATGAGCTACGGCATTGCCAAGCGGCTGTCGCCGCGCGGACGCAACTTCGGCAAGGGCGAGGTCGAAGGCGTGGTGGCGCCGGAAACCGCGGCGCATGCGGCCGGCACCTCGGCGCTGCTGCCGATGCTGTCGCTCGGCGTGCCGGGGTCTCCGACCGCCGCCGTGCTGCTGGGCGGCCTTTTGATCTGGGGCTTGCAGCCCGGGCCGCTGCTGTTTGTCGAGCAGAAGGAATTCGTCTGGGGACTGATCGCCTCGATGTATCTCGGCAATATCGTCGGCCTCCTGGTGGTGCTGACCTGCGTGCCGGTGATGGCGGCGATCCTGCGCATTCCGTTCCCGGTGATTGCGCCGATCATCCTCGTGCTGTGCGCCATCGGCGCCTACACGGTGCACAACAACCCGTTCGACGTCGTGATGATGATGGTGTTCGGCGTGCTCGGTTACGTGCTGAAGAAGTGCAATTATCCGCTGGCGCCGCTGGTGCTGGCGCTCGTCCTTGGCGACAAGGCCGAAGAGGCGTTCCGCCAGGCGCTGCTGGGTTCGCAGGGCAGCCTGACGGTGTTCTGGTCCAATTGGCTGGTGGGCTCGATCATGGCGCTCGGCCTGATCGCGCTGTTCTGGCCGATGATTCAGAACGGCATGGCACGGCTGAGGCCGCGGCCGGCGGTGTGACGGCGGGGGCGCGGGGATTGCGATTCCGCCTGTTGCACAGCTCTTGGAATACTGTATACCACTGTCCCGGAACGGCCCTGCCCCAGAACGATGGTGTGGCGCATGAGTGCGAGTGAGGCTTCTGCGCGGCGCGCCCGCAATGCAACCACGGCCGATGCGCCGTTCGATGTGGCGGTTGCGCCGATCGATACCCCGGCCAGCTTCAAGAACAAGGCCTACGCCGCACTCAAGGACGTCATCGTGTCCATGGACGTCTATCACAGCCGCGCCGACATCCGCCTCGACGAGCGCCGCCTGGCACGCGACTTCGGCATCAGCCGGACACCGGTCCGTGAGGCCATGGCGCAGCTCGAGCGCGAGGGCTTTGTCCGCGCCGTGCCGCGCCGCGGCATCTATGTCGTGCGCAAGACCCGCAAGGAGGTGATCGAAATGATCACCGCCTGGGCCGCGCTCGAAAGCATGGCGGCGCGATTGATCACCGAGAACGCCGGCGAGGAGGACATCGCGTCGTTGCGGCGCATGTTCGCCAATTTTGAGAACGGCCAGGTGCGGGCGCATCTCGATGAATACTCGGAGGCCAACATCGAATTCCATCAGAGCATCATCCGCATGAGCCGCAACGGCGTGCTGATCGATCTCGCGGAGAATCTGTTCACCCACATGCGGATGATCCGGCGCAAGACCATCGGCGAGAAGGACCGCGCCGATCGCTCGATCCGCGATCACATGCACATCATCGAGGCGCTGGAGGCGCGCGATACCGCGCGCGCCGAGGTGCTCGTGCGCGACCATGCGCTTGGACTTGCCGACCACGTCGCGCAATACGCCGACTATCTGGATTGAGAATGTGGATCGAGCGTCGCCACGGATTCGGTGTCATCGCCGGGCTTGACCCGGCGATCCATCCATCTTCCGAAAGAGATGGATGCCCGGGTCAAGCCCGGGCATGACAAAGGAGAGGCAGGAGGAACACCCATGGCTGAAGCCGCAGTGAAAGAAAAGGCAACTGCGTCCGCCGAAGAGCGCGAGCTGACCGATGGCTTCAACCTCATCATCGATGCGCTCAAGCTCAACGGCCTCACCACGATCTATGGCGTGCCCGGTATCCCGATCACGGATTTCGGCCGCATGGCGCAGGCCGCCGGCATCCGCGTCATTTCGTTCCGCCACGAGCAGAACGCCGGCAATGCCGCGGCCATCGCAGGCTTCCTGACCAGAAAGCCCGGCATCTGCCTCACGGTGTCGGCGCCGGGCTTCCTCAACGGCCTCACCGCGCTCGCGCATGCCACGACCAATTGCTTCCCCATGATCCTGATCTCGGGCTCGTCGGAGCGCGAGATCGTCGACCTCCAGCAGGGCGACTACGAGGAGATGGATCAGCTCGCGATCGCCAAGCCGCTGTGCAAGGCCGCCTACCGCATCCTGCATGCGCAGGACATCGGCATCGGGGTGGCGCGTGCGATCCGCGCCGCCGTCTCGGGCCGTCCCGGCGGCGTCTATCTCGACCTGCCGGCCAAGCTGTTCGGGCAGGTGATGGATGCCGAAGCCGGGCGGAAGTCGCTGGTGCAGGTGATCGATCCGGCGCCGGCGCAGATTCCGGCGCCGGACGCGGTCAGCCGCGCGCTCGATGTGCTCAAGAGCGCGAAACGTCCCCTGATCATCCTCGGCAAGGGCGCGGCCTATGCGCAGGCTGACGATGCGATCCGCGCTTTGGTCGAAAAGAGCGGCGTTCCGTTCCTGCCCATGAGCATGGGCAAAGGCCTCCTTCCGGACACGCATCCGCAGTGCGCGGGAGCAGCGCGTTCGACGGTGTTGCAGCAGTCCGACGTCGTAATGCTGATCGGGGCGCGCCTGAACTGGCTCCTGTCGCACGGCAAGGGCAAGACCTGGGGCAACGCGCCGAAGAAGTTCATCCAGATCGACATCGAGCCCCGGGAGATGGATTCGAACGTCGAGATCGCCGCCCCGGTCGTCGGTGACATCGGCTCCTGCGTCACCGCGCTGCTCGATGGTATGGGCGGCGGCTGGCCGGCCCCGCCGGCGGACTGGATCAAGGCCGTTGCCGCCAAGCGGGAAGAGAACGTCTCGAAGATGGCGCCGCGGCTGATGAACAACAACGTGCCGATGGACTATCACGGCGCGCTCGGTGTGCTGCGCACGGTCATCAAGGAGCGGCCGGACGCCATCCTGGTCAACGAGGGCGCCAACACGCTCGACCTCGCGCGCGGCATCATCGACATGTACCAGCCGCGCAAGCGGCTGGACGTCGGCACCTGGGGCGTGATGGGCATCGGCATGGGCTATGCCATCGCGGCCGCCATCGAGACGGGCAAGCCGGTGCTGGCGGTCGAAGGCGACTCGGCGTTCGGCTTCTCCGGCATGGAGGTCGAGACCATCTGCCGCTACAAGCTGCCGGTCTGCGTTGTCGTCTTCAACAACGACGGCATCTATCGCGGCACCGACGTCAATGCGGCCGGGTCGGACCCGGCGACCACGGTGTTCGTCAAGGGTGCACGTTACGACAAAATGATGGAGGCCTTCGGCGGCACCGGTGTCAACGCGACGAGCCCCGACGAGCTCAAACGCGCCGTCAACGCCGCAATGGACTCCGGCAAGCCCACGCTCATCAACGCGGTGATCGATCCGGCCGCCGGCAGCGAGTCGGGCCGCATCGGCAACCTCAACCCGCAGAGCGCGTTGCGCAAGAAATAGCAGACGCAGGGTAGACAACGGCGCCTTTGGCGCCTTGCCCACGTTACGAAGGAAACGCGAGGATACCGACAATGGCTACGAGGAAACCGAAGGCGAAAGCCAGGACGAAGGCTGCGGCCAAGAAGGTCGTGAAGCTCAAGGCGAAGAAGCCGGCTGCAAAAAAAGCTGCGGCGGCGAACGGACTGCCAAGGCCCTCGACCAAGCCCTGGGGCCAGGCCGGCAAGGCGCTCGACGGCATCAAGGTGCTCGATTTCACCCATGTGCAGTCGGGACCGACCTGCACGCAGCTCCTGGCCTACATGGGCGCCGACTGCATCAAGGTCGAGCGGCCCGGAGTCGGCGACATCACGCGCGGACAGCTGCGCGACGTCAAGGGTGCCGACTCGCTCTACTTCACCATGCTCAACGGCAACAAGCGCTCGATCACGATCGACTCCAAGAATCCGAAGGGCAAGGAGATCCTGGAGCGCCTGATCAAGCACTGCGACGTGCTGGTCGAGAACTTCGCGCCGGGTGCGCTCGACCGCATGGGGCTGACCTGGGAGTACATCCACAAGACCAACCCGCGCATGATCGTGGCCTCGGTGAAGGGCTTCGGCCCCGGACCCTACGAGGACTGCAAGGTCTACGAGAACGTCGCGCAGTGCGCCGGCGGCGCCGCTTCCACCACCGGCTTCCGCGACGGCCCGCCGCTGGTCACCGGCGCGCAGATCGGCGATTCAGGCACCGGCCTGCACCTTGCCTTCGGCATCTGCTGCGCGCTGATCCAGCGCCAGCGCACCGGCCGCGGCCAGAAGGTCTTGTGCGCGATGCAGGACGGGGTATTGAACCTCACGCGCGTCAAGCTGCGCGACCAGCAGCGGCTCGCGCACGGGCCGCTCACCGAATACAGCCAGTACGGCGAGGGCGTTCCGTTCGGCAAGGCGGTGCCGCGCGCCGGCAATGATTCCGGCGGCGGTCAGCCCGGCTGGATCCTGAAGTGCAAGGGCTGGGAGACCGATCCCGACGCCTACATCTATTTCATCACCCAGGCGCCGGTCTGGGGCGCGATCTGCGATCTGATCGGCAAGCCGGACTGGAAGACCGACCCCGACTTTGCGACGCCGCCGGCGCGGCTGCCGCGCCTGCGGCTGATCTTCGACACCATCGAGGAATGGACCAAGACCATGACCAAGTTCGAGGTCATGGAAATCTGCAACAAGCACGACATTCCGGTCGGGCCGATCCTGTCGATGAAGGAGATTGCCGAGGAGCAGTCGCTGCGCGACACCGGCACCGTGGTTGAGGTCGATCATCCGACGCGCGGGAAGTATCTCACCGTCGGCAATCCGGTGAAGATGTCGGATTCGATCACCGAGGTGAAGCGCTCGCCGCTGCTCGGTGAGCACACCGAAGAGATCCTGACCAAGGTGCTCGGCTATTCGGCCAAGGAGTACGAGGAGATCAAGGCATCCGGCGCGATCACGCCGCCGGAGAAGCCGGCGAAGGCGGAAGCGGCCTAGGGCCGAGCGGAGCGACAAGGCACAGAGTCGTGCCCGGGCTTGGCCCGGGCATCCATCGAAGCGTGAGAGACGCGTCTTGACGATGGATCGCCGGGCCAAGCCCGGCGATGACGCAGAGTAGGGTTGGAGGGCTGTAGCAATGCGGATCGTCGTCCACGGCCAGCAGGCGTTCGGCAAGGCCGTGCTGGAAGCGCTCATCAAGCGCGGCGAGAACGTGATCGCGGTCTATGTCGCACCCGAGAAGCCGGGCGCCAAGATGGACCCGCTGAAGGAAGCGGCGGTCGCCGCCAAGTTGCCGGTCTATCAGCCGACATCCTACAGGGACCCGAAGGTGTGGGAGGAGTTCAAGGCGCTCAAGCCCGACCTCCAGGTGATGGCCTTCGTCACGCTGTTCGTGCCGGAAGAATTCCTCAACATCCCGACCCACGGCTCGATCCAGTATCACCCTTCGCTGCTGCCCGCCTATCGCGGGGCGAGCGCGATCAACTGGCCGATCATCCTGGGCGAGAAGGAGACCGGGCTGTCGATCTTCTGGCCCGACAACGGCCTCGATACCGGCGACGTGCTGCTTCAGAAGAAGACGCCGATCTCGTCCACCGATACGCTCGGCTCCGTGTATTTCGACCGCCTGTTCCCGATGGGCGTCGAGGCGATGCTGGAATCGATCGACCTTGTGAAGGCCGGCAAGGCGCCGCGCATCAAGCAGGACGAGTCGAAGGCCACTTACGAAGGCCGCGCGACCGCCGAGATCGCCCGCATCGATTGGGGCAAGTCTTGGCGCCAGATCGACCCGCTGATCCGCGGCTGCAATCCGGCGCCCGGCGCCTGGACGACGCTCGACGGCAAACCGCTCAAGATTTTCGACGCCAAGCCCATCCCTGCCAAAGACCCGAAGGGCATCGGCGGCAAGTACGGCGAGGTCGTGGTTGTCGAGGACGACGGCTTCACCGTCGTCTGTGCGGACGGCCGCATCAAGGTGACCCGCGTGCAGGCCGACGGCCCCAAGCTCGGCGCCGGCGAATGGGCGAAGGCCGCCAAGCTTGCCGCCGGCGCGAGGCTCACGTGATCGGCCCGCGGAGCCAAGTGCGCCGGCGCGCGTCGCTGTGCCCTCTCCCCTTGCGGGAGAGGGCAGCGCCGACGCGTCAGCAAATTCTGATGGGTGAGGGGTTAGGGCGCGGTACCCCTCACCCATGCATCTTTGTTGAACCGCTGCGGCTGCCCTCTCCCGCAAGGGGAGAGGGCACAATCACGAGCGCCGCGCCCGCGGCTACCTCTTCCTCGCGCTTGTCTCCCTAACTGGACCCATCGCAAATGCCCGCCTCGCAGCATCAGTCTCCAAAGTCCGACATCGAAATCGCCCAGGCCGCCAAGAAGCGCCCCATCCTCGACATCGCGCGGGAAAAACTCGGCATCGCGCCCGAGAACCTCGAGCCGTATGGCCACTACAAGGCCAAGGTGTCGATGGACTACATCAAGTCGCTCAAGAACCGGCCGAACGGCAAGCTGATCCTGGTCACCGCGATCACGCCGACGCCGGCGGGCGAGGGCAAGACCACCACCACCGTCGGCCTCACCGATGCGCTCAACCACATCGGCAAGAAGGCGATGCTATGCCTGCGCGAGCCGTCGCTCGGCCCCTGCTTCGGCGTCAAGGGCGGCGCCGCCGGCGGCGGCTATGCCCAGGTGGTGCCGATGGAGGACATCAACCTGCACTTCACCGGCGATTTCCACGCCATCGGCACCGCGCACAATCTGCTGTCGGCGCTGATCGACAACCACATCTATTGGGGCAACACGCTCGGCCTGGACGGCCGCCGCGTCGCCTGGCGCCGCGCCATCGACATGAACGACCGCTCGCTGCGCTCGATCGTGTCCTCGCTCGGCGGCGTCGCCAACGGCTTCCCGCGCGAGGACGGCTTCGACATCACGGTCGCCTCGGAAGTGATGGCGATCTTCTGCCTCGCATCCGATCTTGACGACCTCAAGAAGCGGCTTGGCAACGTGATCATCGGCTACACCCGGGACCGCAAGCCGGTCCGCTGCGCGGACGTGAAAGGGCAGGGACCGATGACGGCGCTGCTCAAGGATGCGCTGTCGCCCAACCTGGTGCAGACGCTGGAAGGTACGCCCGCGTTCATCCACGGTGGGCCGTTCGCCAATATCGCCCATGGCTGCAACTCGGTGCTCGCCACCACCACCGCGCTCAAGCTCTGCGACTACGTCGTGACGGAAGCCGGCTTCGGCGCCGATCTGGGCGGCGAGAAGTTCCTCGACATCAAGTGCCGCAAGACCGGTCTCCAGCCGGACTGCGCGGTGATCGTCGCAACTATTCGCGCGCTCAAGATGCACGGCGGGGTCAAGAAGGACGACCTCAAGAAGGAGGACCTCAAGGCGCTGGAAGCCGGCATGGCCAATCTCCAGCGCCATGTCGAGAACGTGCAGAAATTCGGCATCCCGGCGGTGGTGTCGATCAACCGTTTCTCGGCCGATACCGATGCCGAGATTTCGCTCGTGAAGGAACGATGCAAGGCGCTCGGCGTCGAGGCGCTGATGGCGGACCATTGGGCGATGGGCGGCGAAGGCGCCGCCGACGTGGCGCGCGCCGTGGTCAAGACCATCGACGCCGGCAAGGCCAAGCTGAAGCTGCTCTACCCCGACGACATGGCGCTGGTCGACAAGATTCGCACCATCTGCACGGAAATCTACCGCGCCAAGGATATCGATGTGCACAAGCCGGTGCGCGACCAGCTCGAATCCTTCGAGAAGATGGGCTATCGCAACCTGCCGGTCTGCATCGCCAAGACGCAGTACTCGTTCACTACCAACGGCGATCTCAAGGGTGCGCCCGACGATCACATCGTCAACGTGCGCGAGGTGCGGCTGTCGGCCGGCGCGGAGTTCGTGGTGGCGATCTGCGGGGAGATCATGACCATGCCGGGGCTGCCGCGCGTGCCGGCCGCAGATTCGATCGACGTCGGCGCGGACGGCAGGATCGTCGGGCTGTTCTGACGAGCCAGCTCTCGGTTGGGCCCGGCCGGGACAGCGGCGAAGCTACCTTGCCGGGTCCCGATACGGAATCGTCTCGCGCGCCAGCCGCACCAGATGCCGTGCCGAGTCCGTCCGCTGCTCCTCCAGGATATGCCCGACCAGGCCGGCGCTGCGCGACACCACCGCAATCGCGCGCACGATCTCCGGCGGGATGCCGATCTCCAGCAGCAGCGCCGCCAGCGCGCCGGTGGCATTGATGGTGATGTGGCGGCCGGCGATCTCGTCGATGGTCGCGGACAGCCTCAGCAAAAGCTGGACGTAGCGGCCATCGAGTCCGTTCTCCTTGGCGACCCGCAGCAACGGCGGCGTGCGCGGATCGTCCGGCTTGTGCAGCGCGTGGCCGAAGCCGGGCACCGCCGCCTTGCGCTGCCGGTGCTCCGCGACAATCCTGCGGCACCAGGCGTCGGCATCAGCTTCGTTGACGCCTGCCGCCAACAGGGCCGCGCAGCCTTCCATGGTGCCGGCGTGCACGCTGCCGACGGCCATCAGGCCGGCCCCGATCGACACCTGAATGTCGTCGGGCACGCTCTCCGCCATGAAGCGCGCGATCAGCGCCGACGGCGTGAAGCCGTGCTCCATCAGCGTCACCAGGCAGGCGTCGAGCACGCGTGTCTGCGCCGTGTCCGGCATCCGGCCCACGACCAGGAAATAGAACACCTCCGTGAAGGTGTGCCGGCCGATCAGGTCGTTGACGAGATCGCGCCCGCGGACGGTGACGCTTGAAGCATCAGCCGTGGCGATGTTGGTGATCGGCTGCGGCATCACTTCGCCTTGGAAATGGTGTCGCGGATCGTCGCCGCGAGCTTGTCGTCGAGCTTGGTGGCCGTCGCCACCGCGTTCTGCACCTCCTGGCCGGTCGCCGGACTGAGGTCGAAACCGGCCTTGGTGATGTCGGCGACGAATTCCTTGTCCCTGACCATGCGGTCGAAGGCCGTCCGCAATGCGGCCACGCGCTCCGCCGGAACGCCGGGCGGCAGAATGAACGAACGGCCGACGTCGACATTGGACGCCATGAAGCGGGCGACGGCCTTCTGCTGCGGCGTCTGCGCCAGCTCGATGGCCAGCGGCACATTCGGCAGGTCTTTCTCCCTGGCGCTGCCGAACTGCACGACCGGAACCGCGTAGCCGGTGTCGAACCATTTCCTGCGCAGCGTCTTGAAGATCGTCCAACTGACGACCGCGCCGGAAATTTCGTTGCGCTCGATCGCCAGGAAGATCGGATTGATTCCGGAGAAGCCTTCGATCGTCTTGATCTTCACCGGTTCGAGCCAGCGCAGCAGCGCCGGCAGCAGGCCGGTCGGGGAGCCGGCGCCGGAGGAGCCGACGATGATCTCCGTCTGCAGCAGGTCGCGGAACCGCTTCACGCCGGTGTCGGCACGCACGCCGAGCACGTTGTTCACCCGTTCGATGGCGCCCAGCCAGACGAATTCGTTGACCTTGTACTTGATCTTGTCGGCGTCGATGACCGACGCCAGTGCCACCGAATCCGACACCATAGCGATGGTTGCGCCATCGCGCGGCGCAGCGTTGTACATATAGTTGCTGGCGACGATGCCCCCGGCTCCCGGCCTGTACTGCAACACGATCTGCGGCTGGCCGGGGATGTGCTTGCCAAGGTGGCGTGCGACGATCTGGCTATAGGTGGCGTAGCCGCCGCCCGGTCCGAACGGAACCACCGAGGTGACGGACTTGCCCTTGTAGAAATCTTCGACGGCGTCGCTCGCCGCCGCGTGCGGCAGCACAGCGAGACCGACCGCGAGGCCGAGCGCTCGCACCGGAACCATGCGCATCCGATTCTCCCCGAGGGCGTTTCCCTTGACACGTTGTTGTTGGAAAAACACTATAATCGCCGCTCGGATCGGCGCAATGTGGCCCGATGCGGCGCGACATTGTGGCGTGGAGAGAAAACTCATGTCGGACATCATTGGCATCGCGCATTTCAGCATTCCGGTGAGCGACGTGAAGCGGAGCCGGGACTTCTATTGCGACGTGGTCGGCTGCAAGCACCTGTTCTCGACGCCCAAGGGCCACATGTCCTTCATCGACGCAGGCGGCGTCTGCCTCATCCTGGTGAAGCAGGACCATCCGGTGAATCCCGTGCTCCAGGAGAGTGAAGGCGTGCATCACTCCTTCACGATCGCGCCGGACAAGTTTCAGGCCGCCGTCGACCGCTTGAAGGCGAAGGGCGTCCAGTTGATTGGCGAGGAGGACCGCCAGGGCGGCGTGGTCAACGGTCCGCGCGTCTATTTCCGGGATCCGGACGGAACCGTGCTCGAGTTCATCAACCTCACAAGCTACGTGACGGATCAGCACCGCCATTGAGTCGGCGGTTCGCAGCGCTCGGGATTGGGCTCGCTCCCGTGCGGGGCGCTACAGCAAGGGCTGTCACTCGCGGCGAATTCCGCATGGCTGCGCTCGGGCTACGACACTTCGCCTTGCGCTGCATTCCTGCTAAGCACGCGCATGCTCCAACCCACCGGCTCTCCCGTCACTCCCCGCGTCCCCCCGCTGATCAAACGCAACACCGCCCTGGTGGCGCTGTCGCAGTCGTTCAGCGGCGCCGGCATGCCGCTCGCCTACGGGATCGGGCCGCTGATGGTGGTCGCAGTCACGGGCTCGGCGAGCCTTGCCGGCTTGTCGGTGGGCCTGTTCGGGCTGAGCCGATTCCTGGTGTCCTATCCCGTCGGCAAGATCACCGACGCCTATGGCCGCAAGCCCGGCATCCAGCTCGGACTCGCGATCGCGCTGGCCGGAGCCGGCCTGGTCGCCTGGTCGATGAGCCTGATGAGCATCGTGGCGCTCACCGCCGGTCTCCTGGTGTTCGGCATGGGCATGGCCGCCGCCCACCAGTTGCGCGTCGCCGTCACCGACATGTTCCCGCCGTCGCTGCGGGCCGAGGCGCTTGGCTATGTGGCGCTCGGCTCGATCGCAGGCCTTGCAATCAGCCCGATCCTGGTCACCGCGGCCGAGCGTGCGGCGCCCAGCCTTGGCCAGGATCCGCTGGCACTGCCGTGGTTGATGCTGCCGGCGCTGATCGTCACCGGCATGGTGCTGGTCGCTTTCATCCGTCCCGACCCGAAGGTGATCGGCGAAAACCTGCCGCAGTACTTCCCGGGCGCGCCGCCGCCATTGCGGCTGTCCCCGGACGCGGCCAGGAATTTCAGCGTCATGGCGATGCTGCGCCGAACCCCGATCCGGCTTGCCATCGTCGCCAACTGCGCTGCGCAGGGCAACATGTCGATCGTGATGGTGCTGACGTCGCTGGTGCTGCATCACCATGGCCATTCGCTGTCGGCGATCGCCTTCTCCCATATGTTCCACACCGTCGGCATGTTCGGCTTCACCATTCCGCTCGGGCGGCTGGCGGATCGCCTTGGACGCGAGCAGGTGATGTATCCGGGCGTCGCCGTCGCGCTTGTCGGTGCGGTGCTGGTGACGTTCACGTCGGCGTTCTGGTCGGTCACGCTCGGCACGTTCCTGGTCGGGATCGGCTGGGCCGCGGCCAATGTCGCCTCCACCGCACTGATCGCCGACCGCTCGGAGACCGGCGAGCGCGGCCGCGCCATCGGCGTGAGCGACAGTTTCGCAGGGGCGGTGACGGTCGTGACCGCGCTGGTGACCGGGCCGCTGGTGCAATGGGCCGGCCTGCCGGCCGCCGGCATGGTTGCCGTGGCCTTTGCGGTGGTGCCACTGGCCATGGCCGTGTTCAGCGGGAGGGGCAATCGACCGTAGCCCGGTGGAGCGGAAAGCGAAACGCGGGCTACAATGACTTGGATCGGAGCCAGCCATGGACGTGACTGTCAGCGAGGTCGGGCCGCGCGACGGGCTCCAGAGCATCAAGCGCACGCTGCCGACCGACGCAAAGCTGCGCTGGATCGCGGCGCTGGCGCAGGCGGGCCTGCGCGAGATCGAGGTCGGCTCGTTCGTGTCGCCCAAGGTGCTGCCGCAGATGGCCGACTGCGCCGAGGTGGTTGCGCGCGCCCGCGGCATTGCCGGACTGCGCATCGTCACGCTGGTGCCGAACCTGCGCTACGCCACGATGGCATTCGAGGCCGGCACCCACGTCGTCACCATCCCGGTGTCGGTGAGCGAACAGCATTCCATCGCCAATATCCGCAGGACCCACCCCGAGATCATCGCCGAGGTGCGTGCCATCGTGGCGCTGCGCAACGAGCGCTTCCCCGAGATCAGGGTGGAGACCTCGCTCTCCACCGCCTTCGGCTGCACCATCCAGGGCGTGGTGCCGGAGGATGACGTGCTGCGGATGGCCAATGCCATGGTCGAGGCGGGCTCCGATACGATCAATCTCGCCGACACCGTCGGCTACGCCAATCCGGCGCAGGTGAAACGGCTGTTCAACCGCCTGCGCGCGGAGGTCGGCGACAAGACCGGCGGCGCGCATCTGCACAACACGCGCGGGCAGGGGCTTGCGAACGTGGTCGCGGCGCTCGACGCCGGCGTCACGACCTTCGACTCCTCGCAGGGCGGCATCGGCGGCTGCCCCTATGCGCC
>Ga0073934_10003075_pt1 | contig 31939 bp, 31 predicted proteins | sample LarsenN4metaG_FD_76834 | JGI IMG/M metagenome (GOLD analysis project Ga0073934, IMG submission 76834) | Hot spring sediment bacterial and archeal communities from British Columbia, Canada, to study Microbial Dark Matter (Phase II) - Larsen... ...
GAACGAGACGGCCTTCTTCCTGTGACGACAGCGCACCGCGGGCGCGGCCGACGGCAATGGCGAGCGCGGCGAGGGCGGAGAGCTGGGCCGTGAACGCCTTGGTGGACGCAACGCCGATTTCCGGGCCGGCCAGCGTGGGCAGGCGCGCATCGGCTTCGCGCCAGATGGTCGATTCCGGCACGTTGACGACGGCGAGCGTTTTGAGGCCCTGCTCTTTGCAATAGCGGAGCGCGGCGAGCGTGTCGGCGGTCTCGCCGGACTGGCTGACGAAGACGGAGAACGCGCTCTTGCCGAAGGCCGGCTTGCGATAGCGGAATTCGCTGGCAATGTCGGTTTCCACGCTAAGGCCGGCGATCTGCTCCATCCAGTATTCGGCCACGCGACCCGCGTAGTGGGCGGTGCCGCAGCCGATGACGATGGCGCTGTCGGCGCCAAGATCGACGCCGTCGAGATCCGGCAACTCGACGCGTTCGTCGTTGGCGTTCACGTAGCGCGTGATCGTGCGGGCCGTCGTTTCGGACTGCTCGTAGATTTCCTTCTGCATGAAGTGGCGATAATTGCCCTTCTCCACGGCGGCTGCGCCGCCGGCAAAGATGTGCACCGCGCGCTGCGCGACCTGGCCGCTGGCGTCGAGGATTTTAACTTTCGCGCGCGAGAGGATGGCGATGTCGCCTTCTTCGAGAAACATCACACGCGTCGTGAAAGGCGAGACGGCGATGGCGTCGGAGCCCAAATACATCTCGCCGTCGCCCACGCCGACGGCCAGCGGCGAGCCCTTGCGCGCGCCGATGAGGATGTCGTCGTCGCCGGCGAACAGCACGGCGATGCCGAACGCGCCTTCCAGGCGCCTAACGGCGGCGATGGCGGCCTGTTCGGGCGGTTGGCCCTTGTCGAGATAATGGGTGATCAGGTGCGCAATGACTTCGCTGTCCGTTTCTGACGCGAAGGTGTGGCCGGCTCTAATGAGCTCTTCGCGCAGCGCGCGGAAGTTCTCGATAATGCCGTTGTGAACGATCGCGACCTTATCGGTGGCGTGCGGGTGGGCGTTGCCGGTGGTTGGCGCGCCGTGGGTGGCCCAGCGCGTGTGGCCGATGCCGCAGGCGCCGGCAAGCGGCCGCTCTGCGAGTTCGCGCTCCAGGTTTGCAAGTTTGCCGGCCGCGCGGCGGCGCTGGATGGCGCCATTCTCCAAAGTGGCGACGCCGGCGCTGTCATAACCGCGATATTCGAGGCGCTTTAAAGCCTCGACGAGCCGGGGCGCGGCGGGGGAGCTGCCTAGAATGCCAATGATGCCGCACATGGTTTCTGTTCTCTAAAGCCGGACAACAACCGTCACTCCGGACGCGCGTAGCGCGATCCGGAATCCAGGAGGTCGCAGCGCGCAGAGCGTCAGCGGCTGGATTCCGGGCTCTCCGCTTTGCGGAGCCCCGGAATGACGAAGGATTGTCCCTCGCGCCCTCATGCACGCCAGGCCATTGATTTGCACCTCAATTAGTCTTTCAACATGCGACGAATTTCAGGACGATGCACGCATGACGAGAGCTTATTTCGGCACCGACGGCATCCGGGGCACGGCCAACCGCTTTCCCATGACGCCGGAGGTGGCGCTGCGCGTGGGGCTGGCGGCGGGCAAGCGCTTCATGAGCGCCGACGACCGGCGCCACCTCGTGGTGATCGGCAAGGACACGCGCCTGTCGGGCTACATGCTGGAGCCGGCGCTGACGGCTGGCTTCACAGCAGCCGGGATGGACGTCGTGCTGTTCGGCCCGCTGCCGACGCCGGCGGTGGCGATGTTGACGCGCTCGTTGCGCGCAGATTTGGGCGTGATGCTCTCAGCCTCGCACAACAAGTTCGCCGACAACGGCATTAAGCTGTTCGGGCCGGATGGGTACAAGCTCTCGGATGACGCTGAGATCGAGATCGAGCAGCTGATGGACAGCCCCCTCGATCGGCACTTGGCGGAGGCGTCGAAGCTCGGCCGCGCCAAACGGATCGACGATGCGCAGGCGCGCTATGTCGAGATCGTCAAGGCGACGTTTCCGAAGGGGCTGTCGCTGAAGGGGCTTCGCATCGTGATCGATGCGGCCAACGGCGCGGCGTACAAGGTTGCGCCGGTGGCGCTCTATGAGTTGGGCGCGGAAGTGTTTCCGATCGGCGTTGAGCCCAACGGGTTCAACATCAACGAAGAGGTCGGGTCCACGGACACGCGCGCGCTGAAGGACGCGGTGCTGAAATATCGCGCCGATCTCGGCGTCGCGCTCGATGGCGACGCGGATCGTGTGGCGATCATCGACGAGAAGGGCAATGCGATCGACGGCGACCAGCTGATGGCGCTGATCGCCAAGAACTGGAAAGAGCAAGGCGCGCTGACCAAGCCCGGGATCGTCGCCACGGTGATGAGCAATCTCGGGCTGGAGCGTTACCTCGAAAGCCTGAAGCTGAAGCTCGAGCGCACCAAGGTCGGCGACCGTTATGTGGTCGAGACCATGCGCGCCAAGGGCTACAATGTCGGCGGCGAGCAATCGGGGCACATCATCCTGTCGAATTTCTCGACGACGGGCGATGGTCTCTTGGCGGCGCTGCAGGTGCTGGCGGTGATTGTCGCGAGCGGCAAGCCGGCGAGCGAAGTGTGCAAGCTGTTCGAACCGGCGCCGCAAGTGCTGGAGAATGTGCGCTACGAAAAGGGCAAGCCCGATCCGATGGAGGCGCCGGCCGTGAAGGAAGCGATCAAGGCGGCGGAGGCGCAGCTGACGGGGAAGGGGCGGCTCCTGGTGCGCAAGTCCGGCACCGAGCCGCTCGTGCGCATCATGGCTGAAGGCGACGACGAAGCGCTCGTGCGCAAGACGGTCGCGGATGTGAAGAGCGCCGTGGTGGCGGCCGCAAGGGCGGCATGAGAAGAATTGGTGACACACACTCATTCAACAGTCGCAGGTAATCTCGCGCTCCAGTAGACGTGAGTGTGTGTCACCAATTCTTCGTACGCTCGTCGTCTTGAACCGCGATGTCGGCTTTGTGCGCGAAGGCCAGGAGGTCCGCGTCAAACTCGAAGCGTTTCCGTTCACCCGCTACGGCGTGGTCGACGGACGGCTTACTTTCCTCAGCCGCGACGCCATTCAGGACGAAAACCTCGGGCTCGTTTTTCCCGCGCGCGTTGAGTTGTCGCAATTCTCCATTAACGTGGGCGGCAGGGCGACGCCGCTCAGTGCGGGACTTCCTGCAACCGCAGAAATCAGAACGGGCCGGCGCCGCATCATCGAATTCCTCCTCTCGCCTCTGCAGCGGCGAGTGGAGGAAGCGGGGAGGGAGCGGTGACTCTGAACCTTCGGCAAGTCGCACTTGTGATCCTCAACTTGTTTGCTGCCGCTTGTGTATCTGGGGAGATGCAAACGACAAACGCGTGTCGTGGTGAGGCACCGACGGAATGGTATCTCCGCGATATCGCGCCGAGTTTGCCAATCTGGCAGCAGCACCCGGAACTACCCATGCCTGGCTCCGGGTATATCGACCAGGGAAAGATTGAACTCGTGGCGTTCGAGGATTTAGCGAGCGAAGAGCTTCGATGCTGGTCAGATCGAGGTGACAGGCTTGCTACCTTAGCACTAGCCGTGCGCCTAACGCTGACAACCACGCCGCCGAGGTCGGCGCGCGACGTGCGTGAGATTGAACGACTCCTTCGAGCATCAGCTGCCGATCGTCAGAGAAACTCTGAACCCTGTGCCGAGCCCTTCTGCCATGGCGTGCCCGAGGCAATGTACCGGCTCGCGATATTCCGGCGGTCGGATGATGCCGAACGGCGCGAACTTCTTGAGCGCGCCAGCAGAGCGGGTTTCACGCTGGCCACGCTTGAACTCAGAGGCGAGCAAACACCTACAAGGGAGTAGTGCCGTGCCTGAAGTGTCAATCCCAACGACCGCAACGGGTCCTTATGGCGAGCCAATCGTCAGCGTTACGGCACCAGCTAATCCAACACTGCATCTGCCTTTCATAACATACTACGGTCGCGCCGCGGACATCCCGCTCATTCAGAAGAAATGCGTCTAAATGCGGGACACACACTCTTTTCGCAGCAATTCTCCATTAACGTGGGCGGCAGGGCGACGCCGCTCAGCGCGGGACTTGCTGCAACCGCTGAAAGCGGGGGAGGCCCGGCGCTAAATTGGTGACACACACTCACCCAGCGGGCGCGGCCGTGCTTGCAGCAAGCTGTGGGTGAGTGTGTGTCACCAATTTAGCTCAACGCGGCGCGCCGAGGCCGGCGGCGGTAACGAGCCGCTCCACGTAGAGATCGTTCGCAGCGTGGAGTTCGTCGCTTTGGCTGCCGTCGCAGATGGCGGTGGTGGGAAAGGCGGCGGCGAGCTGGTTGGCGGCCTGGGATTCAAGTTCGTCCGCGGCGGGATCGGAGAGTATCCAGCCCAAGCGCAGCGGCACATTGTTGTCGGCGACTTCTACGAAGCGCAACGAACAGAAGCGTCCGTCCTGGTGCATGTTGTAAAGACGGCCGACGGAAATGCGCACCCGTTCTTCGCGGGTGGCGAGCACGGCCTGCAGTTCGTGGATGTCGAAATCGAGCCGCCACTTCGCCGGCAGACGCTGGCGATAGGGATTTGAGTCGATGTGGAGGACTGCGATGCGCGGCGCGGTCTGGCGACGCTCACGCGCTTGGCGCTGCAGATGTTCGACGACGGCGATCAGCGTTTCTGCGCCGGAATTGTCGAAATAGCCGCCGTCGACAAAGCGGAACGTCGCGTCATTCGTGCGGACCGAACCGACGGGGGACACGACAGGGAAGCGTGCGCTGGAGGCTGCAATCGTACTCAGCCGGAAATCCGGAGACTGGTTGCATTGCGGCTCGACCAGGTCGTTGGCAGGTGCGGGGCTCCAGATGCAGCGGAAGTCGTGCAGCCAACGGTGGCGTGCGCGCATGTTGGCGAGATCGAGGTCGCTGGCGACAAAAACGCCGCCGCTTGTCGTCTCAGTCATGTTGATCAGCAGATGCGGCGCGGCGCGCCGTTCGCCCACTTCGCCGAACGCCGAGGCGGTGAAAGGATTGTTGTGACGATCGACGCCGAAGGCGTCGGCGAAGGCCTGCTCGAGACTGAGCTCAAGGCCGCGCTGGCGATCGGACTGTGGAAAGAATGCGCCCTGGGCATCGCTGGTCGATGCCGGCAAGAACGCCTGGATCAACTCTGGGAACATCTGCTTGGCGAGAATCGGCGAAAGGTGGTCGCGTCGGAACATCGCGTCGAGCGCCTGCTGGCGCGGACCGGGCGCCGCCGCGGGGTCGAGGTCGCATGCCGAGCCTTCGAGCGGCGTTACGTCCAGGCTTGCCCGATAAGCGGCTGCGCCAAACGCCGCGCCGGAAACCGCGCTGATCGCAAAGATGCGCCGCGCCAGGCGTGGGCACTGGTCGGCCAACCGCGCCAGCACCGCGGCGGTAAAGTGCGCCGAGCGGATACCGCCCCCTTCTGAACTGACCAGAATGATGGGTGCATCCGGCGCGCCGTTTTCGCGTGCGAACGTCCTCAGCGCGTCGTTTAGCGTGGGGCGCTGCAGATCCTCGATCGGCTCGCGGGTGCGCATGAAGTGATTGTCGTCCATGCCGAACGCGCCCAGCACCAGCGGCGCAGCGAGCGCGAGCGCGAACGCCGGCAGCCCGTACTTGCGTCCGAAATGGATAAGCCAGGCCCCCCCGGCGGTGACGACGGCGAAGCTCAAGCAGATCAGCGTGACGGGGCCGACGAGTCGCGCGAACTGCAGTCCTTGGTCCGGCATTGCGAAGAAGAAGGCGGCCAGCCCGAGGAAGAGGCCCGGCAGCATCCAGCCGTGTGCGGCGCGCATCGGCAAGGTGTGGCCAAACCGCCGGCTGATGAAGCGGGCCAGCGGCGACCACCAGAGCAGGATGAATACAAACGGGAAAATGATGCTCCCGGCAGCCAGCGCGGTGAACGGCGTCTGCAGCGGGTCGGCAACGATGGCGCCGGCGAGGGCAAGGGCGTCCTCATGGAAAGCGCGGCCCGGCTCGGCATGCGCGCCGAGGAAGGGGAGCGCCGCATCTGTGAAACTCATCGCCGCGCCGAACCAGGGCGCAAACCATGCGATGCCGACGAAGCCCCGCTGCCAGCCGTTGAACACGCCAGACGCATGCTGGCCGCGCAGATCGACGCCCAGGAGCCGCGCGGTCCAGTACCTGAGGGTTGCCGCAAAGGCGAAGATGGCCAGAAAGGTTATGCCCGTTCGGACCCACGCGAACTCCGACCATGGGTCGCTTGGGTCGCGCACGTAGTTCGCGAGCACTTCCTGCACTTGGCCAGCGGCCAAGCCGAAGGTGCTGAAGACGCCGAACATGACGAGCGAGACGGAGATCGGATACCAGGCGAGCGTCATGTGACGCTGGAAGCGCTCGTATGCCGTGATCTTGCGACCGTGCGCGGGCATGGACCTCACCCCTCAGGCAGACAGCCTGGCGATCGGGACGCTTCCTTGAGCCTCATGGGCGGCGGGGAGACGTAAGCCTTGCGGCCGGCTGGAGAGCCCCTCTCGGCCTTGCAACCAGCGCCCGCGCGCTCCGGTTCCCGCGCTTGGAATAAAACGCGCCCGAGCGGCCAGCGCGCGTTTATGCTGGCCCCGGCGCCGTTGCGTGAGCCGCCGCGCGACCTTGGGCCTCATGCGACGAGCCGCGTTTGACGGCTTCGGGCGCCCTGTGTATATGTGCCAACATCTTGTGACGCCTCAGAAAATGGCGTCGTGACCCTGGCATAGCTCGTCGTCGCATGCGCCGCCAGCGCAGCCCCGACCTTTGCCGCCACGTGATGGAGATGTCGATGTCTACGGCACAGCGCGCCGACGCCGAGCAAATCCCGCTCTCGGCGCGCCGTCATGCGGTGTCCGCGCTAGTGCGCGCTCCGAGCATTCCGCCTCGGCGCAAGGACTCGCTGATGAGCGAGACCAAGCGCGTGGCGGTCGTGCTGCGCCGCGGCATGAAGCAAAGCGAATTTCGCCATGTGGAAGAAGAACTCGACCTGCATAACTTGACGTGCCTGCCGGTGCTTGCCGGACAGCGGCGCATGACCGTGTCCGATACGCCGGTCTGCGGGTTCATCGTCACGGGCGGCGACATGGACCCCTCGCACGCCGAGCGCGACCTCATCTTGTCGACCGTGCGGGAGACCATGGACCGCGAAATTCCGGTGGTGGCGATGTCCGACGCGGTGCCGCTTGTGCTGGAGGCCGCTGGCGTCCGCGGCGCCGTCGCGGGCGGCCGCAGCGTGATGCTGCATCAGGGGGGCGTGCGTGTGCTGGAGACCCACCGCGGCATCGGTGAAGCCGTGAAGCTCATGGCGAAAGCCCCGTCGCGATAGGCCCGGTTTAGCGAATACGTTGGACCCACGCTGCCGTGCTTGGGTCGAGCAGCGCGCTTTCCGGAGCGCCCTGCAGGGCGGGCAACAGCTGGTTCGCCATTTCCTTGCCGAGTTCGACTCCCCATTGATCGAATGGGTTCACGCCCATCAACACTGCCTGGGTGAAGGTGCGGTGTTCGTAGAAGGCGAGCAGCGCGCCGAGCGCATCCGGCGTCAGCCCATCGAGCGCCATGAGGGTCGAGGCGCGGTTGCCGGGAAAGGTTCGGTGCGGCGCGAGCCGCGCGGCCTCGGCTTCGCTCATGCCGCGTGCGATCATCTCGCTGCGGGCTTGCGCCTCGCTCTTGCCTACCATTAAAGCGCGCGCCTGAGCGAGGGCATTTGCGTGCATCATCGCGCGATGCGCTGGCGGGCCATCGTGTGCGCCGGCATTCAGAATGAACTCGACGGGAATTTCGTCGACGCCCTGGTGCAGCAATTGAAAGAAAGAGTGCTGCGCGTTTGTGCCGGCGGCGCCCCAGGTAACGGCGCAGGCGGAACGCGCAATCGCTTCGCCCTCGCGCGTAACGCGCTTGCCGTTGGACTCCATTTCCAACTGTTGCGCCCAGGCGGGAAGCAGACGAAGCCGCTCGGCATAGGGAATGAGCGCATACGAGTGGTGGTGCAGTGCGTTGCGGTTCCAGGTCTGGATTGCGGCAGAAAGGGCAGGGACGTTTTGCGCGAAGGAGGTGTCGCGGAAGTGCTCGTCCATCGCCTCGGCGCCCTCAAGCAGCTTGAAGAAGACGCCGTGCTGCAGCGCGATTTCGCACACGAGCGAAACCGAGGACCAAAGCGAATAACGCCCACCGACCCAATCCCAGAAAGGAAACACATCGTCGGGGGCGATGCCCCAGGCGGCAGCTTTCTCGGGCGCTGCGGTGGCGGCGGCGATGCGCCGGGGCCCCCAAGCGCGGACCACCTGAGCGTTCGCCAGCGTCTCTTGGGTCGTGAAGGTTTTCGAGACGACGATGAGCAGCGTGCGCGCAGGGTCGAGGCCTTCGATCGCGTCCGCGACGTCGGCGCCGTCGACGTTTGAGGCGAAGCGGACGGCGAGATTGCCGCGGCGATACGGCTTCAGCGCATCGAGCACAAGCCGCGGCCCCAAGTCCGAGCCGCCGATGCCGAGATGGATCACGGCGTCGTACTCGCCGCTTTCGGCGATCTCATGGGCGAATGCGTGCATGCGGTCCAGCACTGCGGTCACTTCGTTGTCGCCGCCCGGGGGATCCTGGATGCGCAGCTTCCAGTGCATCGCCGCGCGGCCCTCAGTCGTGTTGACGATGTCACCGGCAAAAAGCTTCGCGCGCCAGCCATCGAAGTCGGCGGCGCGAGCGAGCGCTTCCAGCGCGCTGAGTGCGGCGGCGTCGATGTGTTGCTTCGAAAAATCCGCGATCAGATGGGGCGCCTCGAACGTTAAGGCCTCAACACGCTGGGCATCGCTTTGGAACAGATCGACGAGCTTTGACTTCGTCAGCCGCGCCGCATGCGCATCGATGTCGGTCCAGGCCTGCTGGATTGCGGCGAAAGGTGTGGCGTTCATGGGTGCAAGGCTCTAACAGGACTGCGGCATGGCGACAATTCTGGTCACGGGCGGCGCGGGTTATGTGGGCGCGCATTGTTGTCTGGCGCTGAAGCGCGCGGGGCACAAGGTCGTCGTCTACGACAATCTCACCAACGGCCACGAGCAATTCGTAAAATGGGGGCCGTTCGAGCGCGGAGATATTCGCGATCGTGCGCGGCTTGCTGAGGCGTTCGCAGCGCATAAGCCCCAGGCCGTGCTGCATTGCGCGGCGCTGATTGAGGTCGGCGAATCCGTGAAGCGCCCCGACGTTTTCTACGACAACAACGTGACGGGCGCGCTGGTGCTGCTGGACGTGATGCGCGAGGCGGGCGTGAAGCCGTTCGTGTTTTCATCGACATGCGCGACGTATGGCGAGCCGCAACGGTTGCCGATGGATGAAACTCACCCGCAGGCGCCGGTGAGCCCCTATGGTTGGACCAAGCTGATGATCGAGCGGGCAAGTCGCGATATCGCCGCGGCGCATGGCCTCAAGTTCGCGCATCTACGCTACTTCAACGCGGCGGGCGCCGCGCCGGACGAGGGGATCGGCGAGCGCCACGAGCCTGAAACGCACGCGATTCCGTTGGCGTTGATGACGCTGCTGGGCCGGCGGCAGGGCTTCAAGGTTTTCGGGCAGGACTACGAGACGCGCGACGGATCTTGCCTACGCGATTACGTGCATGTGCTCGACCTCGCGGACGCGCACGTGCGCGCGATCGAGCGGCTGCTGGGCGGCGGGCCGTCGCTGGCGGCCAATCTCGGCACCGGCGATGGGGTGACGGTGCTGGAATTGCTGGCGGCGATCGAGCGCGTGACCGGCAGGCGCGTGCCGGCCGAAGCCGCAGCGCGGCGGCCAGGCGATGCGCCGGCGTTGGTGGCGGACACGGCCCTGGCGCGGCGCGAGTTGGGCTGGGCGCCGCAGCGCGGGATCGACGTCATTATCGCGGACGCTTGGAAGTGGCACAGCGAGGTTGAGCCGCGCGTGTTTCGATGACCGGATTGCTTTCGGGGCGGCTTTCGCGACGCGCGTTCTGGGCGATGTTCTATCCCGGCACGCCAGGCGCTAACCGTTTTGGCGAGTCGCCGCGCCGCAGCGCTTAGTGCGACGGGCCGACGCTGTACGAGAGAATGCGGCTGACATCTTTTTGCGGGAGGCCGCTTTGGTCGGTCCAGGTGTTGAAGGCGGCTTGCACGGCTTTCATGTCGGCCTTCGAGGTTGGCGCTTTGCTCACGACCTTTTCGCGAATCAGGGCTTTGATCACGTCGGGCGAAAGAATGTAGGCGTCCCAGCCGTTGGCGCGCAGGAAATACATGGCGCCGGTCGGGCCGAGGTGGGAGGCGTTCTTCTTGAAGTGCTCGAGCAAGCCGATCTGATCGCTAACGGGCCAGCTCTTCAAAAATTTGCCGAACGAGCCGTGTTCTTTCGCCGTGTCCACGACGAAGCGCGCGTTGGCGATGGTGGCTTGGATCTTGGCGCCATTGCGGACGATGCGCGTGTCTTTGAGTAGCCGCGCGATGTCGCGGTCGGCGTAGAAGGCGACCTTGTGCGGATCGAAGCGGTCGAAGGCTTCCTCGAAGCCGGGCCACTTTTTCTCGATCACCTCCCAGGAGAAGCCGGCTGAGAACACGGCTTGCGTGATGGCAGAGAGGAAGCGGTCATCCTTCTGATTAAGGCTGCGCGCCTTGCCGTAAGGATTTTCCGCCAGCAGCTTCTGCAGCCCGGCCCTGCCGTGATGCTTTTCCGCGAGCTTCTGGATTTCGGAGAACTTGCGGAGGGGCATCCGGCAACCCCTACGGCCGCCCGACGCTTACGTATTTGAAGCCCTTCGCGCGCATTTCTTCGGGCCGGTAGATGTTGCGCAGGTCGATCACCGTGGGGCTTTTCAGCGCGTCCTTCATGCGGCCGAGGTCGAGGGCGCGGAACTGGTCCCATTCGGTGATGATGACGACGGCGTCGGCGTTCTGGACGCAATCGTAGGGGCCGGTGGCGAAGGCGACGTCCTTCAGCAGCGACTTGGCTTCGTGCATCCCTTCAGGATCGAACGCACGGATGCGCGCGCCTTCGGCTTGCAGCGTGGGGACGATGTCGAGCGCGGGGGCATCGCGCATGTCGTCGGTGTTGGGCTTGAACGTGAGGCCGAGGATGGCGATGGTCTTGCCCTTCACGTTGCCTTCCAGCGCTTCGATAATTTTCTGCGCCATCTTCTGCTTGCGCGCGGAGTTTACACGGACGGTGGCCTCGATCAGTTCGATCGGCGCATTGTGCTCGCGCGCCGTTTTCATCAGCGCCAGCGTATCCTTCGGGAAGCAGGAGCCGCCATAGCCTGGGCCGGCGTTAAGGAATTTCCTGCCGATGCGGTTGTCGAGGCCGATGCCACGCGCCACCTCCTGCACGTTGGCGCCGACTTCCTCGCAGAGATCGGCGATCTCGTTGATGAAGGTGATCTTCATGGCGAGGAAGGCGTTGGCGGCGTATTTGATCAGCTCCGAGGTGCGGCGCTGCGTGAATACGATCGGCGTTTCGTTGAGGAAGAGCGGGCGATAAAGCTCGCGCATCACTTCGCGCGCGCGTTCATCGTCAGTGCCGACAACGACGCGGTCTGGGCGCTTGAAGTCGTTGATCGCCGCGCCCTCGCGGAGAAATTCCGGGTTTGAGACGACGGCGAAATCGGCATCCGGGCGCGCCTTGCGGATGATCGCCTCGACTTCATCCCCCGTGCCCACCGGCACCGTCGATTTGGTGACGATCACCGTATAGCCCTGGATAAGACCTGCGATCTCGCGCGCGGCTTCGTAGACGTAGGTGAGGTCGGCGTGGCCGTCGCCGCGGCGCGAGGGCGTGCCGACGGCGATAAACACGGCGTCCGAGTCGCGGATGGCGGCGCTGGGGTCCGTGGTGAAGAAGAGACGGCCCTGTTCCACGTTATCCTTCACGAGATCGTCGAGGTTCGGCTCGAAGATGGTGATCTCGCCTTTCTGCAGACGCGCGATCTTTGATGCGTCCTTGTCGACGCACGTCACGATGTGGCCGAAATCGGCGAAGCACGCGCCGGAGACGAGGCCCACATAGCCGGTGCCGATCATGGTTACGCGCATTGCGACGATCTCCGGGGACTAGCATCCCCCGCCCCTGGGGGCGGGGGCAGGGGGAGGGGGCGTGCAGGATAAAATGCACGCATCGAGGGGTAAGCGAGATGTGATGCGTTCAACCTAGTGAGGGAGAAGGCGGTCGTTCGCCCCCCCTCCCTACCCTCCCCCCAAGGGGGGAGGGGCGCGAAACGTCCGAGCGCCACGTCAAATCTCCTGATTGTAGGCGCCGACTTCGGGGAAGCGGGCGAGGCGCGGTTTGACTTCGTCGCGGAAGAGCGCGCGCATATCAGCCTCGCTGGTCATGCTTTCGACCACGACGACGAGTTCGGGTTTGTTGGAGGAGGCGCGCACCAGCACCCACGCGCCGTCCTCGAGCGTGACGCGCACGCCGTTGACGGTATTCACATCGCGGATGCTGCGGCCCAGGATTTTGCCGCCGCTGCGAGCGAAGTCTTTGTAGTCTTCGACGACGCGCTCGACGATGGCGTATTTCTTCTCATCGTCGCAATGCGGGCTCATGGTGAGCGAAGTAAAGCTCCTGGGCAGCGCCTTCTTCAGATCGCTGAGCTTCTTGCCGGGATTGCGGTCGAGCATCGCCAAGACGGCGGAGGCGGCGACGATGCCGTCGTCGTAGCCGAGGCCGAGCGGGGGGCGGAAGAAGAAGTGGCCGCTTTTTTCGAAGCCGGCGAGGGCGCCGAGTTCGGTGGTGCGGCGCTTGATGTAGGAATGGCCGGTCTTCCAGTAATCGACCTTGACGCCGTTCTCCTTGAGCACGGGATCGACGTTGAAGAGGCCGGTAGATTTCACGTCGACGACGAAGGTCGCATTCTTGTGTTCGCGCGAAAGATCGCGGGCGAGCATGAGGCCGACCTTGTCGGCGAAAATTTCCTCCCCTTCGTCGTCGACGACGCCGCAGCGGTCGCCGTCACCGTCGAAGCCAAGCGCCACGTCGGCGCCGTGTTGGCGGACGGCGGCGGCCATGTCGTGCAGCATTTCGCTGTCTTCGGGATTGGCGTTGTAGTGCGGAAAGGTCCAGTCGAGGGCAGTGTGAAGGTCGATGACCTCAGCGCCCATGCGCTTCAGGGCCTCCGGCGCGAAGGCGCCCGCCGTGCCGTTGCCACAGGCGGCGATGACCTTGATAGGTCGGGCGAGCTTCACCCGGGAGGCGACATCGGCAATGTAGCGCTCGCGCATGCCTTCGACACGATTGTACGCGCCCCCAGTGCTCGGCTTGAACGCGCCGCTGAGTACGATCTCTTTCAAGCGGCCCATTTCGTCGGGGCCGAAGGTGAGCGGCTTGTTCGCGCCCATCTTCACGCCGGTCCAGCCGTTTTCGTTGTGGCTCGCCGTCACCATGGCGACGCATGGGATGTCGAGCGCGAACTGGGCGAAATAGGCGGTCGGCGAAAGCGCGAGACCGATGTCGTGCACCTCCATGCCGGCTTGCATGAGGCCGAGCGTCAGCGCTTGCTTGATCGACTGCGAGTAGAAGCGGAAATCGTGGCCGACGACGATCTTGGCCGCGACGCCGTACTCACGCACCAGCGTGCCAAGGCCAAGGCCCAGCGCCTGCACGCCAAGGAGGTTCAATTCCGGCGCTTTGGGCGAGCCGGGAATGCCGAACCACCAGCGCGCGTCGTACTCGCGAAAGCCCGTCGGCCTCACCAGCGGCAGCGTTTCGAATTCGGCGGTGTTGGCGGAAAGGCTTGCGCGCGGCGCAGGCAACATGGCGGTTCCGTGCATGTGGAAAGGGGATGGGGCGGTTTGGTCGAAATGAGCCGAAAGTGCAATGCGCGGGCGCGTCTCACGCGTGCGGGATGACACGAATTCGCGTGATCTCAAGCCCATAGGCCTGGTCGTTATTGGCGCTGAGCGCGCGAAGCCCAATGGCGTTGACGGCCAACTGCGCCGGCAATTGGAAGCGCACCGTCGCGGGCTGAGGGGGAATGTCCTGGGCCACCCATTCGGCGGGGCCGATGCCCTGCAGGCTAACGGCCAACCCTGTTGCAGCGTTCACGGGCGAGGGGTTGTAGCTGACTTCGACCGTGACCGGCCGGTCTTCGATGCGGGCGGCGTCCTCCGGAGTCATGAGGATGCGAACGCCCTGCTCGGCTGGCGTAGGCGGGGGCATGTCGGGTTTCACGGCGATGCGCAACGCCTGCGGCCGGCCCCAGAAATCGCGGACCACGGTCATGTGCTGTTCGGGGCTTCCGTCCGGGCTGTTGAAGCCCGCGCCGGCATAGACGAGCGCGCCGTTGTCTTGCTGGGCTGCCACGGGCGCGGGCTCGCGCGCCCATTTCTGCGGCTGCAGGCTGGCCGCGATCAAGAGGGCGGCGACGAGAATGGCCAGCGGGTAAAAGACGAGCGGATGGAAAATCCAGTGGCGCATGGGCGCGGTGTAGCGGCTGACGCGCGGCCGGCAAAGCTCTTGACGATCCTCGCGGGGGCTGGAAGGCAGCGGCCATGACGTATCTTGCGCTTGTCCGGCACGGCCAGAGCCAGTGGAATCTGGAGAATCGCTTCACCGGCTGGGTGGACGTCGATCTGACGCCGGAAGGCGAAGCCGAAGCACGTCGCTCAGGGGAATTGCTGGCCCAGAGCGGCGTGCCGTTCGATAAACTCTATACCTCCGTGCAGACGCGCGCGATCCGCACCGGTAATCTCGCGCTCGACGCCGCGAAACTGTCCTGGCTGCCGGTCGAGCGCAGCTGGCGGCTCAACGAACGCCATTACGGCGCGCTGACGGGTCTGAACAAAGGCGAGACCGCCGCCAAGCACGGCGAAGAGCAGGTGAAAATCTGGCGCCGCTCGTACGATGTGCCGCCGCCGCCCTTGGAGGCGGGCGGGGAATTCGATCTGAGCAAGGACCGCCGCTATGCCGGCGTCAAAGTGCCGGCGACCGAGTCACTGAAACTGACGCTGGAACGCGTGCTGCCTTATTGGAACGAGGCCATCGCGCCGGATTTGCGCGCGGGGAAGAACCTCATCATCGCCGCGCACGGCAATTCGCTGCGCGCGATCGTCAAGCATCTGTTTAAGGTGCCCGACAGAGAGATCGTGGGCGTTGAAATCCCCACCGGCAATCCGCTTCTGATCGAAGTGGATCGCGATCTGCGGCCCGTTCGCGCGCGCTATCTCGATGAGGCGCGGGCCGCGAAGCTGCCGGAATTGGCGGCGTGATGACGCGTTCCCTCTCGCACCCCCTCCCCGCGAGGGGAGGGGGCAGGGGGTGGGGAGAAGCGCTGCGTTCTGAACTTGCGCGCGCTTGTTCTCACTCATGTTTGAATGAGGCGCTTCACTCCGCCCCCCGACCCCCTCCCCTTAAGGGGAGGGGCAGCGCGCGTGCATCATGACCGACGCGGCGTTCATGCAGCGCGCGCTGGAGCTGGCGGCGGCGAATGTCGGCAAGACTGGCGATAATCCTTGCGTCGGCTGCGTGGTCGTGAAGGAGGGCGCCGTCGTGGGCGAAGGCGCGACGGCCGCTGGCGGGCGGCCGCATGCGGAAGAATTTGCACTGACGCAAGCGGGCGATCGCGCCCGCGAGGGGGATGTCTACCTTACGCTGGAGCCGTGCGCCCATCGAAGCACCGGCGGCGTTTCATGCGCAGATTTGCTGATCGGCGCAGGCGTGGAGCGCGTCGTCATCGCAGCGCGCGATCCGCATCCATACGCATCCGGTGTCGGCATCGAGCGCCTGCGCGCTGCTGGCGTTCATGTCGAAATCGGGCTCATGGAGGCCGAGGCGCGGGCGCAGAATCAGGATTTCTTCGCCAAGTGGGAGAAGCTCAGCCCTTGAGCCATTCCTTCGCCGCCTGCCGATTGTCGAAGAAACCGAGCTGGACGCGGTCTCGGTCCAGCTTCTGCGCGACAGTATCGATAGCGACGCGATTGAAATAGAAGGTCGGCTGGACCAGCGCGACTCTGCGCAGGCCGGCGTGCATCGCGCGCGGAATCCAGACTTCATTGAGCCAGGCCTGATCTTCCGCTCCGATAAGAACGAAGTCCGTAACGTCGCCCAGGAGTTTGCTGGCGCGCCGTTCTGTGATTTCGGCGAGAACGCGCGCATTGCCCTCGCGGAATGCCGCGCTGGTGGCGTAGCCCTTCCACACCATGACGACGCATGGAACGTCCGGTTCGTAGCCGATCGTGAGTTCGAGATCGCCGTGCATCAGCGGCTCGCAATCAGCGGATCGCCTTCTTTCAGCAACGTCTCGAAATAGGCGATGGTTTTCTTGAGGCCTTCGCGCAGCGCAACCTTCGGCCGCCAGCTGAGCAACTCCTGCGCCTTGGCGATATCCGGCTGGCGCTGCTTGGGATCGTCGCTGGGCAGCGGGCGGTGCGTGAGCTTCGACTTGGAGCCCGTAAGGTCCAGCACCTCTTCGGCAAGTTGCTTCATGGTGAATTCGGTCGGATTGCCGAGATTGATGGGACCGGGGAGATCGCCATCCTTGTCCATGTACGCAAGGAATGCGTCGATGAGATCATCGACGTAGCAGAACGAGCGCGTCTGCTGACCGTCCCCGTAGAGCGTGATATCTTCGCCTTTGAGCGCCTGCACGATGAAGTTGGAGACCACGCGCCCGTCGTTAGGGTGCATGCGGGGCCCATATGTATTGAAGATGCGCGCCACGCGGATATCCAGTTTGTGTTGGCGATAATAGTCGAAAAACAGCGTCTCGGCGCAGCGCTTGCCTTCATCGTAGCAGGACCGCGGGCCGATTGGATTGACGTTGCCCCAGTACTCTTCAGGCTGCGGGTGGACGCCGGGATCGCCGTACACCTCGGACGTTGAAGCCTGGAAGATGCGCGCCCTGAGCCGCTTGGCGAGGCCCAGCATGTTGATAGCGCCATGGACGCTGGTCTTGGTCGTCTGCACCGGATCGTGCTGGTAGTGAACGGGGGATGCGGGACAGGCGAGATTGTAGATCTGATCGACTTCGACATAGAGCGGAAACGTGATGTCATGGCGCAGGAACTCGAAGTTCGGCTTGCCCAGGAGATGCGCGACGTTGCGCTTGCGTCCCGTGAACAGATTGTCGGCGCAGACCACATCGTCGCCGCGGCCGACCAGCCGGTCGCACAGATGCGAGCCGAGAAAGCCCGAGCCGCCGGTGACGAGAACGCGCCGTTCAAACATGGCCCGTTTTATGAGGCTTTGGCCCAACAGGCAATTTGGGCGAGGAGAGCGCCTAGTGCGGGGGCGCGGGCCGTGTTAAGCGTGCCCAAAATCCGCAATCTTTTGCACGCACAAGGCCGCATGCCCATTTACATGGACATTCACGAAATTCCGGGCGTGACGCCCGAAGCCGTGGCCAAGGCGCACGTGGAAGACATGCGCGTCCAGCAGAAATACGGGGTCGCGTATCACAAATACTGGGTGAACCAGCGGAAGGGCCGGGTTTACTGCCTCTGTGAAGCGCCGAGCGCGGAAGCCGCCGACGCGGTGCATCGCGAAGCGCATGGGCTGCGCGCGGAACGGATCATGGAGGTTTCGCCGGAAATCGCCGAGGCCTTCATGGGCGATGCCGTGGTCAACGAGGTGGGCGCGGCGATGCTGCCGACGCGAGAAGGGCACGATCCAGGCACGCGGACCATCATGTTCACGGACATTGTCGGCTCAACGGACATGACGCAACGACTTGGCGATGAAGCTTCTTTCGCGCTGGTAAGCGTGCATGACGCGATCGTTCGCAGCGCAGTGTGGGCCAATAGCGGCCGCGAAGTGAAACATACGGGCGACGGGATCATGGCCTCCTTTGCATCCGCCGCGTGCGCGGTTCGGTGCGCGATGACGGCGGTGCAGGAGGCCGCTGCCCATCGCAGCGATCCCCATCCGCCATTGCGTTTGCGCGTCGGGATCGCTGCCGGCGAACCCATCGAACACGCGAACGATCTGTTCGGCACGACCGTGCAGCTGGCGAGCCGTCTGTGCGCGCACGCCGAGCCGCAGCAAATTCTCGTTTCCAATGCCGTCGCCGAACTCTGCGCGGGAAAGATGCTCCCGATTCGCGAGGTCGGCGCCCTGATGCTGAAGGGGTTCAACCAACCGGTGCAAGCGCACGCCGTCCATATCGCGTGAAGCCGGCAACGGGATCGGGTGGGGAAGCGTAGGTCGCCTGCGAGGTTGAACGCCATCGCCTCCGCGACCCGATCCCGCCGCCGTCATGTAGGTGGGACGGCGATGCTCAAATCAGTGTTACGCCGGTCACTTGCGGCAGAACCATTTTCGAGGCGCGCCATCCATAATCGGACCCGGGAACCTCCATGCATAGCGAGGCGTTGCGATGCGCAGCGTTTAACGCGCTCGCACGGGGTGGGTTTAACGCGCTCGCACGGGGTGGGACGTGTCATCGGCCGCATTGCTTATGTCAGGATTGGCCATCGCCTTGCTTGGCTTGGCCGGCGGTTTTGTGCTCGGTCGTCATTTATCTCGCGCCCGGCTGCGCGAGGCCGAAGCTAATTATGAAGCCTTGAAGCGCGATTTCGACACCATCTCCGCGGTCAATCTCCAGTTGCTGCGTCATCACGCGCCGACAAGCGCCGACAGCGGCGATGAGAACATGCTGCATCGCTTCCTTGAGCTTTACGACGATGCAAAGCGGTGTTTGCACAGGACGCTGGACAGGCACAACGCCACCGCTCCCAAGCCCATCGTTATCAGCCGCGACGGAAGCAACATCCTCGAAGCGCTTCACGAACTGCCGGAATGCAGCTTCAGCGAGACGCTGGGCGAGGACGCGGGCGTGCGCTCCTGGCTGCACCGCGTATTTGAGCTGGACCTGGAACGACGGAAATCGCGTATCGCTCCTCGCGCGGAGGATGTGTTGGCGCTCGAAGGCGAGCGCGCGCTGTGGGGCGCCGCGCTAAAACAGGCGGCGAGAGTGTAGTTACTCTGCAGCGACGGCCGGATGCTGTTTTGCCAGACGGTCGAACGCGACGAGGTCTCTCACCAGCGCTTCAAGCTGATCGAACGGCACCATGTTCGGCCCGTCGCTGGGCGCGTTGTCGGGGTCGGGATGCGCCTCCAGGAAAACGGCCGCCACGCCAATGGCGACGGCGGCGCGCGCCAGCACCGGCACGAACTGACGTTCGCCGCCGCTCGTGTCGCCCCGCCCGCCGGGCTGCTGCACCGAGTGCGTTGCGTCGAACACAACGGGCGCGCCGAAGGCCTTCATGATCGGCAGCGCGCGCATGTCGGAGACGAGCGTGTTGTAGCCGAAGCTCGCCCCGCGCTCGCAGGCCAGGACGTTGGGATTGCCGCTGCCTGTGATCTTGGCGATCACGTTTTTCATGTCCCAGGGCGCCAGGAACTGGCCCTTCTTCACGTTGATCGGCTTGCCGGTTTCCGCCGCGGCGATGAGCAAGTCGGTCTGGCGACAGAGGAAAGCCGGAATTTGCAGGACGTCGACCACCTCGGCGACCTCGGCGCACTGCTCGGGCAAATGCACGTCCGTAAGCACAGGGACTCCGAGCTTGGTGCGGATTTCCTCGAAAATGGGCGCAGATGTTTCCAATCCGGCGCCGCGCTTGGTCGAGAGGCTCGAGCGGTTGGCCTTGTCGAAACTCGTCTTGTAAATAAAGCCTGCGCCCGCGCGCTCAAAGACGCCCTTGAGGAACTCGGCGGTCTCAAGCGCGTGCGCGCGGCTCTCCAGCTGGCAGGGGCCGCAGATAAACGTAAGCGGCAAATCATTGCCGATCTCGACAGGCGCGCCTTGGCTCCGCGCAACGCGGACGACTGAAGCAGGGCTGGTCATGGGTGTCCTTCGAATACTGCGCTTTCCATAAGCCCCGCAGCGCTTTTCCTCAACGGGGCGGCTGCGGCATTCACTGCGTCAGCTAGGCTGCTTCGCCTTCGGCAACGCGCAGCGGGCAAGGCTCGTCCTCGGCGGCGGCCTTCTGCGCTAGGAATTCTCGGAAACGCGCGGCCTCCGGATGCGCCGCGCGGCCCGTCGGCCAGACAAGCCAGTACGAGAAATCGTCTCGTACCGCGAGATCGAATGGGGCGACGAGCCGTCCGGCGCGCATCTCATCGATCGCCAGCCACTGACGACCCAGCGCGACCCCATCGCCCTGGAGCGCGGTGCGCAGCAACAAAGTGCCGTCGTCGAACATCGGCCCCATGGCAGGTTCAGGCCAGTCGAGACCGACAGCCCGGAACCAACGCGCCCAAGGCGTCCACGGATTGCGCAATAGCGTCGCGCGCTGGAGGTCGGCAGGTTCGCGCAAATTGAGTCGCTCGGCGTATTCAGGCGTGCAAACCGGCGTCAGCGCTTCGTCGAACAGTTTCTGCGCGTGCAGGCCGGGCCAGCCGCCAAGCCCAAGACGGACCCCCAAATCGATGCCTTCCTTCTTGTAGTCGTTCAGCGCTTCAGAGACGCGGAGTTCGACATCAACATCGGGATTCGCAGCGCGATATTCACCCAGCCGCGCCAGCAGCCACGTCGAGGCAAGGCTCGGCACTGACGTCATCACGATATGGCGTGTCGACTTTCCGGCGCGCGCTGCGGTGGGTGCGAACGCCTGTTCGAGCAGGGAAAGGCCTTGGCGCACTTGCGCCTCCAGTTTCTGGCCGGCGGGCGTGAGCAGCATGGTGTTGCCCTGCCGGCGAAACAGCTGAACGCCGAGCCGCTCCTCCAATTCACGGATGCGGTGGCTGACAGCTCCGTGCGTCAGACCAAGCTCCTCCGCTGCCTTGGAGTACGATTTGAGCCGGCCTGCGGCGGCGAACGCGCGCAGGGTCTGGAGCGATGGCAAATGGCTCAAGGGTCGGCCTCCGGCAGCGGCGGCATGTGAATTCCGCTCACATCGAGGTCGTCAACACATCGTTCGGATTCAAGGGGGGCGAGGGCCATTTTGGCTTTGCAGCCGGCCTCCCGAACCCCCGCCGCCGGCCCAGAAATGGAGACCTCCAATGCGCTCGCCTTACCACCTCAGCCCGCTTGCCTTCACCGGCTCGTTCCTCATCGCCGCGGTTCTGTTCATCCTTGCCGTCCTGCCCGTGCTGAACCTCGGCGCATCGGTCGTGGCGTGAACCGCCCGACCGCCTGACGGGGCCGCGCCCGCCCGCCCATGCCCTGCGCGGCCCCGTCGCTCTTTCCGCTCCGGGCGGCTCGTGCCAACAAGCGGCGTCCATGCCCGCCCCGCCGGTTTCCTTCTTCGTCCCCCGTTTTCCCGCCCCGTCCGAAACCTTCATCCAGGCGCAAGCCGACGGCCTGCTTGCACGCGGCGTGAAGCTCGAGATCGCCGCCATCGCCGCGGGCGACCCAGAGCCCCTGGGCGCGTTCCTGCTGAAATGGCCGGACCGACTGACGCTCCGCATCGCGCCTGTGCCGAAGACGCTCGGCGCGCGCATCGCGCTGATGCCGGGCGTGCTGATGAAGCGCACGGGCCGCCAGGCGCTCGACGTTGCGAAGTTCGGCGATGACGCCGCCTCCCTGCGCTTGCCGATAGCCGCGGCGCGCTGGCCCAAACAGCCACCGATCGAGCGTCGCGTTTGGCTCGCGCATTATGGCCGCTGGGGGCGACTTGCGTGCGCGCTGCGCGAGCTGGGTTTGATCAAGGGCCCCATCGCAACCGTGTTTCACGGCAAGGACATGTCGGCCTACTTGCAGAAGCGGTCTCGCAACGCCTACGGGCACTTGTTCAGGCGCGGCGATCTCTTCCTGCCGATTAGCGAATTCTGGCGCGAGAAGCTCATTCGCCTCGGCGCGCCTGCCGACAAGATCATGGTGCACCGCATGGGCGTTGACACTACGCGCTTCATCGAAACGCCGCGCACGCTCAAGCCCGGCGAGCCGGTGCGTTTCATCGGCGTGGGGCGAATGGTCGAAAAGAAGGGCTTCGACGACGCTCTGGCGGCGTTCGCGCAGATGCGCGGTGCGCCCGATGCGCCGCCGGCCACGTTGACCCTGATCGGCGATGGACCGCTGCGGCGATCGCTGCACGCGCAGGCGGCGCAGCTTGGGCTTGGCGATGCCGTGCGTTTCACCGGCCTCCTGCCGCACGCGAAGGTCGAGGAGATGCTGCGCGAAGCACATGTGTTCGTGCTGCCGAGCCGCACGTCGAGAAGCGGCGACATGGAAGGTATTCCCGTCGCGCTGATGGAGGCGATGGCGCAGGGATTACCCGTGTTGGCCACGCGCCACTCGGGCACTCCCGAACTGGTCGAACACGACGTTTGCGGGCTTCTCTGCGAGGAAGGGGATCGCCAAGCCCTCGCCACGAACATGTTGACGTTCGCGAAGCGGCCGGAACAGTGGGCCGCGATGGGCGCTGCCGGCGCCGCCAAGGTGCGGCGCGATTTCGATCTCAAGGCCTGGAACGACCTGCTGCTGCAGCGGCTGACCTTACTCTACGCCAAGGGGTGAACGCTGTGGACAACCGCTTCGCGCCATGCCGTAAGACTGTCCGCAATGGCGCTGGGGGTCTGCACGACATTTCCAAACCACGCGTGGGAGGCGTACGCCCGCACGTGCCTCGATAGCTTCGCGCGCTACTGGCCGCGCGACGTGCGCCTCGACGTCTATCTGGATGATCCAGCGCTGCTTGGCTCTTGCTACAGCGTGCTGGCGCCGCGGCTCAGTACGAGCGAAGTTCACGTTGGCAAGTCGCCTGCGCACGATGTCTTTGTCCGGCGCAACGGTCCCGGTGAAAGCCAAACCTTGCGGTACGCGGCGTGTCGTTTCAGCCATAAGGTAGCTGCCCTGAAGGCGACCGCGGATCGTACGACAGCCGATCCCGAAAGCCATCTTCTCTGGCTGGATGCCGATGTGATTACGCGAATGCCCGTGACGCATGATTGGGTCGGCCAGTTTCTGCCGCGCGGGGAACAGCACGTGAGCTATCTTGGCCGATCCGGTTTTCCATACAGCGAATGCGGCTTCGTCGGCTATCGTATGAGCGTCCAAGGACGCAGCTTTATCGACGCGTTTTGGGCGATGTACGAAACCGAAGCTCTGTTCAAACTTCAGCAATGGCACGACAGCTTCGTATTCGACCGCGTGCGCGAACGCTTCGATCCGGCCTGGTTCAAGGACATCGCCGCCGGCGCGCCGGGCGTGCACGTGTGGCTGAATACCCGGCTCGCAGAACGCTTGGAGCACTGGAAGGGCCCCGTGGCGAAACGTCAGCGCCGTCCCATCCCCGATCAGGAAAGCTTGGCCCTGGTGGGCGTAGCGCGCGCGCCGGCGGAGTCGTGACAAGCGCACGCCAGCGTGCGAACACGCGGGTCTATGAGTGAGCGCATCAAAGCCGAAGCTGCGGTGGCCGCTGGCCAGGAGACCATACGCGCCGAAGCGCGCGCCCTGGAGCAACTCGCCGAGGCGCTCGCGGGGCCCCTAAGGGAGCCCTTTGTGGAGGCGGCCAAACTGCTGGCAGGCGCCAAGGGCCGGGTGATCGTCTCCGGCATGGGCAAATCCGGGCACATCGCGCGCAAGATTGCCGCGACGTTGGCGTCCACCGGCACCCCCGCGCAGTTCGTACACCCGGCGGAAGCCAGCCATGGCGACTTGGGCATGATCGTCGAGAACGATTGTGTGCTGGCGATCTCGCGCTCCGGCGAAACACGCGAGCTTTCCGATTTGCTTTATCACTGCCGGCGCATCGGCGTGCCGCTGATCGGCATGACGTTCAAGGAAGGTTCATCGCTGGCGGTTGCTTCGACCGCGGCGCTGGTGATGCCCGATTGCGGCGAAGCCAGCGAGGAAGCGCCGGCCCCAACGATCTCGACGACGATGTGCTTAGCGTTGGGCGATGCGCTGGCGGTGGCGCTGCTCAAAGCGCGCGGATTCACAGCCGATCACTTCGGGGCGATCCATCCGGGCGGAAAGCTGGGCGCAGCGTTGAAGCGCGTGCGCGACCTGATGCGGGTGGGCGAAGGCGATCCGCTGATTGGACCGGACACAACGATCCCCGATACGCTGAAGGCGATCTCCCGCGTCGGCATTGGCGCTGCGGGCGTGGTGGAGAACGGCAAGCTGATCGGCATCGTTACTGACGGCGATCTGCGCCGCAAGCTGACGCGCGAGATGTTCGACCGCACGGCGCGCGACATCATGACGGCTAATCCCTTGACGATTTCGCCGGACGCGCCGATCGCGGACGCCGTGCACATCATGAACTCGAAGCGGATCACGATCCTGTTCGCCGTGGACGAAGCGGGCGCGCCAGTGGGCGTCGTTCACATGCACGACCTGCTGGCGGCGGGGGTGAGATGAGAGGCGGCGTACATGTCGACACGGCCGAGGCTGTCGCTGCGGGACGCGGTCGATGACGTAGGCTGGGTCTGGCTGACCTTCGCGTCGCTCGTCAGCGCGCCATCGATTCTGAGCCTGCTGCAGATGATCTTCGAGCATCGCTACGTCGAAGCGTTGCAGTGGATCGTCGATGGGTACAATGACATTCTGGCCGTGGTGGGCGGGGCGATTGAGCCGCACGTACGCCCCGCCATCGAGTGGCTGAACGCGAGATTAGATTGGCGTCTCGAGTTGCATGGGCATTGGCGCCCGCTCTTCGTGGTGACAATGCTGATTGGCCTGGGCGCAATCCGCAACGCGTGGCAGCACGGCTTTTACGGACTGGCCTTGAGGTATGGCGCAGGCTTGACGCTAGGCGCCTTGCTCGGCGCCCTTATCGCCGGGCTTGCTCCTCTGGACGGCGAGTGGCGGTGGCAAGGTCTGGCGGCCGCCGCGCCAGTGACAATGGCCTACGCCGCGACTGGACTCCAACAACTCATAACGGCTCGCTCCGCGACCTTGCGCGCATGGCATGTGGCCGGCGCGCTCATCGCGGTCGCGCTTCTCACCTTCGCCGTCGGGGCCGGACTGTCGTTTGTTCCCGGCATGTCGGACGGGGCAGGGCTGCTCAGCGTCGGCATTCTGGTGCTTTATCTCGGCCTTTCGAATTTGCTCATTGCCCTTTTTCGGCGCGACCTGACGGAAAGCTTTGCAGGCGCCAGCGGTGACGCGTTGCAAGTCTATCAAGCGCGGTACGGGCTGCTGACCTTGGGAGGATTTATCGCCGCCGGATTGATTGTCGCGGCGGACGCCGTGCTAAAGTTGCTTCTCGGTTGGGGGTAAGAAAATGCGCACAGTGTTGATGGCGGCAGCGGCGTTGGCGACGGCAAGCCTCGGGCCGGCTAGCGCGCAGACAAACCCGGTGTTCTCCCTCGCGTTGGAATCCTCAATTCAGTCCGTATTGCCGCGCATGGCGGCGTGGAGGCGCGACTTTCACCAGAACCCTGAGCTTTCCTACGAAGAGGTGCGTACTGCGCGCATCGTGGCCCAGCATCTGCGTTCGCTGCGCTTGGAAGTGCGCACCGGCGTGGCGCAGACAGGCGTTGTGGGCGTGCTGCGCGGAGGCCAGCCCGGGCCAGTGATCGCGCTCCGCGCGGATATGGACGCGCTCCCGGTCACGGAAGAGGTGGACGTGCCGTTCCGCTCGCGCGTGCGCGACACTTACAACGGGCAGGACGTGGGCGTCATGCACGCGTGCGGTCACGATACGCATGTCGCCATTCTTATGGCTGCGGCGAGCGTGTTGGCTGCGCAACGCGAACAGCTGCGTGGGACCGTGATCTTCGTGTTCCAGCCCTCGGAGGAGGGGCGCGCACCCGACGGCGGACCGGGCGGCGCCGAGCGGATGTTGGCGGAAGGCGTATTCGGCGATTTGCAGCCGGAAGCCATTTTCGGCCTGCACGCCTGGCCGCGCGATGCAGGCACGGTGACAATCGTCGATGGGCCTTTCATGGCCGGCTCCGACCAGCTGCGCATCACGGTGACAGGCCGCCAGACGCACGGCGCCCAGCCTCACCGCGGCGTCGATCCGGTCGTGGTCTCCGCACAGATCATCAATGCGCTGCAGACGATCCCGTCTCGGCAGATGGATGCGGTGGCGTCGCCGGTGATCGTGACCATCGGCTCGATCCACGGCGGCGTGCGTTACAACATCATTCCCGATACCGTCGAGATGCAGGGCACGATCCGCTATCTCAATCCCGAGACGCGCGAGGAGATCTACACCCGCGTACGCCGCACGGCGGAAGACATCGCCCGCAGCGCCGGCGCCACAGCACAAGTTTCGATCGCGCACAACGCTGTGCCCGTCGTCAATCCGCCTGCTTTGACGCAACGCACCCGCGCAGTGCTGCAACGCGCGTTGGGCGAGAGCAATGTGCGCGCCGAGCCCCCGGGCATGGTGGCCGAAGACTTCGCCTATTTTCAGCAAGCGGTTCCAGGCGTTTTTTTCTATTACGGAATCAATCCGCCCGGCGTTTCCGCGACCGAAGCGGCGCCCAATCACAGCCCGAGGTTCTTTGTCCATGAGCCCGCGATGGAAACCGGCCTGCGTGCGATGCTGGCGATTGCGCTCGATCGCGTCGGTCCTGAGGTGAGTTGACTTGCTTTTTCTTGACTTGCGGCGCCCGGTAGCCCCTTATCCGGGCCGGACTTGACGACGAGACGACCAGCTACGCGCCGAGGCGCCGGCTTTCTCCGCCAACGGTCCAACCGCGCATCACTGTCGACGCGCGGTGTTTTTGGAGGAGTGAAACGATGGCTACGGGCGTCGTAAAATGGTTCAACATGGCGAAGGGCTTCGGCTTCATCGCGCCGGACGAGGGCGGACAAGACGTGTTCGTGCATGTGAGCGCGGTGGAGCGCTCGGGCCTGACCGGCCTGCGCGAAGGCCAAGCCGTGAGCTTCGACGTCGAGAACGATCCGCGCAAGAACAAGCCGGCAGCAGTGAACATCAAGCCGGTCTGACCTGCGCGCCAATGGACTTCGTATCGCCGCCTGGGCTAGCCCATGCGGCGATTTGCTTTTGAGGACTAAGCTTATGACAGCGCCCTTCCGCCTCTACGGCGCAGAGCTTTCGCCGTACTCCGTGAAAGTCCGTGCTTATCTTCGCTTCAAGAATCTGCCCTTTGACTGGCTGCAGCGGAGCGAGGCGCGCCAGGAGGAGTTCTCGCGCTACGCCAAACAGCCGCTCGTGCCGGTGCTGGTCGATGCAGATGACGTGGCGGTTCAGGATTCGACCCCGATCATCGAGAAGCTCGAACAGGATTTTCCCGAGCCGTCGATCGCGCCCGAAGAGCCTTCGCTCGCCTTTATCGCGGCCCTGCTCGAAGACTACGCAGACGAATGGCTGAACAAGGCGATGTTCCACTATCGCTGGAGCTATCCGGAGGATCAGGAGAACGCCGCGCGCCGCATCGCCGACATGCTGTTCGAGGGCGCCGAAAAGCCCGAAGGGATCGAGGACTCTGTGCGCGCGCGCATGATGGCGCGGCTGCACCATGTCGGCTCCTCGCCTGAGACTGCGCCCGTGATCGAGGGCTCGTTCGCGCGCGTGATCGTGCTGCTGGACAAGCTGGTCTGGTCGCGGCCGTACCTGTTTGGGGGCCGGCCGAGCTTGGCCGATTTCGGTCTCGCGGGGCAGCTGACGCAGCTTCTCTCCGATCCGACGCCGAGCGCCATGCTTAGGGCGCAGGCGCCGAGCCTCGTGCGCTGGATCGAACGCATGGAGGCGCCGAAGGATGAAGGCGCTTTCGCGACGTTCGAAGCGGTGAAAACCGATCTGGTGGATTTGTTGCGCGAGGAGGTGGCCGGCGCCTATCTCGCTTGGATGGCCGCGAATGCGCAGGCCGTGGAGGATGACGCGTCCGGCGTCAGCGTCGAGATTGCGGGCCGCACGTTCGCACAGAAGCCGCAACGTTACGCTGCAAAGGCCTTCTCGGAATTGAAGCGTAAGCGCGCGGTGGTGGATGATGATGCACTCTCGGCGCTGTTGCTGGAAACGGGATGCGACGCATTCCTGGCGCCGCCATCGACGATCGCATCGCCTGAAATCGAACCCGAGCCGGAGGCGGAGGTGATTGGAAACGATAGCGAGGCTGAGGACGACTGAGGCGCGCTTGCAAGTCCGCTGCTGCGGCAGGCGTCAACGTCATGGATGCCCCATCGCCGGACCCGCGGAATGGACGTATCGTTGTACGCCGGACAAAAACGCGAGCCTTGAGGGGGCTGCTTTTCGCAAAATGGAGCCCGCCGCGCGGCACGGGGGGAGGGGGAAAGCCGCGCGGCGGGCGGAAGCGGGGATTAAGCCGCCGCTTCTGTTTCGTTGACCGCTTCAACCGCCTTGGGCTTCGATTTCGAGCCAAGAGGCGCGGAGGCGTTGATCTCGATCTTCCGCGGCTTCAGCATTTCAGGAAGCTCGCGCACGAGATCGATCGTCAGGAGGCCGTGCTCCAGCTTGGCGCCGGAGACGCGGACGTGGTCGGCAAGGCCAAAGCGGCGCTCGAAGCTCCGCTCCGCAATGCCGCGATGCAGGAAGTTGCGCTGCGTTTCGGACGGCTTGCGCTGGCCGGAAACCGTCAGCGAATTCTGTTTGAACTCGATCGTCAGATCGTCCTGCGAGAAGCCCGCCACAGCGAGCTCGATGCGGAACTGGTCGTCGCCGATCTGTTCAATGTTGAAGGGCGGATAGCCCGGGGTGGCGTCGAGCCGCGCGGCCTGATCCATCAGGTCGGCAATGCGGTCGAAACCGACCAGCGTACGGTAAAGCGGATTGAGTTCGGTCGAAGCCATAGACTGTCCTCCTCAAGCGACATTCCTGGTGCAGCGGGTTCCGCCCCCGAAGGCGACGGCCCAGCTGCGCTGCGGCCTCCATGGAGCGCCGCGGCAGGGCAAAGATGGGGGCTTGTGGAGAGGGTTCAACCCCGCTCCCTGGGGCGGCTGCGGGGCCGTTTTGACATTGTTAGCGGTTCGCGCGTAGCGCATCGCCGATGCCGCTCCTAAACCGCCGCCGCGCCCTGTTCGCGTTCGCTGCAGGGCTTGCGGCATGCGCACGGGGCGGAGGCGAGGAGGAGGCCCCAGCCGGCACGCTTGCCTGGGCGCTTGCCGGCGACTGGCGCATAGACCCCGAACGCGATCAATACAGGCACCCCTTGCAGACCCTGCTGTTTTGGGGGCTCGAGGGCGACATGACCGTGCTGGAGATCCTGCCCGGGCTGGGCTGGTACACCGCGATCCTCGCGCCATACCTTGCAGCAAATGGCGGGACGCTCATCGCGGCGAGTTTCGATCCGCGCAGCGCAAGCTTGGCGCAACGCGAAGTGTTAGCGACTTGGCAGTCGCGCTTCATGCACAACCGCGAACTCTATGGCGCCATCCGCCAGACCGTCGTGGCGGGCGCGACGCCGATTGCGCCGGCCAACAGCGTGGACCTCGCGATCCTGTCGAACAACGTACACACACTGATGGCGCAGGGCATCGCAGAGCGGGTGTTCGCGGATGTGCTTGTAGCGCTCAAGCCTGGCGGCGCGTTTGGCGTGGAGCAGCACCGCGCTTCCTCCACGGGCCTTCAGGACCCGCTGGCCGGCACAGGCTACGTGCAGGAAGAATACGTTAAGGCGTTGGCCCAGGAAGCAGGCTTTGAGTTCGTTGCGGCGAGCGACGTCAACGCCAATCCGCGCGACACCCGCGATCACCCGTTCGGGGTATGGACGCTGCCGCCGACGCTGCGAACCTCGCCCCTAGGTCAGCCCGACAATCCCGAATTCGACACTACCCGGTACGAGGCGATCGGCGAGAGCGACCGCATGACGTTGAAATTCCGCAAGCGCACGGGGGGCGCTGCCCCAGCGGCGCCCGGCTCGAGCCCGCGCCGCTGACGCCCCCGTCACCCTTGCGGGCGGGCGCGCCGTGGTGTGTAAGAGCGCCACACGATCAGCCCCCGGAGGACAGGCGATGACGTACGATGAAATCCTGAACCGCTTCTCGAGCGCCGGCGTCACCGTGCCTGGCAAGAAGGTGAAGTTCGATTTCGGCGATCAAGGCAAGATCTATCTGGATGGCGCCGCAAACAAGGTCTCCAGCGACGACGGCGCCGCCGATACGACGATCAAGGTGAAACTCGAAGACTTCGTCGCCATGGCGCAGGGCCAACTCGACCCGACCGCTGCGTTCATGCAGGGCAAGCTGCGCGTGGAAGGCGACATGGGCGTGGCGATGCAACTGCAGAGCGTCATGGCCAAATTGCGCGGCTGAGCGCGGCGGGCTGATGGCGTTCGTCCGCGTTCCTGGCAATGACATCCCCGCCGGCGCCGAAGAGCATTGGCTCGAAGGCCGGGGCGGGGTGAAAATCCGCGCGATGACGGCGCCCGCGCAGGGCGCCGTGCGAGGCAGCATTATCGTCGCGCCGGGGCGAACGGAGTTCATCGAGAAGTATTTCGAGGTGACGCGCGAGCTGCAGGCCCGCGGATTTGCTGTGTTCTGCATCGATTGGCGCGGGCAGGGTCTATCGGGCCGCGAAGTGGAGAATGGCCTCAAAGGCCACCTCACCAGCTTCGACGATCCGGTGAACGATCTTTCCACAGCTCTGAAACTGCTCGCCGACAGGCTGCCCCGCCCGCATATAGGCCTCGCTCATTCGATGGGCGGCGCCATTATGTTGCGTGCGCTGCAGACGCGGCGGGTCGATCTCGATGCAGCGGCGTTCTCGGCGCCGATGTGGGGCGTCCAGGGCCTCACCAATATGGCCAAGAAATACGTGCGCTTCATGAGTTCGCTGGGCGCAGGAGGCCAGTTCGCACCGCGCGTCGAGCGGAAGTGGAAGCGCGAGAATTTCAAGCGGAACCCCGTTACGCACGACCGCGAACGTCATGCCCGCTGCCAGGGACTCGTGTGCGAAGAGCCGCGCCTGGCGCTGGCGGGGCCGACGATCGGTTGGGTCGCCGCCGCGGCGGACGCGACCGAGAGCTTTCTGCAGCCGAACGCCTTCGCGCATGTGCGCATTCCGGTGCTGATTGCGACTGCCGGTGAGGAGCAGCTTGTCGACAACGCGAGCCACGAGGCTGTCGCTGCGCAACTGCCGAACGCCACGCACATCACGATCGAGGGCGCAAAACACGAAATCCTGATGGAGCGCGATGAATTCCGCGACCAGTTCTGGGCGGCGTTCGATCAGCTCACCGCGCAGGTCGCGCCGGCGCCAGCTTAGAGGGAGGCCCACATGGCCGGGGAATTGGTTCTCGTCACCGGCGGCTCGGGCTTCATTGGCGCGCACTGTATCCTGCAGCTGCTGGAGGCCGGCTATCAGGTGCGCACCACGGTGCGCTCTCTCGCGCGCGAGACCGACGTGCGGGCGATGCTGCGCACGGGCGGGGTCGATGCGGGAGAGCGGTTGAGTTTCGCCGCCGCCGATCTCACCAGCGACAGCGGCTGGTCCGAAGCGGCGGCGGGCTGCGCGTACGTCCTGCACGTGGCTTCGCCGTTTCCGCCGTCTTTGCCGAAGCACGAGGACGAGTTGATCGTCCCTGCGCGCGAAGGCGCTCTACGCGTGCTGCGCGCTTCGCGCGATGGGGGTGTTAAGCGCGTCGTGCTGACGTCATCGTTTGCGGCGATCGGTTATGGCCACAGGCCGCAGAAAGCGCCGTTCACCGAAGAGAGCTGGACCGATCCGAACGGCGATGACGTGCGGCCGTATGTGAAATCAAAGACGCTGGCCGAGCGGGCGGCCTGGGATTTCATCGCACGCGAGGGCGGGGCGCTGGAGCTGTCGGTCGTCAATCCGGTCGGCGTGTTCGGCCCGGTGCTCGGTCCGGACTATTCGACTTCTATCCTACTTGTGCAGCGGCTGATGGACGGGGCCATGCCCGGCTGTCCGCGGCTGATCTTCGGCGTGGTGGACGTGCGCGACGTCGCGGACCTGCATCTGCGCTGCATGACCGAGCCGGCCGCGAAAGGCGAGCGGTTCCTGGCCGTCAGCGGCGATTTCATGACCATCCAGGAGATCGCCAGGGTGCTGAAGGCCCGCATGGGCGCGGCGGCCCGACGCGTGCCGACAAACCAGATTCCGGATTTCCTGGTTCGGCTTGCAGCCATGCGCGATCCCGCCGTGC
>Ga0073934_10003076_pt1 | contig 31932 bp, 31 predicted proteins | sample LarsenN4metaG_FD_76834 | JGI IMG/M metagenome (GOLD analysis project Ga0073934, IMG submission 76834) | Hot spring sediment bacterial and archeal communities from British Columbia, Canada, to study Microbial Dark Matter (Phase II) - Larsen... ...
GAGCGCTACCACGAGGCGACGAAGCTCGCCGCGGCCGCGGCCGCCCCGGGCAACCTCAAAGCGGCCGTGGCCCGGCAGGCCGAAACGGCCAAGGCCGCGCGCGAGGCCAGGCTCGCGCTCGAGCCGGTCTCGGTGTTCATCAGCCGCGCCACGAAGAAGCTCTACGTCCGGCGCAACACGCATGAGAAACTGCCGGACGCGGGCGAGCGGTTCGATGCGACCATCGAGGTCCCGATCGCCATCCGCAACCCCGACCAGCCGATCGGCACGCACGTGATCACGGCGGTGGCGAACGCCGACGGGGCCTTGCGCTGGACCGCGGTCAGCATCGACGGCGCGGGCGACGCCGGCGCCGCGCTCGACCGCATCGCGATCCCGCAGGCGGTGATCGATCGCATCGCCCCGACGGCCCTGCCGCGGTCCTCGATCGTGATCTCGGACGAGCCGCTGCACCGCGAGACCAACTACCGCACGGAGTTTGTGGTCGCGCTGAGCAAGCAGCCACAGGGCGGCCTCGTCACGCGCGCGCGCTCGACGCCCGAGGAGCGCATCGCGCGCACCAACGCCGGGAATGGCGGCGGCTTCTTCGGCTTCTTCGGCCAGCCGGAGCCGCAGCCCAAGCGCCGGCCCGCCGGCCGCGAGCCGCAGCCGCAGGGCGGATTCTTTTGGCGGTGACGCGGGCGTGGCGGGCGGCGCTCGTAGTCGCTTTGTAGGGGCGGATTAGCCCCGAAGGGGCATAATCCGCCACTTTGTCACATCGGCGGATTGCGTTTCTGATCCGCCCTGCGAGCTTGCTATGTGCCGCCACCTTCCAAATCCGGAATGTGGTAATAGATGAGAGCCGTTCACGCCGGAATCTGCGGAGCTGGTCATGAAGATCAAGGTCGTCGTCCACGAAGCGGAAGAAGGCGGATTCTGGGCCGAGGTGCCCGCTATCCCTGGCTGCGCCACCCAGGGCGAGACCATGGACGAGCTTTTGCGCAATGTGCAGGAAGCCATCGAGGGCTGCCTGTCGGTCGACGTCGCCGAGCCGAAGCCAGGCGGCAAGCAGCGCATTCTGGAAATCGCCGTATGAAGGTCGTATCCGGCCGCGAATTCGCTCGCATAATCGAGCGGCGCGGCTGGCAGCTTCTGCGGGTTGCAGGCAGCCATCACATCTACGGCAAGGCGGGCAGCGTGGTGCGGCTCTCGATTCCCATTCACGGCAATCGTCCGATCAAAATCGGCTTGCTGCGCCATCTGGCGAAGCTTGCGGAGGTCGAGGACGAGTTGCGCTGACGCGTTACTCCGCCGCCTGCACCTGCTTCCGCTTCCCCTGCGGCAACCGTCCCCGGAAAAACGGCAGAATCTCCTCCGCGATCGCGGTCATGTTGGCGCGCGTCATGTCGTCGGGCAGCGTGCCGAACTGCGTCTTGGTCAGCGAGGTATTGAAGCCGGCGAGGTCTTGATACTCCGCGAGCTTCTCGCGCACGGTGTTGGGCGAGCCCACGATCACCACGCCGGTCTTGTTCAGCTCCTCGATCGTCATGGTCCGCCCGGTCACCTTGTGGGCGCGGATGCGCTTCATCGCGTCGATGCCGGAGTAGCCGGGCGGCACCAGCATCTCGATCGGCATCTTGAGGAAGCGGTTGACCAGCGCCTCGAGATGCGGCTTCGCCTCGCGCATGGCCTTCGCGTCGGTCTCGGCGACATAGATGGTGTTCGACCAGGCGAGCTGGTCGGGCGAGGCCTCGTAGCCGGCCTTCTCGGCCTCGTCGCGGTAGAGCTGGAAGAATTTCGCCACCACGGCGATGGGCGAGAGCGTCTGCGCATAGGTGTAGCGTTTTTCCGCGGCCCATTTGATCGTGCTCGCCGAGCCCTGCGACGGCACCCAGATCGGCGGATGCGGCGACTGGTACGGCCGCGGCCACGGGTTCACGTAGTTGAACTGGTAGTGCTTGCCCTCCCAGGCGAACGGGCCGGCCTCCGTCCACGCGCGCACGATCAGGTCGTGGGCTTCGAGGAAGCGCTCCTGCGAATAGGTCGGGTTGACGCCCATGGCGTGGTATTCGGCGCCGATGCCGCGCACGAAGCCCGCGACGAACCGGCCACGTGTGAGGTTGTCGAGGATGGCGTATTCCTCCGCCACCATCAGCGGATTGTTGAGGAGCGGCAGCGCGCGGCCGAGGATCGCGAGCTTCGCCCGCTTGACCGAGCGGGCGAGCGCGCCGGCGAGCACGCCCGGAATCGGCATCAGCCCGTAGGCGGTCTGGTGGTGCTCGTTCAGGCAGACGCCGTCGAAGCCGAGCGCGTCTGCGAACTCCATCTGGTCGAGATATTCGTGATAGGTGTCGGCACCCTTCTGCGGATCGTAGTGCGCGTTGGAGTAGGTGATCCAGGCCGAGCCGTTCCGCTCGATGGCGTCGAGGTCGGCATGGCGGTAGGGCATCAGGTGGAAGTTGTAGAATTTCATGGTGCGATCCGTTCAGTGTCTCCGCAGATACGGGCGGCTGTTGCTGCGCCCTCTCCCGCTTGCGGGAGAGGGCAGCGCAAACCGTTCATCGAGTCGGGGCGGGGTGAGGGCCGCGGTCGACACACTTCAGTCGCACGGATCATGCCCTCACCCACTCTTTTGCGTTGAACCGCTGTGCAGCCCTCTCCCGCACGCGGGAGAGGGCGCAATATCGGGCGTCGGCGATGTCGATCATCATGCCGCCTTCCGCATGCTGTCGATGAAGGTTGTGAGTTCGGACACGAACGCCGCCGGCTTCTCGATATGCGGCACGTGCCCGCATTCCGGGAGGATCACCGCTTTCGATCCGGGGATGCGCTGCTGCCACGCCCAGGCATATTCGACGGGGAACAGCTTGTCGTCGGCGCCCCAGATCAGCAGCGTCGGCACGTCGATGCGGTGCAGCCACTTGGCGAGATGCGGGTCGTGGTTGCGCGGCTGCCAGGAGAGGCGCGCGGTGGCGATGCGGTTCTTCATCGCGACGTCTTCCAGCTCGGGCGTGAGGATGCGCGCGATCATCGCCTCGGCCTTCGCCTGGTCGTGAAAGAAATCGCGGATGCGCTGCTCGTCGCTGCACAGGAACGGATCGATGCGCTTAACGCCCGGCACATGCAGGCCGGCGGCATCCATCAGCGTCAGCGAGGCGAGGCGGGAGGTGTCGCGCACCGCGAGCTCGGCCGCGATCCAGCCGCCGAGCGAGACGCCGACGAGATGCACGTTGCGCAGGTCGAGCTGCCTGATGAAATCCAGATAGAAATAGGCGAGGTCGTGGACGGTATCGAGCCAGTCCGGCGTGTCGGAGGTTCCGAAGCCCGGATGCCCGGGCGCGATGACGTCGAAGTCTTGCGCCAGCGACGTCAGGCACGGCAGCCAGGCGCCGCCGCTCGCGCCGTGCAGGAACAGAAGCGGCGCCCCGCAACCGCCGCGCATCAGCGTGATGGTGCAGTCCCGCACCGCGAGCGTCGTGGTCGTGTGGTCGCTCATGTCCGATCCCCGATCCGCGTCACCGTAGCACGCGGGCCTGCGCTGCCAAGCGGACGCGCCGCGCGCCCCGGCCATTCCATCGGGCGAGGTCCCCGACAAAATGGTTTCATTTCGGACTATCTTGCGGGCCGACCGTTTGATACTATTCTAATCTGAGACCCGCGGACCCAAGGGAGATGCGCCATGCCCAGCGCCGCCACCAGCAAGGCCAAGACCAACGGCAGGCCCGGCCCCAAGCACAATATCGACGCGATGCGCGAGGCGTTCTACGAGCGCATCTCCAAGCGCGACATGGCCCCGCTGTGGAAGGTGATGAACTCCGTCGTCACCAAGGAGCCGGTCACGCGCGTCGTGCCGCACGTGTGGAAATACGACGACGTCAAAGCGCTGGTCATGGAATCGGGCGGCCTGATCACGGCCGAGGAGGCCAAGCGCCGCGTGCTGATTCTTGAGAATCCGGCGATGCGCGGCGAATCGAAGGCGACCAACACGCTGTTCGCCGGCGTGCAGATGATCCTGCCGGGCGAGGTCGCGCCGGCGCACCGGCACGTCTCGTCGGCGATCCGCTTCGTGCTGGACGGCGAAGGCGCCTACACCGCGGTCGAGGGCGAGAAGGCCTTCATGTCGCCGGGCGACTTCGTCATCACCGCCAACTGGGCGCCGCACGACCACGGCAATCCCTCCAAGAAGCCGATGCTGTGGCTCGACGTGCTCGACTTCCCGGCGGTGAATTTTTTCGAGACGTCGTTTGCGGAAACGAGCTACGACGAAGACAAGAAGATGCAGAAGACCACGCGCGGCGACGGCGATTCGGCCGCGTTCTATGCCTCCGGCGTGCTGCCGGACGGCGCGCCGACCACGCTCAAGCGCAGCCCGGTGATCAATTACACCTATGCCCGCACGCGCCCGATCCTCGACCGCCTGCGCAAGGCGGGCGAGATCGACAGGAGCCACGGCGCGCGCGTGCACTACGTCAATCCGGTGAACGGCGGTCCGGTGCTGCCGACCATGGGCGCGAGCCTGGCGTTGTTCCCGAAGGGCTTCAAGGGCGAGAAGTACCGCGCCACCGACGGCACCATCTTCGTGTGCACCGAAGGCGGCGGCACCACCACGGTCGACGGCAAGGTGCTCGAATGGGGCGTCAACGACGTGTTCGTCGTGCCGCCGTGGAAGCACTACGTCCACCAGGTCGGCAAGGACTCGGTGCTGTTCTCGATCTCCGATCGCCCGGCGCAGGAAGCGCTCGGCATCTGGCGCGAGGACCGGGCAAACTGACCCGAAGCGCCGCTCATGCCCGCGCACGCGGGCATCCGGGAGATGTCGCGGGAATTCGGGTCCCGCTTTCGCGGGGACGAGCGGCGCAGCAGCTCTCAGCGCTTCGACGGCTTCTTCCAGATGTCGCGCTTGTGCATCAACGCCACCTGCGCGTCGATCACGTCGCGCTTGTATTTGGCGTGCTTGGGCGGAACCTTCTTGATATAGCGGTTCTTGGGATAGATCGGCTGCTCGTAGATGATCTGTGCCAGTTCCGCGCGCACGTCCTTCATCCAATTGGTCACTTGTGCGGAGGCGCGGTGGTGGCGCAGCGCCTCGATGTTGATCACGCCTGAGACGAAGGTCGAGCCGTTGGTGTCGCGCTGCTTGCCGACGAGCTGGCCCTTGTAGTCGACGATCATCGACTGGCCGCCGCCGGCGTCGATGCCGACCGGATGGTCGGCGTCGAGATGGTAGCTGCCGATGTTGGGCGCCACGATGTACATATTGTTTTCCAATGCGCGCGCCCGGTTGGAAATTTCAAAAACATCGTTCTCGGTGAACGGGCAGGGCATCGAGGCGCGGTACACCACCTCGGCGCCGTTCATGGCGAGCCCGCGGCCGTTCTCCGGGTAGTTGCCTTCCATCGCCATCATGATGCCGAGCCGGCCGATTTTCGTATCGGCGACCGGCCAGAACGCGTCCAGCGTGCGGCCGTATTTCTCGATCCACCAGTCGTAGATGTCGTGCGGGGACACCGAGCGCTCGACCGGCAGCAGCGCGGAGAGCTTGTAGTGCTTGAGGATGATCTTGCCGTCCGGATCGACGATGAAGCCGACGTTGAAGAAGCGGTCCTTCCAGTCCTTATGGCGCGCCTTGGCCTGCGCCATGATGTAGACGTCCCACTGCCGCGCGAGCTTGCCGATCTCGTCGGTCTCGGGGCCGGGGATGTCGATGCAGCAGGTGTTGGCATAGTCGGCATGGTCGACGTCGAGCACCTCGTCGTTGAAGCCCATCATCGCCCCTTCCGGGATCGCGAGCAGCTTCACCGGGATGTCGAGATTGGATAGCCAGAACGCCGCCTTGGTCAGGCTCTTGAGATGCTCGATGTTGTGCTTGATCTCCTCGCGCCGCCGGATGCCCCAGAACGACGGAATGAGGCCTACGGCGTTGTATGGCTCGATCATGGTGTTCCCTCCAGACTTGTACCTGTGACGGCGCAACTCACCCCGACCTCATACTGAGGAGGCCGCGCAGCGGCCGTCTCGAAGCATGCCGCGAACGAGTTGCGCCAAGCCGTGGCCATGCTTCGAGGTGCGCCCTGCGGGCGCGCCTCGGCATGAGGTCTGAAATTGCTGCTTGCCCAATCCTCACGAACTACGCCGCCACGCTCGGCAGTCCCGCGAGCGCCATGGCCAGCTCCTTCTGGTCGTAGTCCTGGTCGACGAGCTTGCCCTCGAAGTAGCTGATGTAGGCGCCCATGTCGAAGTGGCCGTGGCCCGACATGTTGAACAGGATGGTCTCGGCCTTGCCCTCCTCTTTGCAGCGCAAGGCCTCGTCGATGGCGCAGCGCACCGCATGCGTTGCCTCCGGCGCCGGCACGATGCCCTCGACGCGCGCGAACTGCACGCCGGCGTCGAAACAGGTCTTCTGGTGATAGGCCTTGGCCTCGATCAGGCCGAGTTCGTAGAGGTGCGACACCAGCGGCGCCATGCCGTGGTAGCGCAGCCCGCCGGCATGGAAGCCGGGCGGGATGAAGGTCGATCCCAGCGTGTGCATCTTGACCAGCGGCGTCAGATGCGCGGTGTCGCCGAAGTCGTAGGCATACTTGCCGCGGGTCAGCGACGGGCAAGCCGCCGGCTCGACTGCGATCACGCGGCGCTTGCGTCCGCCGCGCAATTGCAGGCCGAGGAACGGCAAGGCGATGCCGGAGAAGTTGGAGCCGCCGCCGGTGCAGCCGATGACCACGTCGGGATCGTCGCCCGCCATCTCGAACTGCCTGATCGCCTCCTGGCCGATGACGGTCTGGTGCAGCAGCACGTGGTTGAGCACCGAGCCGAGCGAGTATTTGACGGCGGGATCCTTCGCCGCCATCTCGACCGCTTCCGAGATCGCGATGCCAAGCGAGCCCGGGCTGTCCGGATGCTTGGCGAGGATGGCGCGGCCGGACTCGGTCTCGTTCGACGGCGAGGCGATGCAGCGCGCGCCATACGTTTCCATCAGCGCGCGGCGGTAGGGCTTCTGGTCGTAGGACACGCGGACCTGGAATACGGTCACGTCGATGCCGAACAGCGCGCCCGCAAAGGCGAGCGAGGATCCCCACTGGCCGGCGCCGGTCTCGGTCGACAGCCGTTTGACGCCGGCCTCCTTGTTGTACCAGGCCTGCGCCACCGCGGTGTTGGGCTTGTGCGAGCCGGCGGGCGAGACGCCTTCATACTTGTAGTAGATTTTCGCGGGCGTCCCGAGCTGCGCTTCAAGGCGGCGCGCGCGCATCAAGGGCGAGGGCCGCCACATGCGGTAGACGTCGCGGATCGGCTCGGGAATGTCGATATAACGTTCCGCCGACCCCTCCTGCATGATCAGTGCGAGGGGAAACAGCGGCTCGAGGTCGGCGGGACCGATCGGCTGCCCGGTGCCGGGATGCAGGACCGGCGGCAGCGGCTTCGGCAGGTCGGCCGCGATATTGTACCAGCTCTTGGGGATTGCCGTTTCGTCCAGCGTGTACTTGATCTGACTCACGAGACGCTCCCTCGGTCCGCAACGCTACGCTAAGCCAAGCTATACGACCGACTTTGGCGTGTGAACCCCGACCGCACCTCGGCGTTCAGCGCAGAAAGTCGATCAGGAGCCTGCTCACCGCCGCCGGCTGCTCCTGCTGTGCCCAGTGGCCGGCGCCGTCGACAAAATGGGTGCCGCGCCAATCGGTGCAGACGGTCGACTGCATGGCTTCGAGCACGCCGGGATTCTGGAACGAGCCCCAGTCGCTCTTGCCGGCAATGAAGCAGGCCGGCACGTCGACCGTGCGCCCGGAGAAGGTGCGCAGCTCCGCCAGCGTCCGCGGGTCGGTGCCGCGCCGCACCCGATAGCCTTGCAGCGCGCCGGTGAAGCCGGTCCTGCGGTATTCGTCGACATACACGCCGAGCTCCGCCTCGGTCAGCCACCGGCAGGCCGCGATCTCCTCCTTCGACGGCATGAACGGCGCGATGTTGGCGGCCATGCCTCGATCCTTCAGCATCACGTAGTAGTGCGGCATCTTCGCCATCTCCTCGGCGGTGTGCGACTTCAGCGGATGCGGCTTGTTGCCTTTCCAGTCCGCGCTCTTGGCGTGGTAGTAGGCGCGAAAGAAAGCGTGCAGGCCCTGCGGGGCGTGCAGCATGTCGTCGTTGGCGCCGCGCGTGCGCTGATGGTTGCGGTAGTATTTGCGCGGCGGATCGAGCTTGGCGAGCTCGGCGTCGAGCTGGTCGTCGGTATAAGGCGGGGGCACCGGTGCCGCGCCGTTCGCGGTGTTGAAGCTCATCTTCGGCGGGCCGGGGAACGGCGAACTCATCAGCGCAAGCCGGCGGAAGATGTCGGGGCGTATGACGGCGCACCAGGACGCGACCGGCGAGCCGGCGTCATGCCCGACAACGCCCGCCACCGAGCGATAGCCGAGTGCATAGACGAGACCCATCGCGTCCCGCACCATGTTGACGTTGCGGAACGGATCGCCGTCGGCGTCGTAGGAGTCGTCCCAGCCGAGCGTGCGGCCATACCCGCGCTGGTCCGGCGCGATCACGTGATAGCCGGCGTCCGCCAGCGGCAGCATCACCTTGCGCCAGCTGTAGGCCAGCTCCGGAAAGCCGTGCAGCAGCAGCAACAGCGGGCGTCCGGCGGTCTCGAAGCCCGCTTCCAGCACATGCACCTGGAGGCCGTTGTTGTTGTCGACATGACGGGAGCGGATGCCCGCCGGCAGCGTGCCGTTGCCGTAGGGCGGAAGGTCTGCGATCCGGGTGGTGGTCATGGGCGGGCGACCGTTCTGGCGATGACATCCGTTAGCATGTGGCAAGCATCCTTTGAATTGGGGGTTGGCGGCTGTAGAGTCGGATCGGGTGGGTTGGGGCGCCGCTTAGAGCGCCTGTCAGGGAGGACCATCCATGCGGAAATGCCTGCTGCTCGCGTGCCTGGTCATGTTGGTCTGGAGCCACGGTCCCGCGTCCGCGCAAGGCGGCCCGCACCTCTCGGCCCTCATGACGTGGGAAGGACCGCGGCAGCATTGCCGGTACTGTCACGGCCTGAAGGGCGAAGGCGGCTTCGGTCCCGATCTTGCCGGCCGCCGGTTGACGATCGCGCAGTTCACCGAGGCCGTCCGCAGGCCGTGGGGGATCATGCCCGCCTATGTCGAAAGCCAGATTGCCGACGACACACTCAGGCAGTTGGCCGAATACTTCGACAGCCTTCCCGCCAATCCAAGGCCTGCCAAATGGCGTTACGAAGTTCCCGCCGGCGCGCCGAAAGGGCAGCTTGTCTCGCTCACCACCGGCTGCGGACAGTGTCATGGGCCCATCCTCAACGGGCCGCGCACGCATCTCGGCGCCGTCGATGCCGACTTCGGCTGGTTCAAGACCATGGTCTACAACCACACCACCGCCATGCCGGAGCACGTGAAGCGCCTGGACGAGCCGCCGCCGGTCAATATCCGCATGGGCAACTATTCGCCGACCCGGCTGTGGGAGCCGCAGCTGCGCGAGATCTACGACTGGGCCCGCGACATCGGATTCCGTGCTCGCATCCTCGGCCGGTTGACCAAGGGGGTGCCCGGCGACAAGGGCGTCACCTACACGCTCGATGTCAGGAACTCCGGGCTTCCCGGCAAAGGCAGGACGGTCGAGGACATGACCATCACGTTGATCGTGCCGGAAGGGGCAAGCATTATCGCAACCACCGGCGCGGGATACCAGGGCGTCCGCATGGACGACGAGGCCAAGCGCAATGCAGCCGTCTGGATCGTGCCGCGCCTGGCCCCCAAGGACCGGCAATCCTTCACGCTCACGCTGTCGAAGGCCGGAACGAAGGCCGACAACCTGCGCGGCGATATCCGCTGGACAAAGCCTTCGGTGAAGACCGGCCCGTTCGATCAGGCCAACATCAATCCGGCGCCGCTCTAGCCGCCTGGCGACGCTCCGCTCGCGCGCGTGAGTGCGCTGCAATGAGCGGAGATCGCTTGAGCTACTTGGATGCGGCGTAATGCGCGAGGGCGGCGAGATCGTCATCGGGGACGCCGATGACGACGTTGCTCATCAACGTGTCGGCGCCGGAACGGGTGCCGTCGCGGAATTCCTTCAGGGCGTGGATCAGATAGTCGATGCGCTGCTTGGCCAGCCGCGGCATCTGCTCCTGTCCCGCGAGGCTCGGCAAATGGCACGATGCGCAGCGCATGGGCCCGGCGAGCCTCTCGCCGCGTTCGACCAGCGCCGGATCGACAGGCTCATCGCCCGGCTTCACAGCCAGGGCGGCGAAGTGCCTCGCCAGCGCCACGAGATCATCGTCCTTGAGGCCCGTCATCAGCTCCGACATGCCCGGGATCTTGCGCACGCCTTCGCGAAACAGGACCAGCTGGTTGACCAGGAAGAACTCCGGCTGGCCGGCGAGAGAGGGAATGTTCGGCGTGCGCGAATTGCCGTCTTCGCCGTGGCAGGCGCCGCACAGCTTGAGCCTTTCAGCGAGCGGCATCGTCTGCGTGAATGCATGGCCGCTCCAAAACACGGCGGCCGCCAGCGCGAGGAGCAGCGGCCGCCACCCTGCTGCATTTGCCCGTTTCAAGCCACCACTACTTCTTCTTGCCGCGAGGATTGGTGTACGAGATGCGGTAGGTCGCGCCATTCTGCTCGTCCGACACCAGCAGCGCACCGTCCGGCATCTGGAGCAGGTAGGTCGGCCGGCCGTGGAACTCGTTCCTGCCGGTGTCGAGCAGCCCGGTCATGAACGGCTGGATGGTTGCGCGCGCGCCCGCGGTGCGTGCGACGACGACGTCGTAGCCGAATTTCTGCTCCCGGTTCCACGAACCGCGCCGTGCGATGAAGGCGACGTTGCGATAGGCCTGCGGGAACATCGTACCGGTGTAGAACTTGATGCCGAGGCCGGCGGAATGCGGTCCGATCAGCGCCGCCGGCAGGGTCACACCGGCGCACGGATTCGGCCGCCGCACGTCGGGATCGGGGATGCCGTTGGCATGGCAATAGGGGAAGCCGAAGAACGCGCCTTCCTGCCCGCGCGCGATGCGGTTGAGCTCGTCCTGCGGACCGTCGTCGCCGGCCCAGTCGCGGCCGTTGTCGGTGAACCAGAGTTCGCCGGTCAGCGGATGCCAGTCGAACCCGACCGTGTTGCGCACGCCGCGCGCCACGATCTCCATGCCGGTGCCGTCCGGGTTGTAGCGCCGGATCTGGCCGTGAATACCGGGATTGACTTCGCAGATGTTGCAGTTGGCGCCGACCTGCACGTACATCTTCCCATCCGGCCCGAACGCGACGTATTTCCAGTTGTGATGGACCGTGTCGGGCAGATTGTAGGCCTTGGTCAGTTCGACCGGCTCACCCGGGTTGTCGAGCTTGTCCTCGATGTTGTCGTAACGGAACACGCGATGGATCGCGAACACGTAGAGCGATCCGTCGCGGAAGGCGAGACCGTTGGGCTGCGTCAGCCCCTGGAGCAGGACCTTGGTCTCGCGCTTGCCGCCGCGATCGATGATGGCATAGACGCGGCCGATGATGCGCGTCCCCATGAAGATGGTGCCCTTGTCGCCCCGCACCATGGTGCGGCCGCCGGGATGACCGTGCGAAAAGATTTCGGCCTTGAAGCTCGCCGGAAGTCGGAGATTGTCGACGGGTATCTTCTCGACCGGCGTGATCGTCGATGGTACCGCATGGCCCTTGAGTTTCGGGTTCTGCTTGCTCTTCTTCTGATCGGTCCGGTCGATCGGACTGAAGCCGGGCGGCTGTGCATTCGCAACCGTCGTTCCCACAGCGATTGCCGCGACGGTCGACGCCACGGCCAGCAGTCTCGGTATGAGATTCATCGGGTATCCTCCCTTTGTCGGTGTGTCGGCCTGTTTCGCGGTCGTTCACGTGCGAGGATACGTAGACTTGCCGCAGCTGAGAAGGGGGCGCAAGGTCCGCCGTGGCGAGCGGAACCGGGGTGCTTGAATGGCGATGCTGATTCTGGCCGGCGATCTCAATCTGAAGGGCGTCAGCGATGCAGCCCTGCCGCTGGCACGGGTCGCCGGCGAATTGCGCAAGGCGGACCTGGTGTTCAGCAATCTCGAATGCCTTCTCTGCGCGCCGCCCGCCGGCCACTCCCACGGCAATGAAGGGTTCTTCGCCGACCCGATGGTCGGTGCCGAAGTGCTCACGGGCGCGGGGATCGGCGTGGTCGGGATCGCCAACAACGTGCATTACGGCGAGGCGATCAACGCCTCGATCGCGCAGCTCGACCGCATCGGCATCCTGCACACCGGCGCCGGACAAAATCTCGCAGCGGCCCGCGCGCCGGTCATTGTCGAGCGTGCCGGCGTTCGCTTTGGTTTCCTGCAGCGCAGTTCGGTCTACTGGCCGACCAATCACGAGGCGCGCAAGGAAGCGACCGGCATCGCCGTGATCAAGGGGCACACCGCCTACCAGATACCGATGGCCCGGCTGAAGCCGGACTCCTTTCCGCCCAACCGTCCCGGCGTGCCGCCGGAGATCATCACCTGGGCGGACGCCGGCTATCTTGCCGAATTCCAGGAGGACATCACCGCGCTCCGGCCGAAGGTCGACGTGCTGGTGGCCTCGTGCCATTGGGGGCTCGGCCATGAGGTGCTGCGATACATGACCGAGATCGCGCACGGCGCGGTCGATGCCGGCGCCGACATCGTGGTGGGGCACGGCCCGCATTACGTGCTGCCGGTCGAGATCTACAAGGGCAAGCCGGTGTTCTACGGTCTCTGCAATCTGTCGTTCCATTCCGGCCATCGCGGGGTGCATGGCGACTGGCTCGGCATGCTGGTGCGCGTGGCCGTGGAAGGCAAGAAGGTGGCCGGCGCGGCCATCGAGTTCATGCGGCATAATGAGAAGAACGAGACGTTCTTCTGCGCGCTGAAGGACGAGGCGAAGGCGCTCGCTGAATTGATCGAGGGCAGCGCGGCATTCGGAACGAGGTTTGCTGCCGACGGCAATCAGATTCGCATCGAGCATCCGCCCTGAGCGGCGCCGCCTAGCGCTTCGAAACGATCGGGGTGCCGCGCTTCTTGTTGTAGCCGTGGGTCTCGACCCGCTCCCACACGCCGTTGACGTGATAGGGGTCGCTGCGCACGAAGCGATCAACCGACGCCCGGTCGCGGGCGTCGATCACGAACACGCTGCCGCACGGCGTCTCGCCGTCGTCGGCGACGAGCGTGCCGGCGGTCACCACATCGACGTCATAATCCTCCGCCTTGTCGAGATGGATGCGATGGTCGCGGTAATGGCGGGCGCGCGTCGGCAACCCGTCCGTCTTGTCGATGGCGTGGATCACGAACAGCATGGCGGTGCTCCCGGCGCGGGAGGCCATGGTAGCGCGTTCACGCGGCCGGTTCGACCCGGAATCCCTGGCCGGCTTCCGGCGTGACGCGGCCCTGTTCCGCGGCCGCCGCCCAACGCGCGGTCCGGGCCAGCCCGCCGAACGAGAAGAAATGCGGCCGTACGTCGCCGAGTCGACGCTCGGCCCGTTCCATCGCCAGCGCGCGAACCAGCACGTCCGGCGTCGACAGCGCGAACAGGTTCCGCAGGAGCCCGGCATGGCGCGCGAGCCCATGTGCGGAAGCCACCACGCCGCAGCGGTGGGCGTAGCGGATCAGGGTGGCAAGGCCGGTCGGGCCGGCAAGGCCGATCCGCACCGGTTGGTCGAGGCCGAAGTCGCGCAGCCGCCGAATCCAGCCGGCGATCGCGGCGGCATCGAAGCAGAACTGGGTGACGATGTGCATGCGCAGTCCGGTCGCCTCGCCGGCGGCGATCTTTTCCGCCAGCGTGCGGTCGAGTTCATGCTGCGGGATGCGCGGATGGCCTTCGGGATAGCCGGCGATGCCGGCCTCGCGAATGCCATGCCGTAGCAGCATCCCGCTGTCGATGACGTCGAGCGCGTGGCGCAACGTGCCCGCAGGCGGGTCGCGATCGCCCGAGATCACCAGCACGCGCCGCACGCCGGCCTCGCCGGAGAGCCGCGCCAGCATGCGGTCGAGCATGTCGGCGGACGCAAATGTGCGCGCCGCAATGTGCGGGACCGGGTCGAACCCAGCGCGCCGCAGGCGCAGCGCGTATTCGACGGTGTCGTCGGGGCGCTGCCCGGCAACCGCACTGACGTAAACCCTGCTCCCGGCCGGCGCGATGCCGGCCAGCGCCGCGATGTCGCCGGCTGCGGGCCGCGTCGCCTCGATCGAATATCGGTGCATGAAGTCGGCAATCGTCCCGACCACGCTGCGGTCCGTAACGGTGTTGGCGAGCGCCAGGATCGTCATGCCCGTCCCCCTCAGTCGCGCCGGCGCGAGATCACGTAGGATTCGTCGTAGAACCAGAGCCCGCCCCGCTCCTGCAAAACGTCGCGCGTCGCATCGAGATAGCGGCCGTCGGATACCACCTCGGCCAGCCGGTCGTCCTCGACCTGCGCCACGTAGATCGCCGCGTTCCAGGCCGCGAACAGCGTCGAGGTTCCGATCGATTCCGAAATCTCCGACGGCAGCGTGTGCATGTCGTAGCGGAACAACGAGCGGTTATCGGCGTAGGCGTTGAAATTGAGGTCGCGCGCGGCCTGCCCCAGCTCGTGCTTCACGGCCTTGAGGATCTGGTGCCGGTTGTGCGTGAACGGATTGTCGCCCGGCCAGACCTTCTGGATGATCTCCATGCCGGGATCGTCGCCATGCGAGTGGATACCGATCAGCCGGCCGCCGGGGCCGAGCGCCTTGGCGAGCGGAACGATCACCCGCCGCGCCTTGAAATCGAGCGGCGCGCGCGCCCGGTACGGCTGCGAGGCGATCACGAGGTCGTAGTTGGCGACGGTGCCGCCCGGCCGCGGGATGATGGGGTCGAGCAGGAACTTGTGATCCTCGCGGTAGATCACCAGCACCACCGGCCGCTCGTAGACCGGATTGCCGGTCTTGGCGCTGACGCCGGCTTTCCAGTTCTTCGACAGGAACGGCACCAGGTCGGTGATCTGCTGCTCGAAGCGATGCGCGGAATCGCCGGTGAGCGCCGCCTCGTGCCAGACGAGGCTTGACGCTGCACTCAAGGACTTCACGTGCAGCCAGGGTGCATCGGCGTAGGCAAGGTTGGTCAGCACCAGCACCGTCGCCGGGTGCTCGCAGAAACGGTCCGACATCTTCTGCAGCGCCAGCCGCACGTCCTCCAGGCTGATCTCCTTGCCGACGACATAAAACGGCATGTGCGGGAAGCGGTCGTGCATGGCGCGCAGCACCCGCAGCATCACCGTGCCGTCACCGACGCCGGCATCGAACATGCGCACCGCCGGCGGGCGCGGATGGATATTGCCGAGTTCGAGCGCCACGCGGTTGGCGACCACCCATTTTTCGGAGCAGGTATTGACGAACAAGAGGTACTTCTGCCGGTTGTCGAAGAACCGGAAATTGCGCTGGGGGTCGTGTTCGTCCACCGGCGGTGCGGCGGGCCGGGGCGCGAAGGCGCGTAGCGGCGGCGGCCGTTCGATGATGGACGGGCGGGCGGGCGCCGCTGCCGTGCGATGGTCGTCCATGAACGAGCGGATGCGGTCGAGCGTGTAGGTCGTGATGCGCCCGCCGTTGCGCAGCCGCGCCGCCAGCTTGCCGTCGTTGACGGCGCGCCGGCCGAAGGTCGATTCGGCAAGGCCGGTGCGGCGGCAATAATCGGAGATTTCCTGCAACAGCTCCTGGTGGTTCATCCCGGCCTGCGCGTGTTCTTGCTTCGCTCGCACCCTTGCGGTGCTGCCTTGAAGATGAATTCTTGCGGGAGCGGGTCAACCACAAAATGGCCCATCCCCGGCGTGGGCAGTTCAATGGGATGAATCCCAAATTACGATTATCGATATATTTCAGTTGCTTACTTGCGGGAGCCAAAGGCCGCTTTTCGGTGTGCAACGGCGATCTACAGGGATCGTGGGGTATTGCCCACCAACGGGATGGGCAGGACGGCGGGGCCGCTGCGGGATTCCCGCGCAGGACCAAGGCGTTAGACCCATGTCTCCGGCAAGTCACAGCGCGGTCCCGAATTGCCGCAGCCGCCCGGTTTGCCTTGCGACGGTCCACTTCATTGCTAATTTGTCCATATGTGGGGACGCAAATCGCAAGCCGTGGAGGAGGCTCGGCCGGACGAGCCGCAGCGCCTCAAGGACGCGCTGCGCCGGGCCCGCATCGATACGGCCGAACGCACCGGGGTCGTCGTCGACCTGCACGACGCCGAGGTCGCCAGGCTTGAGCTTCTCAACGAGGCGCTCGATCCGCTGTTTGCGGAAATTCCCACCGAAATCGATCTGTTCGACCGCGGCCTGTCGCGGGGCGAGACGCCGCGGCTCTGGATCGACGCCATCGCCCATGTCGCCATGGGGCGCGACAAGCGCATCTACCGCTTCCTCCAGGACACCCGCTACGGCCGCAAGGTATTGGGCGAGAGCGTCAACATTCCGGAGATGGTCGAGGCGGTGACCAAATACGTCGCGCAGCGGCTGATCGAGCGCGAGCGCGCCCTCGCCGAAACCGGCTCGCCGGTGATCGGCGATATCCGGCGCGAAGCCCTGTTCGAGCGTCGCCGGCGCCGTCGCCGCGCCATCCGGGCCTTCATCTTCGGCCTGCTGGCCGGATTTGCAGTCCTGATCGCGCTGGCGCTGATCCTGCCGCCGCGTCCTTAGTTGTCAGCCAGGACCTCACGGCGCGTTTCGACGACATCGCTTCCAACCAGCCCGCGCGACACCACCTCGCAGCGCCAGCCGTCCGGGCCGCCGTCGATCCGGTAGAGATTGTAGCCGGCGGGATCGTGCTCGCCGGGCGGGGTTTCCGATGCCGACGGCACGCCGACGGCGGGAATGCGCGCGGTCGGGCCGTCGAGCCAAACCGTCTGGTGCCGGTGATTGTGGCCATGAATGACAAGTTCGGCGCCGTGCCGTGCCAGGATATCGCGGAACCGGGCGCCGTCGACCAGGCGCTTGAGATAGTGCGACCGCTTGCTGGTCGGCGGGTGATGGATCAGCACGACCCGGAACAGGCCTTCCATACGCGCCGCATCGAGCAGTCGTCCGAGCGGCTCCAGCTGCCAGCCGCCGACCCGGCCGATTGCCATCAGCGGCGGGCTCGGCACCGCGCTGCTGACGCCGATCAGCGCCAGCGGGCCGCGCCGCCGCAGGAAGGGAAACTCGAAATCGTGCGCCCCCGGGGCGGCGTCGTCGCCGCGCATGTAGGGGGTCCAGTGCAGGTGCCGGTGCGCGGTCGCGCGCGCGACGTAGGCGTCATGGTTGCCTGGCACGAGCGTCACGTCGCTCGCCGAACCGAGTGCGTCGAGCCAGGCACGCGCGGGCGCGTATTCCGCCGGCAGCGCCAGGTTGACGAGGTCGCCGGTGACGGCGATGTGGTCGGGCGCCTGATGTTTCAGGTCGGTAACGACGCGCGCGAGCACGTCAGGGCGGTGGATCGCCTCGCGCCGGCGCCGCCAGTTGACGTAGCCGGTCGCGCGCTTGCCGATCAGTTCGGCAAGGCGCGGCTTCGGCAGCGGCCCCAGATGCGGGTCGGAGAGGTGCGCCAATGTAAATGTCATCGAAGGCAATGTAGGCCGGATATCTACGCTGCGCTCGCGACGCGAGACAATCATGCGCTACGAACTGCCGATCAGGATGCCGGCCAGGAACACCAGCGTCCCGCCCAACACCACCTGGAACGCCGCCGACAGGAACGGCGTGTCCATCCAGCGGTAGCGGATATAGGAGATGGCGACGAGTTCCAATGCGACCACAATGACCGCAAGCACGGTCGCGGTCCAGAAGTCCTTGAACAGGTAGGGCAGCGTGTGCCCGACGCCGCCGATCGTGGTCATGATCCCGCACACCGAGCCGCGCAGCCAGGGCGCGCCGCGGCCGGTCAGCGAGCCGTCGTCGGAGGCGGCTTCCGCGAAGCCCATGGAGATGCCGGCGCCGACCGACGCCGCCATCCCGACCAGGAACGTCTCCCAGGTGTTGTGGGTCGCGAACGCCGCGGCAAACAGCGGCGCCAGCGTCGACACCGAGCCGTCCATCAGCCCGGCCAGGCCCGGCTGCACGTATTGCAGGAGGAACATCCGCCGCGCGGTCTCGTCCTCCTTCTCGCGCGCCGACGGGGTAAGGATGGTCTGTTCGAGCTTTTGGGCGATGTTCTCGTGCTGGCTCTCGATCTCGGCGAGCTCGGTGAGCAGCTGCCGGGTCGAGGCGTCGCGCGTGGTCTCGGCCGCGCGCCGGTAGAAGCGCGCCGCCTCGAACTCCATGTTCTCGGCGAACTTTCGCACCTCGTCGAGGTTGAGCGGTTGCATCAGCCACAGCGGCTTCTTGGTGATGAAGCCTTTGACGTCCTGGCGGCGGATGAGCGGCAGGTACTCGCCGAACTTCGAGCGGTAGAGGTCGAACAGCATGGTGCGGTGGCCGACCTCCTCGTCCGCCATCTCCTCGAACACCTTGGCGGAGGCAGGGTATTGCGCGCGCAGGCCCTCGGCGAAGCCGCGGTAGATGCGACTGTCTTCGTCCTCGTTGGAAATGGCGAGCGCCAGGATTTCCTGTTCGGTGAGATCGGAGAAACGCTTCATTCGGACCCTCAAAAATCCCGCGATTCCAATATATTAGAATCAATCTAAACTATCATGACGGAGCATTTCAATGCAGTTCATGGCACCATGACGTTCCGCCACGACTGGACATTCCCTTGACTGGTCCCCGCCGTGTCCTCGACGCCATCCGTCGCGCCTGTGAGCCGGCGCTCCGCCGCGTCCTGCATTCCTACTGGCGCTTCGCGCGCGGTATGACGCTCGGCGTGCGCGGCCTCGTCATCGATGAGGCGAACCGCATCTTCCTGGTGAAGCACAGCTATGTGAGCGGCTGGCACCTGCCGGGCGGCGGGGTCGAGCCGGGCGAGACCCTGCTCGACGCACTGATCCGCGAACTGGCCGAGGAGGGCAATATCGAGCCGACCGCGCCGCCGCGGCTGCACGGCATCTTCTTCAACGACCGCGCCTCGCGGCGCGACCATGTCGTGGTGTTCGTGCTGCACGATTTCCGCCAGACCGCGGCGCCGGTGCCTGGCCGCGAGATCGTGGCCCACGGCTTCTTCAAGCTCGACGAGCTGCCGAACGACACCACCGCCGGCACGCGCGCGCGCATCATCGAGGTGCTGGGCCGCGCGCCGGTGCGGGAGCGGTGGTGAGCTACGCCGCCTGCCTGGCGCGGCAGGCCGGGCCGGGGCCGCGCATGTAGTGGCGTTCCGGGCGGTAGCCGCCGAGCAGATCGCGGCGCAGGCGGGCGACCATGTCCGACAGTTCCGCCCACAGACCGGGTGCCGGGGGGAGATTGCAGTCTTGGGACAGGGAACGGTCGGTGGGCATGGTCGCCTCGCCTTGGCAATCAGAAGGCCCGTCGTGCCTTCCACTTGCCCTGTTAGTAGGGCGGGCGCGGCAGAAAGTTCGTGACGGGGATCACAAAATGGGCGAATGCCGCCGCCACGCAGGGGCGGCAAGGTTCCACGCCCTTTGATTCCCCGTAAGCGATGACTGGCGGAATACCAGGGATAGGAGGCCAAATGCCTATGGTCCGAACCGCGCCCGGTCGTGCGGGGCGGCGAAGTCGATCATCGGCCCGACCGGGCCGAGCGGCACGATGCCGGTCGGGTTCACGCGCTTCTGGCTGCCGTAGTAGTGGCGCTTGATGTGATCGAAGTTCAGCGTCTGCGCGACGCCCGGCTGCTGGTAGAGGTCGCGCACATAGTTCGACAGGTTGGGATAGTCGTAGATGCGCTTGAGATTGCACTTGAAGTGATAGTGATAGACCATGTCGAAGCGCACCAGGGTCGAGAACGCGCGCCAGTCGGCTTCGGTGATCTGCGACCCCACCAGCCAGCGCTGGTGCGAGAGCCGCTCCTCCAACTGGTCGAGGGTCTGGAACAGCGCGTGGCACGCCTCCTCGTAGGCGTCCTGGGTGATGGCGAAGCCGCAGCGGTAGACCCCGTTATTGACGGTGCTGTAGACGAGGTCGTTGATCCGGTCGATCTCGGCGCGCAGCGACGGCGGATAGTAGTCAGTTTTGTTCGACGTGAAGCGGTTGAACGCCGAATTGAGCATCCGGATGATCTCGGACGACTCGTTGTTGACGATGGTCTTGCGTTCCTTGTCCCACAGGGTCGGCACCGTGACCCGGCCGGAATAGCGCGGATTGGCGAGAAGATAGACCTCCCACAATTCGCGCGTGCCATTGACGGTGTCGGGATTGCAGCCGGGCTCGTCGGCAAAGCGCCAGCTGCGCTCGCCATAGAGCGGCGCCGCAAAGGTGATCGAGATCGCGTCCTCGAGCCCCTTGAGCTTGCGGAACAGCGTGGTCCGGTAGGCCCACGGGCAGGAATGCGACACGTACAGGTGATAGCGGCCGGGCGCGGCGGCAAAGCCGCCTTCGCCGCTCGGGCCGGGGCTGCCATCCTCGGTGATCCAGTTGCGATAGACCGAGGGCGTGCGCATGAAGCGTCCGCGTTCGTTGCGGTTGGCCGGGGTATCCTCGTGCCATACGCCGTCGACGAAAAAGCCCATGTTTCGCTCCCTGCGCAGCGCGACCGGCGCCGGCGGGCGCACTCTACACGGCGTCGCCAATGGACCAAAACGCTGCCGGGTGCTAAGCGCTCGCCCGACCCATGGCCGAGCTCACCCTCACCATCCTGCCCGAATCCACCGACGATGCGCTTGCGATCGAGCGCCTGCACGAGCGCACGTTCGGACCCGGGCGACTCGCCAAGAGCGCCTACCGGCTGCGCGAAGGCCACGGGCATGTGCTCGCACTGTCGTTCACCGCGCGCATCGGCACGCTGCTGGTCGGTTCGGTGCGGATGACGCGGGTGCGCATCGGCGAGGCGCCGGCACTGCTGCTTGGTCCGCTGACGGTGGAGCCGCCGTTTCGCGAGCACGGCATCGGCCGGGCGCTGATCGAGCGCGCGCTCGATGCAGCCAGGGCGGCCGGCCACCGGCTGGTCGTGCTGGTGGGCGACGAGCCCTATTACGGCCGGCTCGGCTTCAAGCGGATTCCGAAGGGACGGGCCAGGATGCCGGGGCCGGTCGATCCGGCGCGGCTGTTGGTGTGCGAGCTTGCGGCCGGCGCGTTCGACGGCGTATCCGGGCCGATCCGGCCGGACTGGGCGCTGCCGTAGCGCGCGCGTTTATGCGGATTTTATTGCGCGGTCGCGTTGCGACATTGTTTTGACGCTCTCGACGCCGGAAGATAGCGTCGCGCAAACCAACAGGGGAACCACCGTGAAGATTTGCAGCGCTATCCTGACGGCGGCCGCGCTCGCGGTTGCGATGCCGGCGAACGCCCAGAAGGTCGATCTGTCGACCATCACCTGCAAGCAGTTTCTGGAGATGAACCGCGAGAGCGTCAGCCTGATCCTGATGTGGATGGCCGGCTATTATGCCGACCAGGACGCGCCGGCGATCGTCGATTTCGACAAGATGAAAGAGGACGCCGGCAAGCTTGGCGCCTACTGCAAGGAAAACCCGACCATCGGGCTGATCACCGCGGCGGAAGAGACCATCGCGGAGTAACGCCTGTCTCTCACCGCGAAGCGGGAGAGATCAGCGGCCTTCGCGCGCCCAGGTCGCCGCCAGTGCTCCGATCAGCAGCAACAGCCCGATCGCGCCGGCAAAGATCGGCAGGACGCCGATGCCACGCACCACGCTGGCCTCGCGCAGCCGCAGCCCGATCCAGTCGTCGCCGCGATAGGTGTCGCTCGACCGCACCGCCACGACGCGCGGCACATTGACGGTGCCGGAGGCATCCGCGATCCGCATCGCCGCGCCGCCGGTCGCGTCGGTGAGCGGCCGCAGCACCTGTGCGGTCGAGGTCACTTCGGTGAACTCGCGCGGATTCGCCGGACCGACATTGGCGAGCGCGCTGAGCTTGCCGTCGGTCGCCCGCCACAGGCCCAGCTCGTTCGCCTCGATCGTGGCGCGGAACACGCCGGGCTCGCTCTCGTTGAGCGCAAGCGTGCGGGTCTTGCCGGACGGGGCGGTGAGCGTGATCTCGTCCACGCTGTCGGCCATGGTCTGGCGCTGCACGGTGAGGTCGCGGCCGCGCACCATCAGCCGCAGCGCTTCCTCTTCGAGGTCGGGCTGCTTCATCAGCCAGTGCGAGAGCCGCCGCATCAGGTCGATATGCGGGCCGCCGCCTTCGAAGCCGCGCGCCCACAGCCAGATGTGGTCGGAGAGCAGGAGCGCGATGCGGCCTTCACCCTCGCGCGAGAGCTGGAGCAGCGGCTTGTTCTCGGGCCCTTCCATGACGGTGGTGCCCTTGTCGGCGCGCGCGTCCACCAGCCGGAACCAGCGGCTCCACTGCGGCGGATCGGACTGCGAGCCCTCCAGGCCGCGGGTGACCGGGTGGCGCTTGCCGAGCTTGGACAGCATGGCGCGATAGGGCTGGTCGATGGTGCGCCCCGACGGCTCCGCCGGCAGCACCGAGGTCAGCGGCGTGCGCCACAGGCTCGCCTGGCTGGCGTAGTCCGGCCCGGCAGCGATCAGCACCGCGCCGCCACCGCGCACGTAGCGCGCGATGTTGTCGAAGTAGAGCACCGGCAGCACGCCCTGGCGCGCGTAGCGGTCGAAGATGATGAGCTGGAATTCATGGATCTTCTGCTGGAACAGCTCGCGCGTCGGGAACGCGATCAGCGACAGTTCGTGGATCGGCGTGCCGTCCTGCTTCTCCGGCGGCCGCAGGATGGTGAAGTGCACGAGGTCGACCGCGGCGTCCGACTTGAGCAGGTTGCGCCAGGCGCGTTCGCCGGCGTGCGGCTCGCCGGACACCAGCAGCACGCGCATCTTGTCGCGCACGCCTTCGACCACCACCACGGCACGGTTGTTCACGGTCGTCAGCTCGTTGTCGAGCGGCTCGGCCTCGACCTCGACGATATTCGGCCCGGCATGCGGGATCGGCACGGCGACGCGGATCTCCTGGCCGACGCGCACGGCGCGCCTGTCGATGGTCTCGCCGTCGCGGCGCACCGTCACCTGCGCCGTGCCGCCGCCGGCACCCTGATCCTCGACCCGGTAGGCGATGGTCTGCGACTGCCCGACGATGCCGAAACGCGGCGTGGTCACCAGCACCACCCGGCGGTCGCGCTCGTTCGGGCGGCCGGTGATCAGCGCATGTATCGGCGCGGCGAAGCCGAGAGTCGCGGCATCTGCCGGCACGTCATGCACGCGCCCGTCGGTGATGAAGACGACGCCCGCCACCCTCTCGTTGGGAACGTCGGTCAGTGCGGCGGCCAGCGCCGAGAACAGGCGGGTACCGTCGGTCTCGCCGCTTGCCTCGCCGGCCTCCACGAAACGCACTTCGAGATTGGGCAGCCGGCCGAGCCGCTCGGACAGCGCGGCGCGCACCGCCTCGGTCTGTTTGGTGCGATCGCCGAATTCCTGGCTCGCGCTCTTGTCGACCACCACGACCGCAACCGAGGTCAGCGGATCGCGGTCCTCCCGGGTCAGCGACGGATTGGCGAGCGCCAGCACGAACAGCGCAAGCGCGGCCGTGCGCATGAATGCGCCGCGGCTGCGCGACGCCAGCAGCAGGGTCGAAAGCACTGCCGCAACGGCCAGCGCCGACCACACCACGTAGTCGGGAACGAGCGGGGCGAATGAGATGCCGAGATTCACGGTACTCTCCTACTGCCCCAGCCGTTCGAGCAACGCCGGCACGTGGACCTGGTCGGCCTTGTAGTTGCCGGTGAGCGTGTACATCACGATGTTGACGCCGGCGCGGAACGCGAATTCGCGCTGCCGCGGTTCCGACCCCACCATCGGCAGCATGGCCTGTCCGTCCGGCCGCAGCGCCCAGGCGCCGGCAAGATCGTTCGCAGTGATGATGATCGAGGACACGCCGTCGCCGGTGCGCGCCGGCCGCTCCTGGGTTTCCTCGTCCCGATCGGTCACGGTGGCCTCGACCCAGAGCTGGCCGGCGGCGAAGCGGCCTGGAAACTCCTTGAGCAGGTAGAATGTCTTGGTCAGCACGTGATCGCGCGGCACCGCTTCCAGTTCGGGGATGTCGAGCGAGGACAGGATGTTGCGCAGCGCCGCGGTGTTCGGCGAAACCGCGCCCGAGCCGGGGCCCGCCTCGATGGCGTCGCGGGTATCGAACAGCACCGTGCCGCCGTTCTTCATGTAGGAGTCGATCTGTTCCAGCGCCGTGCGCGAAGGCCGTGCCGCGCCCGGCACCATCGGCCAGTAGATCAACGGATAGAACGCCAGTTCGTCCTTGCCGGGATCGATGCCGACCGGATCACCCGCTTCCAGCGCCGTTCGTTGCGCGAGGAAGAGCGTAAGGCCCTGAAGTCCGGCACGGCTGATGCGGTCGACCTCGGCATCGCCGGTCAGCACGTAGGCGAGCCGCGTCTGCAGCGTCGCGCGCAGCGCGGCGGTGTCGTCCTGGGCGCGCCCCGGCAGCGGAACGAACAGCGTCGCGCCGGCAATCGCCAGCGCGACCGCAGCCGCCGCCGCGCGGCGCGGCCGGCGACGGAACAATTGCGCGATCCCGCCGGCGAGGAAGAACACGATCAGCGCATCGAGCGCCAGCAATCCCATCGCGGCCAGCATGACCGGACCGCGCAGGTCGTTGGGTTCGCTCACCCGGTAGTGATCGCGGCGTGCGTTGCCGAGCGCAGCAAAGTCGAGCGGCGCCAGCCGATCGTCGGCGGCGAGTGCATTCACGGCCAGCAGTCCTTCGGGCGGGCCGTAGAATCCGGGTGGATGGTCGGGGGTGGCACGGCCGGTGAAGCCGGCGGCGACCGGCCGCGCGGTTGCGGGCGGCGGTCCGAACGCACCGAAGCCGTCAAGGATGCGGGTCGGAGCCACCACCTCGCGTCCGCCGCGCGCGCCGCCGGAGTCGGAGGTGGCATTCTGGCCGGCGATCGACACGATGCGCTTGAGCATCTCAACGAACGCGCCCGACAGCGGCAGGTTCGACCAGCGAGTGTCGGCGCTGACGTGGAAGAGGACGATCATGCCTTTGCCGCGCGGCTGCGCGGTGACGAGCGGCGTGCCGTCGGCGAGCGTGGCCCAGGTGCGGTCGGTCAGCGTGGCGTCGGGCTCGGCCAGCACCTGCCGCGTCACGGTGACGTCGGACGGCACCGGCATGTTGAAGAACGGACCTTCGCGTGAGAACCCCGCGAGCCGCTGGGGCTGATCCCAGCTCAGCGCGCCACCCAGAACGCGGCCGCCGCGGCGCAGCCGCACCGGAATGAGGTCGTCGTCGCCGGCGGCAAGGCGGGGGCCGGCGAAGCGCACCAGCACGCCGCCGTCCTCGATCCATTTGGTCAGCCGCTCGCGCGCTTCGGCGACATTGCCGACATCGGAAAGGATGATCATCGGCAGCCGCTGGTCCATGAACTGGCTCACCGCCTGCGATGCGGAGCCGCGCTCGGCCAGTCTCACGTCGGCGAACGGGTTGAGCGCGCGCGTGAGGTAATAGGTCGACGCCAGAAGCGGCTGCGCGGTCTCGGCGGTTGCGCCGGTCACCACGCCGACCGAACGCCGCCGCCAGCGCTTGTCGAGCAGCGCCACCGCACCGGCGGAACGCTCGGCGGCGATGTCGAGCCTTGCCACGTCATTGCGGATTTCGACCGGCAGCGTCAGCGCTGCGTCGGTCTCGGTGTCGCCGGCGCCGAACGCGAACGTCGCCTCGCCGAGCGGCAGGCCTTTCAGATCGAGCCCGCGGATGACGCCGGCCTGCGGCGTGCCCTTGGCCGAGCGCACGACCTTGACCGTCAGCGCGGCGGCGGTGTTTTCGGCGGCGGTCAGCGCGAGCGCCGGTGCCAAGCCGCCCTCGACCACCGTCGCCGGCCGTGCCCCGATCAGGCGGCCGAGCGCCGCGACGAATTCGGCACCGCCGCCGGTATCGACGCCGTCGGACAGCCACATCACCTCGACATCCGCGGTCGCGCCGAAGAAGCGGGCCAGCGCCGGCAACGCGTCGGACCGCTGCACGGCGTACGGCTTGGGCTTGAGCTGCTGGAGCCGCACGCGCGCGCCACCCGGGGTCTCGAGGCCGATCTCGCGGTTGGTTTCCGACAGCGGGATCAGTGCGACGCCGCGTCCGTCGGACTCGGCGCGATTGATCAGGTCGTCGGCGGTACGCATGCGCGCATCCCAGGTTCCGGCGGCCGGGAAGCCGTCGTCGATCAGGAGCGCGAGCGGCGCGTTGCTGCGCGTCGCTTCGACCACGGGATTCCACAAGGGGCCTGCCGCCGCAAGAATGACCAGGGTCGCCAGCGTGAGGCGGATGAGCGTCAGCCACCACGGCGTCCGCCGCGGCGTCTCCTCCTGCGGCTTGATGTCGAACAGAAGGCGCGCGGGCGGGAAGTCGATGCGTTTCGGCTGCGGCGGAACGAGCCGCAACAGCCACCACAGCACCGGCAGGCTCAAAAGGCCGAGCAGAACCAGCGGCTGGGCGAAGGCGAGCGGCAGCCAGGCGGGCATCATGTGCCGCCTCCTAAAGCCGTGCCGCAAACGCGGTGTGCGCGGCGTGCATTGCTGCGCCCTTTCCCCCCTGCAGGAGAAGGCAAGGCGGCCGTTCGACCATGCGCTGATGGGAGAGGGGGACGGGCGGCGGTGAGCCCGACACCCCTCACGCCTCGTTGAAACGCATTCATGCCCTCTCCCGCAGCGGGAGAGGGCACAGCGACCAGCGCTTCGCGTGCGGCCTGCTGGGTCATGCCGACCTCCGGGTCGCGACGCGGCCGCCGACCACGGCACCGGGCGGCGGCGCCGCCATGCGCGCGTGCAGTGCGAGCAGCAGTTCGGTTGCCGGCCGGTCGGTGCGATGGATCGCAAAGCTCCAGCCGAGCTTGTCGGTTTCGGCGCGCAGTTCGGCACGGTGGCGCGCCACCCGCTTGTCGTAGTCGGCCTTCCAGGCTTCGGCGCGGCCGGCGGTGATGGCGCCGGCGCCCTCCGGTTCGATGAATTCGATACGGCCGGAATAGGGGAAGATCTCCTCCGCCGGGTCGACCACCTGGACGGTATGACCATGCGCGCCGGTCGCCGACAGTCGCGCGAAGGTCGCACGCAGTTCGGGCATCGACGACCAGAAATCGGATACCAGGACGATTTCCGAAAGCGACGACGGCACGAACGACGGCGGCAGGCTCGAACGCTCCGCCACGTCGTGCACGTTCGCGTTCGCCATCTTGTCGAGCACGTTGCGGCTGCCGGTCGGGCGCATCAGTCCCGGCATGCCGACGCGTTCGCCGGCATGCACCAGCACCTCGGCCAGCGCGAAGGCGATCACCAGCGCGCGGTTGAGCTTGGACTCGGACGCGAGCTGGGAGGTGAAGAGCATCGACGGGGAGCGATCCGGCCAGATCCACACCGTGTGCGCGGCTTCCCATTCCTGCTCGCGCACATAGAGGATGCCGTCGCGCGCGGAGCGCCGCCAGTCGACGCGGCGCGCCGGCTCGCCCGAAAGGAAGCGCCGGTATTGCCAGAAGTTCTCGCCGGGACCGGCGCGGCGCCGGCCGTGCAGGCCGTGAATGACGGTGGCCGCAATCTTGCGCGCCTCCAGGATCAGGCGCGGGAGCGTCTCCGCGAGCGTGCGCGCTTCGCCGCTCGCATGCTGCGCTGCTCTGACCTCCTGCTTGTCGGCCCGTCGCGCCATCCGTTATCCGATGCGCTCTTTCAGCCGGCCGATGACGCCTTCCATGGTCTCGCCATCGGCGCGGGCGGCGAAGGTGAGCGCCATGCGATGCTTGAGGATGGGCTCGGCCATGTCGAGCACGTCGTCGATCGAGGGCGACAGGCGGCCGTCGATCAGCGCGCGGGCGCGGGCCGCGAGCATCAGCGCCTGCGAGGCGCGCGGGCTCGGGCCCCAGGAGATCAGCTTGCCGAGTTCGCCGCCGTCCGGGCCCGGGCGCGCCGAACGGACGAGCTTGAGGATCGCCTCTACGACCGACTCTCCGACCGGGAGCCGGCGCACCAGCCGCTGGGCGGCGATCAGGTCATCGGCGGTCATGGTCGGCTTCGGCTTGCTCTCCTCGACGCCGGTGGTGTCGAACACGATCTTCCGCTCATTTTCGATGTCGGGGTAGTCAACGTCGATCTGCATCAGGAAGCGGTCGAGCTGCGCCTCCGGCAGCGGATAGGTACCTTCCTGTTCGATCGGATTCTGCGTTGCGAGCACATGGAAGGGGCGGGGAACGTCGTGGCGGTTGCCGGCGACCGTCACATGCAGTTCCTGCATCGCCTGGAGCAGCGCCGACTGGGTGCGCGGCGAGGCGCGGTTGATCTCGTCGGCCATCAGGAGCTGGCAGAAGATCGGGCCGGCGATGAAGCGGAAGCTGCGCTTGCCGGCGGCGCTTTCTTCCAGCACCTCGGAACCGACGATGTCGGACGGCATGAGGTCGGGTGTGAACTGGATGCGGCGCGCATCGAGCCCGAGCACGGTACCCATGGTTTCGACCAGCTTGGTCTTGGCCAGGCCGGGGAGGCCGACCAGCAGCGCGTGGCCGCCCGAGAGCACGGTGATCAGCGCCTGCTCGACCACGCGGTCCTGACCGAAGATCACCTTCCCGATCGCAGCCTTGGCGGCGGCGACCTGCGCGCCCGTCGATTCGGCTGCGCGCACGATCATGTCTTCGAGTTTTTCCAAACCCTCTGCCGCCATGTCATCTGCTCCTTAGGTTCCTGTCGCCCGCGATGTGCAAGTGCAAAGAGACGCACCGGGCCGCGGCCGGCCTGATTACAAAACGTGCAACATTCGCGCCAAATGCCGCATTCGGTCGTGGGCGATCGCACGCGCTGCCGCACTCGCGCACGAATCCCGAAAACTGCCTAGAGATTACGCTACTTTTCAACGGGTGCGACCCTGCCTTCTTGCAGTCCTGCTGCGTTCGCCCCGGAGATCGGCCGCGCCGCCTTGTCGTGAGCGCTTGCGCTGCGCGGCTTTTTCCAACAACAACCGACCGGAGCGGCGACGGTGGAAAAGCTTGCGCGCAATCGCATTCACGGACAGAACGACCGTTCACGGTCCCACGTTCCAGGCAAAGAATGGCGAAGAAAGGGCAGGAACTTCAAGGCATTGAGAGCCTTCAGGCGGCGGCCCGACGGGCTGCCCGCACTGGTCCGCCGCCGGTGCATCTGTGGAACCCGCCCTTTTGCGGCGATCTCGACATGCGGATTTCCGCTGACGGAACATGGCATTACCTGAAAACACCGATCGGACGGCCGGCGCTGGTCAAGCTGTTCGCCTCGGTGCTGAAGCGGGAAGGCGACAAATATTTCCTCGTCACGCCGGTGGAAAAAGTCGGGATCGTGGTCGAGGACGCGCCGTTCCTGGCTGTGGAAATGCGCGTCGATGCCGGCGACGGCCCGCACAGGAACCGCACGCTGCACTTCCGCACCAATGTCGACGACTGGGTCGCCTGCGGCCCCGGCCACCCGCTGCGCTTCGAGCCGGAACCGGATACCGGAGGCCTGAAGCCCTACCTGCACGTGCGTCGCGACCTGTGGGCCAGGGTGACGCGCGCGCTGTTCTACGATCTCGTGGAACTCGGCGAGGAGCGGGAGTTGGACGGGGTGCCGATGTTCGGGATCGTCTCCGGCGGGGAGTTCTATCCGATGGCGAGGGCGGACGAGGTCAGGGAATTGGCGTGACCCGCCGGCCTTCCGCCCATCGAAAAATGTTCGGCGCCGCAATGCTGCTTGCAACGGCAAACGGCCCTCGGCGCGCCATGTGGTAACGGCGCCACAGATTGCCAAAATGCGCTGGGATAGCCTGGAATATGGGCGCAAATCGCTCGACAGACCAACGCGGCCATACCAGACTCAACCAGTGGTTCATGTTGCTTTAGGGGGGTGAACATGCGTCGCGAGATCCTTGCAGTCACCGTTTTCATGCTGTCCGGCAGCGCGCTGGCCGCCGATCTGATGCCAGTGAAGGCGCCGCCTGCGCCGGTCGTTGTCCAGAACACCTGGTACATCGAAGGCCTCGTCGGCGTTCCACTCACGCGCGACTACGAAGTCACCATCGGCGGCGTCCCTGCGAGGTACGAGCCCGATCGGGGATTCTACGGCTCCATCGCGGTGGGCCGTCAGTTCCATCCGAACTGGCGTGCCGATATCGCGTTCACCTGGGCGCATGGCGAAAAGGGCAACGTCAACATCGTCCCGGGTCCGCGCACCGGCGACATCGACGTCTACGGGGTCGCTGCGAACGTGTATTATACGTTCGCATGGACGCACTGGATCAAGCCGTTCGTCGGAGCCGGCGTCGGGTTCGCGTCGTTCAAGGTGAGGAATCTGGGCTTGGTAGGCGGCGCCTTCGTGATCAACGACAGCGACTCCTCGATTGCCGGTCTGTTGCATGCCGGTCTGGATGTACCTGTGGCGGCCAATCTCACGCTGACCGCGCGCTACACGGCGGCATTCACAGAAGACCTGTCGTTCGCATCGGTGCCGCCCGGCAACACTGCCACGCGAAAAAGCACCGTCGATCACATCATCGCCTTCGGCGGCCGCTACGCGTTCCGCTGAGTGCCGACGATCGGCGATCTGAAACGGACAAGCAGCCGCACGGCGACACCCCTGCGGGTGCTTGTCGTATGACGGTGTCCGCCCGCGCCGGTTCGCCACAGGCTGTGCGCGCAGTAGCGCGCCGCCGCCGCTGAGCCAATGCCGACCTATTGCATCGCTGCCATCGCGGGAGACGGCATCGGCGCCGAAGTCGTCGCGGCCGGGGTCGAGGCGCTCGAAGCCTGCGCCAGGCGCGACGGCGGCTTCGCGCTCGCCTTCGACCATTTCGACTGGGGCTCGCAACGCTACAAGACGACCGGCGCCTTCATGCCCGCGAATGGCCTCGACCTCATTCGCAATCACGACGCCATCCTGTTCGGCTCCGCCGGCGTGCCCGACGTGCCGGACCACGTCACGCTGTGGGGCTTGCGGCTTGCCATCTGCCAGCCGTTCGACCAATACGCCAATGTGCGGCCGACCCGCATCCTGCCGGGGATCGCGAGCCCCTTGCGCAATGTATCGGGGCCGGAGCTCGACTGGGTGATCGTGCGCGAGAACTCCGAGGGCGAGTATGCCGGCGTCGGCGGGCGCGCCCACCGGGGCCTTCCGGAGGAGGTGGCGACCGACGTCTCGGTGTTTACCCGCGTCGGTGTCATGCGCATCATGCGCTTCGCCTTCGCGCTCGCCCGCTCGCGGCCGCGCAAGCTGCTGACCGTGGTGACCAAGTCGAACGCGCAGCGCCATGGCATGGTGATGTGGGACGAAATCGCGGCCGAGGTGGCGCGCGAGTTTCCTGACGTGACGTGGGACAAGATGCTGGTCGATGCCATGACCATGCGGATGACGCTTCGGCCGCAATCGCTCGACACCATCGTGGCGACCAACCTGCACGCGGATATCCTCTCCGATCTCGCTGCGGCGCTCGCCGGCTCACTCGGCATCGCTCCCACCGCCAATCTCAACCCGGAGCGAAAATTTCCCTCGATGTTCGAGCCGATCCATGGCTCTGCCTTCGACATCATGGGCAAGGGGATCGCCAACCCGATCGGCACGTTCTGGTCCGGCGCGATGATGCTCGATCACCTCGGCGAGTTTCGTGCGGCGGCGCGGCTGATGCGCGCGATCGAGCGGGTGACGGCAAACAAGGCGTTGCACACGCCGGACCTTGGCGGCACGGCGCGGACCGCCGATGTGACGAAAGCGGTGTGCGAGGCGCTGGCGGGGGATAATGAATCGTGAGCGCTTGGCCCGTCTTGAGCAGTCGCTGCGGGACCGGCAATGGTATGGTCGATTGGCGCGCATGACTGCTGGTCCCCCACCTGCCATGACCTCCGATTTCTTCGACCGTGTGCGGGCACGGCTGACGCTCGACGTGCCGCCGGGCCTTACCGAGGAGCACATCGTGCCGGCCCACGGCGACCACGAGCTCGACCCGATGATCGTCGCTATTGCCAAGGTGCGGCCGATCCGGCCGGCCGC
>Ga0073934_10003077_pt1 | contig 31923 bp, 25 predicted proteins | sample LarsenN4metaG_FD_76834 | JGI IMG/M metagenome (GOLD analysis project Ga0073934, IMG submission 76834) | Hot spring sediment bacterial and archeal communities from British Columbia, Canada, to study Microbial Dark Matter (Phase II) - Larsen... ...
AATGATCGTGCACCGTACTGCCGGCACCCAGACTTCTGGGTAAGGCCTTCCACTGAATGCCTGTCCGCAAAACATAGAACATAGCAAAGAAGGCTTGTTTCGCTGGCATCGAAGGCCGTCCACATTAGCATAGCAATAAATAGGCACGAAAATGGCGTTTTTAATTTGGAATCACTCTACTAGTTAATATACAAAATAAAAAATTAAAAATCTAGAGTGTATTTATGTCCTCCGGTTTTTGTTAATTTATTAACCGTAGGTTTTCGGATAGGCACTAAGGAGTGTTCAAATGCTCAAACGCTCATTAATTTTGCTGCTTTTTGCTTTAACTGCGTCATCGTTCATCAAGGCCGCGCCGAAGGACAACAACTGGTCGCAATGGCGCGGGACAGATGGCACAGGAGTTTCATCTGAAACCAATCTGCCGGCGGAATGGAGCCGCAACAAGAACATCAAATGGAAAACGCCGCTTTCCGGCAGCGGACATTCTTCCCCGATTGTTTGGGGCAACAAAATTTTTCTCACCGCAGAAATCGAAGGCGAGGCCGTTCCCGGCGCGCAGGCGGTCAAGCACCTCATCGATGGCCAGGAATTCAAGCATCCCGACGCCTTGGGCGCGGATCGCCATCATACACTGAAAGTGATTTGCCTCGAGCGCGACACCGGCAAGCAGCTTTGGGAGCGGACCGCCTACGAAGGCACGGTCTACGATGACCGCCACCGCAAGAGCAGCCACGCCTCGCCGACGCCGGCGACTGATGGCCAGCATGTTTACGCCTATTTCGGCACGGAGGGATTGTACTGCTATGCTTTTATCGGCAAGCTGAGGTGGAAAGTGATGCCAGGGCAGATCGGCGCCTTCGGCATGGGCACGGGCACGTCGCCGGTGCTGTTTGAGAATCTCGTCATTCTGCAATGCGACGAAGAAAACGGCGAGAAATCTTTCATGGTGGCTTACGACAAAAAGACCGGCAAAGAGATTTGGAAAACGCCGCGCCAAGTGCAAGCGAGCTGGACGACGCCTCTGATCGCGCGCACCCCGCAACGGCCGGAATTGATTGCCAGCGGCAACGAGCTGATCATTTCCTACGATCCGAAGACCGGCGGGGAACTGTGGCGCACAAAAGGCCACGCGAGCAACGCCATCGCCTCGCCGCTTATGGGACATGGCATGCTTTACATCTCGGCAGGTTTTCCGCTCAAACGGACCATCGCCATCAAACTTGGCGCCTCTGGAGAACTGGACAGCTTGGACGCGAACATCGTGTGGCGCTACAACAAAGGCTCAGCCTACGTGCCCTCACCGATTCTTTACGGCGATTACCTCTATGTGATGACGGACCGCGGCATTCTCACGTGCCTTGATGCGAAGACCGGCGCCGTGGTTTATGAAGGCGGCCGACTGCCGATGCCCGCCACGTTCACCGCCTCGCCCGTTGCCTGCGAAGGCAAGCTGCTGCTGACCAGCGAAGACGGTGATACATTTGTCATTAAAGCCGGGCCGCAACACGAGGTGCTGGCGACCAATTCAATCGGCGAACCGGTTTACGCCTCGCCGGCGATTTCCAACGGCATGATTTTCATTCGCGGCGAGAAGCATCTTTATTGCATCAGCAACAGCAAAACAAATTGACCGGAAAGAACCGATAAAATAAAGACAAAATGATTTGGAGACAAAATTATTTAAAAGCTTTAATTATTTTGTCACCAAATCATTTTGTCATATCAGAAAGATGCCAATGAAAACCCAAACTATAATCCTAAGCATTATCCCATTATTTTGCGTATCGTGCATCGGCTTTGCGGCGGACAAGCCGAATTTCAGCGGCACGTGGACGCTGGACAGAGACAAAAGCTTCAGCAATCCGCCCGGCCTCGAGCAAACCATGACCATCACCCACAACGGCGATCAGATCAAGCTCGAAGGCAAACAGAAAACGGCTCGGGGAGAAGTCGATCTCAACGAAAGTTATACTTTGGACGGCAAGGAAACCGATTTCACGCCGCCAAGCCCGCCTAACGCCAAAGGCAAGCGCAAGGCGTACTGGCTGCCGAATGCCAAAGGCATCATCGTTGAAGATGAGATCACCACGGACTCTCCGAACGGCGCGGTGACACAGCAGATCACGCGCAAGTGGCAGCTCTCGACTGATGGCAACGTGTTGACAATCGATTACTACTTCGACAGCGCCAGAGGCTCCTTTGAAGCCAAGCGCGTTTTTGTGAAAAAAAACAATGCGACGAATAAATCACAGTAAAAAACATTTTCAGATTAAAGAAAGGACAAAAAATGACGCTCGCCATTCTTTTTGCAATCGTGTCATTCGTGACGAATCCACCTTCCGATGCTGAAAAGTATTGGCCGCAATGGCGCGGACCCTCTGCAACCGGCGTGGCCCCGAAAGCCAATCCGCCGTTGGAATGGCGCGAAGAGAAAAACATTCGCTGGAAAGTCGAGATTCCCGGCAAAGGCTCGTCGTCACCGATTGTTTGGGGCGATCGCGTCTTCGTCACCACTGCGATTGCAACCGACAAAACGGCTGCGCCCCCGGCGCCGGAATCCGGAGGCTCGCGCCGCCGCGGCATTGCGCCCACCAGCGTGCATCAATTCGTGCTGCTGGCGCTCTCGCGCCGCGACGGCAAAGTCATTTGGCAGCGCACCGCAGTCGAAGCGCTGCCGCACGAGGGCACGCATCCGGATGGCACGTGGGCCTCGAACTCGCCAGTCACCGACGGCGAGCACGTGATTGCTTTCTTCGGCTCGCGCGGGATTTTCTGTTACGATATGAACGGCAAGCTGATTTGGCAAAAAGACCTCGGCGACATGATGACGCGCAACAGTTTCGGCGAAGGCAGCTCGCCGGCGCTGCACGGCAACACGCTGGTGGCGAATTGGGATCACGAGGGCCAATCATTCATTGTCGCGCTCGACAAGCGCACCGGCAAAGAGTTGTGGAAAGCCGATCGCGACGAGCCGACAACGTGGTCGACCCCGCTCGTCGTCGCTCACGAAGGCAAGACGCAAGTCATCGTCAACGCCACCAATCGCGTGCGCAGTTATGATTTGGCCAACGGCAAATTGATTTGGGAAAGCAACGGCACGACGCCCAACGCGATTTCCTCGCCGGTGGCAGCCGAAGACATGGTTTATGTCACCGGCGGTTTTCGCGGCAGCGCCTTGTTCGCCATTCGCTTTGCCGGCGCGCAGGGCGATCTCAGCAACTCGGCTGCCGTCGTTTGGAAATACGACCAGGACACGCCTTACGTGCCTTCGCCGCTGTTGTATGACGGCAAGCTTTATTTTCTCAAAGTGAACAGCGGCGTTCTCTCGTGTTTCAACGCCAAAACCGGAGAGCCACATTACAGCCGGCAGCGCCTTGAAAGCATCGCGAATATTTACGCCTCGCCGGTTGGCGCCGCCGGCCGCGTGTATCTCGTGGGCCGAGACGGCGCGGCGTTGGTGATCAAAAACAGCGAGAGCTTCGAAGTGTTGGCGACCAACAAGCTCGACGACAGTATCGATGCCTCGCCGGCGCTCGTCGAGAATGAAATCTATCTGCGCGGACGGAAGTTTCTTTATTGCCTCGCCGAGACGCGTTAATTCGTCATGTGACTTTTAAGCCGCTGATTCAAAAGAAAGCAAATCCTGCCGAAGTGAACGTCGAAACCGAGCGCGCCAGCTTGCTGAAGGCGGAGCGCGATTTTCTCAAAGCCGCGCAAACCGATGGCATCGTCAAAGCCTTCTCGAAACATTCGACTCAAGACTCGCGCCTGCATCGCAACGGCGCGCAGCCGATTTTGGGTGAAGCGGAGATCGTCACATTTCTAGCGAAAACTTCTTTCACGCCGACATGGCAGCCGATGTTTGCCGACGTCGCGCAGTCCGGTGATTTGGGATATACTTACGGCAACTACGAGGTGAAGGAATCTAATGCGCCAAATGCGATAACCGACAAAGGTTACTACGCGCGGGTGTGGAAACGCGGCGCGAATAACAAATGGTTTGTGGTGTTGGATACGTCGAGTCCGCTGCCGCCGGAGCAGAAATAAAATGAAAATGCCGCCGTCACCGCAAGTTGTTGAAGTGGGCGTTCGCTTTTCTCGCCATCGGCCCGGTCGTCGGAATTTGGGCGATGCTGGCGTTGCGGCGCTCGCCGGCGGCAAGACGTTTGGCAGGCGGCAAAGGTTAGTTGGGCAGAAGCTCTTGCAACACCCGCAGCGTATTTCCTCCCATAATCATCACAATTTCACTTTCCGAAAATCCCTCCGACAACAACGCCTCGGTGAGTTGACTGATATGCGCCGCGTCAAACGGCGTTTGCACCGCGCCGTCGAAATCCGAGCCGAGGCCGACGTGTTCGACGCCGGCAAGATTCGCCGTGTAGCGAATGGCCTGGGCAATGGCTCTCGCATCCGCGCCGCAAACCGCGGTTTCCCAAAAGCCGATGCCGATCACGCCGCCGGTTTGCGCGATCCTTCTCACATGATCATCGCTGAGATTGCGGGTGTTGTCGCAAGTGCCCTTCACGCCGGTGTGTGAAACCACCAGCGGGCGGGTGGCGAGCGCGAGAACGTCGTCGATCATTTTGGGGGAGGCATGCGCGAGATCGATGATCATTTTTTTCTCTTCCATTTTCTTGACCCATTGACGCCCCAAGGCGGTGAGTCCGCCTTTTTCCAAGCCATGCGCCGAGCCGCCGATTTCGGTGTCAAAAAAATGCGTCGGCGCCATCATGCGAAATCCGGCTTCAAAAAGCGCATCGAGATTGTCCAAATCGCCCTCCAAAACTTGCGCACCTTCACTCCCAAGAAAACCGGCGGTGGCATGATTTTCATTCCGGCGGCGCGCAAGATAATTCCGCAAATCCTGCTGGGTTTTGATCAACACGAGCTGACCATTCGAGCCCGCGGCAAATTCGTGCAGCTTCCCGGCTTGATACAAAGCGCGCTGTTTTAAGCTTCCCCACGTCGCCGCGGGCCAGCGCTGAGACACCGCCAGGAGGGAGATCATATCCTTTTGGTCGGTGTTGCGCTCGAGGTTGAGGCCGAGCGGGACTTTGCTGACGACGGTGAAAGCTTGCAGCGCCACATTGCCCGCGAGCAGGCGCGGAACGTCAACCGCGCCGCGGCTGTTGGTCTTGAGCAAATCGCGATTCCAGAGCAGGGCATCACAATGCAAGTCGGCGATCAACAGTTTTTGATGCAACGCCGTCGCCCCTGCCGAGGCCGTCGAATAAGAGCCGGCTAGAACCTTGTTGGCCCGTTGATCAAGTTGCATTGGCAGAACAAAAAAGAAAAGGGCGAGAAGAAGCGACAAAATGAGCGCAAGATAGACGAGAGTTTTTTTCATAGCCAATTTGTGCTTTTTTGTGCAAACATTTTTAAACCGCGAATCAACGCCAATGTACGCTAATATTTTTTATTCGCATAAATTAGCGCGCATTCGCGGTTAAAGAGCCGGCCCCTGTGCTTGTCCTCGCGTTGGGCGGCAGGCATCAAACAAAAAACCCCAATTCAGAACTGAATTGGGGTGTGTGTTCTAAAACCGGCCTTAGGCTCTGGAAACGTTCTTGGCCTGCAAACCTTTTGGGCCTTGCTCGACTTCAAACTGCACGCGGTCGCCTTCTTCAAGCGATTTGTAGCCTTCGCCGGCAATGGCTTTGAAATGCACGAACACATCGTCGCCGCTTTCGCGCGCGATGAAGCCATAACCTTTGGCGTTGTTGAACCACTTCACGGTTCCGGTTTCCATGGGAAACATCCTTTCTTAAAATAATGAATCGACCGTACTACCGGCTTTTAAGCCTGCTAAAACAAAAAATCGCCCACAAAATGGTTTTATGTTTCAGCCACCATTTGCCGCGATTCTGTTTGTAACTGCCGGCCCGGTCTCCAAGAAAGGATGAGCGGGTTTTCCTACGAAAGCAGTCTTGCATTGAACAGGGCGTAAAAACGGTGTACTGTTATTTACGCTCATATTGTAACAATATTTTGTCTAAAAAGCAAGCTGAATTTTTATTTCCCATTCAGCGGCCGCAATGTTCGCGAAAGCTTGACGGCGCGCACCCACGGCTGTTTCGACAGCTCTTCCACCGCGCGCGGCGAGACTTTGGCCGTCACGATCTGCTGCCGCGCCGAAACTTTCACGCCGATTTCCTTTAAAAACGTCGAGGCGGTTGGATCCGGCCTCGGCGCCATATAAATAAAAACCGACAGCGCCGCATCTTCGGGGTTTTCCAACTCATCCAACACCGCCGCCAGCTTAGCGTCGAGCTTGCGATAGTTCATATAGACTCCTTTCCCTCAAAGCTGAGGAATATTTAGGTTCGTGCCTTCCGCGACGCCGGCTCAAAGTATCGCATCAAGCCCAAGGCATCGATCAATCCGTAGCCCCATTTCGAATCAAAAATAGTGGCGGATTGGTTGGGAATTTTGCTGTTTTCGCGCAAGCGGGCTTTGGCGGTTTCCGGATCCAGTTGCGGATCGCGTTCCAGCATCAGCGCCACCAAGCCGGTGACGAACGGTGCGGCCATGCTCGTTCCGGCCATGACGCGATAGCCCGGGGCAACGACATAGGCCGGTGAAACCGTGGAATCAGCGGAGAGGGCAGAAGCGATCATCGCGCCCGGCGCCGCGATATCAGGTTTCTGGTTGCCGTTGCGAAGCGGGCCTTCGCTGCTAAAATCCGAAACGTCGTTGAGCTCGATTCCCATCTCCTGCCAGTTCTCATCGCGGTCGCGCCAGCGGGTTTTCGTATTGTACGAAGCGACGGTGATCGCGCTGGCCGCCGCCCCGGGTGAGCCGATTTTCATCGTGTCTTGCACGCTGCGTCCGATAAACACCACGTCGAGCTGCTGGCTGTTGTCCAGGGTCCAGACATCGACTTGCCCGTTGTTCACCTCGACGCCGCGCAAGCGCAAGCGCCACGTGCCGGGCGTCACGACTTGCTGAAAATTGGACGAAGGCAAAATTTCAATCAAAAAATTATGGTCTGCGTTGATGGGATCGATATCCGGGGTGGAAATGCGCACGCGTCCGTCCGGCAGATCATAAATTTGCACCGATGAGCCGGCAGCGATAATGCCTTGATATGGCGTTTGAAAACCGCTTGGCGAACGTACCGCGATTTCAAATTTGTCGCGGCCCGAGTACCAGCCGTTCAAAGCCGCAAAACGCACGGCGTCTTCGCCGGCGGAAGGAGGGACGTGAAAAAGAATCGTTCGATTGCCGCCTTGGGGAATGGCAATTTGCGCATGAATATTGTCATTGCCCTCGTTACCGGCGGCGCAGCAAACAATCCGTCCCGGTCCGGATTCGGCATCGATGATTTGCGACAAGGGATCCGTGCCGTCGTGCGGATCGCCGTGTCCGCCCAAACTCAAATTCACCACTGCCGGCCGCCCCAGCTCGCCGGCGACGCGAAAGATATAGCGCACGGCGTCGGCGATATGCGCTTCTTGAAAAGATGATTTGACGACGATCAACTCCGCGCCGGGCGCGACGCCGCCGCAGGTCGAATCCGCACCGGCCGCAATGCCGGCGACGTGTGTGCCGTGGCCTTGAACGTCGCGCGAAACGGTGAGCAGCTCTCCGCTGAACTCAGCGCCGTAATCGCCTTCGAGCACGCCGGGTCCCGGCAGCGTTTGATCCCAAATGCGCAGGAGGCGATTTTTGAACGCCGGATGCTTCGGATCGATGCCGCTGTCCACAATGCCGATGATGACACCCTTTCCGGTCAAACTCGTTTTCGCGCGAAATTCCGGCAGATGCACTTGCGCCGGCGCGATGTCCATAAACGGCTGCATGTAGCGCGAGGGAATGATGCGATGAATGGCCGGCTCTTCCGACATCTCGCCCAGGCGCGCCAGCGGCAGAAAAGCCGTGCGCACCTTGCCGCGCGATTGGTTGACGTGGATTTTGTGGGTTTTGAGATGCTCGAGGTTGGCTTCTTCATCGCAGCGAATAAAAACCACCGCCCGCGCCGGTTTGGGGCTGTCTTCTTCAACGATCAGTCCCAACAACTTTTTGTGCGCCGCCAGTCCCGCGGCGCCATTCGCATGGTAAGCCTCCAGCGCCACCATCAAGCCCGGGGCAATCTTTTCATGAATCATGTCCGATCTCCGTGATATCCTCCATCAACTCAGAAATACAACTCGCCATTTTCCAAGTCACTCCCACTAATAATCTATCCATTTTATTTTTAAAAGCAAGCACGATTTGTGTTCCTTAATTTTGCACACATAAAAGCCAAACCCCGATTTTCCTTCAGTTGTTGAAACCAATTGGGTGGCAGTTTGGGCCTTAGGATGCAAAATCGGGGTGTAACAAAAAAACCCCGTCTCCGTTGCCGAAGCGGGGTCCTTTTTTGGAAAAGTTTTGATTATGATAACAACTTCGTCACTTTTGTGGCCTGCCAACCTTTGGGGCCTTTCTCGACTTCGAATTGCACCTCATCACCTTCTTGCAATGATTTGTAACCCTCGCCGACGATGGCTTTGTAATGGACGAAAACATCTTCGCCATTTTCGCGCGCGATGAAGCCGTAGCCCTTGGAGTTGTTAAACCACTTCACTTTTCCCGTTTCCATAGGAAACGCCCTTTCTTAAAAACGGTGTACTGTTATTTACGCTCAAAATTTAAAAAAGATATTTTAAAAAAGCAATGTTTAATTTTTTACACGGCCGCCGGCTGTTTATCAACGCGCTTATTGCCCGAAGCGCAGCTTTTTCCAAAAACTGTTCCCGCCCCTTTCTTCACGCAAAAAGTCCGAAAAGGCCGGCGAAAAAACGGCGAACCGGCCGTTTTTTTCAACGACGTAGGACTCTTTCAGAAGCTTGTTGACGAGGTAACTATCTGCTTCACGCAGCTTCTTGCCGGTGATAATATTTTTTATCACGGCCTGCTCCGCCGGAGCAAATTTTTCCCAGGTGTTTTTGAAATGAACCCCGGCCTCTTCAAGAAATTGGCGTTTGGCCTCGCGCAACATGGCCGCATCCCGCGGGGCGCCGTTTTTGGCCAGCTCAAAGAAAACGGAGCAAGCGATCTGGAGATAAAAGGGGAAAAGGCCCGCCAAATTCAGAATATCATCGACGTAAGGCTCGAGCGGGTGGCCGGCGGCAGCAGATGGCTCGCAAATCAATTCCCGCGCTTCTTCTGATTTGAAGGCGCTGAGGTTGAGATTCGAAAAAATATTGAAAAACGGCGAGGTGGCGATTTCCTTGCTATGACAAAGACTTTGCAGCTCTTTGGCCGTCGTAACGACATAGGCGATGTTATATTTGTTCGCCATGGAACGAAAAAAAGCAAAGAACTCGGGATCGTACCGCGGATTCGAGGTGACCAGCTCGAACTCGTCAAAAAGGACGATCATTCTTATGCCGTGCGCATCGAACGAACGCACCAAGCTTCTGAAGCCTTGATAATCCGGCTTGACGGGAATGTTGAACGCCCCCAAATATTCCTGGCGGAGAGCATTGTAGATCGCGCCAAAGAATTCCTGGAGAGAGCTGATCGGTTCCTCTTGAAAATCGATAAAGGCAAAAACATGCGTTTCAGGATTGGCGAGATATTTTCGGCGATTTTGCGGATGGTACAAATAATGCAAGAGCGAAGATTTGCCGATGCGTCTCTCGCCGACAACGGAAATGGATTGCGGCCGCGACGCCGCTGCAATCCGGGCGTAAATGCGCTGCACCTCGCTTTTGCGGCCATAAAAATCCTCCGGATCGCGGATCATCACCCGGTTGAGATACGGATTCTCGCCGTGAGGCCGCCTGGCTGAACGCAGCCGCTGCGAGAGCTTATCCAAATCCACCGGACCAGGACTCGGCACCGTCGGCAGCTCGAGCGATTCTCTTGGCGCCTCTTCCGAAACGACGTCGATGGTTTTGGTTTCTCCCGGCGCTAAAATCGGCTGCCCGTGTTGGATGCTCTCCAGATCTTGCAGCATCTGCTCGACTTGCTGATAGCGCTTTTCCGGTTTTTTGGCCAAGGCTCTCATGATGAGCGCCTCAAGCTCGTCGGGAACCGGTTTGCCAATTTCGCGAAGGCCCAACGGCTGGTCGTGGAGCATCGCATACATGAGGGCGGAGAGATTGCCGCCGGTGAAAGGCAGGCGGCCGGACAATATTTCGTAGAGAACGACGCCGATCGCAAAAATATCGCTGCGTTGATCCTGCTCGACGCCCTGCATGATCTCGGGCGCCATATAAGCCGGCGTGCCCATGATGTCGCCGTGTTTCGTCAGCACCGTCGCATCGACAAATTTCGCCAGGCCGAAATCGAGCACTTTGACCAGGCCGTCGGCGGTGAGCATGATATTCGAGGATTTGATGTCACGATGCAAGATGCCTTTTTTGTGCGCGGCGTTGACGGCGCTGGCGATCTGTACGGCAATATCGAGCGCTTCTTGCAGAGGAATCTCGCGGGCGCGGCAGATCTGCGACAGGGTTTTGCCCTCGACGTATTCCATGCAAATAAACAGGCGGTTGTTCCATTCGTTGATTTCGTAGATGGTCACGATATTCGGATGATTCAAAGACCCGCTGGTTTTGGCTTCGCGAATCAAGCGCTGCTGGATTTGCGGGGCTTGCAGCATGTCGACGTGAGGAAACTTCAAAACCACGGGGCGGTCGAGCTTTAAATCGCGCGCTTTGTAGACTTCCCCCCATGCCGCCGCTGCCGATTTTTTCCTCGATTTGATAATGCAAAATGGTTTGGCCGATCATGATTTCACCTTTCGATATATACTCATTAAGTTCACTTAACCAGTAAATAATACCTCTGTCCTTCAGTCCGCTCCAGCCAATGCTCTGGAGTCGCTTGTTGGCGAAATCACTGTTTCAATGCCAGACTCACCCCCAATGTACGCAACAGCAGATAGCCGCCTACTTCAAATATGATAATCGCCAGCATTACCACTAAAAAAGAGGGAACGAGATAAATGGCTAAGAAAACCACAAATAACGCAATGACCAATGTTGCGCCTGAGTATTTCCCGAGCGTTAGCTTTGCCTTGCATCGGCCACATTTCAAATGCCAGGGAGTAGGCGCCTTAGCGAAGGTCCAGAAACCTATCGAGCCCTGACAAGCAGGACATTTGAGTTCTTTCATATACCACCTCACGATTTCATCTAACATGGATTGGACGGCTACGCCCGTGGGGATTCGCACGGATGAAAAAAATCCATGAAAATCATTTTGTTCCGCGTTACCGGACCAAAAGCATTTTATTGACCCGAACAAACTTTCCGGCGTGCAGGCGGTAAAAATAAAGCCCGGTCGCCAGCCGCCGGCCTTGTTCATCGCGGCCATCCCACGCCGCGCCGTAATAGCCCGCTTGCAGATTCTTATTCACCAATGTTTTTACCTCACGGCCCAGCATATCAAAGATGGACAAACGAACGTGAGCCGCCTCCGGCAGCGCATAGCGGATCACCGTCTGTCCATGCGGCGCGGCAAACGGGTTCGGAAAATTCTGGCGCAACGCAAACGTCGTGGGAATGCCCATCAACCCTTCGGCGTGCTCCTGCGCAAAGTTTTTGTTGCCAACGATAAGTCGAAAACGAGGCGTTGCGGTTTCTGCATCATCTTTAGCCTCATCAGCAAAGCAAGTATATTTTGTCTCCTGGCGCATATCCACTGCCTGCCCCACCCGTCGATCAAGCAAAATAACCTCAAACGACACCGGTATCGCTTCTATTCCGTTCCAGCGCAGCTCGGCTTTGCGATCCGTGAGATTCGAATGCAACGCAAAATCCCAATAAGCGCCGCGATCTGAAAGAGGGCGATAGTCCGCGCTGTAAATTCCGGCATAATTCCATTGCGGATGCGGAAAATAGAGCGACACGTAATCACCAATCGGCGGCGGCTCAGGCGCATCGAAGCGATCCCAATCATCAGCAGCGCCGCTGCGCACGCCAAGATAATTCACGGTGTCCAACTGCGCGCCAACTTGGGCCTGCAACGCGAGACGCCATTCATCACTCGAAAGCGCCCGTTCCTTTGAAACCTGTGAAGAGGGCGGCGCCTCTCGTGGCAAGAGTTTCACTGTCGCCGAATCGGCATTAAAATTATAAGCTAAATAGCCCTCCCACGGCTCTAAAATATCTACACGTTTGAAACCGCTATCATCATACCCATACAAGCTGCTCCACACGGCTGCTGGCTTTTCAGCCATAGCCCAGCTTATCCGAAAATTCCACGGTGTGCCAATCATGTTCCAGCCGGGGGCCATAACCAGCTCAAACGGCTCGACTGTAACTACCGTCAAACCGGTGGGCAGCAAAATTATCCCGCTTACCTCTCCGTAGATCAAGAAAACTGCTTGCCCCGGCACAATGTTTTGAGGAAAACCATTTGTACCATATTCGATATAACGGCCATTCTTCAAGGCAAACAAGCGTTCCACTGTCTTATCGTAATTTTGAAAGTAGTTGCTGAGCCGAGGGTCAAGCAGATTAAATGGCACTGAAACCATCCGATATTTCCCTGGCGGTTGTAGCGTCGGCTTAGCCATGGGTGTCAAGATCAAGACCTCTATCGCAGCAGGATGATCTTGGGGATTATCCGGGGGAAAAGTCGTGATATTGCTGCCATCGCTGGCGCGTAAATAAGCCTCCAATCCCCGGATGGTTACCTTCTCTACCGGTACGATGCCGGCATAGACGTTGCGCACCGTATCTTCGAGGCTCATGGAAGTCGAGTCAAAAGCAGTGCTCCCACCAGCACGATAGAAAAGCCGTGCTGATTGCACTTGCCGGTCATCCTTAATGATGGCGCGGAGCTCCCAACGAAACCCCAAGATCGGCGAGTCCGTTAATTTAATAACATCGCTTATCACGGGAGGAGTTACATCGCGGGGCTGAGCCGAGGCTGAACTCGGCAAGAATAGTTGCAAGCAAAAGGCGGCGACAATGAGTATGAATGATGAGGGTTTCATGGATGATTACCCATGTTTAAAGCAGGAATGAATCGCTGTCAATCAAACGTGTAAATCTGAAAAAGTTTTACCGTCCACTGAATTAAAATTTATAAAAAGGCGGCATCGTTTTCATTACCCGCGGATTGAGGAAGCCCACTGATAAATCTTGCTGCTTTGAACGGTGGGATTTTTCAATCCGTGGGCATAAAAACTTGACAGTCTTGTCTTATAAAGACATTTTAGTTTCGATTAGGCGGCGGTGGAAGCGCCGGCGGCTCGCCAAGTATAGTTGGCGCAGTTGGGCCTTTTTCCTTTCCTCCGCTAAGAAAGGCAATGGTGGCGCCGGTCAGCAATCCGGCGCCGCCGATGGCATACAATCGCCAATTTTTGCTCTTGCGGGACAACTCAAAGACAAAATCGATCCCGCTCCCGCCTTGAATCAAAAAGCTGCGGCGTATTCTGCGATAGCCTTCCGACTCGACGCGAAGCTGATATTCGCCGGCAAGCAGCAGGGTGTCGATCGGCGCTTTTCCGGCAAACCGGTCGTTGATAAACACATTTGCCCCGGAGGGATTTGAGCCGATGCGCCCCCGGCCGATCAGCCGCGCTTTTTCAAAGCGAAAAAATTTGACGTATTCCGGCTTGAACAAATTGGTGTCGGCTTCGGTGTGAATGTTTCGCGAGAGGATTTCGCGTATCACCTCCGTCGCCCTGGCGTCTTGCAAGGAATAAAATGAAAAAGCCAGAAGCTCGCAGGCCAGCGCGTGCTCGGGCTGTTCCACGACCGTGCTATCGAGGAAGGGCCGCAGCACCGCGATGGCCTTCGCAAAGCGATCGAAGAAAAAGTGTTCCGCCGCCTGATTGATCGTTTGATATCGGCTGATGTTGATTTGCGCCCGCAGTGGGGAGCTGAAAAGCGCCAGCACGCAACCGAGGAGAAAAGGCAGCCAAAGCTTTCGAGCTTGAAGCGCCATACCTGCTCCTTAATTTTTGAGAAGAAAATTATGAATCAACCTGCTGGTATCCGCCGAACCAGCCGCGATTGTCCAGGTCGTGTCGCCAAAGCTGGCGTGCGCCAGCTTGATGACGTGCCGGCCTGGCTCCACTTCGGTAAAAAAATAACTGGTTTTTGCTTTGAAATCGCCGTCAATGTAAATATCCGCAAAGGGAACGACGCGAATGTCAAGATAAGCCGGCGGCACTTTTCGGAGAAAAATCTCAACCGGTTTTCTTTCGCCGGCGGCCAAAACAATTTTTATTTCCTGAGATAGATAACCGGCCTTTTCGAGGCGCAAGAGATGTTCCCCGGCTTGTAGCGTATCGAGTATGGCGGGAGATTCCGTATCAACGAGCTTGTCATTGAAAAATAAATTTGCCGCATTCGGCTGCCAGGTTACGATGATGGCCCCCGGCATGACGCGAGCCGGCAGGTCAGGAGGCTTCTTCACTTCTTCGCGAATCTCGCTTTTAGGCGGCGCGACGGGTTTTTCAGTGACTGCAACCGCCGGGTTGCTGTCTGCCGCCGTGATTTTTAAATCTTCCGGCAGCGGTGCGGGAGAAGTCAAGTTAGTAGCCAGCGTTTCGGTTGTCGGGCTTGGCGGATTGATTTCCTTTTTCGAAAGTATATTCGTGGCCACGAAAATGCCCAGCGCAACAACGACAGCCCCGCCGAGAGCATACCCGAGTTTGACCATCCGGTGCTTGGAGATTTCGCCGACTTGTGGAACCGTAACCGTCGGCGTCATTTCGTGAATGATTTTCCAAAAAGATTGCTCCTGCCGGATCCAGCGGCTCAACAGCTCGATGGGGATGCGGTAGGCGTCCTCCTTTTTGCTCACCAGCTCCCGTTCGTATAAATTCTCCAGCGTGGTGATCAGCACTTTTTTGTTGGCGGCAAATCCGCTGTCCTTTTCTTTGAGAAATCGCAGGAGTTTCGCCACCGGGATGAACGCTTCGGTTTGATGCTGCAGCTCGGCGAGCACGGACATGACCAATCTTTCCATGTCGGCGAGGCTGTTCCAAATGTAGATCATTTGCGGCAGGGGATTGCGCAGGATGTCTTCGGTTACCGCCTCGATGTCGCTTGCCTCGACGCGATTTTTTTTGACTTCATTTAAATGGTCGATCAGGCTTTGGCAGACAACCTGGGTATAAAATGGCTGGCCGGCGGTCAGGCGGTAGATGGCTTCCACGGTGCCGTCGTCAAAAGCCACAACTTCCCGCACCGGCTCGGCAATCAGGCGGAGGGTGTCTTCGTGGGAAAGAAAACTGATGCGCCGGTAGAGGGATTTCCCGAACAGCACGCGCCAAAATTCAATCTTTTGGCGCTGCTCCAGATGCCGGGAGCCGGTAAAAATAAAGCTCACGCTGCACGAGCTTTCCAGCAAGCCCGCGAAAAAAGTGATCACATCCGGGCTTAAGCTCCCCTCGTTGAATTTCTCCTCGATCATCTCGTATTCGTCGATCATCAGGATCAGGTGCTTCCTGGGATAGAGCGCAAAAACTTTGTCGAGCAAGGCCCGAAAGCTCTTGTACGGGCCTTCGGAAAGGGTGCGGGTCGTGTAGTCCTGAAGATCAACGCGGCTGTCTTTCAGCGTGCGGCAGATTTCCTGGGCGATTTCCCCAAAAAAGTCGCCGTCATTATGCAGGCCGGCCATGGTTTGCATGTCGATCAAAACCGGCAAAAACGCCTCGCCCAGCTTGCCGGAAAGAATTTGAAAGAGGATGGAGGTTTTGCCGCTGCGGCGCTCGCCGCAAAAAACAATAACGTAGTTTTTGTCGCCAGTCTCGATTTTTCTTTTGGTGAAAAAAAACTCCTCCTGGCGGCCGTAGAACATCTCGCCGCTTTTGATGGGATTCCCCACGATATAAGGATTGGAAATGCGTTTAAACTCCGCTTCCGGATCCATGAGCTACCTCGCAGCAAAAAATACGAATTTTACAAACTTCGTGTGCTGCGAAATTTACACAACTTTTTTCAGAAAGTCAAGAAAAGAAAGTTTTACAACCCGGCAAAAAATTTCACCGAGGAAACGGTTAAATCGAACAACGGCGCCCAGTAAGCCCCCAATAAAACGGTCGGGATGGCCAAGACCGCGAGCAAGATCAGCGCGGCCGGCGAAACGGCAAGACGGGTCAGCGGAAGGTCATCGGCGGTTTCCAAATACATCGCCTTGAAAATGCGCGCGTAATAAAACAGCGAGACGACAGTGTTGATGACGGCGACGATGGCGAGCCAGACGTATTGCTCCCCTCCCCGCACCAGCGCCGCGAGCAGATAAAATTTGCCGACGAAGCCAATCGTCACCGGCAAGCCGGTTAATGAAAAAAGAAAAATCGTCATCGCCGCCGCGACGGCCGGCGCGCGGAAACCGAGGCCGCGATAATCTTCGAGGCGCTCGCTTTTGATCAAATCCTGACAAATGATGACCACGAGAAACGCGCCGAGATTCATCAAATAGTACGCGGCGAGATAAAACATCGTGGCGTAAACGCCCTCACGCGTGAGCAGGACGGTTCCCATCAGCGCGTAACCGGCGTGCGCAATGCTGGAATAAGCCAGAAGGCGTTTGAGATTATTTTGTTTGATGGCGACCAAATTGCCGAGCGTCATCGTTGCCGCGGCGACCACGGCGAGAAGCTGCGGCCAGTTGATATCCGCCGCCGGATACCAAATCGCGCCGTCTTCAGTCGTCGAGAGCGCGGTATTGAAGAAACGAATCAACAAGGCGAAGCCCGCGGCTTTCGGGCCGACGCTGAAGAAGGCCGTGACCGGTGTCGGCGCGCCTTCGTAAACATCCGGCGCCCAAAAGTGAAACGGCACTGAAGCGATTTTGTAACCGAAGCCGGCGAGAATCAAAAGCACGGAAACAAACAGCGTCAAGGAATTTGGCTGGGAGGCGGCCAAAATTTTGGAGATTTCGACGAGGTTCAACGAGCCGGTCAATCCGTACAGCAGCGAAAAACCGTACAGCATCAAGCCGGAGGAGAACGCGCCGTAGATCGTATACTTCAATCCGGCCTCGCTCGAGCGCTTAACGGTTTTCAAATAACTCGCCAACGCGAACGAGGAGATGCTCACCGTCTCGATGGAAATAAAAATCGTCAGCAAGTTGGTGGCGGAGGCCATCCAAAACATGCCGAGCGTGGTCGCCGTAATCAAAATAAAATACTCACCGACATGGCGCCCGGCCAGCTCCAGCGAAGACAGGGAGAGAAAGACGACCATCACCATGCTGCCGAGAAAAAGCATCTTGAAAAACCACGAGAACGGATCGACTGCCATCATGTTGTTGAACAGGCCTTTCGGCTCCAGCGAGGCTTGCGCAAAAACAGCGACGAGGGCGACGACGCTGCCGATCAGCGCGATGAGGCCGAGCCACGGCGTTTTCTCGCGCTTGATCAGGATGTCGACGATCATCAGCGCCAGCATCAGGCCGATGAGAATGAACTCGGGGACGAAATAACTTAAACTCGCAATATTATCCTGCAAGCTTGCAGTGATATCCATGTTACACTCCGTTTATTTTAGAATCTGCCTCAACGCCGGTTTATTGCTTTCTCAATGCGCAATTTGGCCGCATCAATAACCGCGCGATAAACTTCCACCTGTTCCGCCTCGGTAAGCGCCAGGATTTCTCTCAAAATGATGTGATCCAGTTCCCGGCGGTCGGGCTTGACGTTATCCAATAAAACTTCTTCCGGCGAGGAAGCGCCGATTTCGTCAAAAATCGAGCCGACTTCTCGCCGCCCCAGGCGGCTCAACGCGTTCGCGAGACGGTTGCGCGTCGAAGCCGGGACAGCTTGCGGCTGAATAACCAGAGTTTGCTTCGCTTCCTCGACGGTGGCTTCGATGGCGCCGAGTCCCATGATCGATCTTTGAAATTCCAGATATAACGCCACGAAAGTTGAATTTAAAACCGCCGCGATGATCTCGCCGGCGTTTTCTTTCGGATAAACATGATAAAAACGCTGATTGGCGAGAACATTCTCGCTGGCAAAATAGTGGCGATGATAAATGTCAAACGCTTTTTGCCAGAGCAGGCGCGACGGTTTGAGACTCGAAAGTTGATACCAATTCTGTCGCGATGAACAGGTTCTGGTTTTAGCCGGAATCAGATTCCGATTTTTCCCCATCTGATAAGCCTTTTTCTCGCCATGCCGGAGGTACTGCGCGATGAGCCTGCCTTTGATTTTTTCTCTTGGCGCATTGACGATGACGACAAAATCCCGAATTGATTGCACGTCGATAAAAATATTTTTGTAGTTTTCGGGATTGCGAATCACGGGCTGAAGAAATTCCTGTTCAACAAGCCAGCGGGTGCCGTCGCCGCTTTGAATCAGCCTGAGATCGGCAGGTTTTCCTTTATAGCCCATCCGGCCGGCGATTTGCCTGATTTCTTTCTCGCTCGTTGAGTTGGTCACATCGGTGACATAGAACCATGGATCGGCGCCGGTCGTGAAGCCGCGGCAAATCTCGGCGACTTCTCCGAGCGGTGCGAGCTTGCCTTTTCCCTTCTCCAAAATTTTGAAAAAAATTTCCGGCGCGCGCAGGTATTTTCCCCATTTTGTCCCGACATATTTCCGGTTTTCAAAATCAAATCCCTCCTCGCGCAGCTCTTTTTGGTTTTTTGGAAAAATCCGCCAGCTTTCACTTTCGCAAAAATCCGCCTGCGACAGGATGGCCTTTTTGAGGCGGTCGATGGCATTCAACCTGGCGACCTGCTTTTCCCAGCCATCCTGAGCGGGCGGGATCAAGCGGCGCAAGGATTTTTTGAGATACACAAAGCGAACCACATTCGCCTCGCGCGTTTGCCGGTCGCCGCATTTTTGCAGGATGACGATGCAGGTGTTAATATCCGCTTCGGCAAACCAACGCTCCACCTGTGAGGCGATGATGGCGACGATCTTGTAATGATCCAGAAAAAACTCTTGCAGGCCCTTGCCATAATCAACGTCGAGCCACGAATCCGAAACGATAAAGCCGAAGACGCCGCCTTCTTTCAGGAACTTGGTGCCGTGAACAAAAAAATAAGCGTGAATGCCGGCGCGTTTGCCGATCGCCGCCATCTTTTCCCGGCGAAAATAAACCGCTTTGTCGATCAATTTTTCTTTATAAGCAACCGCTGCGGAAGAAATTTTGTTCATGTCCTCCTGCCGGGTGTACGGTGGATTTCCCACCACGGCATCGAACCAGCGCGGAGGAGTTGTATCTCGCGCTTTCAACTTTTTCCGTTTTTTACGATCAAGCGCTTCGTTTTCAGCACGCCAATCGAAAAAATCACGCTGAATAATGTTCGGCTGATTTTGGGCCGCTTTCAGGTCATTGATCGCCAGATTGATTTTCGCCAGATGTGCCGGAAAAGCGGCGATTTCACTGCCCCACAAGGTTGCCAAAATTTTCTCGTGCTGCAAGCGGCGATTCATCAACTTTTTGTGCTGATAGGCGCGCATCAGAAACATGCCGGCGCCGCAGGCGGGATCGAGGATCGCGGCGTCTTCACGAGCGAGGCTGAACCGCAGAATCAAATCAACCACCTCGGGGCTGGTGAAATACTGGCCGAAATCGTGTCGCTCGTCCGGCGGAATCAAACGTTCAAAAATTCTGCCGATCACGTCATACCCGAGCTTGGAAAAATCATGCGTCTTAAAAATTTCGGCCACGGCTTCGATTTCTTTCACCATCGCGTTGGTTTTTGGAAAAACGATCTTTTCGATAAAATCGGTGGTGTAAAAGGCAGCGTAGTCAATTTTCAAAATCCGCTCGAAATAATTCCGCAGGGTTATCCGCAGCCTTTTCAAATCATCGGGGAATGCAAACGCCGCGAGAGTATGAGATTCTCTCTTGCGCAGAAGATGATAAAAAAGAATCTTGTTGATTAGCAGATAAGCCGTCCATTTTGCGGCATAATCAAAATCATCGGGCCGCCGGCTGAATTTGCAATTTTGCTCGGCAAACCAACCGGCCAATTTCCTGGCGAAAACCGGGTTTTGCCGAGTTTGCTCTTTCAGAGTGCTTTTATAAAAATCCGCCAGCGCGTTTATTTTTTTCTGAAGCTGAAACAACAAAAATTCATCCATGGCCGGTTGCAGCTCATGATCGGATCCAATTTTCAAGTGACTACTCTTCATTGCATGTCATTAAGTTAAGGAGTCTGTCATTCAGGATGAATCTTTTTGCAAGCTAGCACTCGACTGAATTTGAAAAAGGTTCATCCTGAATGACATATTCGGAGCTTATCTTAATGCTGAACATGCTGACCCTGAAGGGTCTACTACGAAAGCTATTTTCGTGGTAATACGATAAAGCGCTACGACGAGCATTCTATCGCATTCCCCACAGCGCCGGGGCTTCTTTCATGACGACGACGAGGTTGTTCATCGTGACTTCGAGCAAGTTCAACACCGGCGCCGGGTAAACGCCGAGATAGATGACGATGATCGCCAACGGCACGAGGGTGAAAAGCTCGCGGCCGTTGATTTCCGGCAGAGTGGCGTACTTGGGATTCAATTGGCCGAGGAACATGCGCTGCAAGGTCCACAGCATGTAGCCGGCGACGAGCACGATGCCGAGCGAGGCGATGATGGTATAAACTTTCAAATTGAACGCCGTCGAGCTGAAGGCGCCGAGGAAGCTGAACGCTTCGCTGATGAAACTCGAGAGGCCGGGCAAGCCGAGGTTGGCGAAAAACGCGACGGTGACGATGCCGGTGTAAATCGGCATTTGATGCGACAAACCACCGAAACCATCGATATCACGGTGATGAGCGCGGTCGTAAATGACGCCGACCAGGAGAAAGAGCATGGCGGTGACGGTGCCGTGATTGAACATTTGCAGAACCGCGCCGTTCATGCCGAGCGGGGTCAAGCCGGCCATGCCCAACATGACGACGCCCATGTGGCCGATTGAAGAATACGCCACCAGCTTTTTCAAATCTTTTTGCGCCATGGCGCAGAGCGCGCCGTAGACGATGTTGATCACGGCGATGATCACAAAGCCATAGGCAAAAGGTTTGTACATCATGGCATCGGGCAGAATCGGATAGCTGATGCGCAACAATCCGTAAGTTCCCATTTTCAAAAGAACGCCAGCGAGGATGACGCTGATTGCCGTCGGCGCTTCGACATGGGCGTCTGGCAACCAGGTGTGGAACGGGAACGCGGGAATCTTGATGGCGAAGCCGACATACAACGCGGCGAAGACAAGCAAGCGGACATTGAGCTGGCTGAGCAAACCTTGATGCAAGGTCTGATCCATCATGTGCAGCATGTTGAAAGTATGGCCGCCGGTCACGGGATCTTTTATATTAAAATAGAAGACCAGCAGCGCGACCAACATGAGCACGGAGCCGAATAAAGTGTAGAGGAAAAATTTGATCGCAGCATACTCGCGGCGCGGGCCGCCCCAAATGCCGATGAGAAAGTACATCGGCAGCAGCATGATTTCCCAAAAAACATAGAAGAGGAAGAAATCCAGCGCGCAGAAGACGCCCATCATGCCGGCGTCGAGCAACAGGAAGAGCGCAAAATAGCCTTTGACGGCTTTTTCAATGCCCCACGACGCAAAGATGCAAAGGAACGAGAGCAAGGCCGTCAACAGCACCATCGATACCGACAGGCCGTCGATGCCGACAAAATATTCGATGTTATAAGACGGTATCCACTTGGCCTGCTCGACCATTTGCATCGTCGCGGTGTTGCGGTCGAATTTCATGAAAATGATAACAGCCAGCACGACTTGCAGGCCGGTGAACACCGCGGAAATCGCGCGAATGATGCTGGTTTGTTTTTCATTGCGCGGCACAAGCAGCACCAACACCGCGCCGATGATCGGCAAGAAGATAATCCAACTGAGAACGTTTGAGATCATTTCTCCCTCGGGTTAAGTTTCGTAGTAGCCCCCGACGGGCGTAGCCTTCAGGGGCAAATATTCAAAAATCTAAGCAAGATTTTAAGACCAAAACATCGTGTGCCTGAAGGCACTACTACAAAATTATGCAAACGCCAACTGCAAAATATATAACAACACCACCGCGCCGAGCGCCATGAGGATATAACTTTGCACGCGGCCGGTTTGAACTTCGCGCAAGGTCGCGCCGAACCAGCCGACGACATTCGCGGTGAGATTGACGAGGCCGTCGACGATTTTGTTGTCATGCCAGCCGCTGGCCCACGAGCCCAAAACGGTGATTTTCGCGGCGCCATCGACCAAGCCATCGATCACTTTCAAATCAAACCAACCGGAAACGCGGCTGAACAGATGCGTTCCGGCCACGACCGTCGAGTTATACAGATCGTCGAAATGCCATTTGTTCAACAGAAAATTGTAAACCGGCTTGAAGTGCTCGGCCATGGCATCGGCGGAGAATTTTTTCCAATAATAGAACGCGGTTGACAGCAAAATGCCGAGACCGGCGATGAAGATCGACAGCCACATGGCCAGCGTATGCGCGGTGTGGGCGACATCGTGTCCGGCTTCGGCAGCGGCTGCCGGCGCCACCGCGCTCGCCGCATAACTTGCCAGTTCCGGTTTGGTGACCAAATCTTTAAACCAACTGCCGTAACCGCCGACAACCGACAAAACGCCGAGCACGATCAACGGCACGGTCATCACGGTTGGCGATTCGTGAATGTGATGATACGCTTCGCGCTTCGCCGGCTCGCCGAAGAAGGTGAGATAAACCAGGCGAAACATGTAAAACGCTGTAATGCCGGCCGATAGCAGGAGCACGCCAAAGATTACGATATGAAGAAGATTGTGCGAGGTCATCGCGGTTTCCAACGCCGCCGCGAGAATGGCGTCTTTGCTGAAGAAGCCGGCGAAAAACGGCACGCCGGAAATCGCGCAAGTGGCGAGCAGCATCGTGATAAAAGTCACCGGCATCTTGGTGCGCAAGCCGCCCATGTTGCGCATGTCCTGTGGATCGGAGTGATCGTGCAATTCGTGATAAGCGTGGTGCATGGCGTGAATCACCGAGCCGGAGCCGAGGAAGAGCAGCGCTTTGAAGAAGGCGTGCGTCATCAGATGAAAAAGTCCGGCCATGTAGCCGCCGACGCCCAACGCGGCGATCATGTAGCCAAGCTGGCTGATCGTCGAATACGCCAGCACTTTTTTGATATCCATCTGCGTAATCGCAATCGTCGCGGCGATAAACGCGGTAATCGCGCCGATCACGCCGATGAAGAGCATGGCATCGGCGGAGTAAAACACATAAGTGCGGCCAACGAGATAAACGCCGGCGGCGACCATGGTGGCGGCGTGAATCAACGCGGAAACCGGCGTCGGGCCTTCCATGGCGTCCGGCAGCCAGACGTGCAGCGGGAATTGCGCGGATTTGCCGACGGCGCCGAAGAAGATCAGAATGCCGGCCAGCGTCAACCACCCGCCGGTCAACTCCCCGGCGGCGACGCCGGCAAACACGTCGTCAAACTTGAACGTGCCGAGTGTGGCGATGATGATCATGATGCCGGCAAACATGCCGAGATCGCCGATGCGCGTGGTGATGAAAGCTTTGATGGCGGCGTCGCTGGCGGATTTCTTCTCGTACCAGTGGCCGATGAGCAGATAAGAACAAACACCGACCAATTCCCAAAAAATATAAATGCCGAAGAAATTGTCCACCAGCACCAATCCCAACATCGAGAAGCTGAACAGCGCCAGATAGGCAAAGTAGCGGCTGTAGCGCGCGTCACCGTGCATGTAGCCAATGGAAAAGAGATGCACGAGGGCGCTCACCAACGTGACCACCACCAACATCACGGCGGTGAGGTTGTCGATGAGAAGGCCGAAGCTGAGATCGAGCGAGCCGACTTTGATCCACTCAAACGTGCGGTTGATTTTAAAAGTGGGTTCGTAATGAGCGAGCACGCGGCCAAAAATCAAAATGGCCAAAATCAAGCCGATGAACATGGCCGAGGTGGGCAGCCAATCGCCCTGCCGCGGCAGCCGTTTGCCGAAGAAGATTTGAATGACAAACGCCGCAAGCGGCAGCAGAAGAATAATGATGGCTTGGGTGAGAATGGTGTTTTCCAAAATTTTTCTCCTCGCCCAATCTAAAGATTGGGGCTGATATGTGGAAGCCCGATAAATCGGGCTAAATGTCACGACACGAGGGCGCTTTAGCGTCCTTCCGTTTCTTAGCCCCAAAATTTATTTGGGGTAAAAATTCCAATTTACCCGATTCATCCCGCCAGCGAATCCGCTTCATCCAAATTCACCGAGCGCATGCGCTGATAAATATTCAAGACGATGGCCAACGCGACGGCGGCGCCGGCCGCGGCGGCGACGATGACGAACACGCCGAACATCTGGCCGTCGATATCCTTGTCAAGATAGCGCGCGAAGGCGATGAAGTTGACGTTGGCGGCGTTGATGATCAATTCAACGCCCATCAACACGGTGACCGCGTTGCGTTTGGTGATCACCGCCAGCAGGCCGAGCACGAAAAGAATCGCGCCGAGCACCAGAAAATGCGTCAATCCGACTTGCATCATCGCGCCTCCCTTCTGCCGATGAACGCCGCGCCGACGAGAGCGGCCAGCAAGAGAACCGAAACGATTTCAAAAGGAATCAAATAATCCGTCATGAACAACGTGCCGATGTTGCGCGTGGTCGGCTCGGGCGGGCCGATTTCGGCTTTTGGCCACGGCGTCTTCCAAAACATCCACAAAAGAATGGCCGCGACGCCGCCGCAGACGATGATGGCGGGCACCATTTGCAGCGTATCAGTACGCATTTCCAATCCGGTGATGCGCTGCGACAGCATGACGCCGAAGAGCAGCAAGACCAAAATGCCGCCGACGTAAATCAACAACTGCGTCGCCGCGAGAAAGTCGGCGCCGAGCATGACGTAAATTCCGGCCACGCCAAAAAACGCGAACAATAACCCCATCGCGTTATAAATAATGTTTTTTGAAAAAACCATGACGCCGGCGGAAAACAACGTTATCGCAGCGATCACATAAAACATCACGTCGAACGAAGTCATAAACTTTTCCTAAATTTTTCAAATTTTCTAAAGCGCCAGCAACCAGCAACAAGCGACCAGCAACTAAATCAGCATCCAGAGGCCGACGCCAAGAATGCAGGCAAAGCTGAAAGGCGTCAGAACTTTCCACGACAAATGCATGAGCTGATCGACCCTGAGACGGGGCAGCGTCCAACGCAGCCACATATATGTGAACATGAGAAAAGCGCCTTTGAGTCCGAACCACAGGACACCCCAGGCGCCGGAGTTTAAAAATCCAGGTATCGGGCTTGACCAGCCGCCGAGAAAGAGCGCGGCGCCGACCAACGCCACAATCAACATTTCCGCGTATTCGGCGAGCATGAAGATCGACCATTTGAAGCCGCTGTATTCGGTATGAAAACCGGCGACCAGCTCGGATTCGGCTTCGGGGAGATCGAACGGCGTGCGGTTGCACTCGGCGAGGGTGGCGAGATAAAAAATCACGAAGGCAATCAGATTGAACGGGAAATAGCGCCAGATGAACCAGCGGTGAATGCCGCCGTCCTGCGCCAGGCTGATGTCGGTGAAATTCAGCGAACCGACTTGCATGACGATCACCAGAATGGCGAGCCCGGCGGGAATTTCGTAGCTGACAATTTGGGCGGCGGCGCGCATGCCGCCGAGCAGCGCCCATTTGTTGTTCGAAGCCCAGCCCGCGATCAGAATGGCGATGACCGACAGCGAGGTGATTGAGGCGACATAAAACACGCCGATGTCGAAATTGGCAAAAACAAATTCGCGCGTGTAAGGCAAGGCAACGAAAGCGGCGCAGGGGACGGCAAAGATGAGAAAAGGCGCGAACCAGTGCAGGCGTTTATCCGCGGCCGCTGGAACGATGTCTTCTTTCAGCAGCAGCTTGATCGCGTCGGCGAGCGTTTGCAGGATGCCTTGCGGGCCGACTTCCATCGGCCCCATGCGATCCTGCATCCAGGCCGACACTTTGCGTTCCGCATAAACCATCACCAGCGCATTCAGCGCCATCACCGTCGCAAAAAAAACCGCGCCGAGCACCAAAAAAATGAGAGTGAGCACCGCCGGCGGCAGGCCGGCAAAAAAACTTTGGCCGCTTTGCAACGTTTCGATCAATTCACGCATCCTAATCCTCCTCAATTCACAACGCGCTAAATCATGCAACGAAAAGGGAACGGCAACGAAATTTTTATAACGTATCCGGATTTGCCGAATTACCCGGATAATGACTTGCTTTTTTCTGTTTGCCTTTTGCTGTTTTCTTTTCTTCTACGCCATCACGTGCTCGCGCACCTCCGATTGCACCGGCGCCGGTTGATCTTCGAAGAATTGCGGCGCGGACTCGCGCGCATATTTGCCGGTTTGCGGTTTGTCCCATTCGAGATCGCCTTTGCGCCAAACGTAAGCCAGGCCGACCAACAAAATCGCAATAAAAATCAGCGCTTCGACAAACGCAAACAAGCCCAGGTCTTTAAACACCACGGCCCACGGGAAAAGAAAGGCGATTTCCACCTCGAAAATGAGAAAGACGAGGGCGATGACGTAAAAACGATTGTTAAATTGAACCCAGGATTGGCCGACCGGCAGTTCCCCGCATTCGTAGGTCGAAAGCTTGACGGCGGTGGGATGGCGCGGCTGCAGCAGGCGCGAAATCACCAAATTGACGCCGACAAACGCCGCGCCGACGATGATAAACGTAAACGCGGCGGCAAAATCAAACCACATCTCGTTTCCTCCTCCGGATGAAGTTCTCTTGTCTTCTCGAGAAGCCAAGAAGACGACTGTTATCGTATTCGGAATCGGACAAAATCAAGGCTTATGATAACAAAAAATCGCTTGAGAGTCAAGGAAAAATTCAAATAAAAAGCATTGCTGCTGCGACGTCGCAGAAAATTTTGTTGACATTTGATTTATTTTTTCGTAGTATGCGGCACACCACCTTGGCTGATTCCAAGAGTTCAATTCACCATTTCGATCATCGAATTTGAGGACCATTACCTATGACAGCAAAATCATTTCGCGTATCGCCGTCTTGGTTCGCCTGTCTTTGCCTTCTGCTCGGCGCGACGACGGCCGGCGCCCAGGCGCGGCGACAACTGGAAAGCAAGCCGGTCAAACTGGCGATCAAAACGGATTTGCCAAGTTATGCCCTCGGCGCCAAAGCCGCGGTTGAAGTTTTTCTTCACGACGTCAATAACAAACCGGTCAAAGCCGCCAAAGAGTATATCATCGAAATCGAGCTGCGGGCTTCGGTTTCACGCCAGCTCAAGAAAAAAATGCAGGACACCATCAGAGCCGGCGGGACTGCGGCAAAATTCACGCTTCCGCTTGAGGAACTCGGCGTCTTCAATATTCACGCCGGCCATCTCGCAAAACAGACGGAATTGCTGCCGGACGACACCGTGATTCGTGTCCGGCCGGTGATTCGATCTCTGCAGCGGCCCAGGCCCGGCGCCTGGATGCCCGGCTTCGATTTGCGTTTTGCCGCAGCGGGCCTGCTGATGTCTCCGCGACCCTTTAAACAGATACCGAGTTCAGAAACTTCTCTTCTTCTCAAGAGCAGCCCGCAGCGAACCCTGCTGGCCGACGGCAAGGATGCCGCCACGATACATCTTTTTTATTATGGCCCGGAAGGAATCGCGCCGGCCGATATTCGCGTGCGTTTGTTTAACAGCGGCGGCAAGCTCGATCCGCAGCTCGCGATCATCCCCCAAGGCGACGACTACAGCCAGGCGATCTTAACTTCCGACAAGATTGGAACGATCACCGTGGAATATCTCGGCTCCACGCCGACAAACTTGCCGCCGCAGGCTGAAAAAAAATTCGACATCAAATTCGGCCCGCCGATCACCCAGATCGATCTCAACATCAGCCCTCCTGCGATTACGCTCGTCGATCAATCCGATCTGATCGTTCGCTTATTGGATGAAAAAGGGACGCCGATTGCCACCGATATGTCGCGGCAAATTGCCTTTGCGATTGATAAGGGCCGCGGCGAAATCGAGAAAGATGAATTCGAAATACCAGCGGGCCGTTCCGAATCGCGGACGAGCTTTTTTCCGACGTGGATCGGCGAGGTGGAAATTTCGGCGGCAACGCCCGATCTGCGGCCAGTGACTGCTCCTCTCAAAGTCTCGCCGCCGCTACTGCCGCTGAGTTTGTCGGCGTTGGGCGGTCTGGCCGGCGGAGTGATCGCGTTTTGGACGCGGCAAAATTCAAAATGGTGGCGCATCCTTATCGGATTGATCGCCGGCTTCGTGCTCTACTGGGCTTTCATCTTCGGCGTGCTCAATTTCGTCTCGCGCGCCATCGTCTTGAATCCACTCAGCGCCTTCGCGCTTTCCGCCTTGGGTGGATGGTTGGGAACGGAAGTTTTCGTGCAAATTCTCAAGCGTTTTGGATTTCCGACTTGAAGAATTAAAGCTAATTTTGGAGATATTCCCATGTCTCGATTTCGTTTATTCATTCTGCCCCTGGTCTTATTCATTGTCGGCGCGCTCTTGTGGGCTTGCGCCAAAGATTACGTCACCGGCAAGCGGCGCTTGACCCTGGTTAGTGAATCGCAGGAAATTGCGATGGGCGCTGAGGCCGATCCCAGCATCGTCGCCGAGTTCGGTGTTTACGATGATGAAAACCTGGCTGCTTTCGTTGACGGCATCGGCCAGGCCATGGTCAAGGTCTCGCACCGGCCGACGTTGAAATTTACCTTTCGGGTGGTGGATTCGCCGGTGGTCAATGCGTTTGCCTTGCCCGGCGGATTCGTTTATTTCACGCGCGGCATTCTGGCGCATTTCAATTCCGAAGCCGAGCTGGCCGGCGTCATGGGCCACGAGATCGGCCACGTCACCGCGCAACACGGCGTCGAGCAAATGACCAAACAGCAGCTTGCCGGCATCGGCCTGCTGGCGGGAACGATTCTTTCCGAGGACTTCCGTCGCTTCAGCGATGTCGTCCAAACCGGCCTGGGACTTATTTTTCTCAAATACAGCCGCGACAATGAATCCGAATCCGACCGGCTCGGCGTTGAATATTCCACCCGCGCCGGCTATGAGGCGCATCACATGGCGCGATTTTTCCAAACCATCAGCCGCATCACCGAGCAGGCCGGCGGCGGCCCGCCGACGTTTCTTTCGACGCATCCGAATCCGGATAATCGCGAGCAGCGCGTGGACGCGCTTGCCACCGAATGGCAGGCGAAGGTTCCTGGGCCCAAAGGCGGCGCCGATCGCGCCGCGTACTTGCGCCGGATCGAAGGCATCGTTTACGGCGAAGATCCGCGGCAGGGATTCGTTGAGAACGGTTATTTTTATCATTCGGAATTGCGGTTCCAATTTTCCGTTCCAGCCGATTGGCACGTGGTGAATCAGCCGTCGCAAGTGCAAATGATCAGCCCGCAGAAAAATGCCGCCATTCAATTCAGCCTGGGAAAAGGCGCCAGCGCGCAAGAGGCGGCGCAAGCGTTTGCGCAAAATTCAAAAGCCACCGTTCTGCGCAGCGGCGCCGCACAAGTCAACGGCATGCGCGCTCACGTTGTCATTAGCGACATGCAAACGCAGGACGGCGGCGTGCTGCGCGTGATGTCGTATTTTATCGAAAAAGACGGCAAGATTTACATGTTTCACGGTTATACCGCCGCCAATCTTTTTGACGGCCAGGCGCCTGCCTTCGAGCGCGTGATGAAAAGCTTCGATCGATTGCGCAATCAGGCCGCGCTCACGAAACAACCGCGCCGCGTCAAAATCATGACCGTGGATCAAGCCGGCGATATGCGCCAGACTCTCACGCGCTTAGGCGTCCAAGAAAAAGAGCTGGAAGACCTGGCGATTCTCAACGGCATGCATCTGGAGGATCGTTTGGAACGCGGCGCGTTGGTGAAAGTGGTGCGGTAAATAATCAGCGTATCCTGTCCATGTATGAGATTGAGTTCACCCCGCAAGCACTGGAAGATTTGAAGGCGCTCAAAAAGTTCGATCTATTATTTTTCGAGGCAAAGAGAGAAAATTATGAAGACAATTACTGTTCCCGCAAGAGAAAAAACATTAAATGCCGTGCTAAAAAAAGCGCGGCGCAATCGCTTGATTTTGCAGTCTGCTAATGGACAACGTTTCGTGTTGATATCCATTGAAAATGGGGAGGGCTTTAATGTAAGTGCCGGAAACGACTTTGCGCAAGAAGTCAAACTGACAACACAAAACAAAAAGCTAATGAAGTTTTTGGCTGAGCGCCGCCGTCACGTCAAGCGGATTCCTTTGGCAAAAGTTAAAGAGCAACTCGGTCTCAATTAAATGGAAAAATTATTTTTTATCCTCGGCACAATCTCAGCCTTTCTCGCCGTTGGGAGGTGTGGCTTTTCTTGCGGGGTGGGTTTGTCTGGCGTGGGCGGCGTGGCGAGGGTAAAGATGTAAATATTAAACTGGCCACATCGACTGCCGAGTTTACGTTAAAGCCCTCTTAAAACTTGCGGAAATTTGAACTCAATTTCGACTGAATTTTCAAATTAGGACAAACATGTTAAAAAACTGCAAACGAGATACTATAGCAGCTTTTTTAGAATTGGAAACTGAATAAACGAATGCCTCTCGTTTTGAAAATGTGCTAAACTTCTTCCCTTGATCAATCCCTCTCCTTTTTATTCTTCGCTTCGACATGTTGGTCTTTGTTTCTTTCACGATACTTTCTTTTTGCAACGAACTTTCTTTCGATCTCGGATGGCAGCGTCGCGGTAGGGACGACGGTTTCCCGCCGCCCCCCGCACGGATCCCAGCATGCAGTTTTCCAGCACTAGGCTCTTCAGAAGTACTCGCTTCCGCACGGCTAATAGCTGAATTGAAGTCGTTGTTGTCCTTCACGTCTTTGCTGGCCTTCCAGTCTTTCCGTGATTCGTGGCCGTTCGATTTTGCAGCGGTTCAACATCGCCCAGAACGTCTTCCAGTTGAAGCTTTTCCTTTGACTCCGGCGATTCAGCCATTTCTTGAGAATACCTATCGCTTGGCGAAAGAATTTCTTCAAGCGCTCATAATTCCCGATCACGCCGTAGTAGTTGTAGTATCCACGAAGCTTTCGATTCAGATTCGCCAGCAGCACCCGTATCGGCGTGCTGCGGTTCTTCCGACTCCACTCCGTGAAGTTCTGCAACGAACGGCGGAATTTCTTGCGAGCCGTCTGAAGCTTGACGATCCTCTTGCCTTTGCGACTGTCTACCCAACGAAACTCGAATCCCAGAAAGTCGAAACTCTTTCCTTGGCTTTCGGGGAACCGACTGAACGAAACAATCTGAGTCTTTTCCATCGAAAGCGTTAGCTTAAACTTGGCCAGCCGTATCGGAAGCTCGCGATAGAAGCGCTCCGCATCTTCACGATATTCGAACGCTGCAACAAAATCGTCCGCATAGCGCCAAAGATAGGCCGCGCCCTTACACTGCTTCTTCACGACTTTCTCGAACCACAGATCAAGGGCATAGTGCAAATAGATGTTGGCAAGCACGGGCGAAACAATGCCGCCTTGTGGCGTTCCCGTGATCGGATGTAACACCTTGCCGTCTTTCTCCAGTATCCCCGCCTTCAGCCACTTCCGAATCAGCCGCAGAAATCGCTTGTCGTCTATCCTTTGTTCGAGCATCTTGATCATCCAATCGTGATCGATATTGTCGAAGAAGCCTTTAATATCCGCTTCCACGATGTAGCGATATCGTCCAAACTGGAGTGCGTCCTTCAGGTCTTTGACGGCGTCCCGTGCGCTGATTTTCTGGCGATAGCCGTAGCTGCAAGCCAGAAAATTGACTTCAAATATGGCGCTCAGGATTAGCGACACTGCAATCTGTAGCAGCTTGTCTTCTAAAGCCGGTAGTCCTAACGGGCGGAGTTTGCCCTTGTCCTTCGGAATCCATTTCCTTAATGCTAACCCAAGTTCGACAGTTAAAAAATCTTTGCCCGCCTCCCACGCACGGGCGTAACCCGCGTTCGTGCCTAATGGCGACGCAAGAGCGGTGTAGTGAAGACCTACCCCCTTGACTTGGGCGGTGCG